>ENA-UEYF01000092-UEYF01000092.1-human-gut-metagenome-genome-assembly--contig:-NODE-92-length-82621-cov-13.319805_pt1 | contig 82621 bp, 58 predicted proteins | sample MGYA00242902_ERZ507920 | MGnify/ENA primary metagenome ERZ507920 (study PRJEB26167, sample SAMN06115402) | human gut metagenome | host: Homo sapiens | place: China:Jiangxi | collected 2016-07-05...
ACTCAAAGGAATTGACGGGGGCCCGCACAAGCGGAGGAACATGTGGTTTAATTCGATGATACGCGAGGAACCTTACCCGGGTTTAAATGTAGATTGCATGAGGTGGAAACACTTCTTCCCTTCGGGGCTATTTACAAGGTGCTGCATGGTTGTCGTCAGCTCGTGCCGTGAGGTGTCGGGTTAAGTCCCATAACGAGCGCAACCCCTATCGCCAGTTGCCATCGGTTCAAGCCGGGCACTCTGTCGAGACTGCCACCGTAAGGTGCGAGGAAGGCGGGGATGACGTCAAATCAGCACGGCCCTTACACCCGGGGCGACACACGTGTTACAATGGCCGGTACAGAGGGCAGCCACGGGGTGACCCGGAGCGAATCTCTAAAGCCGGTCGTAGTTCGGACTGGAGTCTGCAACCCGACTCCACGAAGTTGGATTCGCTAGTAATCGCGCATCAGCCATGGCGCGGTGAATACGTTCCCGGGCCTTGTACACACCGCCCGTCAAGCCATGGAAGCCGGGAGTACCTGAAGATCGTGACCGCGAGGAACGGGCTAGGGTAATACCGGTAACTGGGGCTAAGTCGTAACAAGGTAGCCGTACCGGAAGGTGCGGCTGGAACACCTCCTTTCTGGAGCGTGGGCTCATGTGGCTCGCTACCCCGTTTCACGTTTTTCACGTTACATGATTGCCCGATAGCGGGTTAACCATAGTCTCTTAGCTCAGTTGGTTAGAGCGCTACACTGATAATGTAGAGGTCCGCGGTTCAACTCCGCGAGGGACTACAGCCGGGGGATTAGCTCAGTTGGCTAGAGCGCCTGATTTGCATTCAGGAGGTCAAGGGTTCGACTCCCTTATTCTCCACGGATAAAGTTCTTTGACATGCTGGAACGTTAATGGATCAAATGATCCACGAAGTAAGAATGTAGTAGAATAACACAGAGCCGTCCCCGTGGTGACACAGGGGACAAGGTAGATTATAAAAGTACACGACGCTAACGAACGTGAACAATTAAGGGCGCGCGGTGGATGCCTAGGCTCTCGGAGGCGAAGAAGGACGCGATAAGCCGCGATAGTCCACGGCGAGGTGCAAGTAACCCTTGACCCGTGGGTTTCCGAATGGGGCAACCCGGCCGTCTAGATGACGGTCATGCATTATCATGCAGGCGAACGCGGGGAACTGAAACATCTCATTACCCGCAGGAGAAGAAAACAAAATGTGATTCCCCCAGTAGTGGCGAGCGAACGGGGAAGAGCCCAAACCGGTAGCGTTTCGGCGATACCGGGGTCATGGGACCACGCCATTCGAAACAAGATGAAGTGCAATTACCTGGAAAGGTAAGCCGCGGAGGGTGATAGCCCCGTGCACGTCAATTCTTGTGGAGATAGTGGAATCCCGAGTAGGGCGGGACACGAGAAATCCTGCCTGAATTCGCCAGGACCTCCTGGCAAGGCTAAATACTCCCGAGAGACCGATAGTGAACCAGTACCGCGAGGGAAAGGTGAAAAGTACCCCGAGCAGGGGGGTGAAATAGACCCTGAACCCGCGCGCCTACAAGCGGTCGGAGCTGCCTTGTGCAGTGACGGCGTGCCTTTTGCATAATGAGCCTACGAGTTAGTCGTCACCAGCGAGGTTAAGGGCTTCAGGCCCGTAAGCCGAAGTGAAAGCGAGCCTTAACAGGGCGTTAAGTTGGTGGCGCTAGACGCGAAACCTTGTGATCTACCCACGAGCAGGTTGAAGTCGCGGTAACACGTGATGGAGGACCGAACCGGTAAACGTTGAAAAGTTTTCGGATGACTCGCGGGTAGGGGTGAAAGGCCAATCAAACTGGGAAATAGCTCGTACTCTCCGAAATGCATTTCGGTGCAGCCTGTGATGTTCTGTTCCAGAGGTAGAGCTACTGGTTGGACGCGAGGGCTTCACCGCCTATCAAATCCGGATAAACTCCGAATGCTGGAACACGAAATCATGGAGTGAGCCCGCGGGTGCTAAGGTCCGCGGACGAGAGGGAAAGAACCCGGACCACCGGCTAAGGTCCCGGATGGACAGTTAAGTTGATCAAACGAGGTGGGATCGCTGAGACAGCTAGGATGTTGGCTTGGAAGCAGCCATTCATTTAAAGAGTGCGTAACAGCTCACTAGTCGAGCGATCCCGCGTGGATAATACACGGGCATTAAACTGTCAACCGAAGCCGTGGGGTCAGCGAAAAGCTGACCGGTAGGAGAGCATTCCTGCCAGCGTTGAAGGTCACCCGCGAGAGTGACTGGAGCGGCATGAAAAGCAAATGTAGGCATAAGTAACGATAATGGGGGCGAGAACCCCCCACGCCGCAAGACCAAGGCTTCCCCGGCAATGTCAATCAGCCGGGGGTCAGCCGGCCTCTAAGGCTAACCCGAACGGGGATGCCGACGAGAAACGGGTTAACATTCCCGTGCTTCTCGTCACCGTGACGCGGTGACGGGGTGATGAATGGACCGCGCGCTGACGGAATAGCGCGTTGAAGGCCGTACCCTTCGAGGGTGGTAGTCAAGCACGCCACCCGAGGCGATAGCCGATAGTACCACGAGACTCCGGTCGAGTGGATAGCGTCCAGGCAATTTACCCCCGAGAAAACCCGCTAAACTTCAAGTGACGAGGAACCGTACTGTAAACGGACACACGTGGTCGGGTAGAACATACCAAGGCGCTCGAGTGATTCATGGTCAAGGAACTAGGCAAAATAGTCCTGTAACTTCGGGAAAAAGGACGCTCTAGTGATAGAGCCGCAGAGTAATGGCCCAGGCGACTGTTTACCAAAAACACATGGCTATGCCAAATCGAAAGATGACGTATATGGCCTGACACCTGCCCGGTGCCGGAAGGTTAAGAGGAGAGCTCATCGGAAACGAGAAGGTTTGAATTGAAGCCCCGGTAAACGGCGGCCGTAACTATAACGGTCCTAAGGTAGCGAAATTCCTTGTCGGGTAAGTTCCGACCTGCACGAATGGTGTAACGATCTGGGCACTGTCTCGACCATGAGCTCGGTGAAATTGTAGTTCCGGTGAAGATGCCGGGTACCCGCGACGGGACGGAAAGACCCCGTGAACCTTTACTGCAGCTTCGCGTTGTTCCCGGGCACGGGACGTGTAGGATAGGTCGGAGGCTACGATTCGGTTTCGCCAGGAATCGAGGAGCCATCGTTGAAATACGACCCTTCTCTTGTCTGGGATCTAACCCTAGGTACAGGGGACACCGCGTGGTGGGTAGTTTGACTGGGGTGGTCGCCTCCAAAAGCGTAACGGAGGCTTCCAAAGGTACCCTCGGGTTGGTTGGTAATCAACCTCAGAGTGCAATGGCACAAGGGTGCTTGACCGGGAGACCAACGAGTCGATCGGGTGCGAAAGCAGGGCATAGTGATCCGGTGATCCCGCGTGGAAGGGTCATCGCTCAAAGGATAAAAGGTACTCCGGGGATAACAGGCTGATCGCCCCCAAGAGCTCATATCGACGGGGCGGTTTGGCACCTCGATGTCGGCTCGTCACATCCTGGGGCTGGAGAAGGTCCCAAGGGTTCGGCTGTTCGCCGATTAAAGTGGCACGCGAGCTGGGTTCAGAACGTCGTGAGACAGTTCGGTCCCTATCTGTCGTGGGCGCTGGAGATTCGAGAGGTCCTGACTCTAGTACGAGAGGACCGGGTTGGACGCGCCGCTAGTGAACCTGTTATGACGCCAGTCGTACGGCAGGGTAGCCACGCGCGGACGGGATAAGCGCTGAAAGCATCTAAGCGCGAAGCCTGCCTCGAGATGAGATCTCCTTACAGGGTCGTCGTAGACGACGACGTTGATAGGCCACAGGTGTAAAGCCGGTGACGGCAAAGCCGAGTGGTACTAATCACCCGAAAGTTGACGTTCGGTGGGTGATATGATTCGATTAACGTTCCGGTCGATTGTCAATCAAGGTGATTGACGGTTGATATAAAGGCATGAATAAACGAGCTTTAAAGGAATTGTCACGATCGGCCGGAGGGCCGGGTGAAGTGACTGGAAAACATTAAAAGGTGTCTATAGCGACGGAGATCCACCTCTTCCCATCCCGAACAGAGAAGTTAAGCCCGTCAGCGCCGATGGTACTGCCTTCAGGTGGGAGAGTAGGTCGATGCCGAATTTAGAGAGAGGGGCGAGTCAACGTGACTCGCCCTTTTTATTTTCTCTCGTTTTTCAATTGTATAGGCAGACCTCTAACCTGCCAACTTGTAACCTGTAACTTGCCGAAGGCAATTTATCTGATTTCTGGTAACTCGATACCTTTTATTTTGCGGTATAAATTTAAAGCGTAAGAATCCGTCATTCCTGAGACGTAATCCGTTACCGTTTGTATTTTCGTGTAAATGGAATCATCTTGATGAACCTTGTACTGTTCTGGCATGACGGATAGAATATTCCGGGCGTAATAGGTTTCTGGTTTCAGAACAGCATCAATATATTCTTTTAATATGGTGGCAAGGATTTTGAACCCTGCAATCTGTATTTGAGTAACGATATTTGTGTGATAAATCCGAGAATAGGCTAATTCGGTACAGGTTTCATAGGCTTGTTTATTGGTGCCTGTTAAATGATGTATCAAGCTGCCTTGAAAGGTTCCGTTCATGATTGCCTCGTAGTTTTGGCAAAAGATGTCTGCACAGGCATTGATTAATTTATTAATAATACCTGCACGTAGAAATGCGATACATTCGTTTTTGTCCGTGACAATCCTGAAGGTTCTGGAGATCGTCTTTAAATCTTCCTTGTCTGTATCTTTGTCGTAGAAATTAAGAAGTATCCGGGTAGTTTCATCATAGGATAGAATTTTCAGCTTATGAGAGTCTTCAATATCCATGATCTGATAGCAAATATCGTCAGCAGCTTCAACCAGATAAACGAGTGGGTGGCGGACGTATTGCAAAGGTTTTGAGTTGAGTTGGATAATACCAAGTTCTTCGGCTACTTCCTTGTATATTTCTTTTTCACTTTGGAAAAATCCGTATTTATGTCCTTTGAGAGAGGCTTTAGATTCAAATGGGTATTTAACAATGGATGCAAGAGTGGTAAAGGTCATTGTGTAACCACCTGGTCTGCGTCCGTTAAAGCTATGGGTTAATAACCGGAAAGCATTTGCGTTACCTTCGAAATGACTGATGTCAGCCCATTCCTCGTCCGTCAGGAGTTTTTTCAAGTATTGCCCTTCTCCTTCCGTGAAAAAATAAGAAATAGCCTCTTCTCCGGAATGTCCGAAAGGAGGATTCCCCAAATCGTGAGCTAAACAGGCCGTACTAACAATGGTACCGATTTCTTCGAGGATTTCCGGGTGTTCCAATGCCTCTTTGGTTTTAACAAATTGTGCAATCTTGTTTCCTAGCGAACGTCCCACGCTAGCTACTTCTAGGCTATGAGTTAGACGGTTATGTACAAAGATATTGCCCGGTAACGGGAATACCTGAGTTTTATTTTGTAATCGTCGAAACGGTGAGGAAAAGATTAAACGATCGTAGTCTCTTTGAAATTGTGATCGGTCATGAGAGCGAAACATGGTGATAGTACTTCCCGGTTGATAACGTCTCGATGATAATAATTTATTCCAGTCCATCATGGTAGTTCAGATTACAAATTTATAGGTTACAGATTTAGTCAATTGGAGACCTGTAAGGCTATACAAATGTAGTAATAAAAAGAAGAGGAAGCAAACTGCTTCCTCTTTCGATCTTTATTTTGAAATGAAGTGGTAGTGACTACCAAATCTTTCGAATGCTGCTTTATCAAGTGTTTCTCGGTGATCGGGATGAGCAATATTAATTAAAGTCTTTGCTCTTTCCTGAAGGGTTTTACCATAAAGGTCTGCGATACCGAATTCCGTAACAATGTAGTGTACATCGAAACGAGTGGTAACAACTCCGGCTCCGTTTAACAAGGTCGGGCAAATTTTGCTCACGCCTTTGTTTGTTACTGCCGGTAATGCAATGATCGGTTTTCCACCTTCGCTGGCTGCTGCTCCGCGGATGAAGTCTAATTGACCACCACTACCACTGTAAAATTTAATACCTAAAGAGTCTGCGTTGACTTGGCCTGTGATGTCAACAGAAAGGGCCGAATTGATAGCCGTCATTTTCGGTTGTTGTGCAATGATGAACGGATCGTTCGTGTAACCTACATCCATCATGGCTACTCCTGGGTTGTCATCGATGAAGTCATATACTCTTTTTGATCCCATCAAGAAGGTTGATACGATCTTACCTTTGTCGAATTTCTTATTCATGTTGTTGACAACACCTTTTTCATACAAGGGTAATACTCCGTCAGCAAACATTTCCGTGTGAATACCTAAGTTTTTGTGGTTTCCTAATTGGGAAAGTACTGCATTGGGGATGGCTCCGATTCCCATTTGTAGAGTAGCTCCATCTTCGATCAAAGAGGCTACATTTTTACCGATAGCAATATCTTGCTCTGTTAATGTTGCCGGATGAGCCTCGATAAGTGGAGTATTATCCTCGCAGAAGATGTCGATGTCTGATAATTTGATGATAGCATCTCCCCATGCTCTAGGAACGTTCGGGTTGATAACACCAATAACGATTTTTGCATTCTGTACGGCAGCTAACGTGGCATCAACAGAGGTTCCCATGGATACAAAACCATGCTTGTCCGGGGGACAAACTTGGATCATGGCAACATCAACCGGGTGAATACCGCTTCTGATCAGTTTCTGGGTTTCACTCAAATGAACGGGTACATAATCTGCATATCCTTCTTGAGTCGGTTTACGCACGTTACTGCCTACGAAATAGGATTCTAGGAAGAAGATTCCTTCGAATTCTGCTTCTGCATACGGGGCACTACCTTCCGTGTGCAAGTGTTGCAACTTGACGTCTCTCAATTCTCCTGCACGTCCTCTGTTGCAAAGAGCTTGAATTAGACCTTGGGGGGCACAAGCCACACTGTGAATGTGAATCCGGTCTCCGGATTTTACAACTTTTACAGCCTCTTCAAATGACACTGTTTTGATTCCTTGATACATAGCAAGTTATTTTGTTTTGATTTCTTATGATTTAATTATTAGCTAACCTCTTGAAAGAGGGGTGCAAGTTAACAACACTCTTTTAATTAAACAATTTTTTCCGTAATTATTAGTGTTCAATTTGTGACACGGTTTTTACTTACAGTAGCCAGCCTAGAATGGCCTTTCCCGTGAAAAGATAAATATTCAAACCGATGATGTCGTTCGTTAGGGTGATAAACGGTCCGGTAGCTAGAGCCGGATCTATCTTTAGTTTATTGAGTAATAACGGGAATGCTGTACCGAACATGGATGCGAACATGATCACGATAAATAAGGATATAGTTACCGTGATGGGCATGGCAAGTGATGTTAGGTTGAAACAAAGGGATAGGATAAAAATGATGGAAGAACAGATGCAGGCATTTATGACCGCACATGAAATTTCTTTTGAGATACTCTGTAATATGTTTTTTGATGTCAGGGTGTTGGAGGCAAGTCCTTTTACCACGATGGCGGAAGACTGGATACCCACGTTTCCCCCCATGGCGGTGATAACAGGAATGAACATGGCTGTTGCTGGGAATAAGGCAATGTCTGCCTCGTAGAAAGAAATCATATAGGCTGCAAGCATTCCTCCGAATAAACCGATGATCAGCCACGGAAGACGTGCTTTGGTTTGGTCCCAGATCGTGTCAGAAGATTCCACGTCCTGCGAGATACCGGACATCATCTGGTAGTCTTTTTCTGCTTCTTCCCGGATCACGTCAACCACGTCGTCGATCGTGATTCGTCCGACGAGGCGTCCGATGGAATCAACCACGGGAATGGCGACTAAATCGTACTTCTGCATGATACGTCCCACGGATTCGGCTGGTTCATCGGTGGTTACGTAGGTTACGTCCGGGTTATATATACTTTGGATTTTGGTAGATGTCGGGGAAAGAATCATCTTTTTCAATGAAAGTCTTCCTTTTAAGATATTGTCGTCATCAACGACGTAGATGTAGAATATTTCATCTAGGTTCTCTGCTTGTCGGCTAAGTTCGCGTAGGCAGGTGAGGACGGTCCAATTCTCGTTGACTTTCACTAGCTCTTTACCCATAAGTCCACCAGCAGAATCTTCGTCGTAATGCAACAGATCGACGATGTCTCCCGCTTGTTCGAGGTCTTCCATGTGTGAAAGAACTTCTTGTTGTTGTTCGTTGGGCATACTACCCACGAGGTCGGCGGCATCGTCCGTGTCCATGTTGTCCACGAAACGTTTGGCTATAATTTCCGGGGGGAAAGAATCGATAAATCGTTGTCTTTCGTCTTCTTCGATTTCTGCCAGAACATCTCCGGCTTTCTCTTCATCTAGCAACAGAAACAGGAATTGGGCTTCTTTGGTGTCCAATTCATTCATGATTTCAGCAATATCCGCCGAATGAAGAGGTTCTACCAACTTGGAGACATCTTCTTTATTATCCGCTTTTATCAGTCCCTCTATCTGGGAAACTAACTCTTCCGAGAGTTCAAACTGTTGCATAGTTCATCAATTACTTGTTTGCCTGCTGAATCTCTTTACATAGTGTAATGAAATCCTCTACACTTAATTGTTCCGGGCGCAAAGATAACGTTTCTGAGGCAAAATCTGGAGAAATAATTGATTTTAAAGAATTACGTAAGGTTTTTCGTCGTTGATTGAAACCTGATTTTACGATATTGAAAAAAAGTTTTTCGTCACAATCGAGTTTTTCCCTTTTATTCCGGATGAGTCGGATTACGGCGGATTTTACTTTTGGTGGTGGATCGAAAACCTGTTCTCCCACGGTGAAAAGGTACTCGATGTCGTAAAATGTTTGCAGGAATACGCTTAAAATTCCATATGTTTTGTTCCCGTGAGAGGCACTGATGCGTTCGGCCACCTCTTTTTGTATCATACAGACGACTTGGGGTATTAAATCCCGGTTTTCTAAGATACGAAAAAAGATTTGCGAAGAGATGTTATAAGGAAGATTCCCGATGATCGAAAACGGTTCTGTGTAGAAATTTCGAATATTCGATTTTAGAAAATCCCCGTAAATAATCTGCTCTTTATGAGCAGGTAGCTCTTCGTGTAGGTAGTCAATGGACTCCTGATCGATGTCAATGGCAAGCACGGAAAATTTCGTATCTTTTAATAAATGACGTGTCAGTACTCCCATACCCGGCCCGATTTCCAGTACTCCTTTGGTGACAGGTAGTAAACTCGCCGTGATTTTACAAGCGATGTTTTGGTCTTTCAAAAAATGTTGTCCCAGATGTTTTTTGGCTCGAACGATACTCATAGTATGAATTCAGGGTGTTATGGGTTAAACTTCCAATTATTTATTTACTTTTGCAAACGACTTACAAAATAATGCTTTTATTTTGATTTGTGAAAATTATTAGAGTGTCAATCTTGACGAATTTTGTGGATGAAGCCATTTTATAAACAGGTTATAAAGTTTTTTGCCTTTTTGCTGGTAACAGTTTTTTTGTTCTGGCTGGTGTATCGAGATCAAGATTTCGATGACTTGATGAAAGTTTTGCGTGATGATGTCGACTATACGTGGATATGGGTAGCGATTGTTTTCGGTTTACTTAGCCACGTGAGTCGTTCTCTGCGTTGGCAGATGTTGACGAAATCTATGGGATACCGGATTTCTTTCATGAATAGTTTTATGGGGGTGATGATTGGTTATTTTGCTAATATGGCGATTCCCCGGATGGGTGAGTTTACCCGTTGTGGAGTGGTGAGTAAATATGAGAACGTGCCATTCTCGAAGTTATTGGGAACGGTTGTTACCGAGCGGGTATTTGACATGATTATGTTGCTGTTGCTTACTTTGGTTGTTGTCGTTTCGCAATTTAAACAGGTTGGGATATTCCTGGATAATAATGAAGAGATTAAACAAAAGTTATACACGATGTTTCATTCCCCATGGACTTACGTGGTGTTGGGAGTATTGAGCGTGGGGGTGGCAGGTTTCTTCTGGTTTGTACGGAAAGGTACTTTCTTCACCCGGTTACATCATTTTTTATCGGGAATGAAAGAAGGTTTATTGACCGTGAAGGACGTGAAACATAAGTGGTTATTTATCGGTCATACGATTTTTATCTGGCTGATGTATTTTCTGATGTTATACGTTTGTTTCTTCTGTTTCCAGTTCACCTCTCACTTGGGACCGATGGTTGGTTTGACCGTGTTTGTTCTTTCCAGTTACGGGATGGTGGCTCCGGTACAAGGTGGCGTGGGTGCGTGGCATTTCATGGTGATTGCAGCCTTGATGATTTATTTACCGCATACGGAAGAAATTGCCAGCCTGTCTAAGACATTTGCTTTATTGACTCACGGCACGATGACATTGTTGTATATCGTGGTAGGCGTGTTGTGTTTGTTATTCTTGCCAATATATAATCGGAAGTAAATTTCATGTTTATGGATATTGTTGAAAAATATTTTACCGGGTTAAGTGAGAGACAATCGGAACAGTTCCAACAATTGGAGGGGCTTTACCGAGAATGGAATGAAAAGATTAATGTGATTTCGAGGAAAGATATAGATGCTTTGAACGTGCATCATGTTTTACATTCTTTGGCGATAGCAAAGGTGATTTCTTTCAAAGCGGGGACAAAAGTGCTGGATGTCGGAACGGGAGGAGGTTTTCCCGGAATTCCGTTGGCTATTATGTTTCCGGAGGTAGATTTTTTTCTGGTAGATTCTATCGGGAAGAAAATTAAAGTGGTAGAGGGAGTTGCAGGAGCTTTAGGTTTAAAAAATGTGATAGCAAGGCAATTGAGAGTAGAGACTATGAAAGAAAAATTTGATTTCATAGTGAGTCGTGCCGTGACGGCTTTTCCGGCTTTTGTAGCCTTGACCAAGAAGCGTATTCGGGAGAATAGTTTTAACGATTTGTCCAATGGAATTTTGTATTTGAAGGGAGGGGATTTTGAAGAAGAGATTCGGGATTTTAAGGATAAAATTTCTATTTATAATATTCCTGATTTTTTTGAGGAAGAGTTTTTTGAAACGAAGAAATTAATTTATATGAAATTACTCAAATAATTTTCTATTAACGATTTGGGAATAAGAAGAATTCTTCTTAAATTTGTCGCAGTTTACATTTCCACCTGGTTCATGCCGGGTGATTTTACTTACGTAATGAGAATTATCCAAATATAACGTGACTATATGTACGATATTTTAGAACTGAATGAAAAGTTACTTTCAGATTTGCGTCAAATTGCAAAAGAACTGAATGTTAAAAGGATTGAATCCTTTAAAAAGAAAGAATTAATATACAAAATTTTAGATCAGCAAGCCATGATTGCTACCGAGGAAACAGCTCCCGTTGAACTGAAGGAGAAAAAACCTCGTGTACGAGTGATAAGGGGAGGTGCTGAAAAAGTGGGAGATTCCAAAGGAGGATTGGCCAAATTTAATCGGAATAAAGATAAGAAGGCTGATGCTAAACAAGAGAAACCCCAAAATGAAACTGTCAAAGAGGCTTCCGAAAAGAAAGATGCGGTTTTACCCGTAGAGGAAGTGCAGCCGATCAATGTTGTGCATAGTGATATTTTGGATAAGGATCTGGTTTTCAGTCGTACGGAAAACGGTATTGTTGTAGAGAAAAAAGGAGAGGTTGTTGCAGAACCACAGGAAACGGAAGTAAAGAATGAAATTTCAGAGGCTCCTAAGCGTGAGCAAGCCGGACAAAAGCAAGACCGTAAGTTTTTCGATAAGCGTAACCGGAAACAAACCAATAGGGAAGAGGTGAAAAGTGAAGAAGGTAAAGAAGAGGTGAAAGAGGAAAAGGTGGTTGAAGAGGTTGTTAAAGAGGAACAGGTGGCAGAAAGACCCAGTCGTCCGAAGTTTGTAAAACGGAATAGACGTGTTGAGAGAGATGAAGAAACCATTCGTCAAGATGTGGAAGAGAATGATTTTGAAGATGTTGAAAATGAATCTGGCGTTAAGGAAGAAGCTGAAAATGAAAATTATGAAAGCGTTCCTGCTGAGTTTGAAGAAAGAAGAGAAAGTCAAAACAAGATGCGTTTTGACAAACGCGATAAATATTATGAGTTCGAAGGAATTATTTTAAATTCGGGTGTGTTGGAAATCATGCCTGACGGGTATGGATTCCTTAGATCTTCTGATTATAATTACTTGAATTCTCCGGATGATATTTACGTGTCTCAAAGTCAGATCAAGTTGTTTGGTTTGTCAACAGGAGACACGGTGGAAGGAACCGTGCGTCCCCCGAAAGAAGGAGAGAAGTATTTCCCCTTGATTAAAGTGTCGAAAATTAACGGGAAGTCTCCGGAAGCGGTGCGTGACCGAATCCCGTTTGATCACTTAACCCCGCTTTTTCCGAATGAAAAATTCAATCTTACCGGAAGTGGACGTGCTACGATTTCTACTCGTGTGGTGGATATGTTTGCCCCGATTGGTAAAGGACAGCGCGGTTTGATCGTGGCTCAGCCGAAAACGGGTAAGACGATGTTGTTAAAAGAAATTGCTAATGCAATTTCAGCTAATCATCCTGAAGTGTATTTGATCATCCTGTTGATTGACGAGCGTCCAGAGGAGGTAACTGATATGGCTCGTAGCGTGAATGCAGAGGTGATTGCCTCTACTTTTGACGAGCCGGCAGAGCGTCACGTGAAGGTGGCCAATATCGTGTTGGAAAAAGCTAAGCGTATGGTAGAATGTGGGCATGACGTGGTGATCTTGTTGGATTCAATTACTCGTCTGGCTCGTGCTTATAATACGGTATCACCTGCATCCGGAAAGGTGCTTTCCGGTGGTGTGGATGCAAATGCATTACACAAGCCGAAACGGTTCTTTGGTGCAGCTCGTAATATTGAAAATGGTGGTTCGTTGACAATCCTGGCAACAGCTTTGACAGAGACCGGTTCAAAAATGGACGACGTGATTTTCGAGGAATTCAAGGGTACTGGAAATATGGAGTTGCAGTTGGATCGCAAGTTGTCCAACCGTCGTATTTACCCGGCTGTGGATATTACGGCATCAAGTACGCGTCGTGATGACTTGTTGTTGGAGGACTACACGTTGAACCGTATCTGGATTTTGCGTAACTATCTGACAGATATGAATTCTGTTGAGGCAATGCAATTCGTGAAGGATCGTTTGGAAAAGACGAAATCTAACGAGGAATTCTTGATCTCGATGAATGATAAATAGTTTTATAAGTTTTATAATTATGGAAAAGCGAGTTCATATGGACTCGCTTTTTTGATACCTCAAATATAGAATCATTTTAAGTATGTACTTATATCGCAATAGTGTAGCGGGTTATGTGTGAATGAAAATTCTTTGGGCGGTATGAAATGATAATGAAATGTATGTTTTGCAACATGTAGATTACAAAACTATGCTTTTTTTATTACCTTTGCATTGCAAAGAATAAAAAATGGAGAGTTTACGTAACACGCATAAGATCTTGATGAAAGAAAGGACATCGGCTATCCGTCGTGGTTTATTGGATGCGATAGATTCTCGTGCCCGGTTGATTGCGATAAAGGGAAGTCGTGGTGTAGGGAAGACCAATTTCCTTCTAGATTTTTGCAAGGATCATTATAAGGACAACCCCTCTTGTCTTTACGTGAATATCAATAACTTGTTCTTTGCGATGGAAGGATTGTTTAATTTCGTGGAACGTTTCTACAAGCTGGGAGGGAAAGTGTTGTTATTGGATCAGATCCATAAGTATCCAAACTGGGACCGGGAATTGCGGGAGGTTTACGATCGTTTCCCGGATTTGCAGATCGTTTTTACCGCATCTTCTATTTTGCGGGTCAAATCCAACAAATATTTGCATGGAATCGTGGAGATGTACAACCTGAGCGGTTTGTCGTTTCGGGAGTTTTTGGAGTTAGAAACGGGATATAAGTTTCCCGTTTATTCTTTCGAGGAAATCGTGGAACACCATGAGGAGATCGTGAACGATATTCTTGAAAAGGTGCGTCCGTTAGCTTTTTTTAATAACTATTTGAAATATGGTTATTATCCTATATATTTGGAGGAGAAATCACATATTGATTATTTGCTGAAAAACATCAACTTAACATTGGAGTTTGATATTCCGTATAATAATCAAATCGAGCTGAAGTACTTGACAAAATTGAAACAATTACTTTTTATCGTGGCAAATGGTAATAGTAATATTAATATTAGTAAGTTGAGTGCCCAGATTGGTGTTTCTCGTGCAACAGTGTTAAATTACCTGCATTACATGAAGAATGCTCGGTTATTAACTTTGTTGTTTGATCGGGAAAGTGATGACGAGAACGGGCTAAAACCAAATCAAGTATTTTTGCATAATCCAAATTTGCTGAATGCGGTTTGTCTGGATCAGACAGATTCATTTATGATTCGGAAAACATTTTTAATTAGTCAATTATGTGCCGTGGCAAAATTGAATTTTTCGGGAAATGAAGATTTATTCGTGAACCAGAAATACGAGATTTCTGTACGGCAACAAGGAGATAAAGGGCGAGTCCGAGATTCAGTAATTCTGATGACCGATATGATCGAACGAGGTAAAAAGAATGTTATCCCCTTGTGGCTCGCTGGTTTTGTGTATTGAGAGAAGTAAAAATCTTAAATAGAGTGATCAACTATTGTTAGTTAATGTTTAAAAAGATGGCAAAAGAAAAGAAATTTATCACATGTGATGGTAACGCTGCAGCTGCTCATGTAGCTTACATGTTCAGCGAGGTATCGTGTATCTATCCTATTACTCCGTCGTCTCCGATGGCAGAGTATGTAGACGAATGGGCTGCTAAAGGTAGAAAGAACTTGTTCGGGGAGACAGTAAGAGTGATGGAAATGCAATCAGAGGCAGGTGCTGCCGGAGCCGTTCACGGTTCTTTGCAAGCTGGTGCGTTAACCACGACCTACACGGCTTCTCAGGGATTATTATTAATGATTCCTAATATGTATAAGATTGCAGGTGAATTACTTCCTTGTGTTTTCCATGTGAGTGCTCGTGCTTTGGCTGCTCATGCACTTTCTATTTTCGGTGATCATGCAGACGTTTACGCTGCTCGCCAAACCGGTTTCGCTATGTTGGCCTCCGGTTCAGTGCAAGAAGTAATGGACCTTTCTGCCGTATCACATTTGACTGCTATTAAGTCAAGAGTTCCTTTCGTTAATTTCTTTGATGGTTTCCGTACCTCTCACGAGATTCAGAAAATCGAAGAGTTGGACATGGAGGAAATTCGCGGATTGGTTGATATGAAAGCTTTGCAGGAATTCCGTGACCGGGCTCAAACTTCAGAGAACCCTGTAACAAAGGGAACCGCACAAAATCCAGACGTGTATTTCCAGGGTAGAGAGGCTGCCAATAAGTTCTATGATGCAGTACCTGACATCGTGGCTAACTATATGGATGAAATGTCCAAGATTACAGGTCGTACTTATCGTCCGTTCGTTTATTACGGAGCTAAAGATGCCGAGAATATCATCATTGCTATGGGTTCCGTGACCGAGACTATTCGTGAGGTGATCGATTATAAACTTGCTCAGGGAGAGAAAGTGGGTATGATCGCTGTTCATTTGTATCGTCCGTTCTCTGCTAAATATTTCATGGAAGCAGTTCCCGCTACCGTAAAACGTATTGCGGTTCTTGACCGTACAAAAGAACCGGGAGCAACCGGAGATCCATTGTATCTTGACGTGAAAGACGTGTTCTACGGACAAAAGAATGCCCCGATGATCGTTGGCGGACGTTACGGGTTAGGTTCTAAGGATGTAACCCCGGGACAAATTATCGCTGTTTACAAGAATTTGACTATGAACGAGCCGAAAAACCAATTTACTATTGGTATCGTGGATGACGTGACTTTTCGTTCTCTTCCAGTTGAACCGGAAGTGAAGGTGAATTCAGATCATATGTACGAGGCTAAGTTCTATGGTTTAGGTTCTGATGGTACAGTAGGTGCCAATAAAAACTCTATCAAGATTATCGGTGGAGCAACCAATAAATATTGCCAAGCTTATTTCGCTTATGACTCAAAGAAATCAGGTGGTTTCACGGCTTCTCATCTTCGTTTTGGTGATGATCCTATCCGTTCAACCTATTTGGTAACTACTCCTGACTTCGTGGCTTGTCATGTGCCTGCATACATTCACATGTATGATGTGTTGAAAGGTTTGAAAAAAGGCGGTTCTTTCTTGTTAAATTCTCTTTGGGATGAGAAAGAGGTAGGTGAACACCTTCCGAATGCCATGAAACGTTATTTGGCTGAAAACGAAATTAATTTCTATATTATCAACGGAACGAAGATCGGTCAACAGTTAGGTTTGGGCAACCGTACCAATACGATCATGCAGTCTGCTTTCTTTAAAATCACAAACGTGATTCCTTACGATTTGGCTGTTAGCGAAATGAAAAAAGCTATCGATAAGTCATACGGAAAGAAAGGTGAAGCCATTGTGAAAATGAACTATGCTGCTGTTGATGCAGGTGGTTTGGCTGAAAACGTGGTGAAAGTTACCGTTCCTGCTGAATGGAAAAACTTGAAAGACGAGACGTGCGCTCATGACGAAAACCGTCCGGAATTTATCCGTAACGTGGTTGACGTGATGAATGCTCAGAAAGGTGATGATCTTCCTGTTAGTGCATTTGCGGGACGTGAAGACGGAACTTTCCCTGCAGGTACTTCTAAATTTGAAAAACGCGGAATTGCTATCAGTGTTCCGGAATGGCAAGTGAATAACTGTATTCAATGTAATCAATGTGCTTACGTTTGTCCTCACGCTGCAATTCGTCCGTTCTTGATTACTGATGAAGAATTGGCTGCTGCTCCTGCCGGAACAGAAACCAAACCGGCTATCGGTAAAGAACTTGCGGGATTGAAGTTCAAGATTCAGGTATCTCCGTTAGATTGTACGGGTTGTGGTAACTGTGCTGATGTTTGTCCGGCTAAGGAGAAGGCATTGATCATGAAACCGCTTGAATCTCAAGAGGCTGAAATCGCTCGTTTCGAATATATGGATAAGAAGGTTGGCTACAAGAAAGTAGTTGAGCCGAATAACGTGAAGAATTCTCAGTTCCAACAACCTTTGTTCGAGTTCTCCGGAGCTTGTGCCGGTTGTGGTGAGACTCCGTATATTAAGTTAATTACTCAATTGTTCGGTGAGAGAATGATGGTGGCTAATGCTACCGGATGTACTTCAATCTATGGAGGTTCAGCGCCTTCAACTCCGTATTGCAAGAATTATCAGTCAGGACGTGGTGTAGCTTGGGCTAACTCATTGTTCGAGGATAATGCCGAGTATGGTCTTGGAATGGCAGAGGGTAATAACCGTTTGCGTGATCGTGCTAAGAGATTGTTGGAAGAGAACTTGTCAAACTTCTCTGCAGAAACTCAGGCTGCTGTTAACGAATGGCTTGCTGCTTTCGAGGATGGAGAGAAGACTTTAGTTGCCAGCGATAATATGTCTGCTGCTTTGGCTAAAGAAAATTCAGCTATTGCTAAAGAGATTTTAGAATTGAAGGCTTACTTCACGAAGAAATCTCAATGGATCTTTGGTGGTGACGGATGGGCTTATGATATCGGTTATGGCGGTTTGGATCACGTGTTGGCAAGCGGTCACAACGTGAACGTGTTGGTAGTTGATACCGAGGTATATTCCAATACTGGAGGTCAATCTTCTAAATCAACACCTGTTGGTGCTGTGGCCAAATTTGCAGCTAGCGGTAAACGTGTTCGTAAGAAAGATTTGGGTGCAATGGCAATGTCTTATGGTTATGTGTACGTGGCACAAGTTGCTATGGGATCTAATCAAGCTCAATATCTGAAAGCGTTGAAAGAGGCAGAGGCTTATGACGGACCTTCATTGATCATCGCTTACGCTCCGTGTATCAACCACGGTCTGAAAGCAAGCATGGGTAAATCTCAGGCTGAGGAGAAGAAGGCTGTTGAATGTGGATACTGGCAATTGTACCGTTATAACCCAGCGTTGGAAGAAGAGGGTAAGAATCCGTTCCAATTGGATTCTAAAGAACCAGATTATAGCAAATTCCGCGATTATCTAATGGGAGAGGTTCGTTTCAACTCCTTGTTGAAAGCTGCTCCGGAAGAAGCCGAGAAATTGTTTGCTAAGACCCAGTCTGATGCTAAATGGCGTTATGAAGGTTACAAACGTCGTGCAGAAATGAAATATGGAGAGTAAGGTCTCACGTTAATAATAGAAGAAGATCGCCCGGAGTTATTTCCGGGCGATTTTTTTTGTAGATTCTACTGGCAAGCCATAAACACAACTCTTTTGTATTATCCGAGTCTTCATTTTAATATATTCTGAAAAATGAAACAAAACACACCCGTATATGATGAAATTATCTAAATACGGTTCAATTGTTAATTTTAATTACTTCATTAGAGGCACGATAGATTGTAAATACACTATAAATAGTACTAATTCTTGATTTACTGAAAGTATTTTTGTATTGTATAAAATGAGAAGGAATAATGGATAATAATTAGGTATTTTTTGGTAGATGACAATTACAGTTACTTATTTCAAGTAGAAATGATGATTGAGAGTATTTTGATCATGCTGGGGTTGTTAGAAGTAAAATAAAACCTTTTTGTTTATCTCAATTTGATGAGTGTATATTAGACTATTTGTAGTTGGAAGGAATGATTAAGAAAATACATATATTAGGAATAATTTTGGCATCTGTTCTACTGGTGTCCTGTATCGAGGAGCGTTTAAGTGCGGATGATACAGAGAATGCATCGGCCTATTTACAGGTGCGAGGGAACAGTTTGTTGAGTTCAATAGACCCGCTTGATAATGAGATTAAGAGCCTTAGGATACTTGCGTTCAAGAAAAGCTCTGGACAATGTGTAAGCAACAAATTGTATAGTGCAGAATTAAACGATGTGATTAATCATCCTATTGATGAGGGTGTGTATGATTTCGTGTTTTTGGCGAATGAGCCGAACTTGGTGAATGTTTTGGATGGTTTAAATGGGATTAATGATTACGCCGATCTTGGAAATATCACGTATCCCGAACAAGCTTTTAGATCTGATGTATCCATTCCGATGTTTCAAGAATTAAAGAATGTAGAGATTCTTCCTAACCGGGGTGGAGCAAGAGTTGATGGAGGGGAGATTCAAAGTCTGATTGAGTTGCAATTAGAACGGCTTGGTACACGCGTGGATATTGTATTGGAAGGAGAAGAGGATTTAACGAATTATTTTAAAGGAATTACTTTTTACAATCTTCCGGAAGGGATCACGTTGATGTCAGCAAGTAATGCTTCGCTTGGTAGAAGTAAAAACCGGAACTTTACATTGATAGATGATGCCGGTTATTTCACGAGTGTTTTTCCCAGCTTGGAGCAACAATCTCGTGGTATCGTGTGGGTAAAGAAAATCAGTCGGTTCATCTTACCCTTCAGTAATTTTTCACCTGAAGATGACGATAGCAAGGCTATTACATTAAAAGTTGATATGGAGAATCGGCATAGCCCTTCCTGTCACTTGAAAATACAGACCAAGGGAGTGGCCGGAGCTTCGAAGGATAACTACACGTTACCTTATAATTCTGCACTTTTACTTACCGGCACGATTAAATCTCCTTTGAATCTTAATATTCAGGTAACACCTTGGGGTGAAGAAAATCATAATTGGCAAGTGGGGAATTTTTACTTGAATGTTTCTGATATTAACGTAAGTATTACCGATTTCAATGGTGCGAGGATAACTTTCTCGTCTAATATGCCTAAAGTTCATGTTTTGCCGAATCTGTATGTCGGGGAGGAGCAAGTTGTAAGTATGTCTACAGGAAAAGTTTTTAATGACTTGGTTTTTACTCCCGTGGTAAATAGCCCTTGGTTTGCACAATATGGTAACCCGGTGCATGATGGGAAGTTTGTGAAGTATGAGACATCCCGTTTTAGCTATATTTATGATACTGAATCTAAAACAGGTTCAGGATATATGGATATTTTACTTGATGAGTATAATGAAATACATAATAAGACCTTTCGTTTAGTTTTATCCGGAGAAGTTGATGGAGAAAAAAAATTGCAACGGGAAATTAAAGTACATACTCGTCAAGAAGGCTATCGTTTTGATGGAATTTATTGGGAAGGGCCGTATGTTGGGGCTTTTTTTAGGGACGATGAAAAAGGAGAACGTATTATCACGGGGCAGCAGCCACGACTTGAAAATACGACAGATCTTTCCGAGTGGCAAGTGTGGATAGAGAAAGGAGATGGAGATATCGTTTTGAGTACCACTCCTAGTTTTGACCCGTTTGTTGGTACGGCTACACCCGGTGACGCCGAGGATTATCCGGTACGTCCTAACGAATTTAAAGAACATGAATCTGGAAGTTATGTTACGGGAAGAGGTCGAGTTTATTTTCGAATTGCATGGAAAAGAGAAAATCCTAATCCAGTCATTGATAACGGACTTAAACAACCGAGATATGCAGTAGTGTGTTTGTCTTATAGGCGATCAACGGGTTGGAGTCCTCTTTCACGTATTTATATACGACAAGGAGAAGCTGCTGATTATTTAATGACAAATGGGGATAATATCCAGCTTGGTCCTTTGGCCAATAAAACTCGGACAGAAGCAAGAAAAATAGCTGTTTTTAATCTGACAACTACTAAATATAAGAATGGTGGAGAAAATAATTATGAAGATTTATCGCAGATAAAGAGTGGCGTATTCGTGAAATATCCGAGTCAAGCCGGGGTATTTTTTCAGTGGACTTCAAATGCTCATCCTCGCAGGGCATATCATCCAACAAAACCAGTGAATGGATATTCTTCAACGGATGATTGGGATGATATTTTCGTGGGAGCTCGACCGATGTGGGATAATGGAACCGGAACTGATTATGCATGGAATCATAAGGACATTTCTGAAGTTTGTCCTCCGGGATATCATCGTCCGAATGATGGATACACAAATCAGATAGCGTATAACGGGCCTTACCCGAATTTTGAACGTACTTTGCCGTTACCGGTAGAACGTTCCACTCATGATGGTGACCCTGCAAGTAATAGCAATGATCAAATGTATTCGGAACAAATTGAAAAATCAGAATGGAGGCAATCGTTGGCGCTTAATCCTGTTGCGGGAGAATTGGTATTGGGAAATGAAGCGATACTTGATGAGCAGTATCCCGCAGAACGTGTCGGATGGAAAATTTATCGTTACCCAACTTCTCCAAGCTTTCGTGAGGATGGTGAGGATGAGAATATAAAAGCCGTAGATGGTTTTTATGCGGATGGTTATTTCGATCGTCGTCCTATCCAGAAGCAACAAATTGCTAATGGAACTAATCGTTACGGGGTTAGTGTTAATACGTCACAGGTTGCTTACCGGGGATGTGTGTTCTATAATTCAGCGACTGGGGCTTCTGTATTTTTTCCTGCTGGAGGGCGTAAGGAATTGAAAGGTAGATTGATGTATGCGGGGGAGACTGGCTATTATTGGTCCTCTTCTGTGTCCCCGATATTTCCTAATTCGATGTATAATGCGTGGGCTCAGGAAAGTCGTCGGGATTTGGTAGGAAATGTATCAACTTCAATCTCAGCGGGACATTTAATTAGATGTTTCCGGGATAATTGAATTTAATATATATTGAAATGGGGGATATTAAAATACATATAATTTATTTGTTGGTGTTACTGACTTTTTTTTCGGCTTGTTCAATAAAAGAAGAAGTGCCGGGTGAACCTGTTACGATAGGGGAAACAAAGGTTCGATTTGAACTTTTCACGAAAGCTGGGACTTATGGTCTTCCTGTTTCTCGTGCCGGAGAGAATGAAAGTGTTGTGGATCAACAACCGTGGGTACTTGTTTTTCTAGGAACAGGTGGAACGGCTAGTTTTGTGGAGGCAGTTCAGGCTGAGTTATATAATGGTAAAACATATGTTTATCTGGAAGAACAAGCGGGAAATTGTCAATTATTGATATTGGCAAATTCTCCAAGTCGATTTTATATGAATGGAGTTGGATATGCTTATACAGCCGACAATTTTGTAAATACTTTAAGAGGACGTGATCTTGATTATGCTTGTCGGAATTTGCTTACGGAGGCATTAATAGATCCACAATATACGGTACCTTATATCGGGCAAAAATTACCGATGAGTGATTTGGTCAATTTGTCTAAAATTGATGCTAGTGTAACAATCCCGAATATACAATTGAAACGTATAGTTGGGAAAATTGTAGTAGAAAATACAGATGCGGATTTTGTGCTGGAGGGAATTACAGTTGTGACGAATGTGGCTAAAAATTCGAAGTTACATAACTTGACAGATGCATTGGAACAAAATATCGGAGCGGACAATTTAGTGGAATATAGAAAAGATGATTCGTATGCGCTAAATATAGTTGATGCGGAAGAAATTGTAACGGGAGGGCAGACAACAAAGAATAATCCGCTCTATGTTTATGAAACCCATAGTTTATCGAATGATACTTATCTCGTGATTCGGGGACATTATAAAGGGGAGAGTTTTTTTTATAAAATGGCTCTTGTGAATAATGATCAACACGTATTGGATATCTTGCGTAACACGGAATATATCTTTACAATAACTTCGGTTAGAGGGAGAGGATTTATTTCGATGGCAGATGCTAAAGCTTCTCTGGCTTCCAACACGAATTTGGATTATTCCATTTTAGTACAAGAGGAATCCAGTTACGAGATTGTTAGTAATAACGAATATTATTTGGGAGTAACGAATTCTCATTTTGAAATTTATGCCTCGGCAGCTTCAGGTACGGCGTATGTCGCATTTTCTTTAATAACAGATTGTAAGTCGGAAAGTATAGGAGAACGAACGATAACGGCAACAAGCGGTTTGAGGATTGTTTCTCCTGTGGATGGAATGATACCGGTTTCAACAACTTTACCTTCTCAGGTAAAAATAGAGATGCTGGCCGGGTTTACTTCAGGTGAAATTGAATTACGTTTGGGAAATTTGAGAAAGACTGTAACGGTAAAAAGACGGGAGCAAGTAACCAGTAGTGGTACAATAATTAGTTCATTTATAGATGATGGTTATTATATTTCTGCTTACGTGGAAGATTATGTGAACCATAGTTGGTTAAAATTGGGACCGGAAGAGGGAGAGGTGCGTAACGACCCGGATTATATATACGTGGATAACGGAAAGATTAAATTATATGTCGAAAAGAACACGTCCGGCAATAGAGAGGGGGTCGTGTACGTTTCGGTAGGAAAGGGGATAACTCAAAGAATAAAAGTTTATATCACTCAAGGGATACCTTCCTCTTGATTGTAGGTCAACTATAAAACAAAACTATGAAGAAACTACGATTAATATTTATTTTTTTATTTGCTTGTTGTGTTATGCCGGAGGCGTATGCACAGAAAGTTGCCGTGAAAAGTAACTTGCTATATGATGCAACAGCAACATTCAATCTGGGAGTCGAATTCGGGTTAGCCCGGAAATGGACATTGGATGTACCTGTGAATCTAAACCCATGGAAATTCAATGATGGAATGCGGTTACGGCATTGGGGTGTACAGCCTGAAGTCCGTTACTGGTTTTGTGAACGATTCCGACGTACGTTTATCGGTTTACATGCTCATTACGCAGATTTTAACGTTGGTAATTTTCCTGACTGGTCTTTCATAAGTGAGAATATGAAGCAAAATCGTTATGAGGGGTATCTATACGGGGCTGGGATTTCTGTCGGTCATGCATGGATTTTGAAAAAGCGCTGGGGGATAGAGGCTACTATTGGTTTGGGGTATGCTCGTATCGTCTACGATAAATATCCTTGTGCGGAGTGTGGTTCTCGTTTGAAATCTGATACTCGTAATTATTTTGGGCCTACAAAAGTGGGTATTTCACTAATCTATCTAATCAAGTAAAATATGAGAATAATGATACGATATACGGCTTTCCTGTTGGTTGCTTTCTTGTTAGAGACATTAACTTCGGAAGCCCAGCCAAAATCCTCTTATACCGGGACTATTAATATCAATCCGGTACGAGTGTTGCAAGCAGGCAAAACGCTTTACGTGGAAATGGATATTATTCTGGATCACGTAAAAGTGAAATCGGCGGGAGCGGTTGATATTATTCCCCGGTTAGTGTCTGCTTCGGATACACTTGTGCTTCCTAAAGTTTCGCTTAAAGGGCGTAACGAGTATCTAACCTACGAGCGGGTTCTTTCCTTGATGAGTCTTTCTGAACGATCGGTTTATTCCCCCTCTTATCAAGTGGTGAGAAACTTGAAGGTTGAAAATCAAACGATAGAGTATCGCTATACACTTCCTTTTGAGGCTTGGATGGCGGAAGCCTATCTGGATGTTCAGAAAGATGAATGTGGTTGCGGGGAAGTGGCTTGGATGGAAGTGGAGACAATCGATACCGTGAAGCTGGATATTATTCCGTTTCCTTACCGGATAGTTCCCTACTTGGCTTACGTGCAGCCTGTGCCCGAACCGGTTAAAAACCGGGAAAAACAAGTGGAGGCTTTTTTGGATTTCGAGGTGAACCAAACTTATATTCAGCCGGAATACATGAATAATCCCTTGGAATTAGCGAAAATTCGGGCGATGATTGATGAATTGCATGTCGATCACGATATTACAATTAACCGATTGGATCTTATCGGGTATGCTTCTCCGGAAGGTTCTTTGGCCGGGAACAAACGACTGTCCGAAGGAAGAGCTTTGGCATTGAAAAATTATCTGGCAAGACGCTATTCGTTTGCACCTTCACTTTACCACATCGTTTTCGGCGGTGAAAATTGGGAAGGTTTACGTAAAGCTTTGACTGATCTTGATGTAGTATACAAGGCTGAAATTGAGTTGATTATAGATAATTATGACGGGCAAAAGCGAAAAGAGCGTTTGATGAAATTACAAGGAGGGGAGCCTTATCGTTATTTACTTCGGAATATTTATCCGGGATTACGTGTTGCCATTTGCAAGGTGGAATATCACGTTAAAAATTTCAACGTGGAAGAAGCCAAGGAGATTATGAAGGTGCGTCCGCAGAACTTGAGTCTTAACGAGATGTATTTGGTGGCAAATACTTACTCGAATGGATCTCGTGAGTTTATTAACGTGTTTGAAACTGCCGTGAAGTTGTTTCCGGAAGATGACGTTGCTAAATTAAATGCGGCAATAGCGGCGCTTTCTCGTGGTGATATCGAAATGGCAGGACAATTCTTGGATCAGGTGAAATATCGGGAACTACCAGAATATGCGAATGCGGCGGGAGTACTGGCTCTTCTAAGAGGCGATTATGATGTTGCTGAAAGATTCCTTCAAGCTGCTTCTGATGCCGGACTTGAAGTTGCTGGAAAGAACTTGAAGGAGCTTGGTAAGAAGAAAGCGAATGATTTGGAAATAAAATCTAGGATGATTAATGAATAAGAATAAGGTGGAATAAACCAATAAATAATAATTTGATAAATAAACCAATCAATTTTTTAACAAATAAACAACCAATTTTCAATTAAACTTTGTAACTATGAAGAAGATGTATTATTTTGCTGCAACCCTTTTAATAATGTTGTTTGCAGCGTGTAGCAATGACCATATTGGTCAAGATGATGATGACGGGATTGTAACGGATCCTACTGGGGAGGCTTGGATTTCTTTGGATATTAAGACTACCGCACCGAAGGCGTTAGGTAGAGCATTGAATAACCCGGATAAGGAGATGGGTACTCCGGCAGAATCTGCCGTAAGCAAACTCCGAGTTATTTTCTTTGACGAGAATCGGAATGTAACTGCTGACAAGTCTTTTACTGTTGGTACTAATTCGGAAGCTGGAGAACCCGGACAACCGGAAGGAATTTTTGGAACGGCTTTTAAAGTTCCGGCAGCGTCAAAGCGGATTTTGGTAATTGCAAATCCAAGTGTGGACTTGCCTGATGTGGGGTTGTTTAATAGCTATGATGATTTTAATCAAGCTATTGTAGCTGTTGCCTCGTTATCCACACCTTCCTATTTCATGATGACGAACGCCAAGGGAGATTTGGAACCTTCTCAGGCCAATGGTGATGAAACCGATCTGACCCTTTACAATTCAGCTTCAAAGGCTGAGAGTCAGCCGCTTTCTATTCATATAGATCGTGCTGTGGCGAAGGTTCGGGTGTATACTGACAATGGTAATATTTCATCCAACAATTTGAAGGCGAATATATCTGAACCCGGTTGGGTTTTGAATGCGACGAACAAAAGGTATTTCCCGGTATCCAAGCGAGTGAAGACTTGGATGGAAGGAACTTCGAGAGGATGTATTACTCCTTTTGACCAGTATGATCTCGGGTCATACAGAATAGATCCGAATCATGACGTGCAACCCTTGATGTCAGACCCAGGTTTTGCAAGTTATTTGCAAGAGTATAATTATGAGATGAATGCGGCGAATATAGCTTCTTCTGCTTGGCATCCGACTGAAATATCCGTGGATAACGTGGAGTATTGTCTCGAAAATACCCAGACAGCCGATCATAACGTGTGGGCTTACACGACTCAAGTACTATTTAAAGTTATTTATTCTCCGAAGGGATTGATTGATCCGGATAAGAATGTTTACAATAATCCTGCGGATAATGTGAACAATGGAGAATTGCTTCCTGGTACTGATTGGCTTATGGTCAATGGTGGGTACTATACTTGGAATTTGTTGATGGATTATATCAAAGCGGAACTGTTGTATAAATACACTAGCGAGGATAAAGATCCGACTGTTATCTATACTGCTGCATTATCCAAAACGTTGAATTCGTATTTGAAGGCTATTGGGACTCCGGAGGTATCGACTGACAGAGGTAATGGGACTCCCGAAACGAGAGCTAATGAAGTGGTTGATAATTTTAATCAGAAAAGAAGTAATGTAGAAAATTATGGAGCTTTCCGTCATGGAACTGTATCTTATTACAAAGGTGGCGTAAATTACTATCCGATTATGATTAAACATGATGATACAGACCAGGTTTACAATGAATATGGAGAATTCGGAGTGGTTCGTAATTCTGTTTATGATGTGCATATTTCTAAGGTGAATAATCCAGGTTATCCGAATATTCCGGAGCCAGATCCGGGTACCAAAGATGAAGATGAGGATAATTACTTGTCTATCAGAATTAACGTAAATCCTTGGACTTGGTATACTCAAACTGAAGAATTATAATTAGTTCGATGATTTTGTTAAATTGTGGGGGGCAACGTTTGTCCCTCACAAGCTTATACCTCTTGGTATGGGAGGATAATTGTTTGCCATTAGTAAAATGGAACGCCAAAAAAGAAAAAAATGAATTTCAAAAGTCATATGAATTTACTAATCGTTGGTCTACTGATGATTGGTACAGGGATATTTATATCCTGTGATGCCTTTAATGAAGATTTGCCGGAATGTCGCCTGTTTGTCAAGTTTAAATATGACTATAACATGCTATCCGTCTGTGCTTTTCATAAACAGGTAGATAAAGTGGAACTCTATGTTTTCGACAAGGATGGCAAATTCCTTTTCCAACAAGCCGAAGAGGGGGATGCATTGGCTACCGGTAATTACCAGATGTCCGTGGCACTTCCTTTGGGAGAATACAAACTTATGGCTTGGGCCGGGGTACATGATTCGTACGATGTTCCTCAGTTAGCCCCTGGTGCGTCGATCACGGAGTTAGAATTGAAATTGAAGAGGGCTTCTTCGCTCGTTATTGATAAAGCGTTGGAACCGCTTTGGTATGGTGAAATCAATGAGGTAAATTTTACCGGTAATATGAATCTTGTCGAGACGATTAACTTGATCAAGAATACAAATACGGTAAGATTTATTTTCCAACAACCGGAAAATAGCGGGGGTGGGTTTGCCGTGGATGATTATAATTACGAAATTCTTGAATCGAACGGTTATCTTGATCATCAGAATCAATTAAAGGATGATGATGAGTTGAGTTTTCGTCCCTATTATAGTAAACAAATCAGTCCTGCTGCCATCGGGGTGGAATTGAACACGATGCGCCTGGTGGATGATCGACCGACTCGTTTTGTCGTGACGGAAAAAGCCACGAATAAACCAGTGTTTAATATAAGTCTTACCGACTATTTTAGTAAGACAATGATGGCCGGACGTAATTGGAGTACTCAGGAGTATTTTGATCGTCAGGATGAATGGGATGTCGTTTTCTATTTTGCCGGTGAGAACGGAGAAGGTTTATGGCATGCCGTGCAAGTGATCATCAATGATTGGACTTGGCATATTCAAGATGAAGGAGAGGATTTATAATTTTCCAAAGAAAATTGATTACTTTAGGTCTGGATCGTGGCGACGTGGAGCATTTTATGGATGATAGCGATAAGTTCCGGTTGGTAATCGGGACCGAAGCCGGTGAGAGTCGAGCCATAGATGCTATTGAAGAGGTACTGAAAAAGTTGGGATCGGTTATCGAAGAGGTAGATCATGCCAAGTATTTGATGTATATTGAGCATGGAACGGATGATTTAATGATGGACGAATTGGTCCGGATCGTGAATTGTTGTGAGGATAAAACGGGGGGATAAGATGGAGATTGTTGAGGGGCTGGGCGTAATAATGAATTAGGGAATCAACTGGAAATTTTATTGTTGGTCGGGTGGAAATAATGAGAGGTTCTGATTGGCCATAGAAAATGTTCACGGAAATCTTTTTTAGGATTCCCGTGAATGATTATTATTCGTAAGTTAGTTTGAAATTCTGGTCATTTGAATAGACAGCTTTTTCCGGTGAAAAGAAAAATACATAAAGATGAAGAGCCTTTGCCGTTTCACAGTCCACGTGGAAAACTGCTTTTTGCTCCTTTCGGGTTGCGGAGCACCTTCGATGAGTCGTGGACGGAAACTGCGGTGATTGTACATGGCGATGATTCCCAGACGAGAGTTGTCATATGAGGCGATATATTCCAGATGGTTTGTCCATGTGAGCGTGATGTTATCTTTTTGGTCAATAGAGATTTGCATGTTGAGGGCTTGGGGAAGAGTTCCCTGCGGCATGTGCTGGTTCGAAAGATCTCCGATTTTACCGTTTGGAAGAAATACGTTCGTGTTAACCTTGTGAAACAAGGTGTAATGATCATCATGGTATTCGAGAGGTTTCGAACGCACTCGATTTCCTGTCGCTTGTTTTGGGATTTTTTTGTTTTTAAGTAACCTTGAAAAGGGGAAAAGCGTAATGTGTGAAAATTAAACAAGAAAAATAATGAATTTGAATAAAATGTTGAATTTGACGGGAATGGTAGCTCTCGTGACGGGAGGCGGTAATGGTATAGGTTGCGGGAGTGCCCGTATTTTGGCAGAGGCGGGAGCTGACGTGGTGATTGGTGACGTGAATCTGGCTGCAGCCGAAGAGGTTGCCGAGGATATACGGGGAATGGGACGTAAAGCTTTGGCTCTGAAATGTGACGTGACGAAGGAGGCGGATTTGATGAATTTCGTGGAACGAGCCATCGTGGAGTTTGGTAAATTGAACATTCTGGTGAATAACGTGGGAGTTGGTGGGGGAGGCCGGGAAAATCCTTTTCGGGTGACGGTGGAATATTTCGAACATATTTTCAAGGTAAATGTGTTCAGTGCTTGGAGATTGTGCCAGTTGGTCGTACCTTATATGAAACAGGCTGGTTATGGTTCGATAGTGAACATTACTTCCATGGGAAGTATCAACCGGAGTCCGAACATGAGTGCTTATGCCTCGTCAAAAGCGGCATTGAATCACATGACTGCCAATCTGGCAATGGATTTCGGACCCGACGTACGGATTAACGCCGTGGGACCGGGAGCCGTGGAAACGCAAGCACTCGCATCCGTGCTGACTCCAGAGATCGAGAAAAAAATGTTGGAACACACGCCAATCAAGCGATTGGGTGAAGTGGAAGATATTGCTGGGGCAGTCCTCTTTTTTGCAGCACCGATTTCCAGTTGGATCACAGGGCAGGTGTTATTCGTGAACGGGGGAGGTGTCCAAACGTTGGATTAATCCTTTTCAGGACCACCCGTTCCTTCTTTTTGTACTTGTAATTCTTTGATTTCTTTGTTGAGAAAAATGGACAGGATTGTCCGTAAAATTACAACTCCCCCAAGTATGGCCAATTCATTCAAGCTGGGTTCCAGAACTGTTTTTAGAATATCGGAGGCGATCAAAAACTCAAGGCCTAATAGTAAATAAGTTCCTAGATCGGCACGAAGTTCACGAGTTGCCGTGAACGAGTATTTCCCGGTAAAACGCCGGGATTCATTATGTATGAATGCGCAAAAAGCGATTATCGCTCCGTAGATAACGATGATTAGGCTGATGATGCTGATACTCGTGGATAATATTTCAAGATAGTGCATGATTTTCATCGTATGATATTTATAATGTCGTAATTACGGATTTTTTGTATAAAGGTTGTTACGATTCCCGTTTTTTCGCTAAAATCGTTATCTTTGAGGTGCTGTTAAAAATAAATCACTTACTATAAAGAAACAATGGAGCAAGAGAACAAACAAATGAATTCACTCCCGGATAACGCATACCGGGAACTCGCCCCGGGCGAGGAGTACAAGCCGATGATGCCGGCGAATACGAACCCCAAGGAGGTTACGCCTTATTCCGTGACATTCGGTATTATCATGGCGGTTATCTTTTCCGCGGCAGCAGCTTACCTTGGGTTGAAAGTAGGACAAGTATTCGAGGCTGCAATTCCTATCGCTATTATTGCTGTTGGTGTGGGCAATATGTTGGGGAAGAAAAATATGTTGGGACAAAACGTGATTATCCAGTCTATCGGAGCTAGTTCCGGTGTGATCGTGGCCGGGGCAATCTTTACGCTACCGGCTCTTTACATTTTAGGATTGGAGGCTCAATTTTACCAGATATTTCTTTCTTCTTTGTTCGGGGGATTTTTGGGTATCTTGTTATTGATTCCTTTCCGGAAATATTTCGTGAAAGACATGCATGGGAAATATCCTTTCCCAGAGGCAACGGCAACCACGGAAGTTTTGGTTTCCGGTGAGAAGAAAGGTAATCAAGCTAAACTATTGGCCGTGAGTGGTCTGATTGGGGGTCTTTATGATTTCTGCGTGAGTACCTTCGGTTGGTGGGCAGAAGGAATCTCTACTCGTATCATGGGATGGGGAGAAGTGCTTGCTGACAAGATGAAAGTGGTATTTAAAGTGAATACGGGTGCGGCAGTACTTGGTTTAGGATATATTATTGGGTTGAAATATGCGGCGATTATTTGTGCCGGTTCTTTCACCGTGTGGTTTGTGCTGATTCCTTTTATCAGCCATTTCGCCGACGGACAAACGTTAGCCGTGGGAGAGGGGATCTCGGTGTTATTGCGGGATATGACCCCAGAGCAGATATTCTCAAATTATGCCCGTCATATCGGTATAGGTGGTATCGCTATGGCCGGAGTTATCGGTATTATTCGTTCTTCCAGTATTATCAAGCAGGCTTTAGGATTGGCCGTTAGTGAATTGGGTGGAAAGAAAAAAGGCGAAGGTGCGGTAGAACGTACACAACGTGATATTTCCATGAAGTTCATTTTGTCAGGAATCATTTCCATATTGATTGCTACTTTTGTGTTCTTCCAATTTGGAGTGTTGGGTAATTTGACACACACGATCATTGCTACTTTGATTGTATTCGTCATCTCGTTCCTATTCACGACTGTGGCTGCAAATGCTATTGCTATCGTGGGTTCGAATCCTGTATCCGGAATGACATTGATGACATTGATTTTAAGTTCTTTGGTGTTGGTTAGTGCCGGATTGAGCGGCACGAGCGGAATGATGGCCGCCATGATTATCGGTGGTGTGGTTTGTACTGCGCTGTCTATGGCCGGAGGTTTCATTACTGATTTGAAGATCGGTTACTGGTTGGGGACCACTCCTGCCAGACAGGAAGGCTGGAAGTTCTTGGGTACGGCTGTTTCTGCTGCCACGATTGCCGGGGTTATGATGGTATTGAACCAGACTTATGGTTTCGTGGGAGAGAATGCATTGGTTGCCCCGCAGGCAAATGCGATGGCTGCCGTGATCAAACCTTTAATGGAAGGAGGGGCAACTCCTTGGTTGTTGTACTTTGCCGGAGCGGCTTTGGCATTGATCTTGACGATGATCGGCGTTCCTGCGTTAGCTTTTGCCTTAGGTATGTTTATCCCGTTGGATTTGAATACCCCGTTATTGATTGGCGGTTTGGTTAGTTGGTATGTGGGTACTCGTAGTAAAGATGAGAATGTGAATAAAGCTCGCCGTGAACGCGGTACATTGATCGCTTCCGGATTTATTGCCGGTGGTGCTTTAATGGGTGTGATCAGTGCTATCTTGAAATATTGCGGTGCTGACTGGTTTATCAGTTGGAGTGGTGCTGAGGTATTGGCTGTCGTGATGTATATTTTGATCATCCTTTACTTCATCTACGATTCTATGAAAGCTAAACTGGCGGATTAATTTACGATTTATGATTTACGATTGAAGATTTGATTCCAGTCGTAAATCATAATCTGACATCATAAATTTGAAATCTAAAATTTAAAAATTATACAAGGTGGATTTAAAAGATCGTTTTTTGAAATACGTGAGTTTCGACACGCAGAGTGACGAAATGAGTGAGACTTTCCCTTCTACCGAAAAGCAGAAAGTGTTGCTGAAATACTTGGTAGAGGAGATGAAATCTCTTGGGTTAACCGAGGTTGAGATGGATGAGCATAGCTATGCGATGGGTACGATTCCTGCTACTCCGGGTTATGAGGATCGTCCGGCGATTGGTTTTATCGCTCACGTGGATACGAGTCCAGATATGAGTGGGGCGAATATCAAACCGCAGATTATCGAGAATTATGATGGAAAGGATATCCGTTTGAACGAGAATTTGATGATGACAGTAAAGGATTTTCCGGAGTTATCAGCATTCAAGGGACACACGTTGATCACGACCGACGGGACAACTTTGTTGGGTGCTGACGATAAAGCGGGTGTTGCAGAGATCATGACGGCTGCCGAATATTTGATGACGCACCCGGAGGTTAAGCACGGGAAAATCCGTATCGGTTTCACGCCGGATGAGGAAGTAGGCCGGGGTGTGGATTATTTCAACGTGGAGAAATTTGGTGCTAAATTCGCTTACACCATTGATGGTGGTTTTGAGGGCGAATTGGAATATGAAAACTTCAATGCCGCCAGTGCCAAGGTTGCTATTCAAGGACGGAACGTGCATCCGGGTTATGCTAAAGATAAGATGATTAATGCTTTGCAGGTGGCTGCTGAGGTGAATAGCCTGCTGCCAGCCTGGGAGCGTCCGGAACATACAGATGGATATGAGGGTTTCTATCATCTGGTAGGATTGAACGGTTCTGTGGAGAATGCGGAAATCAGTTATATCATTCGTGATCATATCCGGGATAAGTTTGAAGCTAAAAAGCAGTTCATGACGAAAGTGGTAGAATTGTTGACCCAGAAGTATGGCGAAGGCGTGTTGGCGTTGACCTTGAAGGATCAATATTATAATATGCGTGAGATGGTTGAGCCGCATCCGGAAGTGATCGACAAGGCGTTCAAGGCTATGGAACAAGCCGGGGTGACTCCGATTGTCCGTCCGATCCGCGGTGGTACCGATGGGGCCCGTCTTTCATACATGGGATTACCTTGTCCGAATTTATTTACCGGTGGCATGAACTTCCACGGTAAGTTCGAGTACTGTTCTCTGGACACGATGAGACGTGCGCAACAGACGATTTTGAACTTGATTCAGCTTTGGGCGGAATAGAATTAACTCGATAAAAAACAGAGACACTCCAATATTGAAAAATTGGGGTGTTTTTTTTTATGGAGATAATAGACGTTTTAGGATTTAAATGCATATATTTGTAAAAATACAAAAAGATATGCAGAAGTTTATAACCTTACTCGTGTTCGTGTGTGCAATTTGTTCATGCGAGAAAAGTGATAATAAGCCTTCCCAACCAAGGTATTTAGTATTGACCAGGACTGTAAAAATGTTGCCGACTGAGTACCAAAAAGGTCGCGAGATGAAAGAGGTTTATACATACAACGATTTCGGGTATGAAGATAGTTTTATCTTGTACGTTGACGGTGAAAACGTGGAGCAAAGAAAAAATTACAAGCATGATGAACTGGGACGAGTTTTGCATTGGGAAGCTTTTACCCCGGATGGGAGGAAAGGGTTAACGATGGATTATACTTATTCTGCGTCGGGAAAGATATTGGTGGAGGACAAAGTTTTTCTTCCGACAGCAGAGAGCGGGTACGGGGCGGAGACAGATCATTACCTGACGCAATACACGTATGATGAACAGGATCGTGAAATTCAGCAGCTTTCTTACCTCAATGACGAGGTTCTTGGGGTACATACAAATTACAAGTATGATAATTCTGGGAATTTACTTTTGGTTCATAATGTTGATAAAGACGGACAACTTAAAATGAAATATGAGGCTACTTATAATGGGGCCGGGAAGATAGAAGAAAGCACGGTGACATCATATTTAGGTTTGGAAATGACTACTACATGGAAGTATTCTTATGATTCCAAGGGGTATTTGATATTGGAGGAAGAATATCAAGATGGAAAACTTGCGCACGTGCTTAAAGATCATAAATACGACGAGGCGGGGAATCTTTTGTCGTGTAATTCGTATGGGGTTGATGGTGTCGTATGTACTGAATATCACTACACTTATCAACGAATTGATTGAAAGTAAATATCGTTTGCTTGATTTTTATCAAGGTTTGATGTCAAGAAAATATTAATTTTACATCTTAATAAAGTAAGATTTAAAATATGAAAAATAATATGTCCGTAGCCCAACAAGCTACTCTTTTCCCTTTTACCCCGCCGAAACATTCGGATAGTTTGTGTATTCCCGTTCAGACATGGGAGTTTTTATGTCACACGCTCTATTTAAAGCGGTATCCTTTTTTACTCGGTCCGAAAGGGTGTGGGAAGTCTTCCATTGCTAAGGAATTGGCAGATGCTATGGGGATGGAGTATTTCGCTTTTGATATGGGACAGGCTTTTAAGCCGAAAAAAATGTTCGTGGGAGGATTGATTATTGGGGATGATGGGAAGACGAAAGCGGTACGTTCGGAATTTTTCAAGGCTTTCGTGTCAACTAAGCCCACGCTAATATTCCTAGATGAATTGACACGAACCCCGATGGTGGCGGCGAATTTCCTAATGACGATTTTGGATCGTCAACAATCGTATATCTATGATGAGGATTCCGGGAAACGCTATAATAAAGGTGAGAATGTGCTTTTCGTGGCGGCAGGTAACGTAGGATTTGCCTATGTTTCCACGCAGCGTTTAGACACGGCTTTCGAAGATCGTTTTATTAAAGTTCGGTTGAATTACTTGACCGCGGAGGAAGAGGCTGCACTGATTCGGGCTCGTTTCCTGAAAGTGTCTCGTGATGCGGCTACTCAATTGGCCAAGGTGGCAGAGGTGTTACGTTTGGCTGAACAGAAAGAAACACTATCCGTATCCCTCTCGACTCGTCAGGTGCTGGATGCGGCGGCTTATATCCCGTTAGGGTACCGGTTGGATGAGGTGATCGAGCGGGTGATTCTTACTAACTACGTGATTACAGGGGAAGAGACGGTGGCTCGTTCCTTAATACAGACTCTTTGAACGTGTGAACATGGATTATCGACGTATAGAAGAGATATATGACGAGCAGTTTATCGACCGGGATTGGTGGGGGAATTTTCCCGCGGCACGAAATTTACTGGATCGGAATCTGGGAACCACGGATTTGTTGAAATTGATCCCGGTATGTGCGAGAATCGCTTTTCATGTCACGGGAGAGATTCCTAAAATGGTACTTTCCAACCGGGTTCCTAGTTTATCGATGAATCCCAAGCATATTGCCCTAAATTTGAAATTGTTGCGATTGGGAGTGTCGGACGAGACGAGAGTATTTGTTTTTTTCGGATATTTCGTTCACGAGCTGGCGCACCTGATTTATACGGGAAAAGATATTGCAGAGTTGAGAGATGATGAGTTGCGCTATACGCCAATGCATTATGATATGATTCATTTTATAGAGGATCGGCGGGTGGAATCGAAACTCGTAAAGGAGTTCCCCGGTTATCATTATTATTTGTATGCGGCTCGCAAGCTGGGATTGGCAATGGGATTGAATGCCGTGGAGCATTATATGGGATTCTATGGTGGACAGAGTGAAGATGGTGTACATCGGGGAATGGATGGTTCCGAGGCTTTGTATGATTATATATGTTCTAAAATATTATATCCGAATCTGCTGGATGAGAGCAATTACATGCGGGAAGTGTTGTCTTTTCCCGGTAATGATGGGAAGGTACTTCAGGTGAATACCATCTTGAAATCTATCAAGGATTACGGGGAATTGACTTACAAGGAGGTTGTTTGGTATGCGGAAATGTTGACCGAATTGTTTCAAGAGAAGGAGATATGTCCGGATCATTTCTTTTTGCAAGAGATGAAAAAGGCGATGAAGGGTATCGAGGATTTCAAGACAGACAGGCAGATTAAAATGGCTGAATCCGTTATTCGTGATTTGCGGAAAACATTGAACCAAGAGCCTGTCTTTTCGACTCAGCTATACGTGAGTCCGGAACGGTCAAAGTTGGAATGGAAGGGAACATTGGGTGTTTGTGACCGTATCGAGGAGTTCGAGGCAGATGTAGCCGAGATTTCGGATGATTTATTAAACCGGGCAAAGGAACTGGCTGCTAAAATACAACTGAGTCTGGCTATGTTTTCCGGGAAGATGGATCGAACCCGGGTGATCTACGAGCAGGATTCCGGGGAGTTGGATGAGGATGAATTGTATCAATCTCGGTATAACCGGAATATATTTTTTGAGGAAGTAATGGCTCCTTCGGCTATTTTGGAAGTGGTTATCCTTTTGGATTTGTCAGGTTCGATGTGTACGGGAGACAAGATACCCATGCAAATTGTGATCTCTTCTGCGTTGGCCTTGGCTTTCAACAAGTATCCGAACGTGGTATATTATTCGATATATGGGCATCGCTGTGGAGATGAGGGCATCGAGATTATTCGTTTTCATGATCGGGGCGAGAAACTGCAACTGGGGAAACTGTTTTCTCAACAGGCGTTAAATGCCAATGCTGACGGATATGCCATGCTGTATTGTTTTGATAAGTTCAAGTCGGATGCCAAAAATAAATTGTTTTTCATGATTTCCGACGGGGCTCCCTCAGCTACGGGATATGACGGGGAGAATGCCCGTGAACACGTGTGGGAAGTCGTGCGGGAAGGAAAGAAGAGAGGAATTGAAGTTTTGTCCGTGGGGATTGATAATTTCGAGCAGGCGGATATGTATGAAGAGTTTATTTCTTATTCCGGTCCGGAGATCACGACGAAAATCTCTCAATGGATTCGTAAGAAATTCATGTCGATTACGGATGATAATTCGTTTTAACGATAATAAAAAAACAGCAGCAAAACTGCTGCTGTTTTCATTTCTTATTATAATCCTAATTTCTTACGTATTGCTTTCGGAATAGCATCTTTGTGAACCATGATTGCCACGGTTTGCAAGCGACAGAATGGTTCGGACATATAAAGATAACCACCGAAGGGGTTACGATCTTCTCCCCAAGAATTTTTGGTCTTATAGTAGATCGTTCCGTTCTGATCCTTTAACATTCCGGTGATGTGCATCAAGTGATCGTCCGTTGTCTGGCGGTTATTGAAGGTGAATTGACGTTTGTTGTCATCTACTCTCATTTCCGGTACGGGGGATTCGAAAGATTGCATTTTGCGTTCCCGATCTCTTGCGCTAAGTGTTGTCCACTTGTCAATCTCGGCATTGATCATCTCTTCTGGATTGTTTGTCGGGAGAATGGCCAATCCGTTCGGGTGGCTGAAACCGTTGTGGCTTACGTCACCGTCCCAACATACGGAGTATCCGTTTTTCAAGGCGTTGTTCATTACTTCCATGAGTTCATCGATCGGTAGATTGTAATAATGGGCATGCATCCAGTTGTCGGGAATTGTGAGTTCTACTTCTTCGTAGAAAGGATACATCTGGTAAGAAGTCAACTCCACGTAATCATTCAAGTTTAGATCTAGGGATGCTGCAAAACTTTGCGGGGTATACTCCTTACCTTCGTAAGTGAATGTTTCCGGGCTGTCACCCAAGTAAGCCTCGATATATCTCATGAAACCTTTTGTCCACACGGGAGTAATTTGCCGGTTCGGATTTTTGTTCACGGCGTCAAGGATTCCTTGCAAAGCAGCCACCATTTCTGCATGAATGTGGAAGTCTCGTCCGTATTGCAAACCGGTATATGCTTCTTCCGGAACAATTCCGTACTTTTTGATCATGTCTATTACGTCATGTGCTTGTCCACCCTCGCTGAAGTTTGTTTTCCCGTGGAATTGAACGTAACGTAATCCTTTCTCGAAGTAAGCGTTTTTAGCCACGTAAAGCTCTGCCAGATCATAGACCGGTTTGCCTTTGCGTAGTAATTCTGTTTCTAGGAATGAGAGAGTTGCGTAGTCCCAGCATGTTCCCACGCTTTGTTGATTCTTTACCGGGGTCGTTTTTAAGTCGACGATTGTTGTAAAGTTGTAACCGGAACGAGGTCCGCTTTTTTGTGCAAATGCGGCAGTACTGATGGAAACCAGCAGAACAACCATACATAAGAACGAGTGTTTTATCATATCTGAATTAATTTTGGTATTTTTACTTTGGTGGCGAAGTTAATTAAAATTTTGCATACACTAAAAATAATCTTTTATCTGCAAAACGAATGCTTTGTAGTGGATAATCTATATCTTTACCTTGTTTTTATGGACGTGGAGAGAAATGATACTTAAATATAAATTACTTTATTCATGAAAAAGACCGTTATATTACTTTTGAGTGTTACTGCGTTAGTAACATCTTGTAAGGATGGTGCTAAACCAGTGAACAATCCGTTGATGCAGAAGTTTGAAACCCCGTTTCAAGCTCCTCCTTTTGATAAGATAAAACTGGTGGATTACAAGCCGGCTTTCGAGGAAGGTATGAAACAGCATAAGGCTGAAATTGAGGCTATCGTGAATAACCCGGAAGAACCGACTTTCGAGAACACGATCGTGGCGCTTGACAAGGCCGGGGAGTTGTTGAACCGGACGTCTGCGATATTCTTCAACCTGTATGAAGCGATGAAGAATGACGAAATGCAGCAATTAGCCATGGAAATCAGTCCTGCCGTAACAGCCCATGGGGATGAGATTAACATGAATCCTAAATTGTTTGCCCGGATCAAGGCATTGTATGACAAACGAGAGACTTTAGGATTGGATGCTCTGGCTTTGCGTACGTTGAAACTGTATTACAATGATTTCGTGCGTGGTGGTGCGAATCTAAATGATGCAGATAAGGCCAAAATGATGCAAATTAATGGTGAATTGGCTAAATTGAGTTTGCAATATGGTGATAACCTGTTGAAAGAAACCAATGCTTTCACGTTGGTTGTTGATAACGAGAATGATTTGGTCGGACTTCCGGAGACTGCCATTGCCGCCGCTGCTGCCGAGGCTAAAGACCGGGGAATGGAAGGTAAGTGGGTTTTCACGGTTCAAAAGCCAAGTATGATTCCTTTCCTGACATATGCTCAAAATCGTGATTTGCGGGAGAAGTTGTACAAAGGGTATTACATGCGCGGGAATAATGACAATGCTAATGATAATAAGGCAGTGTTAGCGAAAATGGTGAACTTGAGAACGGAGAAAGCTAAGTTGCTGGGATTTGACACCTATGCTGCTTGCGTGGTAGACGTGAATATGGCCAAAACCCCGAAGGCTATCTATGATTTCATGGGACGCGTGTGGGAACCGGCATTGAAAGTTGCCAAACAGGAGTTGGCTGAAATGCAGGCTATTGCCACGAAAGAAGGGATGAAGTATAAACTGGAAAGTTGGGATTGGTGGTATTACGCGGAGAAATTGCGGAAACAAAAATATGATCTGGACGAATCCGAGATGGCTCCTTATCTGAAATTGGAAAACGTGCGGGATGGAATGTTTGCGGTTGCCAATAAATTGTATGGAATCACCATGCATAAAAGAACGGATATTCCGTTATATCACCCGCAAGTGGAGACTTACGAGGTGAAAGATGTTGACGGAACTTCTCTCGGAATTTTGTATTTGGATTATTATACTCGTGCTAGCAAGTCGGCAGGAGCGTGGATGACTGAATTCCGTCACTACACGAAAGTAAACGGACAGGAAGAAATGCCGTTAGTTTCCGTGGTTTATAATTTCTCTCCGGCCGTGGGGGATGCTCCCGTTTTGTTGAGCTGGGATGACACGGAAACGATGTTTCATGAATTCGGACACGCCTTGCACGGATTCTTTACTCGTGGCGATTACCAGCGGATTGCGGGTACTATTCCTCACGACATGGTAGAGTTACCTTCACAGGTGATGGAGAATTGGGCGAGCGAACCAGAAGTGTTGAAAATGTATGGAAAACATTACCAGACAGGTGAGACTATGCCGGATGCGTTAATCCAGAAAATACAGGAAAGTGGACATTTTAACCAGGGATTCGTGACGGTAGAATACGTGGCAGCAGCTTTACTGGATATGGATTGGTACTCTAATACAGAAGTGAAAGATTTTGACGTAAACGCTTTTGAGAAAGCCTCTATGGATAAATACGGTTTGATCAGAGAGATATTACCTCGCTATCGTTCCACGTATTTCTCTCATATATTCGATGGTGGCTACAGTGCCGGATATTACGTGTATCTCTGGGCCGAAGTACTGGATGCTGACGCATTCCAGGCTTTCAAGTCTTCCGGGGATATTTACAACAAAGAGCTGGCAGCCAAGTTTAGAAAATATGTTTTGTCTGAAGGAGGATATGCTGATCCCATGCAGCAGTATATCAAATTCCGCGGTCAGGAACCGTCGGAGGATCCTTTGTTGCATAAGAGAGGATTAAAATAACAGAAGAATCCGTAAAGTTCGTAAGGTTTATAAAGTTTATAAGGTCTATAAAGTTTGTGAATCCTTGGGGATGATTTGTTCTTGATGGCATTATTGCCGATGGAGTAGTCTGAAGGATACCCGTGGCTTTTGACTTTATGAACTTTATGGATTTTATAAACTTATTACGATGTGTGTGCGTGTATTTGTTCTTTTGCTTTGTCTATTATCGATACAGGGTGGAAGGCTGTTTGCAGGAAAAAGGAAATGTTTTCCAGAGATACTGAGAGTTGATTCATTGGTTCGGGAAGAAAAATGTGTTGTCGTAAAAGGAGTCGTGTGTGATGCGCAAGGCGAGGCGATAGTCGGGGTCAATATTATTGAAAAAGGAACGATGAACGGGGTAACTACTGATCGGAGAGGGAAATTCTCGCTTGAGGTAGATTTACATGGAACGTTGATTGTCTCTTTTGTTGGCTATCGGACTCGGATTATCCCGGTTGAAGGGAGAACCGATTTCGTTATTACGTTGGAGCATGATTATATTCTTTTGGACGACGTGATCGTGACGGCATTGGGATTGCAAAAGAAAGAATCGGCCTTGTCTTACGCTGCTATCCAAGTGGATAAGGATGAATTAATCCGGGTGAAAAATCCGAACATGATCGTGGCGTTGATGGGAAAAGTGGCCGGAATGCAAGTGAACCGGAGTTTTTCGGGAATGGGAGGGGCTGTGAAAGTCGTGATGCGAGGGAACCGATCCGTGGCTGGGAATAATCAACCGCTGTACGTGATTGACGGGGTACCCATGTTGAATGAAAGCAGTGAGCAACCTTACACGGCTATCGGGGGAACGGCTGATGCGGGAAATCGGGATGCCGGAGATGGGATTTCTAATTTGAATCCGGAAGATATCGAGAGTATTAGCATTTTGAAAGGAGCCCCTGCTGCGGCCCTTTACGGGACACAGGCTGCCAACGGGGTTATTTTGATTACTACGAAGAAGGGATTGGCCGGGAAACAAGAGGTTGCTTTCACTTCCAGTGTGGCTTTTGACAAGGCGATGATGTTGCCGAAGTTGCAGAATCATTACGGGATGAGTGATGAAATCGAGAGTTGGGGAGAACGAGAAAATATAACCACGGGTAACCCGATACCCTCTTTTTTTCGAACGGGCGTGACAGCAATTCATTCTTTATCCTTTATGACAGGGAATGAACGTGTGCAAACTTATTTTTCGTATGCTAATACCATGGGAAAAGGGATTCTAGGAAAACATGAGTTGTCAAAACACAATATTAACTTCCGGGAAACAGCGACATTTTACGAGGGGCGTTTGAAAATAGACGGGAATGTGAATCTGTTGAGCCAGCACGTGAAAAATCGTCCTGTTCCGGGAGGATTCTACATGAATCCGTTAGTTGGTCTGTATCGCTTCCCCCGGGGAATGGATATAACCGAATATAAAGAACATTTTGAAGTATGGAGTGAAGAACGTCATTTGAACGTGCAGAATTGGCATGCCCCAACCGAAGATTTTGAGCAGAATCCATATTGGATACAGGAACGAATCACGAGCCGGGATCAACGTACGCGGGCTATTGTTTCCCTCGCGTTGAACTTGAAAATTACAAATTGCTTTTCAGTTCAGGCCCGTGGAAACGTGGATTACGTGAACGATAAATTCCGTCAAAAATATTATGCTTCGACGGCTCCCGCGTTAGCAGGAAATAACGGACGTTATATAGATTCCGGGAACGAGCAGGAGCAAACGTACGGGGATGTGATCGGAACTTATAAAGGAAAATTTAGTGACTTTTCGTTGGACGTGTCTTTAGGCGTCAGTATTAGCCGGAAAAAAGCCAATGAACTCCGGTACGATTCGAAAACTGCCTCTTTGAAGTTCGCAAACGTGTTCAATATTGCTAATATAAACATGAATACTTCTGCCTATATTTCCGAGCAGATTGATGCTATCCGGGAGATGCAGTCTTTGTTTGTCACGACACAAATAGGTTTTCGAGATTATTTATTTCTGGATGTTTCAGCCCGGAATGACTGGAGTTCCACGTTAGCTTACACGAGCCGGGAATCAAGGGGCTTTTTCTATCCGTCCATTGGGGTTTCTTGCTTGATGAATCGGGTATTGAAATTGCCCGAACAGGTGACGAGTGGTAAGGTGCGGGTTGCATGGAGTAAGGTTGGGAATGACATTCCTTTGTATATTACGAATCCTGTGGCTCACGTTCTGGCCGGAGGGGGAATACAGGCATCGGATGCGGCTTCTTTTGAAGAGATGAAACCGGAGATGAGCCTGTCGGTGGAGGTGGGAACGGAATGGAAATTCTTTGACTCTCGCCTGCATATTGACTTTACCTATTATCAGACACATACTAAGAATCAGTTTTTCAAATTGCCAGCAAAAGATGGCGACGAGTATGCCTATCGTTACGTGAATGCTGGAAATATTCAGAATACAGGTGTCGAGTTGATGATCGAGGGTACTCCGGTTGAGATTAAAAATTTCAGTTGGAAAACAGGAATAAATTACGCTTTCAACAAAAATAAAGTGGTGCGTTTGCACGCCGAGTTACCCGTGTTTCAATACGGACCTTATGGTTTTTCATCCAGTTACGCGATGAAATTGAAGAAAGGCGGATCTTTCGGGGATATATACGGTAAAGCGTTCAAGCGGGATACAGACGGGAAAATTCTTTACGAGACGGATGGAGAACGTCAGGGATTGCCGATGATTGAAGGAGATGGGAACACGGTGAAAGTGGGAAATGCCAATCCGGATTTCACGCTGGGATGGACGAATGCTTTCTCATGGAAGGGACTGGAGTTGAGTTTGCTGGTGGATGGTCGGTACGGGGGAAAAGTGTTGTCGCAGACACAGGCCGACATGGATATGTACGGGGTGACAAAAGTTACCGGGGATGCACGGGACAGGGGGTACGTGATACTGGAAGGAGAGAAGATTACTAACGTGAAAGGGTTCTACAAGTCTATCGTCGGGGGACGTGCCGGGGTGACGGAATATTATATGTATGATGCCACTAATTTCCGTTTACGGGAGTTGGCTTTGGGGTACACTTTCCCCAAGCGCTGGATGGAGGCGACGAAGTTTTTCCGGGATGTTCAACTGGCTTTTACAGCCCGAAATCTGTTTTTTATATACAAAGAAGCGCCTTTTGACCCGGATCTGATTCTTTCTACGGGGAATGATAACCAGGCGATAGAAGTGTACGGGATGCCCACCACGAGAAGTATGGGATTCAGTTTACGTGTCATGTTTTAATTGGAAGAAAGGATGAGAGGTTTAATCTACATGATAATAGGGGTGATATCTGTCTCTTGCACGGGGCGTTTCAAGGACTTGAACACGGATAAGACGGGGATCACGGATGAGAATATGCAAGTCGACTTGAATCACCTGGGAATACCCTTAGACGTGATTCAGCAGGGAATCTATTTTAACTATGATTACGGAAAGGGGAAGAATTGGCCCTATCAGCTGATGCAGAATCTGAGTGCCGATATGTTTAGCGGGTACATGCACGATTACAAACCTCTAAACGGTGGAAGTCATAACTCCGATTATAACCTGCAAGACGGGTGGAACGGGACGTTGTGGGAGAATACCTACGCTTACATCATGCCTCAGATTAAACGGCTGGAGGACTCTACCCGGTTAAAATATCCTGCCGTGTATGCTGTTACTGAAATCTTGAAGGTGGAAGTGATGCATCGGGTTTCCGATTACTATGGTCCTGTTATTTACACGAGTTTCGGAAATAAAAAAATGATTTATCAGCCGGATACCCAACAGGATGTTTATCATTATTTCCTGGATGATTTGAAGACGGCGGTGGGAATACTGGAAAATTATGTGAATTTAGCCGACTACACGCCTGAATTTTCCCGTTTTGACTTGTTGTTGGATGGGAAGGTTGAATCGTGGATTCGGTTTGCCAACTCGTTGCGCCTGCGTCTGGCAATTCGGATGGCAATGGCCGATCCGGATAAAGCCCGGCAAGAGTTCGCGGACGCTTTAGCTGACCCTCTCGGGGTTTTTGAAGAACCCACGCAACTGGTGGCGGTGACGACCGATGAGGAATACAGTAACCCGTTGGGCGAGATTAACCGGGTGTGGGGCGAGGTGTACATGAATGCGTCCATGGAATCCATTTTGAATGGTTTTGACGATCCCCGGCGGGAGGCTTTTTTCGAGCCTTGTCCCGATGATGTTCTTTTGCCGGATCGGGATGGGAGGGATTCGGTGCTTATTCCTTTGAAAGGGCAGTACCGGGGAATTCGCCAGGGAACCATGTTTGCCCACACGCTTTATTCCGCTCTGTCGAAAATATACGTGAATGTCCAGACAAAACCGATTCTGATGACGGCAGCCGAGGTCTGGTTTCTGCGGGCGGAAGCCGCTTTGCGGGGATGGACTGCAGAGGACCCCAGAATTTGTTACGAGCAGGGTATCCGGTGTTCATTCTCCCAGTGGCAGGTGGCCGGCGTGGAAACTTATTTGCAGAGTGATTGTCGGGCGGCTGATTTCGAGGATGCCTTTACCCCCGAAAATAATATCAAGGCTCGTTGTCTAGTTTCCCCTCGCTGGGATGATGCCGCTTCTGACGAGATGAAATTGGAACGGATTATCACGCAAAAATGGCTGGCTGTTTTCCCGGAAGGTTGCGAGGCATGGGCAGAACAACGAAGGACTGGTTATCCGAGGTTATTCTCCGTGCGGTATAACAATAGTCGTAACGGGTGTGTTGACACGGAAAAGATGATTCGTCGTCTGAATTATCCATCTTCAATTTTAGATAGTGATAGCGGGCAATACGAGATGCTGGTCAATGCCTTGGGAGGTCCAGATCATGCCGGAACTCCTTTGTGGTGGGATACCGGACGGAATTTTTAGGAATCTTGCTTATTCTGGGGTGAGAAATAGATATTAAATTTTAAGCTATAATCGAAACTTTATAGAGTTCCTTTCGTTTCTATAGGTGTTGAAAACGAAATAAAAACGAACTTTTAAATATTTATAGTTATGATGAAAGGAAATATCGGTTTAAATGCTGCAATGATTAAATCCAGCAAAACCATTTTGAATAACCTGTTGGCTGACCATTTTGTTTTACTTGCTAAAACTTGGAATTACCACTGGAATATGAAAGGCCCGAGTTTTAGGTCTTATCACACTTTTTTGGAAGATCTTTATAACGGCTTGATTGAAGATATAGATAGTATTGCCGAACGTGTTCGTGATTTGGACGAACGTCCTATCGGTTCTTTGAAGGGATGTTTGGAACATAATCGTATTAAAGAACATGATGATGAAAAACCACTCCCCGATGCAAAGGGAATGCTGGCAGCTTTGCTGGACGATAATGCCGAGGTGATTCGACAAATCCGTACCGATTTGGAAACCATGGAGAAAGAAGAGTCAAAGGACTTCGGGACATCCAATTTCTTGGAAGATATGATTGAGAAGAAAGAAAAAGTAACTTGGATGATCCGGGCCCATTTGGAATAGGGATAGATTTTTTTGTTATTAGTGAATGAAAGGGATTGCTGTGATGGTGATCCCTTTTGTTTTGTGTATAGTAACCTTCTAATCCGATGTTTTTGTATCTTCGTGGCGAATAATTATATAAGATGGAAGATAGAGAGATTAGCGATATATTGATTCGTTGGTACGAGGAAAATAAGCGGGATTTACCGTGGCGAAGAACTTCTGATCCTTACTTGATCTGGATTTCGGAGATCATACTTCAACAGACCAGGGTGGTACAAGGGTTGGAGTATTTTAACCGATTTACGGAACGGTTTCCCAACGTGGCGGCTCTTGCCATGGCGGATGAGGACGAGGTGATGAAGTATTGGCAGGGGCTAGGGTATTATAGCCGGGCTAGGAACCTGCATGCGGCAGCCCAACAGATCATGAATGATTTTGATGGTGTTTTTCCCCGTACACGAGAAGAGGTTCTTTCGTTGAGAGGAATTGGTGATTACACAGCTGCTGCCATTTGTTCTTTTGCCTACCGGTTATCCTATGCAACCGTGGATGGGAATGTTTTCCGGGTATTGGCCCGGTTGTTTGATGTAGATTTACCGATTGATGTGGGAGAAGGGAAGAAGTATTTTACGGCATTGGCCCAATCCCTGTTGGATGAACGTCGTCCGGATTTGTTCAACCAGGCGATGATGGAGTTCGGGGCGTTGCAATGCGTGCCTAAGTCACCGGATTGCGAGTGTTGTCCTCTAAACGGGAAGTGTTTGGGATTGGCAGCCCGACGAGTGGAACGATTACCAGTGAAAAGTGGGAAGACTGCGGTGAAACCTCGTTATTTTAATTATTTGTATATACATGGGCAAGGTATGACCCTTTTATCCAAGCGAACGGGGGATGATATTTGGCGTAATCTCTACGAGTTTCCGTTAATCGAAACGGAGCGTGCGGTTACGTGGGAGGAATTGTCCGGTATGGCTGTTTTTCAAGAGTTATTTGATGGTATCGAAAAAGTTGAAATTACCCGGGAGTACGTGGCGAAAAAACATGTCTTGTCTCATCGAGTGATATACCCTGTATTTTATGAAATTCGGGTCGATTCTTTTTCGGAGAGTATGGGGAAATATTTGAAAGTATCCGATAATCGGGTGGGAGAATATGCTGTTTCCCGATTAATTCAGTCATATTTTGAAGTGCGGGATGGTTTGTTGTTTTAAGAAAAAGTTCATTGTTTGTCGATCGCTGTTGAAAAAAGTTTATTTTTGCACTAATGCGAAAAAGTGATCGAGATATATTGGATGTGTTCGTGAAGAACCGTAAAGAAGGGGTTCGAATGTTATTTGATCGATATTATCGGCCTCTCGTGCTGTATGCGGGAAGTTTGATTGATGACGATACGATGGCAGAAGATCTCGTTCAGGAATTTTTCGTGCGTTTATGGGAAGATGATTATTTGAAGCATATCGAGGAAAAGGCTCTTAGTTCTTATCTTTTTTCTTCTATTCGCAATAGTTGTTACACTTACACGCACAAGAAGGACGTGTTGCGTATGCGAGTGGATTACACGGCTATTGATGTAGCTGCAGACACGGCTACCGTGTTGAACCAAGAAATCGTGGATCGGGTGATGGCTGTTATCGGTCGGATGCCTGAGCAAACGAGAAAAGTGGTGGATTGTGTTCTGATGCGGGATATGAAATATCAGGATGCGGCAGATGAGTTACAAGTGTCATTGAACACGGTGAAAACGTTGTTGCGTAACGGGATGCGTATCTTGCGGGAAGAATTAAAGAGAGACGAAGAGTTGATTTTGTTGCTTATCATGTCCCGGAGTTTAGGTGACTAGGTTATCCATTATCCATTCATTTGTTATTGTGCGAGAATAGTTAACCTTTTCGTTATGGTTGCTCTACCCTTTCGCTATCTCATAAACATATCATGAACATAGCAACTACATAACATGAATACTGACGGGTGTATGTGCTCCGTTCGGGTTATGTAGGAATTTTGTAGCTGCCTGCGGGAAGGGATAGAGAAGGGATTAGTAGGGTATGGCTCAGCCCTGTTTTTAAGAATGTATTTATTAGAATTAATTTTGCTTTTGATTTTAAAAAAAACGTGTTTCCATTCACCCGTTTTGATTTTTATTTAGTCCTACTTGTAAAAAATGAGAATAGATATGGCTATTTCAGATTACATGGAAGATTTGATTTATCGAGTGCTGGCAGGCGAGGTGGACGAGGTAGAACGGAAGGAGTTCGAGACGTGGTTACGGGAAAATGATGAACACCGTGTCTTTTTTGAAAAAATAGAACGGGCTTGGTACACGGGGAAATATGCGGCCCGATGGAAAAACGTGGAGATGAGTGCCGCATGGAAGGCCGTGGAACACGGGCGGGAACAGAGACAAAGGCGTCGATTCAGACGGATCGGGTGGGGTGTGGCAGCGAGCGTGGCGGTGTTGGTCGGAATAACATGGATTGTGGGACAGAGAGAAGAAGGATCCCTTGTTTCGGTTGTGGCTCAATCTTCGGTGGTAAAACCGGGTGAGGCGAAAGCTCGCTTGGTGTTATCATCAGGGGTTGAGGTTGAGTTGGGATGTGTAAATGGAGATATAATTAATGAAAAGGGGGGGCCGATTCTGAACGGGAAAGAGTATATTGATTATAGTAAACAGGAAAACACCTTGCAGGGAGATGTCGTGTATAACGAGTTGATTGTTCCGCCGGGAGGAGAGTACCGACTAGTGCTGGCTGATCGTACGGTAGTTTATATGAATTCCGAATCTCGATTGAAGTATCCGGTGATGTTTGGCGGGAAAAATCGCATGGTGGAATTGGAAGGAGAGGCGTATTTTGAAGTCTCCAAGGATGAAGATCATCCTTTTATTGTGCGTACGGAACGTTTGGACGTGACGGTATTAGGTACAGGATTTAACGTGATGGCCTATAAGCAGGATCCCCGGACAGAGGTTACCTTGGTAAAGGGAAAGGTGGATGTAAGAAGAGGGAAAATTAACGAGATATTGACACCTAGCCGACAATTTGTGATGAACAACGAGAATCAAGAGTATGAGGTGAAGACTGTAAATGTGGCTACTTACGTGGACTGGAAGGACGGGGTGCTCAATTTTGACGGAATGCCGTTGGAAGAGTTGGGAGATAAACTGGGACGTTGGTATGAAGTGAAGTTTTTCTTCACGAAAGAGAGCTTGAAACGGTTGAAGTTTTCGGGTGCTTTTAAGAAATATAACGAGATTGGTTACATACTTTCTTTAATCGAGGCAACGACCAATGTTACTTTTAAAATCGATAAAGATATGATTGTTGTTAATGAAAAATAGAGAATAGGATTACTTCTGGGGAATAAAAATACCGGAAAGTGTTAGGACCACGATCCGGTAATCACTCCCGAAGAAGTATTTAAGTATCACTTAATTTACAAATGTATGAAAAAAAGTAATGTCTTGTGGCTTGTTTTGTCAAAAAATAAGCAGCAACAATTATCGAAAATTATGAAATTGACTTGGATTTTTTGCGTCTGTTTCGTATGTTCTCTGTCTGCAAACGTGATGTCGCAGCAGAGGGTGAACATGAATCTTGGGAAAACGTCAATTAAAACGGTTTTTGAGGAAATTCGACGGCAAACGGGAAAGATCATTATCTATAATGATGATCGTTTAGGCTTGGAACGGGTGGTGAAGGCCGATTTTAAAGAGGCAGATGTACGGGCCGTGTTAGATAAGGTGTTGGCCGGTAGTGGGATGACCTATCGTTTCGTGGATGATTATATCGTTATTGTTCCCGAGGTGAAGGCAATGCGGGATAGTACGGTGAAACAATTCCAGATAAAGGGAAAGGTGACAGATAAAAAGGGAGAGGTGATTCCTGGGGTAACGGTACGTCTGGATAGCACAAGTTTAGGTGCCGCAACGGACGTGAACGGGGAGTTCTCGCTGACGCTATCTATGGACAAGGGAACACTTGTTTTTTCCTTTATTGGGATGAAAACGCAGAAGGTGAAGTACATGGGCCAAAAATATCTTAACGTGGTGATGGAGGAAGATGCTTTGGAAGTGGAAGAGGTTGTTGTCAATGGTTATTTTTCCAAGAGCAAGGAAAGTTTCACGGGTAACGTGGTTTCCGTGAACAAGGAGGAGTTGGCCAAGGTGTCGTCTAGTAATCTGATTAGTGCTTTACAGGTGTTTGATCCTTCTTTCCGGTTGCGCGAGAATGTTGACATGGGATCGAATCCGAATAGTTTACCTGATTTTCGTATTCGTGGTAATTCTGGTTTTGGAGTGGAAGGCGTGTCTGAGGCCACGTTTAGGAATGACCCGAATTTACCCACTTTTATTTTGGATGGTTATGAGGTCGATGTAGAAAAAATCTTTGACTTGAATATTGACCGGATCGAGAACGTGACGATTTTAAAGGATGCTTCGGCTACAGCTATTTACGGTTCCCGGGCGGCGAATGGGGTCGTGGTGGTAACGACGAAAGCTCCGGAAGAAGGAAAGTTGAGAGTGTCTTATAATATGAATATGGCGATCAATGCTCCGGATTTGTCTGATTATAATTTGATGAATGCCAGGGAAAAATTGCAGGCAGAGTTGGATGCCGGGTTGTATGATTCGGATGATCTTTATTCCCAGCAGTTGCTACGGATGGATTATGCAGAGCGTTTGGAACGAGTGAAGAAAGGGGTAAACACGTATTGGTTGTCTCAACCTTTGCATGTTGCAGTCGGACATAAACATTCCTTGTATGTAGAGGGGGGGGACCAGAGCGTGCGTTACGGAATTGATGTGAATTACCAGGCTAATCCGGGAGTGATGAAAAAATCTTCGAGAGATCGGTTCGGGATCGGTTTCCTGCTTTCTTATAATTTGAATAATAAGTTGTTGTTTAGAAATAAGTTGAGCGTGGATAAGGTGAAAGCGAAAGAATCACCGTATGGTTCTTTCAAGGATTATGCCAAGGCGAACCCGTATGATCAGATTTATGATGAGGATGGAAATTTGATTAAATCATACCAACCGCACGTGAGTACGAGTAACCGTTTCTTGAATCCATTGTACGAATCAACATTGAATCATAAAGATAACACAACGTACACGGAGTGGACGGATAATTTTGATTTTGACTGGTTTATCAGCGAGCATTTCAGATTGAAAGCCAGAGTGTCGTATTCGGAGCGTACGGACAAGCAAGAAAAATTTACAGATCCGGAATCAGCGATTTACAATGAATCAGATTATCAAGACGGAGAAGGAATTTTGAAGAGGGGGGAGGCATATAGTTTCCAAGAGAAGAGTTCTAACTTGGATATGAACATGGTGTTCAGTTATAACCAGCAGTTGGGTAGTCATTTTTTGAATGCCGTGTTGGGAGGTAATGTTATTGAGACTCGGTTTGAAAACGAATCATATAGCGTGATAGGTTTCCCGTCGGGCAGTATGGATTACATCTCTTTTGGTAAAGAGTTTAAAGATTTAACCCCGGAAGGAAGTGAGGGATTATCCCGTTTGGTTGGTTTGTTTGTAAACTTGAATTATACTTGGAATAATATTTATTTGCTGGATTTATCTGGCCGTTTGGATGGATCGTCAAAATTCGGTTCCAAGAAGAGATATGCCCCGTTCTGGTCGGCAGGTATTGGTTGGAACGTGCATAATGAAAAATTCTTTGAAGGGTTGAAGGGAGTAATCAATCATTTGAAACTTTCTGCGAATGTGGGGGCTACCGGTAAAGCTTCTTTCGAAGCATACGAGGCTCAGGATGTGTACGAGTATTACAAGGGACAATGGTATGCCGGAGGTTTGGGGGTGATCATGAATAACATGGGAAATACAAACCTGCAATGGGAAAAGACACATACGTTTGACGGGAATTTTGAAATCCAGTTTTTAAATGGATTGGTCAGTGCTAATATGAACTACTACGTGAAGACAACGAAAGATTTGCTTGCGGATATTACTTTACCGCCTTCTTCAGGTTTTGAAAGTTACAGGGATAATCTGGGAGAGCTGGAAAATAAAGGATATGAAATTTCGTTGAGAGGTTTCTTGGTGCGGGATAAGGATTTAGTCGTGAATGTTTTCGGATCGATCGCACATAATAAGAACGTGATTAAAAAGATTTCCAATTCATTGGAAACGTACAACAAGAAAGTGGATGATGAGCAGGATAATTATGAACCGGGATGGGGAGAAGCGATGGAGACAGCCAAACCTCAGGTGCAATTTAAAGAGGGACAGTCAACCACGGCGATTTATGCGGTAAAGTCTCACGGAATAAACCCGATGAACGGGAAAGAGGTGTTTGAGGATTTGAAAGGTAACCTGACTTACGAGTGGAGTGCAGCCAACAAGATCGTGTGCGGGGATACGGAACCCAAGGTTTCGGGTGCTTTTGGTGCCAATGCGGACTGGAAAGGGTTTAATATTAATGTTAGTTTCTTGTATCAATGTGGAGGACAAGTGTATAACCAGACGCTCGTAGACCGGGTGGAGGATGCAAATTTGAGTTGGAACGTGGATCGCCGGGTGTTGAAAGGCAGGTGGAAAGAACCGGGTAATCACACTTTCTTTAAAGATATTAAGAATCGGGATCGGACGGAGGTTTCTTCTCGTTTTGTTCAGGATGAGAACGTGTTACAATTTAAATCATTATCATTTTCTTATTCTTTCCCAACAGAATTGATTCAAAGATGGAGCTTGGAACGATTGAAGTTGATGTTCCAAATGGAGGATATTTTCAGAATATCTAACGTGAAACGGGAACGAGGTCTGGATTACCCGTTTGCCAGAATTTTTAACGTGGGATTACAGGTTCAATTTTAATCCTGTAGAAATGTAAAATAATGGATGATATGAAAAAGAGAATATTGATTATTTTTACGTTATTCGTGTTTGCTTTGACGAACAGCAGTTGTGATAGTTGGCTGGATGTGACCCCGCAAGCACAAGTGAATGCAGAGAAATTGTTTTCTAAACCCAAAGGGTTCGAGAATGCTTTGTATGGTATATATACCTCGATGACGGATGCATCTTCGTATGGAACGCACATGACGTTCGGGTTGATGGATGTGTTGGCCCAGTATTATGATGTTTACCAGGACAAGTATCACTTTCTTTACGAGGCATCCCGGTATAATTACAAAAATTCGAATTCTCAAGATGTGATTAAGAATTTGTGGTTAAAGAATTACAATAGTATTGCGAATTGTAATGTTTTATTGGATTACTTGAGTGAGAAGTCCCCCTCGTTTTTTGAAGGTGAAGAGTATAAGTTGTTGGTTGCGGAAACGAAAGCATTAAGGGCTTACTTACATTTCGACTTGTTGAGAGCATTTGCCCCGTCATGGAAGGAGAATTCAGAGGCTTTGTGTTTGCCTTATGCCGATAACTTCACGGACCGGGTGCATGGTCAAAAAAAGACGAGCGAGATAGTTCGATTGATTTTGACAGATCTTGATAGTGCCCGGACGATGTTAAGTACGGTTGATCCGGCCCGGGAAGAGGGTTTTAAGGATATGTATAACCATTATGTGACAGAAATCGGGAACGATTTTACAACAGCCCGGGCGTATCGCATGAACTATTGGGCAATTACTGGGTTGATGGCTCGTGTGTATCATTACATGGGGGATGAAAGGGCTTACACGTATGCCCAAGAAGTTATCCAGGCCGGGAAAGATGGGTTCTTCCCTTTTACCGAGGAAAGTGCAGTGAGTGCTCCTTTGAAGAGTCGGGATGTCGTCATGCAAAACGAGATTCTGTTTGCATTGAATTATGCCGGTATTCATGATTTGTGGTACTCTTATGACGCCTCTCAAGATAATTACTACACGATAAATGATGTTACTTCCATTTATCCTTCTTCTGATGATTTTCGGAAGGAATATTTGGTAATTACGAATAGTAATGGGTATGATATATCGGTTAAATATGCGGATGTAGATTCTGAAAATGGCGGGAAAGTTCCGATGATCCGTTTGTCTGAAATGTATCTGATTGCGGCGGAAAGCGGTTTTAATGCCCATAAAGATGTTGCCATCGGTTTGCTTGAAGAACTGCGTAAAAACAGGGGTATAGCCGAGGAAATTTCAACAACGATTACTTACGATAATTTCGTGAAGGAGTTGACGAGAGAGGCTCGTCGGGAATTTATAGGGGAAGGTCAGTTGTTTTACTGGTATAAACGTTTGGGCTTACCGGTTGATCAAGGGAGTACCACGATAACGCTTGAACCGTCTCAATTCTGTTTGCCGTTGCCAGCTACGGAAGTAGAGTTCGGCGGGCGTAAGGAAGATTATTTAAATAATTAAGTAGTAGATTAATATTTGACTATGAAAATATTATATGTAATTATCATGATGTTGTTTCTTGGAATGGTGTCATGTTCGGAAGATAACCTGAAAGGGTATTCCAGTAGTAACTGTATACAATTTGATAAGTTGTCAAAAGATAGTACCGTTTTCTCGTTTGCTTATGATGAGACGCTGGAATCGGGAACGGTGGCTTTGAAATTAGTGATGATTTCGCCTCTGGTAGATCGTGACCGGAAGTATAACGTGAAGTTTTTGCAGGATGAAAGTTCTGCCCAAGCCGGGGTGGATTTTGAAATGCCAGCAGAAGAACAGGTGATTGCAGCAAATGATTCGGTTGCTTATCTGAATGTTATTGTAAAGAGAAATAAAGCACTTAAAGGGAGTGCGATAGCCGTTTTCGAAGTGCAGGTATCAGATGATTTTATGCCGGGAATTGAGGCAAATCGGAAAGGGCGGATTTTTATCACGAATCAATTAACTCGTCCGGGGTGGTGGAATGACTGGCACGAGGCGAACGGGTTGGGTACTTATTCTGACTTGAAATACCAAACTTTTATTCGGGAAATCGGGGTGACGGATATGACGTTAGAGGCAGACGGGGGAGAGATGAATTACTCGACGATGCGGGCTTACGTGCTGCAATTCAAATATTGGTTGCAGGACCATCCGATTGAAGATGAGGATGGTAGTTTGATGAAAGTGGCAATGAGAGGTTAATATTTAAAGATGAAGTTATGAAGAGATTATTTATATATATCGTCACGGTAATGGCGTTGTTCATTGCCGGATGTTATGAAGATAAAGGAAATTATGACTATGATACCGTGCCGCAGGTTTCTGTGAGCGGTATTGAGAAAAGTTATGATTTTTACGTGGGTTCACAGGAAACGATTACCCCGACGGTGACCTGGACAAATGGTAAGCCGGATAAAGTTTCTTATGCTTGGAGAATAAACAATAAGGTGGTTTGCGAAGAAGAAAGTCTGAATTTTGTTGTGGGAGACCTTCCCGTGAAAGCTGGATTATATGCCGAGTTTACGATTACGAATGAGGATTTAGGGGTAGAGTATATCAACCGTTTTAACGTATCGGTTTATTCCACGTATTATTCCGGATGGATGCTCTTGGCGGATAAAGGTAACGTTTCCGAGTTGTCCTATGTTCGGGATGATGGGGGACTTTATGCGGATATTTATAAAAGCGTGAACGGGACGGATTTGGCCGGGGGGGCTTGTGCCTTGATGGAACATTGGTTGCCGACGTCAGAAGAGATCGGACAGATTTTCGTGGCTTGTCAGGATGGACCAGAATATTCTGTGGAATTGGATGGAAACACGTTTAGTAAAATGGTAGCTACGAAGGATGAGTTCGTGGGGGATGCACCCAAGGATTTCAAGCCTATGAGAATGAATTGCGTGACGAATTACGATTATCTTATCAGTAATGGTAAGTTGTATGTACGTAATATTCAAGCATCATATGATGCTCTTTATCAGGATGGTCTGTTTCCAAATTTCCCTTATCCAGGTGATTATGAATTAATAAATCTGGGAATTCGGGGAAACTTGCTTTTTAGTAATGATATTATCTGTTTTGATAAGAAAACTTCAAGTTATATGTTGGTGCGAACCGGAGAAATGAAACGATTTGATTACACGAATGATTCGGAAAAGGCATTTATCCCTTACGATATGGGGAAAACGGTACTGGATGGAGGACCAATCTCGACGGCAACCCCGACGGATGAATTCCTGACAGTTCTGAAATCGAATTTGGAAAACAAGGCATACGTGCAGAAATTCCGATTCTCCGGATGGGGTGCGAAGACGTATCGGTCGATCTCGGAGGTGGAGTTTCCTGATCCTTCAATCATCAATGAGAATACGAAATTCGCTGTTTGCCAGAATCGTCCTTACGTGTATATAGCATCAGGTAACGTGCTGTATGTTTATAATCACAAGGATAATACGGTAAAGCCATTACGTTCTGATTTTGGACGGACGATTCGGGATATTGCTGTTTGTCCCACGAATTATGAACGTTTGGGTATTGCTTTGGAGAATACGGATGACACGTCGAAGAGTGACTTTATGGTACTGGATGTTTCGGTCGTTGGGGATGGAAAAACTCTGGAAGGAATGGAATTTATCGGAAAGTTCGGTCGTGTGGTGGATTTAATTTATAAGATAGGTAATCAGTGGGATACTTATTAATAAATCAGTATTCTCCCGCTTAGCGGGAGAATACTTTAATGTATAGGTGATGAAAGTATGTAAAAATGTATGGCTATTGGTTAGCTTGCTATGCCTGTTTTGTGTATGTAAAGAACGGGAACATGATCGTTTCACGATTTCCGGGGTGATGGAGGGATTGCCTAGAGGTGTCGTGAAGTTGTACACGAATCCGCCGGGAAATGTTTTACTGGATAGTTGCGAGGTGAAAGATGGGAAGTATTTTTTGGAAGGGAAGATCACGGAGCCTCAAGTCGGTTTGTTATTTTTTGACATGGAACCGCAATATCAGCGATTGGGAGCCTCAATGGTGGCAATATTTATAGAACCGGAGGATATGAAGGTGTATAGCGAATTGAATGACGTGAAAAAAACGTTGAAGTTTACTTCTGCCCCAATTAATGAAGATATTCAAAAGTATAATGTTTATTTGAAGTCTTTACCAGAGAAACAAATGGTTGCAGAGCTTAATGGCAAAATCCAGATGGCTTTTGCCGAGGCTAGGATGGAAGAAGTGCGGGAGATGAGTCGAAAGCGAGATTCGTTGCAAATGGTGATTATTGACCGGTTGTTTGCTTTTGAGCCGGGAGTTTCTAAAAGTCAGGCAGCAGCTTATTTGGTGGCTCAATTGTCCGCATCTTTGGATGTTGTGCAAAGAGGGAAGATAGTGGAAAAGTTTGATCCGAGTTTTACTGATTCTTATTATCTGAACGGAATGCAGGAAAGCGTGGAGCGGGAAACGGCTTTACAGCCGGGAAAAGCCTTCCCAGATTTTCAGGTGTTTGATAAAGATGGTAGGAAGTACACCTTGGCTGATTTCCGGGGAAAATATTTATTTGTTGAATTTAGTGCATCTTGGTGTGGCTGGTGTAAAAAAGAGATTCCTTTTATTCGTAAAGCATATCACGCTTTAAAAGATAAAAATGTTGCTTTTGTAACGATGATGATGGATGATCGGAAAGAGGCTTGGTTACATGAGATCAAGGAGTATAATATCGAGTGGTATTGTTTGTCTGATCTGAAGGGAATGAAAAACAGTCCTTTGACTAAGGCATACAATTTAGGGGGGATTCCGGATTCTTTCGTGGTCGACCCGGAAGGGAGGATCGTGTGTCGGGACTTGAGGGGGAATGAAGTATTGGAGACATTATCTACATTGTGTAATTAATGGAATAAGGTATGTATAAGATATTAATCGGTTTGTTTTTATCTGTATTGTGCTTGCAGGCAAAATGTCAAATGCAATTTGATGAGGGAAGTTTCTCGGAGGTTCTGGCAAAAGCAAAACAGGAAAAAAGGATGGTGTTTATGGATTGCTACACGAGTTGGTGCGGTCCTTGTAAAATGATGGTACAGGATGTTTTTAGCCAGGAAGACGTGGGACAATTTATGAATACACGTTTTGTGAATGTTAAATTGGATATGGAAAAAGGAGAGGGGCGGGAATTGGCTAAGAAGTATCAAGTGAAGGTTTACCCAACTTTTTTGATCTTGAATGAAGATGGAGAGGTGATTCATAAAATGGTGGGAGGAATGAAAGCAGAGGAATTTTTACAAAATGTGCAAAATGGCATAGGGGAACATTCTTTGTATTCTTATGAGAAGAGATATGCCGACGGGGAGCGTGATCCGCAATTCGTGTATAGTTATATAGAGACTTTGGCTAGGGCTTTTATGAAAGAACGAATGGAAGAGGTGTTGCACGAATATTGGGGGACATTGACGGATCAAGAGAAGAGTTGTAAAGAAAATTGGATGCTCGTGAAACGATTTGTGAAGAATCCGGCGTTACCGGAGTACAAGTATCTTTTGGAGCATAAGAAGGATTTTGATGCGGCGGTTAGTAAAGATAGCGTGGATCGTAAAATATATGATGATTTGTTCCCGTTGATTGTGAATGATTGTAACGAAATTATTTTTCATGATAAAGTAAATGCAGCTCAACTTTTAGAAACTTATGAGGTATGTGTTACTCGATCGGGAATTGCCGGACAGGATTATCTGTTGGATATAGTGGAGTTTACCAAAGTCTTTTTGTCCGGTGATTTGAAGAAGGCATTGAAAATGTATGATAAGAAGTTTTCCCGTTTAGATAGTGATGCTCGTTTTGATGTAACTTTACAGTTGAATGGAATGTTGATTCGTAAGGGAGATGCAAAAATGTGTAAGCGAGGATTGGAATTGATCGAGAAAACGATGAAAGATTGTGGATGGTCGGTGGATGATCCTTTGTTTGCAGCCGTGGTTTCCGGATTGAAAGATAAATTTAAAGATGATAAAGATGAATAGATTATTGATTTTGTTGATAGGATGTTTGTGCTGTTTTTCGTGTGTATCCAAAACAGATGGTTTTAAGGTAAAAATGCATTTGGAAAATGCTTCAGAGTGTGAGATCTTCGTGAGTGAAAGGGTCCCGAATCCTACTCAGTGGTATATAGATACCTTGAAGTTGAAGGATGGCCAAGTGGTTTATACGGGTAAGGTGGATTACCCTCGTTTGGTTTCTTTCATTGTTAAAAAAGGAGAAGATGATTTCGTGGGGTCTTTTAGTATATTTTTGGATAATAGTGAAGTTGAGGTTCGAGGGGATTTTAATAATTTGAAAAATTTAGTGATTAGTGGGAGTAAAACACATGATGAATTTGTTGCCATAGAAAAGAATGGACAGAAATTTATGAAAGAGTATGGCAGAATCGGTTACGACCGGAGTAAGGCGTTTAAAGATAACCGGGCTTTATATGATTCTTTAGCAGAACCTTACAAGCAGGCTTATGATAAGGTGGTGGATTATATTTTGAATCTTCCGGGGTATGCTCATAGTGAGGTGGCTCCTTATTTTGTTTCCGAATACATTCATGCTGATAATCTTCCCTTGATGGAAAAAGCGTTGAATGCTTTTGATGTTTCTCTAGCCGAGAATGCATATATCGCTAATTGCCGGGTAAGATTGGAGAAGGAAAAACGGGTGCAACCGGGAGTTATGGCATATGATTTTGCGTTGGAGGATTTGGAGGGGAATGTGTATAAATTATCTGATTACAGGGGAAAATACGTGTTGCTGGAGTTTAGTGCATCGTGGTGCGGATGGTGTAAATTGGAGATACCTTTCCTTGAAACAGTTTATAAGAATACGCAAGGTAAGAATTTTGTCATGTTCACGATTAATTTGGATGACGAGCGAGGAAAATGGGAGGAAGATGTTAAACATGATAATTTACCGTGGAAGGTTATTTCTGATTTGAAGGCATTTGAGAGTCCCGTGGCGAAGAATTATAACGTGAGTGGTATTCCGATGATTTATCTGATCGATCCGGAGGGAAAAATAAAGGAGAAGGGATTACGTCGGGAAGAGATGATTGAATATATAAATACTTTATTTGAGTAATTTAATAACAGGGGAAAACGGAATTCGAAAGTTTTCCCCTGTGTTATTTTAAGGAGCAAGAGGTTGTGTGGTTGTTTGCGAGATTGTGTGGGGCTTTATTATGATTCGATTGTTGGGTATTTGAATATTTCGGAGGAATAGTTATTTTTGTGGCACTATGAGTGCTATTATTCAGTCCAATAAAGATTTTGAAGTGTTCTTTCGAGAAAATTTTCCACCCGTGTATGCTTTCATGAAACGTTACACGGGGGATGATGAACTAGCGGCAGATTTAGCACAAGAGACTTTTATCCGGGTTTATGAACGGCGGGATGAGATTGTTTCTGTTGATTACGGGAGAGCTTTTTTGTACACGATAGCTCGCCACTTGTATTGGAATCATTGTAAGCATCAGCGGGCGAAGGAAAATTATTTCACGCAATTAGATGAGAATAACGTGGATGATTATGATTTTTTGCAGGAGGTTACCCGACAAGAAACCATGCGGATATTATATACTGCTATTGATCGGTTGCCACCACAGACTCGTAAAGTGATTCTTTTAAATCTGGAAGGGAAAACTAATCCGGAAGTTGCAGAAGAATTAGGTATCTCCGTGAACACGGTGAAGTGTTTGAAAAAGTCTGCTTATGAGACATTAAGAGGATTATTATCAAAGAATTATCTTGTAATTTTGCTATTCCTATTAGGGAAGTAAATGTTAAATCTTTTCTTTTTTGCATTTTTTTTCTTGTTTGACCTACCCACTTTTCATTTGAAGTAATCTCTATGATAAAATAACAAATGTGAAGGTATGGATTTACTAAAAAAACGTTTGGATATTGCTAGGCTTGTTGCCGAAGAGTTGACCGGAACGATTGATGAAAAAAATCGGATCGTGTTAGCTCGTTGGTTGGATGAGGACGAGCGACACCGGAAGGAATATACGAATATTCTAGAATCGTTAAAGACTGGGAACGAGGTTTGGAAGGATCAAGAGCGGGGGAGACAATTAATGGAATCCCGATGGAGAGCGGTGAAATCTCATACGGTCCGGAAGACAGGTCGGTGGATTACGTGGAGTAAATATGCAGCAGTTGTATTGTTGTTCGTGAGTATTGGGATTTTTTGGTTGGTAAATGAAGAAAAACAACAAGAGATGGAAGATATCACTGTTGCCAAGATTGAGCATGGTAGCATGAAAGCGCAACTTGTACTTGCTAATGGGAAAAAAGTGGATTTGAGACCAGAAACAAACCTGCAGCTGGAAGAGGTGGGGGGTACCCGAATTTTAACATCGGATAATAGGGTAAAGTATTCGGGGAAGGATTCTTTAGCCGGACAGCCGGCAGAAGTGAAATATAATACGTTGATCGTGCCGCGAGGAGGTGAATTTTCGTTGGAATTGGCTGATGGAACCCGGGTGTGGTTGAATGCGGAATCGAGGTTGCGTTATCCGGTGGCTTTCATGGGGAAGGAAAGAAAAGTTGAGATGGAGGGAGAGGTTTATTTTGAGGTGGCAAAGAATAGGGAAAAACCTTTTATTGTAACCGTGAATGGGGTTGATATTCGAGTTTTGGGAACAAGTTTTAATGTCTCGGCTTACCAAGAAGAGGTGGTGACCACGTTGGTAGAAGGAAAGGTACAGTTGAAAAGAGGTGATGAGCAGGTTGTTTTATCGCCTAATCAGCAAGCAATATGGTCTGATGACAAGTTTAAGGTGAAACAAGTTGATGCCCGTAATTATGTGCTATGGAAAGAGGGAATTTTTTATTTTGAGGATGTTGATCTGGAGAGGATACTGGATGATATGGCCCGTTGGTATAACGTGAATATTTTTTATATGAATCCGACATTGAAAAAGATGAAATTCTCTGTTGAAATTAAACGCTACGAGGATATAAACGAGATACTGAGAAGAATAGAACAAACTAAACGTGTGAAATTTGAAATAAAAGATCGAACAATAAACGTGTATGAATAGAAAAGACAGACAGCACCCCCATGCTATCTGTCTGGATACATTCAATATTTAATTCAATGTAAAACTCAGAAACAAAGTTATGGAAAAAAAATGTAACTCGAGCAGTTTTATGCAAATAAGGCTGCGAAAAACATTGTTGACTATGAAATTTTTGTGCTTTTTTTTCTTGTTGTCCGTTTCTGTCTCGGCTGCAAGTTATTCACAGAATGCGAAATTTACTATTTCGTTGAATGATGTCGCTCTGACAGAAGTGTTTTCTACTATTCGGGCAAATAGTGAATTCACGTTTATCTACAATATGGATGACGTGAGAAATATCCGGGTGAAATCACTAAATGTTCATGACGCTTCTATCCGGGAGATTCTGGATGCAGCCCTTCAGAACACGGGATTTATTTACAAGATTGAAGATCGTGTGATTGTGATTCAACCTCAGGAAATGAAAGAGGAGAAGAAATCCGTGAGAGTGAAAGGATGGGTGCATGATAAGGGTAAGCAACCGTTACCAGGTGTGACTGTGAGAATGGTGGGTGTTTCATTAGGAACAGCAACCAATACTCAAGGATGGTTTGCGATAGACCTGCCCGTGGAAAAAGGAACGTTGGAGTTTTCTTTCGTAGGGTATAAGAAGAAACAAATTAATTTTACAGACAAAACGGATACTCTTCGTATTGTATTAGAGGAAGATTTCCAACAAGTGGAAGAAGTTGTTGTCACGGGTATCTTTAACAAGCCGAAAGAGAGTTTTACGGGTGCAGTGACTTCTGTGACAAAAGAGGACTTGAAGGCGAATTTTTCACGGAATTTAATTCAGACGTTGGCAAATATTGATGCTAGTTTATTAATTGTTCAGAATAACGAGATGGGATCGGATCCGAATACGTTACCTGAAATACAGTTGAGAGGAGTATCAACCATGCTTGATCTTTCCGATTTGGAAACTCATACTCGACGTCCGGAATATAATCAACCGTTATTTATCATGGATGGTTTTGAGGTGGATTTAGAACGGGTAATGGATTTGAATCAAAATGATATAGAGAGTATTACGATTTTGAAGGATGCGAGTGCAACTTCTTTGTATGGTTCTCGTGGTGCTAACGGTGTGATTGTTATCACGACGACCTTGGCGAATGCTGGGGCACTAACCGTATCTTATGAAGGACGATTAAATTTACAGATTCCAGATCTTGGTACCTATGATAATTTAATGACAGCTTCCGAGAAATTTGAGATGGAAAAGATATACGGGGTTTGGGATCGTTTGGAGTCTTATTTGCCGAATGGACAGAGTTATCAAGATGCGTATAATGAAATAGAAGATGCTATTGCTAAAGGGGTAAATTATAATTGGTTAAAAGTGCCGACTCGAACCGGAGTAGGACAATTCCACTCTTTACGTTTTATGGGAAGTCAAGAGAATTGGAATTACATGCTGAGTTTGTCGTATGATGATACTAAAGGTGTAATGAAGGAGTCTGAGCGTAAGAATTTTAATGGGACGATGCAGTTAGGATATCGTAAGGATAAATGGAATGTACGTCAGAGTCTTGCTGTTGGTTTTAACAGGAATCAAAATTCTCCTTATGGAGAGTTTAGTTCTTACGTACAGATGAATAGATATTGGGTTCCATATGAAAAAGATGGAAAGCCTGTAGAAGAGTATTATCATCCGTCTTCTTCCTATGGACCTATTGAGAATCCGTTGTATGATCATACCGTTGGCGTGTGGAATAAAACTAAGTACACGAATTTACGCAGTAATACAGCAGTTGATTTTACAATTAACGAGCATTTAAAGGCGCAGGCAACATTTGGATTGAATTATAAGAATACAAGATATGATGGTTTTACGCCTCCAGAACATAAAGATTTTCAATATATAACAGAAATTGAACGGAAAGGCTCTTTTGGGCGAAGAGAAGGGGAGGAAACCATGTGGCAAATTCGTTTAATGTTGAATTATAATAATATTTTTTCAGAGAAGCATATGATAACTTTGGGACTTAACGGGGAGTTGAGTGAGACGATAGCTGATGATGTTAATTGGAGTGCCACCGGGTATATATCTTCTAATGTTAGTCACCCGGGAATGTCAATGTCTTATCCGAGTTCAGGAGGAACAAATGGTAGCGAAAGTACTGTGCGTAGGGCATCTTTAATTGCTACGGCTAACTATTATTATGATCAGCGTTATTTTGTAGATTTTTCTGTTAATTATAATGGAGGGTCTTCTTTTGGTAAAAATAATCGTTTCCAATATTTCTACTCTTTGGGAGCTGGATGGGCAGTTAGTAATGAAATGTTTGTGAAAGAGCATTTGCCATTTGTTAATGAGATGCGTTTTCGTTACTCTTTCGGGGTTACGGGGAATATGTTTGTTGGTCCAGAAGTATCTATGGAGGTATTTCAAAGAAATTCGTCTTATGTTTATTTAGGTGGAATCGCTTGGACATTAGGACAGTTCGCTAATCCGAATTTGGAGCAGCAGAATACTTTTCAACATAATGCAGGTTTAGATTTGAAATTGTTTAATAGTCGTATTGAGTTTTCGTTAAATTATTATAACTATTTGACTAATAATACTTTGACGGATATGAATTTGCCGATATCACATGGCTTTGAGCGTATTATGGGTAACGTTGGAAAAATACGGAATGAAGGGTGGGATGGAAATGTCGGTGTACAATTGTATCGTGATACGGAAAAAAGAATTAATTGGCACTTGTTTGCTTCATTCTCTAGACGAAAGAATACTTTAGTGAAATTATCTGAAGGATATAAAAAGCGAGTAAGTGGTTATAACGCAGGTATGAGTAATCAAGAAGATATACTGAAGTATAGGGAGGGTTATTCCCTGGATGCTATTTATGGATTGCGGACGGTAGGGGTTGATCCGACTTCTGGGCAAAGAATATTCTTAAAGGCTGATGGAGTTACTACTACTTTGGAACAAGATTCAGATGATTTGGTTTATTTGGGAGATCGTCAGCCGAAATTGAATGGGACTTTTGGTACTTCATTTTATTATGGAGGGTTTAGTGTGACCGTTGGTTTTGGCGTGAAATGGGGAGGAAAAGCGGTAAATTTCACGGAATTAAGCAAAGGTGAAAATGCATCTACATTGTATAATATGGATCGTAGAATGATGAAACATAGTTGGCAACAGGTAGGTGATCAAGCTCGTTATAAAAATAAACATGGTGATTATGCCGGATTAAGTACATATACATGTGATGCTTTCGTGCATAAAGATAATGTATTCAGTTGTAACAATATTAATCTTTCTTATTCCTTCTCTCAAAATTGGTTCAAGAGAGCTACCGGATTGGAAAGTTTATCCATTTCGGCTTCTTTATCGGATATTTTTTATATTTCTACGATTGAACGAGAAAGAGGAACAGCTTATCCGTTCTCGGTTAATCCGAATTTCTCAATTTCATGTACATTTTAAAGATTTACATTATGATGAAGAAAATGATAAATGTGATAGGGTTGGGTATATTGCTGAGTGCCTGTACGGATTGGTTGACTGTACAGCCGGAAACTTCTATGACTGCAGAAACATTGTTCCAAACGGATAATGGAGTGAAATATGGATTGAACGGGGTATACACAATTGCACAAAGTGTGTATAGTCCAACGGGACGTTTGGGAGGGACAGGAATTGTCGAAAATATGGCTAATACTTACCTTTTTACGGTAAATTCAGATGGCGAAAAATGGGCAAATCATATTTATGAGGAGACGGATTCTCAAAAAGATGTGAATCAGTATACTTTTTTAACTCCTTATACGATGATTGCTAATTTGAATTCTTTGCTTAATGAGATGGTTGCTCATCGAAATAAAATTACGCCGGAAGTGTATGCAATGGTTCGCGGGGAGGCGTTTGCATTACGGGCTTGTTGCCATTTTGATTTATTGAGAATATATGGTCCTGTTCCTTCTAGGGTGGATGTTGGGAAGGCGTATTTGCCTTATGTTCGAATTAATACTCCGGATAATTATGAGTATCACACTTTTGATCAATTTATGGAATATGTGCAAGCGGATTTGGATAGTGCGGAGTTTTTATTAAAACAGTATGACCCAGTATTGACGGCTAATATTTCTAATACAGAATATTCTACTTCTCCATGGCCTTTTCGTAAAAGTCGAATGAATTATTATGGAGTATTAGGTTTACAGGCTCGTGTGGCTTTATGGATAGGTGAGAATGAGAAAGCGTTACGTTATGCTAGATTAGTGAAAGATGCTAAGGATTCAGAAGAGTCATGGGCGCAGTTACAGTTCAGATTGACAACACCGAGTGATGATGTGAATAGTTTTACCACTACCGATCTGTCTCATTATTCGGAGCATATTTGTGGAGTGAATTGTGACAAATTTGATTTTAATTATTCAGGCTGGTCTTCAAGAATGTTGTCTTCAAGTAATGATCCGAGTTATAGAGAGGTATTATATGGTGAAAATTATGCGGAGGATTTGCGCTACCAACATTTTTGGCGGACAGGGAGTGGAACTTGGTATGCTCCAGATGGGAGTATGTTGGATGAATATTTAGTGACTTCTATTACGATTAATAAATTTAGTCAATTTTTGGCAAATTCCACGAATAATTGTAAAGATAATTTCCCGATAATGCGTTTACCCGAGATATATTTCATTATTATGGAATGTGGGCCATTGGATGAAGCGAATACTCTTTATGAAGAATATTGCGCTGCTCGTAATATCGAATATATCCCGTTAACCGAAATGGATCGTAAGGAACGTATTATGCTGGAGAGTATTAGGGAATATGTGGGAGAAGGGCAAAATTTCTTTACATATAAACGTAATAACATGAGGCGTATGTTAGGAACTACGGTTGATTGTTTAGAAGATCAATATATTGTGACAATTCCAGAAGCTGAAAGTTTGGATGTAAAATAGTGAAATTATGAAAAATGTATTAATAATGATATGTTGTGCCTGTTTATTGGGGGCATGTGATAAAGCAGAAGTCTCTTCCATATATAGTGGACCTGATGGCATTCATTTTTATTATGATCAAGCAGGGCCTTTTGATGCGGATCCTTATCCTAATTCTAGTGAAACAGGATCTTTATCATCTTCTGAAAAAATCGATACTCTTTGGTATAAGATTGATATAATGGGAAATGTGAGTGAAAAAGAAAGAAAATTTTCTTTGAAACAAAGTGTTTTATCTTCAATGGACAGTTCCTCTTATTACACAGGAATTGCGACAGTGGCCGTTCCTGGGGTAAATTATGTTGCTTTTGATGATCCTCGAATGGAGGAATATTACGTGATCCCTCCTCGTACATCAAGTGTATTGGTACCGGTGATTTTATTGTATGATCCGAAGGTTGACTATGGATCTTCTTTCTCTAAAAGTTTTTGTTTGCATTTTGAGATTGTGCCGAATGATGAAGTCAAAATATTAGATTCGAGATTTTATCGAGGTAAAGCTAAGTTTACGCAATGGAGTTGGTAATCAGCTTCGCTGCTAAGTGAATCCGAACGGTCTCGAATCGGCTATGTTCGGCAGATAGAGAGCTTGCTCTCTATCTGTCCTTACTTTGCTATTGGATGTGTGGTCAATTTTACAACGGGAATGTTTGTATGTTATGTAAAAAATAGAAATTATGAAAAAGTTTGTATTGTTATTCATTTATGTGTTTTTGATGTTGCCTGTGTTTGCCCAAACGAATTTTCAAGAATTGAGTTTAGAGAAAGCATTGGAGAAAGCGAAGGGAGAGGGGAAAATGGTGTTTATTGATTGTTATACCTCATGGTGTGGCCCCTGTAAGATTATGGCCAAAGAAATTTTGCTATTGAAAGAAGTGGGGGATTTTTTGAATGAGCGATTTGTGTGTGTGAAGTATGATATGGAGAAAGGAGAAGGGGCGGTGATTGCTAAAAAGTATAGAGTGGATGCTTACCCGACGTTTTTGTTGGTAAATGCGGATGGTAGTTTGATCAATCCTATTGTGGGAATGACTCCTTCGGGGCAAGAGTTCGTTTACAAGGTGAAGTTGGCTTTGGGGGAGATTTCTACCGTGAAAATGGATTCGTTGTATGCAGCCGGGAATCGGATGAGTCGTTTCGTACTTTCTTATTTGAAGGCTTTGGAGGCGACAAAACAATATGATAAAGCGAAATTGGTTACTACTGAATTAATGGAGAATTTGGGTGATAGCGAGAAGTCGTATGTAACGTACTGGTTCCTTTATGAAAACCCGAATATTTCACCGGTGGGCTCCGAGAATATTAATTATTTGTTGAGTCACGTAGATAATTTTCGTAAAGGGGTGGGGGTGGAACCCGTAAATATAAAGTTAGCGTCTATGTTTGAGACACAATTGGAGGATATGATTCGTGGTAGAAATAAGACGACAGATATGGCAGACGTGGAGGCTATCGAGAAAAATTTGGAGGCTTGTAATTTGCCGGGTAAGGATTATTTATACGATTACGTGAATCTGTTGAAAGGAATGTTTTCATTGGATGCTGATGCAACATTCGCTGTTTTTATGAAAATTTTTCCGACAATGGAGGAGAATAAATTAAGCTACTTGTATTTCCGTCCAATCATTTTTTTGAAAGATAAATGGAGTGAACGGCAGAAAAAGAAATTGATTGATTTATCGTTGAAATTGTCTCTGAAAGTTAAGAATATTGTGTTGCGAGATGGGTTGAAATATTTTACAGAAGAGATAAAGAAATATTAGTATTAACAGAAATGTCTCTCTGCCTTTGGTAAAAAGTGGCAGAGAGGCTGACGGAGGAGTTGTAGGTAAAAAAATGTTTTACGAAACTTGGAGATAGGTATGAAAAGATTACTTGTTATATTTTTATCGTGTTTGCCTTTACTTGGTTGGGCGCTTAAAGAAGGCGAGGTGAAAGTATTAAAAAAGGGAGATTTATGTCCGGAATTTGTATTTAGGGATACGGAAGGAAAAGGGGTATCTTTAGAACAATTCAAAAGGAAATATGTGGTAATAGACGTGTGGGCTTCGTGGTGCCAACCCTGTAAGCAGGAATTTCCGCATTTGAAAGAGTTGGAGGAGAAGTATAAAGATAAAAATATTGTGTTTGTGAGTATTTCTAGTGACACTCAGGAGCGACGTTGGCGTTTTGAGCTTGGTTTCTTGCGAGAAAGGTTGAAGTTGCAATGGTGGATTGACGGTAATGAGGAGTTTATGAAAGTTTTTGAAATTATGACTCTTCCTCGAATGATATTACTGGATAAGGAAGGACGAATTGTGAAGCTTAAATTACCAAAGCCTTCTGATGTAGAATTCGAGAAAATTTTAAAGAGATTGAAAGGATTGTGATTTTTGTATAAGTTTGACTATTTCGTAATGTAACTTGGTGATGAGATTTATTTGTATACAGTTATTTGTAATATTCAGTATCTTTACAGGAGGATGTCAGCGGGGGAAATTGAAAAAAAATTATTCTTTGACCGTGACGATCGAAACAGAGCCTGGGAATAAGCTTTTCATGTTTTATAAAGGAGAGAATGATAGTATCCGGGTAGATTCTGCTATTTACAAGAATGGGAAATTTGAATTGAAAGGACAAATCTCTTACGCCCAACGGGCATTGGTGCGTTTAGGGCGGACAACACAAACTTTTTTTGAGGATGCTGTTAGATTCACGGATGACGCTATGTTTGTATTTCTTGAAGAAGGAAATATTCAGATTATGGCAAAAAAGACATTGAGAGGAGCTAGGTTAAGTGGGACATCGTCTAATAATGATTTGCAAATTTACACGGATAGTACTCGGTTTTATCGAGACTGGTTGGACGGATATAGACAAAGATTCGGAGAGGCCTACCGTAATCGGGATAATATGGCCCTTGATAGTTTAAGTGAAGAAAATGCTTTGATGGGGAAGAAACTCAAAAATGCAGAAAAGAATTTTTTTGATAATCACTCGAGATCATTAGTTGCTTTGGATTGGTTAGTTAGATCTTATAATGTGGCTCGCGAGAAATCAATGATTGTTCCATTGTTCGAAATATTGGATGAAAAGGTAAAAAATTCAATACTAGGACAAAAATACAAAGCGTTGTTAGAAAAGACTGTGTCCGTGGAGATGGGGTGTTTAGCCCCGGATTTTATTGCTAAAAACATGAATGGAAAGGATGTAGCATTGAGTTCATTCCGGGGACAATATGTATTGTTGGATTTTTGGGCTTCTTGGTGTGGTCCTTGCCGGCGGGAGAATGTGAACGTACTAAAAGTATATGAGCGTTTTAAAGATAAGGGATTTACCGTAGTAGGGTATTCGATGGATAGTTCCGAGAAAGCATGGTTAGGGGCTGTTGAGAAGGATGGAATTCCTTGGGAACAGTTGTCTGGTATAAGTGGCGTGAAGATGGATGTTTCGAAATTATATGGAGTGACAGCTATTCCTAGTAATTTTTTGCTTGATCCGGCGGGAAAGATTATAGGGATAGATTTGAGAGGGGAAAGTTTGGAGAGAAAGTTGGAGCAGATATTTGAAAAAGAGAGGTAAAATCAGTAAGTAGCATAGAAGGATATTTTAAAATTGTTAGGGAGTTATACTTTTTTAGTAAGGTGTACTACCTCTTTTGAGGATTTGAAATGTCATGTATATGAGAATTATTGAATTAAAATGGATTAGTATGAAGATTATGAATTATTGGAGGAAATTCTTGTGTATTGCTTTATGTTGGGTAATCTCCGATTCCGTTGTGTGTCAAGGACAAAAAAATGGAAAAGAAGTCGTGTATCGTGATTATACGCATATGGAGGCGGATCTGTTGGATTCTTTGAAACGGGATGAGGTAAAAACGTTGTTTCGAGGGATGTATATGTTACGGCAGCAGGCTCAGCAGGTAAAAGAGAGTACTCCGGTCCGGTTGAAACCTCGACGGGTAGAGAAGAAAAAATTGAGTCCACAAGATCTGATCGAGAAGAGAAGGAGTAGCGTGTTGACAGTCAATAAGTATCATCGTGCGATGATGCGTCCGGAAGGAGTGACGGGCTGGGCAACGGCAGTCGTGTTGTCGAATGACGGGATTTGTGTCTCGAATTACCATGTATTTTGGGAATTTCTGGACTCAACAGCTAAGTTGAATCCACAGGATGGTATTATGTTTGTTGCCACGGAAGAGGGAAGAGTATATCCGATTACTGAGATATTGAGTTTTAACAAAGCTGCAGATGTGACGTTCTTCAAGATTGATACACGGGGAGATATGCTTACCCCGATACCGTTGGGAAATGACCTCCCGGCGGGGACTGGTGTACATTTGTTAAGTCATCCGGAAGGATATCCGTATGCATATACGAACGGGGTGGTTATGCGAACAACAACTTCTGACGCTAAAGATCCTTTTGCACGCCGGATGGAACTTACAGTTGATTACGCCAAAGGGGCAAGTGGGGGACCGATCATGGATGATTGTGGAAACATGGTGGCGATGGTGTCTAGTATACGTGCAATATTTTATTCTAATCAGCCGCCTTATAGCCAGCAGATGAATGTAAAACTGACAATTCCTGTGAGTTCATTGAGGATGTTGATGCAGGGAAAGGATGAATAAAACTAGTATATATTCGAAAAAATATTTATTTTTGCCATGTATTATTGTAGGTATATCGAATGAAAGTTTTTGTGAAATATTGCGTGTTGCTTTTGGTGGCAGTAATCTATCTTGGACAAGGGATAGATTCTACTCGTTATTTAGCAAAGGTAATGGAGCAAGAACGACTTATTTCACATGAGAAGGATGATTTTGAACGGTTAGCCATGTTGACCGCAATGAACGGAAATGCATTACCGGTCAACACGGTTCAGGATGTAACAAACGTGCAACCTACTTTTCGTTATTTGCAAAAAAATAATATTTCTGTTTATTTAGAAGAATATAAAAGAGTTTTTACTCCTTATTTTAGGTATATTGAAAACGATTATCTCGACTCTTTCGCGTTAAAGCAGGACGGTGGATACTATGTCTTTGCATTGCGCGAAATCATTGTATGATTTTTGGTTTATTTATAAAAACGCTACTCGTTAATTATTAGCGGGTAGAGTTGTGTCTTAACCGAATTGTATTCGGGAAAATGGACGTACGCATGAATATGTGGAAAAATAAACTATTTAATTATATAAAAATTATAAAGTCATGAGTGATAGTAAATTTGAATATATCGATGATGTTCTCTTGAATGTAGATAAAGATAAAATAGAAAAAAAGAAAAAATCTCCTATAAAGCCTTTGGCATTGTTGATCTTGGGTGCTGCAATCCTTTGGTATGGTGCGAATTATATTAACACGGCTCAGAGTGACACGCTTTCTTCTGTTGTTATTATGATTGGTTTAGGTGTTGCAGCATGGGGAATCGTGGCATTTTTGGTAAAGAAAGAGCGTTACGTTTATAAACCAACGGGAAAGGTGTTGAAGAAACATAAAGTGTACGTGGCTGCAAATCAGTCTTCACGATTGTATGATATTTTGGAGCAAAATAGGTATGATGATTTACAATCATTGACCCGTTCCGGACAATCTAATTTAAGCTTGGAGGCTTATTGTAGTGAAGATGAACAATATGCTTTGTTACAAGTCATGGAATTCATTCCTTACAATGACGTACCGATGACTCCTGTCAAAGTATGTGAGGGGACTCAGGCAAAACAAGTAGCTTATTTCTTAAAATAATACTTTGAACTATTAAGTATTCCAGAGTTTCCATGAATAATCGGCTTGCAGATAGAGCATCTGTAAGCCGTTTTTTATTCGTGCCCCTTGTTGTTCTCCACGGTGCATGAATTCGGTTATTTCCGGATTATAAATAAGGTCGAAAAGATAATGATTTGAGGAGAGAAGGTGATAAGGAATGTCCGGACAATTGGTTACATGAGGCCACATCCCCACGGGGGTGGCGTTAATAATTAAAGGCGTGTTGGATAGGAAACGGGCAACTTGGTCGTAGGAAATTTCAGAAAAATGGGGGGTACGGCTAACCGTGAATACTTCTATTCCCAAAGAGGCAAGTGCATGCTGGACGGCTTTGGACGCTCCGCCAGTGCCTAAAAGTAAGGCTTGTGTAGGTGGCGTTTGGATAAATTCTAATAAAGATTCTCTGAAACCTAAAATGTCTGTATTGTATCCGGTTAGGATGGAACCGGAAATGGTGTGTTCCACTTTCACGGAATTAACGGCTCCGATTTTTCTGGCATCCTCGCTAATATGGTCTAGATAGGGGATGATCTTCTCCTTGTACGGGATCGTGACGGCAAATCCTTTTAGCGAGGGGGTTGTTTTAATGACTTGTAGTGTCTGTTCAATATTATCAGATTCGAAGTTCACAAATTCTGCGTCTATTTTTTCTGTCTTGAACTTCTCTGTAAAGTAAGTCTTTGAAAATGAATGTCCCAAAGGAAAACCGAGTAATCCGAAAAGTTGCATGGGAGTTTATGTGGTTTATGAGTTTTATAAGGTTTAAAAAGTTCGGAAGATACATAATTCCCTATGGGTACTTCATCTCCAGCGGTTTATGACAGATAAAGACACTGTTTCTTTATGAACTTTACGAACTTTATAAACCTTGCGAACTATTTTTTTAATACTACTGCTAGTTTTTCAATACCCCAGATGAGTAAAATACCAATGATACACATGAGGATTGCCTGCCATACAAGAGGATCGCTCCCGTTAACTTGCTCGAAGGTATTAGGGAGAACGTTTTTTTCAACATCAAAAGCAATCCCGTTTACCAGTTCGGTATCTGTAATTTTCCAGGGCCAGATTTTGTTGAGTGATCCGACCATGAATCCTGTTAATAGGGCTACTGTCATTCCATGATAGTTTTTCAATAACCAGGATAGCAAGTGAGAGAAAGCGACTATACCAGCCACAGCTCCTACTAAGAAGGTGAGTAGAACGGGAATATTAAATTCGCTGACGGCAGTAATGATGTATTCATATTTTCCTAGAAGCAACAATATGAATGCTCCGGATATTCCCGGTAAGATCATGGCACAAATAGCGATCGCTCCGGAAAGAAGGATAAACCACCAGTCATCCGGAGTGCTGGTCGGGGTGAGTACTGTGATCGTGTATGCGATGATGGCACCAACGATTAACGAGGTGATGGTTAGTATATCCCATTTTTTTATTTCTCTTGACACCATGAGGGCAGAAATAACGATGAGACCAAAGAAAAAGGACCAAATGTATAACGGGTGGGTTTCTAGCAAGTATTTCATCAATTTTGCCAGTGAAAATATGGATATGGCGATACCTGCAACGACAGAAATCAAAAAGTTTCCGTTAATGTGTTTCCAAAACTCTTTTAACTGGAAAGTTCCCAGCAAACGTAATGCTTTCAGGTTTATTGACCGAATCGACTCGATCAACTCTTCATAGATACCCGTGATAAATGCAATAGTACCTCCTGAAACACCCGGGATCACGTCTGCGGCACCCATGGCACATCCTCTAAGTACTAATAGTAAGTAGTTCTTTTTCTTCTCCATGAACAATAAATTAATTTCTTGATTTTAAATTTTAGGTTTTAGATTTCCTTTCACGAATCAACATTTTTGATTCGTTTATTCTACTTTAAATACATTACGGTGTTCAAAACGTAACAAGTCAAAGACTGTTTTTACTGGGGTAAAGGTGGATAGCGGGACTTCCACGAATATGGTGTTCCAATTGGCCATGGCCCCATTCCACAATCCAGGTAATTCTTGAACTTTAATGTCTTTCCCGCCTAATGATTTGCTGGTGATGAATCCCTGTGTGTTATCGATGTATTTGGTCAAGTCATATTTCTTACCTTTATAGTTATAGGTACTACATACGATGTCCACGGGATTAAAGTGAGTTGATTGGGTGAATATTTTTTTCTGATTTCGATCTTTCAGGTTGACTTGAGCGCTCTCCACGATCATCAAGCGTGTTGCATGCTCGTTGTCTTCAACCCAGAACGGTCCTCCACCCGGTTCACCTTCATTTTTCACCATTCCGCATACACGTAATGGTCGATCGAGTAATTGTTTTAAATAAGCTACTCTTTCCTTGCGATCAGTATGAACTAATCCCTCTTTGGGTTTATAACCAAGGTGATCGTAGATATATTGCTCGATTTCATTTAGATTTTCGTCTGTAATACTGCTTTTCTTGCTCAAAACTTTCATGTAATTGAAAATCTGGTTCTGTGTTTTCAATAAAACTCCGGCAAGGATTTTCTTGAATTTTACCGTGTCAGCTTTACTACGGTCAGGGGCCACGTTGTCAATGTTTTTGATGAAAATCAAGTCTTCTTTCAGGTCATTGAGATTGTGAATCAATGCACCATGACCTCCGGGACGAAACACGATGTTACCCTCGTTGTCTCTCACGAGATTACCTTCCATGTCAAGACTCACTGTGTCTGTTGCAGGCGATTGAACAGAATACGTGATGTCGTATTTCAAGTTGAATTCTTTCTGGTAATTTTTGAGAACAGATTTCATGAGGGCCTTGAATTTGCCTATATGTTCTTCTGATACAGTGAAATGTATATGAGCTTCTTTACCGTCGTTGGCGTAAAGTGCCGCTTCTACCAGGTGTTCTTCGGCAGCAGTACGGATGTGGTCGCTGTAGATGTGGAAGTCAATTAATCCCTTGGGCGTGGCATTGTAATTGAGGCCTTTGGGGGTAAGGATGTATTCCAGGATTTCCAAGAGCTGGTTCTTCCAAAGTAGTTTGTCCAAATCAAGGCGATCTTTATAAAGGGCCTCTTTTAGGTGTGGGTAGAATGGAAATTCCTTTAATTTCTCGAAGAAGGAGAAAATGCTTCCGGGTTCTTTGTCCTGCCGGAATTTCAAATAGTCTTCATCGCTACCGGTGTATGTGTTGAAAAACGTGTTCAGTGTTTTGAACATACGTGAGGCAGAGCCGGAGGCCGGAACCATTTTCACGATTTTCAACGAATTCATTCTGTCCTCGAAGATGCGGATGAATTCATTGGCTTGTTCGTCATTCAAACCGTGGATTCCGTTGTTTATTGTTGCCGCATCCCGAATCTGTACAAAGTCAAACCCCTGCTTGAAGTTTTCAAGTTGGTTTTCAATTTGCTCGGGTTTTATTCCCCTGCGTTTAAATTGTTTGAGATCACTTTTCGTGTACATAATTTCAGGTTTGTAAGTACGTAAATAGTTTTGCAAGTTACGAATTATTGTGCAGAAAGCAAAATTTGTCTTTTACGTTATAGACTGCCGGGAGAGTTTCTGCCCCTGAAAGTTACAGGCGCTTGTCGTAAACTTGTAATTTGTTAGCTTGTAATTTATACGAAGAAGAAGACAATTAATTGTCTTCTTCTTCGTCATATAATTCTTCTTGATTCTCTAATTCAGTTTCGAAAAATTCTTCCGCTTCTTCCATGAGAGATTCAATGTCGTCTGTGCAGAGAGGCTCTTCGTCAATCCAGTAAATTTTCTGGTTGCTGTAGAAACCATCCATGTCACATTGAATAATACATTGAGGCTTTTCCGTGTGCACAACATATACTAGATCTGGTGCTTCTTGGGAATTGTCTGCAATAAGAAATTTTGGTAACATGATGTTCACTGTTTTTAAATTTACGTGGCAAATATAGAAATAATTGAAAACGGTGATGTTGAAATTTGAAAATTATTTTAAGAGTGGAATTTCTTGGGGAAAATAATGTATCTTTAGGGCGAGAAATGAAATAAATATGATCGCATCAAGTTTACTATCAAATGTTGTACCGGTATTGAAGAAGGAAGATACTTGTGTCCAGGCATTGGGATGGATGGACTTGTTTCGGGTGTCTCATTTGCCTGTCTTGGATGGAGAAACGTACGTGGGGTTGTTGTCTGATGAAATTATGTATGCGCACGGGAGTATTCATGATTCGATCGGTAAGTTGGATATACCTAGGGAGATGACTTTCGTTTACGAGGATGTACATATGTATGACGTTATTGGGGTTGCCTCTTCACGGCTTTTATCGGTGGTACCGGTTTTGAACCGGAAAGAGGTATATCAGGGAGCTATTTTGTTAACAGACATCTTGCATAATATTGATAAACTTTTGTGTATAGACGATCCTGGCGGGATTATCGTGTTGGAAGTAAATAAAATTGATTATTCTTTGGCCGAGGTTGCCCAAATCGTGGAATATAACGAGGCGAAGGTGTTGAGTTGCTATGTTACGTGTATGCCGGATTCTAATAAAGTGGAGATTACCCTTAAAGTGAATATGGCCCGGATCGAACCGATTCTGGATACTTTTATTCGTTATCGTTATGTGATCAAAAATACTTTTGTTTCCGGTGAAGAGATGAATGAAGAGATGAGAGATCGTTACGGGCAGTTGTTGAAGTTTATGGAAATGTAAGAAGTTTTAAATCAATTGAATCTAAAATAGATAGATGTGTTCAAAAATAAGTAAAGTTGCGATTTACGGACGGGTGATTCATGAAGAGTTTTATCCTTATTTCAAACAAATGTTGCGTGATCTGAATGAGCGAGAGGTTTGTTTGACTTGTTATAAACCTTTCTATGATTTTTTGAAGGAAAAATGTGGCATTTCTGATGTTTTTCAAGCGTTTTATGAGGATGATGTTGATCAGGATACGGATGTTTTGTTCAGCGTGGGAGGGGACGGTACATTTCTTGATTCCGCAATGCGAGTAAAAAATTATGGTATTCCCGTGTTGGGCATCAATAGTGGGCGGTTGGGTTTTTTGGCTAATATAGCTCAAGAGGAGATTCCGCAGGCTATTCATTGGTTGTGTGCCGGAGAGTTTGACGTGGAACAGCGTGCGTTGGTGAAATTCGAGATGGAAGATAACCCCTTTGCTGAATTTAATTATGCATTGAATGAGATAAGTATATTAAAGACAGAACGTTCCTCATTGTTGAAGGTTCATGCTTATATCGGGGAAGAATATCTCACGACATACTGGGCTGATGGTGTGATCGTGGCCACGCCTACTGGGTCTACAGCCTACTCGTTAAGTTGCGGAGGGCCGATCGTGGCTTTTGGGTGCGATAACTTGATCATAACTCCGGTAAGTCCACATAATTTGAATATGCGTCCGTTGATTTTGCCCGGTAACGTGCAAATCCGTCTAAAAGTGGAGAGTCGTTCAGGAGACTTCATGTTGAGTGCTGATTCTCGTATGCAAAGAATGTCGGATAATCATGAATTATTTATATCTTCGGGCGATTTTAAAATGAATGTTGTGAAAATGCCTGATCATAGTTATTACGAAACGTTACGTAATAAATTGAATTGGGGAGAGGACAAGAGAAACAAGAAAGATAAAAGTTAAAAACTAAAAGTTGAAACGATTTTAAATAATGTGGTTAATTTTATTGGAGAGTGAAAAGTAATTTTCAATTTTCAATTTTCAATTTTCAATTAATTATGGATAAAGAGAATATACCGGAACACGTGGCAATTATTATGGATGGAAACGGAAGGTGGGCCAAAAGTCACGGTTTGGAGAGATGGGAAGGTCATAAAAAAGGAGTAGATGCGGTAAGAACAGCAATGGAGGCTGCCGGGGAGATCGGGGTGAAATATTTGACGTTATATGCTTTTTCGATAGAGAATTGGAATCGTCCGAAGAAAGAGATAGACGTGTTGATGGGGTTGATGGTGGACGCTATTTTAGCTGAAACTGATAATTTGATGAGAAAACAAGTCCGGGTGAAGGCTATCGGGAATTTGTCAGATTTGCCGGAAGAGGTATATAACAAATTACAGGGATTAATAACGAGAACGGCATCTAATACCGGGTTAACTCTAGTGTTGGCATTAAGTTATGGAGCAAGATGGGAGATTTTGACTGCGGCCAAGCGAATAGCTCAAGATGTGCGGGATGGCAAAATAGAAGATGTTGAGGCATTTACAGACGTAGATTTTTCCACCTACCTGACGACGTCGGGAATTCCTGATCCCGATTTATTGATCCGAACAAGTGGTGAATGTAGACTTAGTAATTTCCTTTTATGGCAATTAGCGTATACTGAACTATATTTTCTTGATAAATTTTGGCCCGATTTTGAAAAAGAAGACTTATATTTGGCCATTCGTAATTTTCAAAAAAGAGAAAGACGATTCGGGTTAACCGGAGAGCAACTAAAAAAGTGACTCAGATGACAGGAAAAATAACGCTTTTATTAATCTTTATACTGTGTGTTTATGGGGCAAAAGCCCAAGTCGCAGATACGACACAACAATATGATATTTTTTATTCTTCACCTAAAACTTATGAACTAGCTGGAGTACGAGCTGTTGGGGGAGGGGAGAATTATGATGAGGATTATCTGGCACAGATGGCTGGATTGTCAATTGGAATGGCAGTACAGATTCCCGGAGAAACAATTACTCGTGCAATCAAAAGATTGTATGGACATGGAATCTTTTCGGATGTATCAATCGCTATAGATAAGATAGAAGGAGATAAAGTTTATTTGGCTTTATATATAAAGGAACGTCATAAACTTTCCAAGATTAATTATGTTGGGTTGAAAAAAGCGGAGGAGAATAAAATCAAGGAAAAGATGAATTTGTTACCGGGTTCTCAAGTGACAGACTTGATGAAGTCGAATCTAAAGATGCAGATTGAAAAATATCTGAAAGAAAAAGGATATTATAACACAAATATCAGAATTATTCAACGTGATGATCCGGAACATAGTAATTTCGTGATCTTGGATGCTATCGTGGAGAAACATAACAAGATCAAAATTGACGAGATTATCATTACCGGAAACAAGTTAATGAAAGATGGCCGTCTGAAAGGAGCTATGAAGAAGACGAAAGAGAAATCTCTGCGTAATTTCTTCAAGTCGGCTAATTATATAGAAAAAAATTACGATGAAGATAAGTTCCTTCTTGTAGATAAATATAACGAGAAAGGTTTCCGGGATGCGGTGATCCTTTCGGATAGTGTGGTGCAGATTTCACCGAAACGAGTAAAGATTTATATCGACGTACAGGAAGGAAATAAATACTATTTCAATAATATTACTTGGGTGGGTAATACCATTTACTCTTCAGATGTTTTGAGTGATGTGTTGAATATCAAGAAAGGCGATGTTTATAATAGTAAATATCTTGGGGAGCGCATGACGTCAGATGATGACGCTGTTTCTAATCTATATCAGAACAATGGTTATTTGTTTTCCCGGTTGGTACCGGTAGAGACCATATCAGGAGAAGACTCTATTAACTTGGAAGTCCGGGTGGTTGAAGGTCCTCAAGCGACGATTAATAAAGTAATCATCAAAGGAAATAACCGTACGCACGAGCATGTGATTCGTCGGGAGTTGTATGTTTATCCCGGGGAATTATTCAGTCGTGAGGATATTATACGAAGTGCCCGAGAGTTAGCAAATATGGGGCATTTTGATCCGGAGCAAATCCAGCCTGATTTGGCAAATGTGAATGCAGAAGCAGGAACAGCAGATGTTGTATTTAGTTTAGTAGAAAAAGCGAATGATAAAATCGAGCTTTCCGGAGGATGGGGAGCCGGTATGATCATCGGTTCTGTGGGATTGACTTTCACGAATTTCTCTATTCGTAATATATTTAATTGGGATTCTTACCGTCCTTTGCCGCAGGGTGATGGTCAGACGTTTAGTTTGAAGGCTCAAACGAACGGTAAATACTATACTTCTTTCAGTTTGTCTTTCCGTGAACCTTGGTTAGGTGGAAGAAAGCCGAATTCATTGAGTGTATCATTGTATTTTTCTCGTCAAACGGGATATTCCAGTAGTTACCGGAACTCTTATTATATGAGTAATACTTCCCAGATGTATGATTCTCGTCAGTTGATGTTGACTTATGGTCTTAGTGTGGGGTTAGGACGACGCATTAATTGGCCGGATAACTGGTTTACGATGTATAACGAGATTTCATTTCAACGCTATCAGTTGAAGAATTGGCCTTATTACATTTTCAGTGATGGTAATTCCAATAACTTGTCTATCGCAACGGTTATCAAGAGAAGTTCTATTGACAACCCGCTATTTACAAGAATGGGTAGTGAATTCACATTTTCATTGACATTGACCCCGCCGTATTCCTTGTTCTCAAATCGTCATTTCGAGGCAGAGAAGGATCAAGTGAAGTATAGATGGATCGAGTATCATAAGTGGAAATTCAGCGGAAAGATTTTCATGCCGTTGACTCGTAGTGAAAAACGTCCGTTAGTGTTGTATGCTTCGGCACAGTACGGGTACTTGGGTTACTATGATAAGAACAAAAAATCTCCGTTCGAGGGATTCGAGATGGGTGGTGACGGAATGTCAGGATATAGCTTGTATGGTAGAGAGTACGTGGGATTGCGTGGTTATGAAAACGGATCGTTGACCAATGCCGGTTCATCTTTTATTGCCCCGAAATCCTCAGATGCGAGCTTGTATTCCAAGTTCACGATGGAGTTGCGTTACCCGATTTCTTTGGCACAATCAGCAACGATTTATGCTTTAGGCTTCTTGGAAGCAGGTAACTCTTGGTACGAGTTGAAGGATTTCGAACCGTTTAATCTGTATCGTTCTGCCGGGGTTGGTTTGCGTGTTTTCCTGCCGATGTTTGGTTTGCTTGGAATTGACTGGGGGTATGGATTTGATGATGTGCCGGGACGTAGTGGTGCTGGTGGTTCACAATTCCACTTCGTGTTGGGACAAGAATTTTAACCATTAAATCATAAATTATTTTGGGCTTCTTTGCATACATTATGTATGTAGGCTAGGAAAAGGAATTTTATTTTATTACTTTTGTAGATCATTTTAAAGACAAACATTATGAAGAATACGTTGAAATTATTTGCTTTAGTAGCATTTATGTTTGCTGCTTTTGCTACTTCTGCTCAAACTGCAAAACCAATTAAGTTAGGTCATCTTGATGTTCAAAAGGTGATGACAAGTATGCCGGAATTCAAGAAGGCTCAGGATGATTTAGCAGCTAAGGAGCAAGAGATTAGAAAAGAATTGACAGCAATGCATGAGAATTATCAGAAATTGATGCAAGAATATCAGGCTAATGCTAAAACACTGACTGAATTAAGCCGTACAGCTAAAGAACAAGAAATTCAAGGATTGGCAGAGAGAATTCAAAACTTCCAACAATTAGCTCAAGAACAAATGGCTAAAACACAGGAAGATTTGTTAGCACCAATTATTACTA
>ENA-UEYF01000099-UEYF01000099.1-human-gut-metagenome-genome-assembly--contig:-NODE-99-length-79727-cov-28.274915_pt1 | contig 79727 bp, 78 predicted proteins | sample MGYA00242902_ERZ507920 | MGnify/ENA primary metagenome ERZ507920 (study PRJEB26167, sample SAMN06115402) | human gut metagenome | host: Homo sapiens | place: China:Jiangxi | collected 2016-07-05...
GATACGCAGTATATCATCGTGCGCCATCAAGACCGGGAACACCCACATGTGCATATCGTGTTCAACCGCATAGACAATAACGGCAAGACCATTTCGGACAGGAACGACATGTATCGTAACGAACAGGTATGCAAGAAGCTGAAAGCCAAACACGGGCTTTATTTCGCCGAGGGAAAAGAGCAGGTGAAGCAGCACCGATTGAAAGAGCCGGACAAGTCGAAATACGAGATTTACACGGCTGTGAAAAATGAAATCGGCAAATCCCGTAACTGGCAGCAGTTGCAGCACAGGTTAGCGGAAAAGGGTATCACTATCCAGTTCAAACGAAAGGGACAGACTGACGAGATACAGGGCATATCCTTTTCCAAAGGCGAATACACGTTCAAGGGGTCGGAGATAGACCGCAGTTTCAGTTTTTCCAAACTGGATAAATGTTTCGGGGATGCAGGAATGAATGTTGCCGAAAGCCAACGGCAAACAACTTTCGCACCCGTTCGGGAACAAGCACCTGCACCGGACAAGGCTGACAGTCCGTTGATAACAGGTTCACTCGGTCTGTTTTCTGCTTCTTCTCCCCCAGTGGATGAAGAACCTAATTTTAATTTGAGAAAGAAGAAGAAAAAGAAAAAACAACTTAAACAGTAAAGACATGGAAGATAATTTGATTTTAGAGGGGCTTCTCTCTATGGTTACGGAACTGAAAGAGAAGCAGGAAGCACAGGCAACGCCAGCCAGTCGGGAGGAAACTCTCGAACGGCTGGGAGCAATCGAACAAGCGTTGTCGGAACTGCACAGTAATTCGGCTGTTCCCGAAGAAAAGTTGCGGGTTATTCAAAGCCAACTTGACGACATAAGGAGCAGGATGCAAGGTCAGCAGAAGAACATAGAGGACACCAAGAAAATAACATTGGAAACCTACCGTTGTTTCAAGGTAATGATTGATACTTTGGGCTCTTGCAAGACGGATAAAGAGGAAGCTACGCCCTTACCGTTCTATCAACGGATTTACAACAAGGTCGCTTCTTGGATTCGTCCGGGATTGTTTGTTTTTTCGGCAGTGCTGGTCGTCTGTTCCGTTTCCATATTCTTGAATGTCCGTTTGGCTGAACGTATGCAGCAGTTGCAGGACAACGATATGAAATACCGCTATTTGCTGATGCAAGGACAGGCAGACGGGGAAACTTTTGATATGCTGGAAAACAAGTTCAAGTGGCAACGGGATAACGGTTTTATCCGAAGTTTGACCGATTCAGTGATGGATTTTGAATATCGCATCCAAAAGCAGGCGGAAGCACTGGAACGTGCAAGGCTGTTGAATGAGCAAGCCGAACAGCTAAAGAAAGAAGCCGATAAGTTGGGTAAGCCATAAACGGGGAAAGTCGGAACAGATGAAGTACATTCACCGTTCCGGCTTTTCAGATTCACTTCTTTTTCTTCGTACAGTGTTCTTTCTCGAACTGGCGTAGCGTGGTGACGCTGAACCGTTCTTTAATAAACTCCCGGACATCGGAAGCCTTGTAATACACTTTTCCGCTGATAGTGAAGTAAGGCAGCGCACCGATAGCCCGGTAGCGTTGCAGAGTTTTGATACTTACTTTGAATAATAAACACAAGTCTTGATTATCCAATAGGTTGTCATCTTCGGGTAGTACCTTGTCCGCATTGCGTAGTACCCGTACATCCTTGCAGAGTTCTTCCAGCTTGGCGTACAGCTTCTGCATCCATACGCTGAAATCGTCATTGTCTATATACATGATTGCTTCATTTTTCTGATTATACATTCTTGTCTGTCAATCAATTGATGAAGCAAAGTTCAGAAAATAGGCGCAAAGAAATTACGGGGGAACTAATGGAATCCCCTATAAATAAATCATAAGTCACTGATTATCTATATCCTTTCTTGTCATGTTCCTTTTTGATAAGTTCTACCAATCCATTAAGAAACCCGGTCAGTTTGCCCGGCTTTCGTTTTATCACGTCCTCATGTTTTTGGTAACAGTCGCCTATCTTGATGTTGAACAGCCATTCAAAGGCTTTCGCCAAGTCCACCAAGTAGGCGGGCTTGCCGTTCTGATACACGATGTTTTTGGAGAGGAACAGACCGCTTACCATTTCCATGATGTTGATAAGGGTTGTCTTGTCTGCGAGATAGAGAGGGGAAAGGGGCTGTTTGTTGATACGTTGCTGTAGCTGTTCCGGGTATTTGATGCGCCACTCGATAAGGCGTATTTCAGTGTTCAAAAGTCCTATCGCTTCATCAATTAGATGCAGATGGGGCATTTTTTTCTTGCTCAAACCGTACACGATACGATTTAAGACGGTGCAAACCAAAGGAAAAATAACGTAGTAAAACGTTGTAATCCTGCTCATTGATACTAAAATTGGCTACATGCGTAGCCAATTCATTGATAGCTTCTGTAAATTCATCCGCAGAAACCTTGCGTTGTGAGTTTTCCGATAATAGACGGAAAAAACTCTGTTGTAATAAATCTTTCATATTGATGTATGCATTTTCTGCCTATTCTAATTAGATGATATGTGTTTTTTTAGTTGCGACAAATTAGGAGTATCAACACCATAAATTTTCCCACTATTTATTATATCATCTATCATTTGCCTTATTTCAGTAGGAGAATGATTTATATGTCCTTCAAACATAAGTTGCAGAGCTTCATTACTATAAATTTTCTTTGCTATTGGTACACTGATAAATAGAGGTAAAAGATATAATCTATTTGCTTTTTCTGTTTTAGGCTTGATGCCCATTCTTTTGCAAATAGCTAAGCCTTCCCGAATAGCTTTCATTGCAGTTTTAATGATAGCTGTATTCTTTATAAATTTAGAAGCACTTCTGGCACTCATTATTCCCGCAGAAAGACCGGCTGCGACAGCATAATGTGTGATTATCCATACTAATATTTGATTAGAAATGGCAGGCTTTAAGTTTGCCTTATCCAGTATTATAGAAAATTTTTCTACTCGTGGAGTTATCCGTCCGTCTTTTTCCCCTAACGGAGTATTGGAATATTTTAGACCTGAAATAGCACAATGTATGCTTTTGTTTTCTTTTCCACCCCCGACCATAAAGGGAAAGGCAAAAAAGTATTGTTCAGCTTTTAGATATTTATCTATTTCAGTAAAAACATCCCAGTTATTTTGGAAAAATACAATATTTGCTTTTCCTGCTGACTTTGAAAGAGTTGGCAATATAGTTGATAATTGCAATTTATTGGTGGAGACAATAATATATTCAAAATCATTGTTTGACGAAAGTTCGTCTATTACTGTAGGCTTAAAGATTACATCTATATCTTTTCTTGCTTTCCCTCTAAAGTCAGAACAGATAATTTGAATACCATCCTTTTGTATAACTTCTTTTTGTCCTTTACGCACCAATACAGTAACGTCACATCCAGCTTTGGATAATTGCCAACCATAAGTACAACCCACTACGCCAGCACCGTATATCAATATTTTCATAAAGCGATGTTATTAAGTTTTTTATTGTCGTTGATAAATACAGAGTTAAAGACCGACAGATTTTCAGTATAAGTATCACAAATATCAAGTAGTTGTTTAGGGGTATAGCCCGTAAACATTTTAAACTCCTTTATTAGATGTGACTTATCATAATATCCACAATCATAGGCAACTTTACTTATACTGATTTGTGGAGTTGATAACAAAATATTGAATGTCTTTCTAAATCGTGTGATTTGGATAAAATCTTTTGGATTTAGTCCTACATATTCAGAGAATATCCGTTTAAATTGCTTATATCCTAAACAAGCCGTTTGAGATAGAACAGATATATTCCCTTCTCCTTCATTGATATTTTGAACAATAGTCATTATCCTATTGGCATTGCATGGAATATTTTTGGATAATCTATTTAATAAATATTCTTCTATCAATCTAACCGTTTGATAAGTATCGGATGCTTCATTTATTTTCTCTTCTAATTCTACTAAATAGGCATTGTCTAACAAATCAATACTTATGTTTTGATTAGTAAATTCTTCCATAGAATATGAAAAAAACATCCTGCATCCGATAGGCTGAAATAGGATAATAACCATATCTAAGAAAGAAAATTCTATGTCTGAATAAGTGCTGATTTGCCCGCTTATATAGGATTGTGGCTGTGTTCCCTTATGAAAAGAAGAAATAATTTTGTTCCCTTTATGAAAAACAAGTGCTACACAACCTGCCGGGATAGAACGTTGAAAGCCTTGCTTTACATCATCTATCCTTAAAAACCAATATTGCTTTATATAAGGAGCGAGCAATTTGGTAGGTTGTATTACTTGAATTTTCTCCATTCTGTTTTAATTATCAAACAAAAGTAAGATTTCTTAGATAGATATTAGGTGTAAAAAAGGGACATTCTAATTAAAACATCCAAATATCTGTTGCCTAAATCATTCAAAGTTCTCTGCATTGGAAGATATGTCATAGATAAGTTGAAAAAGTTATTATAAACACAAGTTTAGTTTGTGTTTTTGTCTATATATCCAAAACGGACTAAACTAATTTCTATTGACAGCAAATTATATATGCTGGCGAAAAGAAAAACAGTATTCTTCTTTTCGCCAGTTTTGCTTTTATGGTTAGAGAGCTTTTGTTACCTTTGCACATGAAGCCCACCGCAAAGCGATTTCTTCGTTTTTTTGTTACTATTTTGTTACCCACTATTAGTAATAGGTGGGCTTTTGCTTTGATAATCAGAGTTATATTATGCTGTATGTATAATATGTGGCAGAATATCATCAATAGCTGGCAACTTTGGAAAAAGAGAAAGAACGGTTAAGCATGTACTCGGCGTATAACGACGGTTCCTTTTACGGAACTTATAAAAAAGATGACCCGGGAAGTCTTGGTAGAACCCTGAATCTTTGAAATTATATATTATATAAATAAGGTGTAGCGTTTGGCGGGTTAGTGTTATTAGTTAAGCTTGGTCGGGTAACACTTGCCGCGAGGCTTTCGGATGTCGTTCGGCGTTCTTTTTATTACATAGTGACATTCCGTTGAAAATTTGTACAAAAAAAATAAGTTTTTGTACAAATTTTAAAAAAACGTCCAGACGTTTTCGGGAGAATAATCAGAGGGATTTCGGCTAACGTCGTAATGTCGTTGTGATATGTTGCCGAAATATTGCTAAGCAGACGGTAAGGCAAGATACAAGTTGTATGGTTTACAACCTTTAACAAACTGTCTATATGACGGATAATTGTAGATATCTCATTCAATATGTTCTTATTTGGATAGCTTTGAAACTTATTTATAATTTGGGGAATACTTTTTCTTAGGGTAAGTTCTTTTCATTTTAAAAATAAATTATCCGCAATTCTTAAAATATTTAATTAATAAATCCGACTTTCTAATATTATTCTTACCTTTGTAGAAGGTTGTTTTTGAAATAATGAAACAATGCCTATATTTAGTTATACTTAAATCTTATCTTGCCCTATGAAAGGAATTTCATTTAGCTTCATAAGCTTGTGTTGCGTTTTTCTGTCGAGTTATCTCGTATCGTGTTCCCCAAAAGAAACATTAAATTCTGATTATGAGGTGATCCCTAAGCCTTTGGAGATAAGCTGCAAAGGAAACTCTTCTTTTTTGTTGAAGGATGGAATAGCTGTTGTCTATCCGGAGAATAATGCAAAGATGCGTGACAACGCTGAATTTCTGGCAGACTATGTAGCTCGTCAGACGGGATTGAAGCTCACTCTTCGGGCAGGAATACCTGTTGATGGTGCCATATGCCTGACACTCGACCTGACCGACGATAATAAGGAAGCTTACAAACTGGTTGTAAACGATAAGCGGATTTGCATTTCCGGTGCTTCCGAAGCTGGAGTCTTTTATGGAATCCAGACATTACGCAAGTCGCTTCCCGTAGCCCGGCACATAAATGTAAATCTTCCGGCTGTTGAAATTTACGATAAACCTCGTTTTGCCTATCGAGGTGCCATGCTGGATGTGGCACGTCATTTCTTTACGGTAGACGAAGTGAAGACTTTTATAGATATGTGCGTGCTGCACAATATAAATCGGTTTCACTGGCATCTTACTGACGACCAGGGATGGCGTATCGAAATAAAGAAGTACCCTAAACTGATGTCGGTTGCTTCTCAGCGAAAGCAGACGGTTGTAGGACGTTGGTGTAGTGGCGTGTATGATGGAACTCCCTATGGAGGTTATTATACTCAGGAAGAAGTTCGCGACATTGTCGATTATGCTGCCAAGCGTTATGTTACAATTATTCCGGAAATAGACCTGCCGGGCCATATGCAGGCTGCCCTTACTGCCTATCCTGAGCTGGGATGTACGGGAGGACCTTATGAGGTGAGAGAAACATGGGGCGTATCGGATGATGTGCTGTGTGTAGGAAACGATTCTACGTTGCAGTTTGTGAAAGATGTCTTGTCCGAAGTAGCCGATATGTTTCCTTCGGAATACATTCATATAGGTGGTGATGAATGTCCGAAGGTACGCTGGGCAAAATGTCCGAAGTGCCAGGCTCGTATAAAGGCATTGGGCCTGAAGTCGGATGCAAAGCATACCAAAGAGGAACGTCTGCAAAGCTATATGATTCATGAGGCGACGAAATGTCTGAATGAAAAAGGCAAACAGATTATAGGTTGGACGGAAATACTGGAAGGCGGACTGGTTCCCGGTGCAACTTTGATGTCGTGGATTGGTGAAAGTGGCGGCATCGAAGCGGCTCATCAGCACCATGATGTTATTATGACGCCCAATACTTATTTGTATTTCGATTATTATCAGTCGAAACAGGTAGAAGACGAGCCTCTGGCTATCGGTGGATACTTGCCGATAGAGAAAACATATAGCTACGAGCCTATGCCGAAAGAACTCAATAAGGAAGAGCAACAATATATAAAAGGTGTACAGGCAAATTTGTGGACCGAATATATTCCTTCATTCAGTCAGGTGCAGTATATGACTCTTCCCCGTATGGGAGCCTTGGCAGAAGTGCAGTGGAGCGACCCGTCGCGTAAAGACTATAAAGATTTTCTTACTCGTATACCTCGGCTTACGGCTATATACGATTGTTACGGCTGGAATTATGCTACACATGTCTTCGATGTAAATGTAGATATAAAGGCCGATACGGCGAAACATGTCCTGAATGTACAGTTGGGTACTATGGCCGACGATCCGATTTATTATACACTCGACGGTCAGGATCCTACTGAAAAATCCGCAAAATATACGGGTCCGTTTACAATAGATAAAGATGCCATCCTGAAAACAATGGCTGTGCATCCGTCGCGTACGAGCAAGATTTCTATCGATACAATCCGTTTCAATAAAGCTACGCTGAAACCTGTCAAGCTGCTTCAGCCCAATCAGGAAAACTTCACCCCCGACGGTCCGGTGGTGCTGGTCGACGGTCGTCACGGAAATCACAGTTTCGATACAGGAGCATGGGTAGCTGTTGCCGGCAATGACTTGGAGGCTGTTATTGATATGCAAGGCGAAACTACATTAAGTTCGGCCACCATTCATGTGTATGTCAGAAAAGATGCCTGGCTGTTCGATGCGAAGAAATTCTCGGTTGCCGTTTCCAGCGACGGGAAAAACTATAAAGAAGTTGCTTCACAAGATTATCCTGCCATGCAGCCTTCGGATGGCGATACCATTGCCGAGCATAAACTTTCGTTTGACCCTTGTAAGGCTGCTTTTGTTAAAATAAAAGTCGTAAGTGAGAAGCGTATGCCCGAATGGCATTTGAATGCGGGACTTACGCCGTTTTTGCTGGTTGATGAAATAAATTTAAATTAATAAGTATATGAAGAAAATCTCTCTGTTGTTTTTTATTGCTTGTGCAATGCTGCTGGTTGTCAGTTGCACGAAGAAAACTGATGTAGGCATAACACCGGAACCTCTTTCGTATTCGTTTGGGAAAGGTTCTTTTGAATGGAATAAAGATACTCGTATCATATTTAACGGCAGCAAGGACGCACAGACTATTGTGGAAACTGCATTTTCGGAAACCAGTTTTCCTGTATCGTTTGCAGCAGCTCAGCCCGGAAATAATTGCATTCAGCTGGAGCTGGCTGATTCTATCAGTGGGGTAACTTCTCCTGAAGCTTATTCGCTTCATGTAGGCGAGGATGGAGTAAAGATACAAGCTTTGTCGGAAGCCGGATTGTTTTATGGTGTACAGAGCTTGATACAGTTGGCAGAGCAGGGTGAGGGTTGCATACAGTCGGTAGATGTCTTGGATGAACCTCGCTTTCCGTATCGTGGTATCATGCTCGATGTATCCCGTCATTTCCGCTCGAAGGATTTTGTGAAAAAGCAGATAGACCTGCTTTCGCATTATAAGTTCAACAGACTGCATCTGCATCTTACCGATGCAGCGGGCTGGAGAATAGCTATTGATAAGTATCCGCGTCTGACTCAGTTTGCTGCCTGGAGAAAGGGTAAGACTTGGAAGGAATGGTGGAATGGTGACCGAGGTTATTGCGAAGAAACCGATCCGGAGGCTCAGGGGGGCTATTATACCAAAGATGATATCCGTGAAATGGTGGAGTACGCTCGTCAGCACTGTATTACAATTATTCCTGAAATAGAGATGCCTTCTCATTCGGATGAAGTCTTGACTGCTTATCCGGAATTGTCGTGTACGCATGAGCCGGGCAAACAGTCTGATTTCTGTGTCGGAAATGAGAAGACATTCGAGTTTCTTGAAGACGTTCTTACCGAAGTGATGGAACTGTTCCCTTCTGAATATATTCATATTGGAGGTGATGAGGCAGCGAAAAGTGCCTGGAAGACCTGTCCGTTGTGTCAGAAACGCATGAAAGAGGAAGGTTTGAAAGATGTAGATGAATTGCAAAGTTATCTGATACATCGTATTGAACGTTTCTTGAACGAACATGGACGTAGCTTGTTGGGATGGGATGAAATACTTCAGGGAGGTTTGGCTCCAAACGCAACCGTCATGTCATGGCGAGGTGAACAGGGTGGTATTGATGCCGCCTTGTCGGGACATCATGCAATAATGACTCCGGGTGAATATTGTTATTTTGACAGTTATCAGGATGCACCTTATTCTCAGCCTGAGGCTATCGGAGGATATTTGCCTTTGAGCAAGGTTTATTCTTATAATCCCGTGCCCGATTCGCTTAGCGCTGATAATCAAAAGATGATATTGGGAGTGCAAGCTAATGTATGGGCCGAATATATTCCTACTGACGAACATATGGAATATATGCTTTATCCACGTGCTATTGCTTTGTCGGAAGTGGCGTGGACTGCTCCTGAAAGAAAATCATGGGATTCTTTCCATGACCGGATTCTGAAGATTATTCCTCAGCTCAAGGCTAAAGGGTATAATGCTTTTGACTATGCTAAGGAAATAGGTAATAGAAAAGAGTACAACCAGCCAGTAGAACATTTGGCTGTTGGTAAGAAAGTTACTTTTAATATACCGTATTGGCCGAATTATCCGGCTAATGGAGAAAAGACATTGACCGATGGTTTGCGCGGAGGTTGGAATTATAATGATAAACGTTGGCTGGGATTTGCAGAAAATCATCGTATGGATGTAGTTATCGATTTAGAAAAGGTAACGAAGATTCATTCTGTTTCTGCCGATTTCATGCAGATTTGCGGACCTTATGTATTTATGCCATCTGAAGTTGTTATTTCTTCTTCTGTTGACGGAAAAGATTATACTCAGTTGACTGCTATCAAACATCAGGTACAAAAGGATGATTCTGTATCATTTAAAAAATTCGGTTGGGAGGGAGAGACTGATGCCCGTTATATCAGATATCAGGCTATGGCTGATTCTTTGTATAAGGATGGTATTCAGTTTGTTGACGAAATAATAGTAAAATAAGTTTATAACTTAAGTAATTTATTTTATTGTCTTATTTTTTTTAATAATTTAATTATGGCTAAAAATAAAGATAATTATTTTATGTTTTAAGTACATGCTAAATATAAAATAATTATCTTTGCCTCGCTTTAAGAAATAAAAGGATAGATACCTTTTTTTAATAACAAACTAAATCTTAATCTATGAAACGAAGTAAATTTTCAAAATTACTCTTGTTTTTGCTGATTGCCTCTGGATATAACGTAGCATCATATGCTACCGAAAGTGGTGTTTCAGTATCGAATGGATCGTTGTCATCAAGTTCTGTGGCAAAGGTCACCACAACAGGTCAAGTTGTTGATGCCAAGGGAGAACCTCTTATTGGTGTAAGTATTCTTGAGGTTGGCACGACTAATGGTACAATTACCGATATAGATGGTAATTTTACATTGTCAGTTAATGAAGGAGCAACACTTGAGATTTCCTATATTGGATACAAGACTCAGACTTTGCCAGCTCGTGCTAAATTAGGCCAAATTGTAATGAAAGAGGACACTGAGGTGTTGGATGAAGTTGTTGTAACAGCTTTGGGTATTAAACGTTCGCAGAAAGCATTGAGCTATAATGTGCAGGAAGTGAAAGGTGATGCTTTGACTGCTGTAAAGGATGCCAACTTCATGAACTCTTTGGCTGGTAAGGTTGCCGGTGTACAGATTAGTAGTGGTGCAACTGGTGCCGGTGGTGCAACTCGTGTTGTAATGCGTGGTATGAAATCTTTGACCAAAGATAACAATGCCTTGTATGTAATCGATGGTGTGCCTATGTTTAATACCGGAAGTAGTGGTGGTGAAGGACAGTTTGGTGAAATGGGTGGTTCGGATGCTGTAGCCGACTTGAACCCGGATGATATCGCCAGTGTCAGCATGATGACCGGTCCTTCTGCTGCAGCATTGTATGGATCTGCTGCTGCAAATGGTGTCGTTTTGGTAACGACTAAGAAAGGACAAACAGAACGTACTTCTGTTACTGTTTCAAATAGTACAACATTCTCGAAGGCGTACATCATGCCGGAAATGCAAAACCGCTATGGTACAAGTACCGGTTTGTTCAGCTGGGGAGAGTTGACTGATAGAAGATACGATCCGTCTGACTTCTTTAATACTGGAACAAATATTATTAACTCTATAGCTCTGTCTACAGGTAATGCTAAGAACCAGACTTATTTATCTGCTTCTACAACTAACTCTGATGGTATTTTGCCTAATAACAGCTATAATCGTTATAACTTTACAGCTCGTAATACGACTAACTTCCTGAATGATCGCCTGACATTGGATATCGGTGCTCAGTACATTATTCAGAATAATAAGAACATGGTATCACAAGGACAGTATTACAATCCGCTGCCAGCTTTGTATTTGTTCCCTCGCGGTGATAACTTCGATGAAATTCGTTTGTACGAACGTTATAACACCAATTATGGTTATATGGAACAGTACTGGCCTTATGGAGATGGAGGTATGTCTTTGCAGAACCCTTACTGGATTCAGAATCGTATTCTTCGTACTTCAGAAAAGAAACGTTATATGTTGAACGCTTCTTTGAAATGGAAAGTTACAGACTGGTTCAATATTACAGGACGTGTAAACTTGGATAACTCTGACTATCGTAACAGGGAAGAAAAGTATGCATCTACACTGACTACATTCTGTGGCTTGAGTGGTGGTTTGAAAGATGCAATGCGTCAGGAACGTGCTTTATATGCCGATGTATTGGGTTCAATTGACAAGACATTTGGAGAATTCCGTTTGAATGCCAACTTTGGTGGATCTATTTATCATACATCAATGAATGAATTGTCCATTGCAGGCGACTTGATTATCCCGAATTTCTTCCAAATGAACAATATCAATTTCTCTTCTAACTATAAGCCGGAACCAAGTGGTTATACGGACGAAATTCAGAGTGTCTTTGCAAGTGCTGAATTGAGCTGGAGAAATCAGTTGTATTTGACATTGACTGGACGTAATGACTGGGATTCTAAATTGGCTTTTTCTAATCAGTCGTCATTCTTCTATCCTTCTGTTGGTTTGTCTGCTGTTTTGTCTGAAATGATGAGCCTTCCTGAATGGTTGACTTATGCAAAAGTACGTGGATCATATACAGTTGTTGCCTCTTCATTCGACCGTTTCTTGACAAATCCGGGTTATGAATATAACGGACAGACTCATAACTGGGAAAATCCGACCGTATTCCCTATGGATAATATGAAGCCGGAAAAGACTAAATCTTGGGAAGTTGGTTTAAACTTGAAGTTCTGGGAAAACCGTTTTAACTTAGACGCTACTTATTATCGTTCTAATACTTTAAATCAAACATTTAAGGTAGATATTCCTTCTTCATCTGGTTATAACAAAGCAATTGTACAGGCTGGTAATGTACAGAACCAAGGTCTTGAATTAGCTTTAGGTTTCCATGATGAATGGGCTGGATTCGGCTGGTCATCTAATGCAACATTTACTTTGAACCGTAACAAAGTAAAACGTTTGGCAAGTGGTAGTATTAACCCTGTAACAGGCGAAGAAATTCAGATGGATGAAATGTACGTTGGATGGTTGGGTAAGGAAAACGTTGCTCCTCGTGTTATCTTGACAGAAGGAGGTTCTATGACTGACATCTACGTATATAATCAGTTGACTCGTGATAATAATGGTAATATAGAAGTCGATCAAAACGGTAATATTAGCATGAACACTTCTTCTACTCCTACTAAAGTAGGTGATTTGGACGCTGATTTCAACTTGGGATGGACTAACCACTTTACTTATAAAGGTATTGATTTAGGTGTTGTACTGACAGCTCGTGTAGGTGGTCTTGCTTATTCTGCTACTCAGGGTATCTTGGATTATTACGGTGTATCAGAATCTTCTGCTACAGCTCGTGATAATGGTGGTGTACCTATTAATAATGGTATGGTAGAAGCTCAGAAATATTATCAGACCGTTGGTACTGGTGAAGGTGGTTATGGACGTTACTATTTGTATAGCGCTACAAACGTTCGTTTGCAGGAGTTAAGTTTGAATTATACTCTTCCTAAAAAATGGTTTAAGAATGTAGCAAATGTTACTTTAGGTTTAGTAGGACGTAACTTGTGGCTGATTTACTGCAAAGCTCCGTTTGACCCGGAACTTTCTGCATCTACTTCAAGTAACTACTATATGAACGTAGACTATTTTATGCAGCCGAGTTTGCGTAATATTGGCTTTAACGTAAAAGTTCAATTCTAATAAGGGAGACTAATGTCATGAAACAATATATAAGAAATATAACAGCTGGTGCTGCTTTGTTACTGATGGTAGGAAGCTGTACTGATAAATTTGAAGAATATAATACGAATCAGTATCAGATTCATGAAGCTGATCCTGCAACTTTGATGAAATCAATGATTGAAACCATTGTGAATATTCAGCAGAACGATTCTCAGATGCAAGATCAGATGGTGGGACAATTTGGAGGATATTTGTGTCCTTCTAATACATGGAGTGGTACAAACTTCGGTACGTTTAACGTAAGTGATGCTTGGAATGCTACTCCTTGGAATACTAATTTTGAGAAAATCTATGGTAACTTCTTTCAGATACAGGAAGCTACAAATTCGGTTGGTCACTATTATGCATTTGCTCGTATGATTCGAGCTATTACGATGTTGCGTGTGGCTGATTGTTACGGTCCGATGCCTTATAGCCAGGTGAAGAAAGGAAACTTTTATGTGGGTTATGATACTCAAGAACAGGTATATAAGGGCATTTTGGATGATTTGGCTAATGCAGCTGATGTATTGTATGATTACAGTGTAGAAACCAATGGTCATGCTCCGTTAGCATCAAATGATCCTGTCTTCAGTGGTAATTATGCAAGTTGGGCAAAGTTGGCTAACTCAATGCGTCTGCGTGTAGCTATGCGTATTAGTGATTTCTTGCCCGATGTAGCAAAAGCTGCGGCTGAAGCAGCAACTTCACACAGAGCAGGGTTAATCGAAACTAATGCTTATAATGCGATTATGAGTTGTGGTACACAAAATAATCCTTATCAGATTGCTTCTGTAAGCTGGGGAGACTTACGCGTAAATGCAAATATTGTAGATTACATGAATGCATACGAAGATCCTCGTAGAGAAAAGTATTTCAATAAGTCTACTATTTCGGGTATGACAGACAAGTATGTTGGAATGCGTACAGGAGATAAAGATGTAATCAAGGCAAATGCTGGCGGCTTTTCATCTCCTAATGTAACAGCTAATGATCCTATGTTGGTATTCTGTGCAGCAGAAACAGCTTTCTTGCGTGCAGAAGGTAAACTTCGTGGCTGGAACGTAGGTGATAAGGACGCAAAGGCATACTACGAAGAAGGTATCAACCTTTCAATGAGTCAATATAATGTTTCAGATGCTTCACGTGATGAATATATGCAAATTGATGCAGCTCCAATGGTTTCTCACTTGAAAGACAATGTTCAGAATGCCGCAGCAACTATCAGTAATACTGTTTCTGTAAAATGGGATGATTCTGATAATACGCTTACAGGAAAGAACTTCCAGCGTATCATTACTCAGAAATGGATTGCCAACTATCCGCTGGGCTTGGAGTCATGGGCTGAATATCGTCGTACCGGATATCCTGAAATGTATCCTTGTATCGATAACCTTTCTAATAATGTAGTAAGTACTACTCGTGGTATGCGTCGTCTGGCTTTCCCATATACAGAAAAGCAGAATAATAAAGCGAATTGCGATCAGGGAGCTACCGATTTAGGTGGAGCTGATACACCGGCAACCGATTTGAAGTGGGCTAAAAAGAACTAATAACGTTAAATGAAAATTTATGAAAAAGATATCTTTATTATATACCTTATGTTTGTCATTACTGACTTCCATTTTTGTAGGTTGTAGTGATTGGACAGATATGGAAGCAAAGTCGTTTCCAGAAGAAATAACCTCTGATGAATATTATGCTGCATTACGTGCCTATAAACAAAGTGAACACTCTGTAGCTTTTGGATGGTTTGGTAACTGGACTGGAGAAGGAGCTTTTATGAAGAGTTCATTGGCTGGTATTCCAGATAGTGTAGATATTGTTTCTATTTGGGGAAACTGGTCTAATCTTTCTGAAGCTAAAATTAAAGATTTACGTTTTTGTCAGGAAGTAAAAGGAACTCGTTTTACACTGTGCTTTATTATTACTGCTGTAGGTACTCAGATTACTCCTCAAAACGTATACGATACTTGGGAAGAAAAAGGTTATTCATCTGAGCAGGAAGCTGTAAATGATTTCTGGGGATGGCCTAAAGATGAAAGCGATAAAGAAGCTGTAGAAGCTTCTATTCGTAAATATGCTTCTGCTATTGTTGATACTATTAATAAGTATGGATATGATGGATTTGATATCGACTATGAACCTAACTATGGAAATAGAGGTAATATTGTGAATGACGATAACAATATGTTCATATTTGTAGATGAATTAGGTAAACATTTAGGACCTAAATCGGGTACAGGTAAATTGTTACTGATTGATGGAGAACCTCAAAGTATTAAGACAAGACCTGAAATTGGACATTATTTTGATTATTTCGTTATACAGGCTTATAATTCTTCTGGTGATTCTAACTTAGATGGTCGTTTGATTAATGGAGGAGGAGCTGGACCAGGATTAATTCAAACTTATGGTGAAGAACTTGGCGAAGAAAGAGTAACGAATATGACCATAATGACTGAAAACTTTGAAGCAGTTGATGCAGCCATGAATGGAGGTTATCCATATACAGACCGTTATGGCAATTCCATGATGTCATTGGAAGGTATGGCTCGCTGGCAACCTTCAAATGGTTTCCGTAAAGGTGGCGTAGGTACTTATCACATGGAAGCTGAATATGGAACCAGCCCTGAATATAAGAATTTGCGTAAAGCTATTCAGATTATGAATCCTTCTTCACATTCATTACTTAAATATTAATTAGATTATGAAACTGAATTATATAAAAACATTCTTTTGCTCAGCGATGATAGCTGGTATGGGAATATTTGCAGCATGTGATGATGCAGAATATTCTGTTCTTGATACTCATGCTTATATAAATGAAGCACTTGAGGGAACAGGTACAAAAGTAACTGTTCAGGCTACAGGAGAAACCACAACTACAATCAATATTCATATGAGTGATGCTGCTTCTGTAGACAGTCATTATAAACTTGTGGTAGATCCTTCTGTATTGGAAACATACAATAAGCAGAATGGTACAAGTTACGTAACCATTCCTGAAGGTGAATATGTTTTACCCGAAGATATTGTTATTAAATCAGGAGAATATAATGCTGAAGAAACAACAATAACTTTGAAAGCTTTTACCAAGGAAATGGTAGATTCGGGAGAAGCTTATGCATTGCCTGTCAGACTGGTTTCGAAAGATGGTAATTATCCTGTCATGGATAATACTGGATCTTATGTGATATTAGCTGAAAATATTATTCAGTTCTCAGCTCCTCAGTTCTATGGAGGTGCTAAGTTGTCTTCACCGGAATATGCTTCAGACCCGAAGAGTTATTCTCAATATACTGTAGAAGCACGTTTCCAGATTAGTGATACTAATAACCGTAACCGTGCCGTATTTACTACCAGTGATGGAGAAGATGGTGGAGGTAGTCTGTTGTTACGTTTTGAAGACCCTCAGTCTGCCAATAATGATCATCCTGCTCACTCATTGGTTCAGATTCAGTTGAATGGTTCATATGTGAATCCAACCAATCATTTTGATGTAAATAAATGGCAGCATATAGCTGTGACTTTCGATGGAACTACTTATCGTATCTATGTAAATGGTGTTGATAGTGGTAAATTGGAAGGTGGAAAACCTTGTTTGAAATTCAAAGGCATTGGTTGGTTTACTGATGGAGATGGAAATCAGTCAGGTTGGTGGAATGGCTGTAAGATTTTGGTAAGCCAGATACGTATCTGGTCTGTAGCCCGCAATGCAGCTCAGATTCAGAACAGTATGACACAGGTAAGCCCGAAAGCTACCGGATTGGAAGCATACTGGCGTATGGACGAAGGTACAACCGAACAAAGAAGCGATGGTACTTATACTGTATTTAAAGATGTAACAGAACATGGTTATACATTGGAAACCAAGCAAAATGTTACTTGGGTAGATGGTATCTTGTCTACTGATACAGCAACTCCTTGGAAATAAATAATTTTAATAATAATTCACCTCTCTGTCTTTCAGAGAGGTGAATGAAATAAAGACTAATAGTATGAAAAAGTTTTTTCATTATATATTAATGGCCGCCTTGATAGGTGGAACCATTCCTTTTACATCATGTAATGATGATGATGAAAACCAGCTGAATGAATGGAATATGGCATATGTTTCTTTGTTACCCGTAGATTATTTGAAACCTATTTCATCATTTAAATTGACTCATTCTGTAGATAACGGTATACAAGGAGAAGTTAGCTACGATGTCATGGCTACACTTCAAAAACCTGTAAGTGCTGATGTAAAAGTTAAAATTAGTGCAACTTGTGAAGGAATTAATGCAGAGCATATAAATGTAAGTGATGCAATAATCAAAGCTGGAAACACTAAGTCAGATCCGGTAACTATTAGCATTACTGATTGGTCAGATATAGCAGGCAATACTGATGATGTTGAATATACATTAAATATAAAGATTGCAGGTATTGAAACTACAGCGACAGAAGTGACTAATGGAGAATTTAATCAGGCAATAGCTGTTAAAATAAACAAGGAACATGCTAAAAGAGAAGGTTTCTTGTCTTATGGTACCCCTGATAATTCTACATTGATGGATAAAAATAAACGTGCTGATTGGGGATGGACATACTCCAGTCCTACTAATACAACAATAGAAAATCAAGGAAATGTTCAAATTGATGGTACTGGAATGTCTGATTTGGCATCTAATGCTCCTTTTACTATTGTGGTAGATTTTAAAGAGTCTTTAAAGATCACCGGTGTGTCAACCCGAGCATATGGTGGTTACTATGCTCCTAAAAAAGTAGAAATTTATACATCGGAAGATGGAGTAAAGTGGACTCCATCACTTGGAGATGTTACATTGAGTAGTTCAAGTACTCAGAATATAGCGTTTAAAGAAGCTGTACAAGCTCGTTATTTGAAATATGAAATGCTTCAAATAATGAGTGGTAGAGTGAGTCTTTATTCTTTATTGCCTTATTTAGCAAATGAATAAGACTTTATAGATAATGATTTGGAAAGCAGTCAGCACTGATATGTTGGCTGCTTTTTTTATAGTATGTTTTTTGCTATTTCAACTTTTGATAAAAAGTCCGAAAAAAGTAGTACATTTGTTTCCTTGAAAGCAATGGGGTTAAAAAATAATTTGTTAACTAATCAATCATTTTAAATGAAAAAACAGTACATTTTAGGGCTGATCCTTCTGTGTGGAGGACTCTTTTCTTGTTCGTCAGGAGTAAAAAATCAGGCTGATTTTGACGTTATTCCGTTACCACAAGAAGTACAGACAGCTTCTGCTGGTGACTTTGTCTTGAGTAATAATACGGTTATTGCTTATCCAAAAGGTAATGATGCAATGAAGCGTAATGCTGAATTTTTGGCTGAATATATCAAAGAACAAACGGGTAAAAATGTTCAGCTTACAGACGAAATTCCTTCATCGGGTGCGATTGTTTTGTCACTTGGGCTGGACAATGCTAATAAGGAAGCATATCATCTGGAGGTTACTAAACAGCAGATTACTATTACAGGGGCAACGGAAGCCGGAGTCTTTTATGGTATTCAGACATTGCGTAAGACTATGCCTGTTGCAGAGGGTGATGTACTTTTTCCTTCTACTGTCGTAAACGATTATCCTCGCTTTTCTTATCGTGGAGTACATCTGGATGTTTCTCGTCATTTCTTTCCGGCAGATTCTATCAAACGTTTTATAGATATGCTTGCCTTACATAATATCAATCGGTTCCATTGGCATCTTACGGATGATCAGGGTTGGAGAATTGAAATAAAGAAACGTCCGGAACTTACGACCATTGGCTCCAAACGTGCAGGAACGGTTATCGCTCGTAATTCAGGAGAATATGATAATGTAGAATATGGAGGTTTCTATACTCAGGAGGAGGCACGTGACATTGTAAAATATGCCCAAGAACGGTTTATTACAGTTGTGCCTGAAATTGATTTGCCCGGACATATGCAGGCAGCATTGGCAGCCTATCCTTATCTGGGATGTACGGGCGGACCATATGAAGTCTGGAAGCAGTGGGGAATTTCAGACGATGTATTGTGTGCCGGAAACGATGAAACTCTTAAATTCATCGAAGATGTTTTAGGAGAAATAGTAGATATTTTCCCTTCTGAGTATATACATGTAGGTGGGGATGAATGTCCTAAAGTACGTTGGCAGAAATGTCCGAAATGTCAGGCTCGTATTAAGGCTTTGGGAATTAAAGCAGATGACAAGCATACAGCCGAGCAGAAATTGCAGTCCTACATTATTGGATATGCGGAGAAATTCTTGAACAGTAAAGGACGGAAAATAATAGGTTGGGACGAAATTTTGGAAGGAGAACTAAGTCCTACCGCAACAGTTATGTCGTGGAGAGGGAGTGAAGGAGGTATTGAAGCTGCCAAGCTGGGTAATGATGCCATTATGACTCCTGCTTCTCATTTGTATTTCGATTATTATCAGACAATAGATACAGAAAATGAGCCTTTAGCTATCGGTGGTTATGTATCTGTAGAAAGAGTTTATAGCTATGAACCGGTCGATCAAAGTCTGACAGCAGACGAAGCTAAGCATATTATTGGTGTTCAGGCTAATTTGTGGACGGAATATATTCCTACCTATAGCCAGTTGGAGTATATGGAACTGCCTCGTTTGGCTGCATTGTCTGAAGTTCAGTGGACTTTGCCGGCGAAAAAGAATTATGATAACTTCTTGCAGCGTTTGCCTCAGTTAATATCAATTTATGACCTGAAGGGATATAATTATGCAAAGCATGTTTTTAACGTCAAGGCTGAATATATTACCGATTACGTAGACAATTCAATAAAGGTTGTATTGTCTGCAATTGGCAATTCACCGATTTATTATACACTCGATGGTAGTGAACCTACAGAGAAATCGCAACAATATAGTGATACACTTTCGTTAAAAGAAAGTTGTATCTTGAAAGCTATCACTATCCGCAATAATAAAAAGAGTGATGTTCTTACCGAAAAAATCGATTTCAATAAAGCTACTGCCAAACCTTTGACTTTGTTGCAACCAATCAATGAAAAATATAAATTCAATGGCGAATATACATTAGTAGACGGACTGAGTGGAACACCCAACTACAGAACAGGACGGTGGATTGCATTTTATAAAAATGATATGGAAGCAGTCGTTGACCTAAAGCAGGAAACTTCCATTCATAAAGCATGGGTACGGACTTATGTTGAGATAGGAGAAGAAATTTTGGATGTAAGAAGCATTTCTGTATTGGCATCCGATGATGGTAAAACTTTTAAGGAATTGAAAACGGAAGATTTTCCTCCTGTTACTTCTAAAGATAAGAATGGTATTTATACCCATGAATTGGAGTTTAACTCTGTAAATACTCGTTATGTTAAGATTATTGCTAAACCGGAATATAAAATCCCTGCATGGCATTGGGGTAACGGACGACCTGCATTCATTTTTGTTGATGAAATAGGTATCGAGTAAACCGGCAAAGCATACGTAGGTATTGGGAATTTTTTAGGTAAAGTAAGGCATTTTATTGAATGTGGAATTTGAAAAATGCCGGGTCGTTTATGAAACGTTCATTTTGTGCTGAAAGCATGAAGTAACGTTCGTAAACGACCTTTTTTATTATCATATCTTTTTAAAAGACAGGGCGTATGTACTTTTATCGTATGTTCTTATGTACTTTCCGTGGAAAATAAGACATTAAAAAGCTTGCCGATAAGTATAATTCCGTAACTTTGCTCCCGATCGGACAGTCTGTTTGTCATAATTTTAAAAAGAAAATTTGTAGTATGAAAGAGCAATATTGGAAATATTCCTTAGTTATTTTAATCATCGGATTAGGAATTTTGTTGTTTCGTCAGGCACAGCCATTTATGAATGGTATATTAGGAGGATTCACTTTATATCTGTTATTGCGTAATTTTTCGAATTGGCTTCAGAGCAAGATAAAGCCACTTCTGGCAGTCTGGATTATCACAATCGGAGTTACTCTCTTTATCCTGATTCCGTTGTCGCTGTTTAGTTGGGCAATTGTGAGCCAAATTTCGGGAATGCATTTTGATACTCAGTCGATCATTCAACCTGCACGCCAGGTTATTGATGTGATAGAGGAACGCACCGGATTCGATTTGCTGTCAGAGCAAAGCTTGTCGTTTATGGTAGCGCAGGCATCTTCTATCGGACAAAAGATAATGACTGGCGTAAGCGATTTGGTTGTCAATCTCGCGGTTGCCATTATGCTTTTGTTTTTTATGTTGTGGGAAGGCAAGAAAATGGAGCATTATGTATCGACCATTATGCCTTTTACTGAAACAAATAAGCGTGAAGTACTTAATAAAATCCAGTTGATGGTACGGTCGAATGCTATAGGTATTCCGTTGCTGGCTGTTATACAGGGTATTATTTCTTTAGGAGGATATTGGCTGTGTGATGCTCCCAATCCGTATCTGACTGCATTGCTTACAGCATTTGCTTCGATTATACCATTGGTGGGTACTGCATTGATTTGGGTTCCGGTATCTGTTTACTTCCTGATAATGGGTGAATGGGTGAATGCGCTTATCCTGTTGGGATATGGAGGTATTATTATTTCTCAGTGTGATAACTTGATTCGCTTTATTCTTCAGAAGAAAATGGCTAACATCCATCCATTGATTACGATATTCGGTGTTGTGGCCGGACTGCCGATTTTTGGATTCATGGGAATTATTTTTGGACCTTTGCTGGTGTCATTATTCCTGCTGTTTCTTGACATGTTTAGAAAGGAATATCTGTTGGATGGTACAGAAGAGGGAGAGAAGGCATGAAATCAGTATATATACATTCATCGGCCAGGCTAAATTTGGATGTCTTTTTGCGTGAACTGGATGTTCCTTTTCAATTTGAGTTCGAAGGTTACGACGGAGAACGCAGCTATTATTATTTCACTCGTCCGGAAATCTCAACAACTATGTTTGTCATAGCAGAGGGACCGGATGAATATGAAGTCATGATAGACGGACTGGCTTCCTATAACGATTATAAGTTCTTTCCATACCTGATAGACTGTTTGAGTCAGCATCTTAACCATAAGAACTTGACATTTCCCGGTGCTGCGGACCAAACAGTATATCGTGTATACGATGAAGCATGGATTGAAGATGCCATTGGAGAAGAAATAGCAATGCTGAAATCGGCATTGTCTGTGTTTCCACGTTACTATGTGGGGCTTCCATTGGAAGGAACCCCTTATTTGTCATTGGATTTATTGGCGCAATATGGAGTGAATCTTCATTCTTCCACTCCGCGCATTTACGGCTATGTACAGTATATCATGCGGAAAGGGCTACTTCCACAAGCAACTGAAGCGGAACTGGAAGAAGACCATCGACGGGAAGAGCTGGAAACCGAAGTCGATGTTCCTCAGCATGTTTCCATTGGACGAGTTAAGTCCTGGCAGATAGACGGGGCCGAAACCTGGGAAAGCTATTCGCGTGAAGATACAGAAATGCTGGTGGCTCTCGGTGAAAGTTATCAGGCTGGAGCGGATGTAGCGGGAGTCGTGCTGAACGATTTAGGAACTATCTATCAGGAAGGTATCGGCGTAGAACGTGACGGACTGAAAGCCGAGTACTGGTTCAAGCAGGCTTATCTTCAGGGAGATCATTTATATGCCCCTACAAATTTGGGAGATTTATACCGAAAGGGTTGCGGAGCCTTACCCATATCCCTTCCTTTGGCTTTCGAAGCATATAAAAAGTCGGAAGATATCTATGCTCTTTATCGCATCGGACAAGCTTATGAGGAAGGATGGACCGGTGCACCGGACAGGGAGAAAGCGTTATACTGGTATCGGAAAGCTGCCGGAAAGAAACATCATCTGGCAGTCCGAAGGCTGGAGGAGTTGAGCAACCAGGCCTGAACGATGCCTCGCAGTGCCAGATAAACGATAAAGCCTAACCACAGTGCATGGTTGTGAAGTGTATGGTGTAGTCCATAATAAATCAGGAAGAAACTTCCGGCAGCTACCACCATTGCTTTCAGCATGATGTTGGTGGAAGTGGTTCCGATGCAGATACCGTCCAGCAGGAAAGCTGAAAATCCGGCAAGCGGAATGGCAAGTACCCAGTAAAAATAATCGCCCGAAGCAGCAATAACCGACAGGTCATTCGTCAACAGTCCTAAAAATCCTTGTCCTCCTATTCCATACAATAGAGTAAAAGCAATCGACAAGGCAATTCCCCAACCGAACAAATGCCGGATAGTACGGTGCAGTTCCTGCTTGTTGCCGGCTCCGATGTATTTGCCGGTCAGCGCTTCTCCTGCATAAGCAAATCCATCCATGATATAAGAGAAGAGTGTAAACAATTGCATGAGCAGGGTGTTGACAGCCAGGATTACATCTCCATAGGCAGCTCCGGTAGAAGTAAAGAACACCGTAACGGCAACCAGGCACAAGGTGCGGAGAAAAATATCCCGGTTAACCTGAAACAAGCGTTTCATGGCGTCATGGGTAAAGAGATTTTTCCGGCCGATATATTTTCGTAAAGGACGATAGTAACGCAGCCAGAGCAAGTACGCCATGAAGAGTCCGGCATACTGGGCTATAAGCGTTCCCAAGGCAACTCCCTCTACTTTCATACCAAGAACAAAAACAAAAAGTACACTGGCTGCTATGTTTACAATGTTTTGTGTAATGGCTATGAACATCGGAAAACGTGAGTTCTGCATGCCGATGAACCATCCCGAAAAACTATATAAACCAAGAGTTGCCGGAGCTCCCCAGATGCAAATGTGAAAATATAATGTGGCAAGCTTCTGTACCTCGGCACTGGTATCTATCAGTTCGAAGGCAATTATCCGTATGGGATATTGTAATACAAGTAGAGCCAGCGCCAGCATCAGGCTGATACCGACCGAACGCAGTAAGATGCGGGTGACTTCCTTTAGGTCGTGACCGCCATAGGCTTGCGCCGTCAGTCCGCTTGTTCCCATACGTAAGAAGCCGAATATCCAGTAGATCATATTGAAAAGCATTCCTCCTACAGCGATGGCTCCGATGTATGAAGCCGAACCGAGGTGACCTACGATAGTAACATCTACCAGTCCCAGCAAGGGAACTGTAATATTCGAAATAATAGAAGGTATAGCTATGTGTAATATTCGTTGGCTGGTAGGTGACATGCTTAGGATTATAATTCGAAAGACACTTCTTTAAACATATATTCTCTTCTCTTTCCGCTCTCATCTTCCAGGATTAAAGCTCCCGATGGTTCTATTCCACAGATGCGTGCACGGAAACTTCCGTCTTTATCTTTATAGGCATAAAAGCCTTCCTTGCGATAGAGTACAGCCTGATAGCGTGAAGAAATCAGTTCTGCATTTCCATTTTTCAGGAGTGAATAGTAGTAGGCGGCACGTTCCATGAATTCATCCAGAATTTCTTTCCGGTCGTAACGCCGTCCGGTTATCTGAAAAAGTGATACCGGATTGGGGGCATCACTCAGAAAGCTTTCCTGATTCAGATTCACGCCTGTGCCCGAAATGGAACGGCTGATGTGTATGCCCGTCAGATCATTTTCTATCAAGGTTCCGCAGATTTTCTTGTCTTTCCAATAAATATCGTTGGGCCATTTGATACGGATTTCGTCGGTATATTGCGACAAGACTTCCTGTAAGGCAAGAGCTGTGATCTGAGAAAGCAGGAATTGTTTCCGAGCCTCCAGAAAGTCAGGATAAACTACAAAGCTGAAAAGTAAGTTTGCTCCGGCTTCCGACTCCCAACTGTTACCTCTCTGTCCGCGTCCCGCAGTCTGGAAGTCGGTATATACGCTGGTTAATTCTGCCACCGAAGTTGTATTACACAATTCGTCCAGGTAGCTGTTGGTCGAGTTTGTTTCGCTCAGAAATATCGGTTCCGGATAATCGGTAGAAAACGTGCCCACGTTTTCAGTAAAACGTGGTGATGTTTTCTCTAAAACGTCCCGTTGTTTTTTAGTAAACTTCCTGACGACTTCTTCATACGAGTGGTCTATCAGTTGACGGATAAGCTGGTCGGGTACATCACTTTCCAGTGCTACCTGATTCCAGTATTTCTTATTGAAATGGTAAGCTCCTTCAATACCGTTGTAATGGTCACGAAGTTCTATGGCATAATCCGGATTACATTTCATGCTGGCATGGTCGGGATGTTCCAGATCGACCAGTAGGAACATACGGTCTACAACTTTAAAGACAAGGCTTGTTTCGTCGAAAGGAAAACATTCGGTTACGGCGGGCTTGCTTAGACAATATTGACGGAGGGTTTCTATATCCATAATTTTTTCTGACTTGACGTTATATTATATGTATGTCTTACCAAATTGGCGGTAAAAAAGCTTCTTCGATATGTTCAATGTGAAAGGGAGGCTCTGTGCCTGTTATTGTAATAATATCGAAGCGAACCGGCAGGTCTATTTCGAACTTCTTGATATATGCATCAGTCGAGATGATGATGTTTCTGATTTTCCGGTCGGTGATAGCCTCTTCCGGCCGGCCGAACTCATCGTTCCGGCGAGTCTTTACTTCTACCACTACCAGTTCACCGTCTTTCTGTGCAACGATATCCAGTTCCCGTTTTCCTGAACGCCAGTTGCGGTGACGAATTGTGTAGCCTTTGCTTATCAGGAATTCAGCAGCTTCTGTTTCCCCTTCTTTTCCCAGTTCGTTGTGCTTAGCCATTTTGTTTTTTGCAAAAATACGTATTTTCTGTTTTGTATTTAGTTGAAGTGTACTAATTTTGTACCTGCAATGATGAATAACGGAAAAAAACGAAAAAAAGTACCACCATCGGTTCCGCCACGTAAACGGCGGATGGTATGCCTGATGAGTGAAGAAGAAGTGCAGATTGTGGATCGGTATCTGGAAACTTACCAGATAAAGAACAAGGCGCGCTGGCTTCGTGAAACCATATTGGCTTTTATTCATCAGAATATGGAGGACGATTATCCTACTTTGTTTAAGGAGCACGATATGCGCAGATAAGTTATGGCTGATGATGTTTTTTATATAAAGCAGGCCTTAATGGAGGCGCAGAAAGCTGCCGGCAGGGGAGAAGTTCCTGTTGGGGCTGTTGTTGTTTGTCGCGACCGTATCATTGCCCGTTCGCATAACCTGACCGAAACCCTGAACGATGTGACGGCTCATGCTGAAATGCAGGCCATAACGGCTGCTGCTAATGCACTGGGGGCCAAGTACCTGAATGAATGTACGCTTTATGTTACGGTAGAGCCTTGCGTGATGTGTGCTGGAGCAATAGCCTGGGCACAGATGGGAAAACTGGTGTTTGGCGCTGAAGACGAGAAAAGAGGCTATCAGCGGTATGCGCCCGATGCCTTGCACCCCAAGACAGTTGTAGTAAAAGGTGTACTTGCCGAGGACTGTGCAAAGTTGATGAAAGAATTTTTCAAGAAGAAAAGATAAAAATGATAATCCCCGCCGGAAGCGGGGATTTATTGTTTTAGATACGTTCGTAGTCTACAAAATGATAAGCATATTGGTGCTTTTCGTCGGTGGAATGGCTTTCACGCTGGACTTCTTTCCATTCGTTGAGGTTGATGGGCGGAAAGAAAACATCGGCTTCCTTGTCCGCATCCTCTATTTCGGTTATGTTCAGTCGGTCGGCAAGAGGCAATGCTTCAGCATAAAGACTTGCTCCTCCTATAATATAGACTTCTTCTTCCTCCTTACATTGGTGCAAGGCATCTTGCAGCGAATGAAAACATTCTGCTCCGGGAAATTCGTGGCAACTACGACTCAACACGATGTTGCGGCGGTTGGGCAAGGCACCTTTGGGAAGCGATTCGAAGGTTTTTCTTCCCATGATGATGGTATGTCCTGTAGTAAGTGCCTTAAAACGTTTCAGGTCGTTCGGCAGCCAGTATAACAGCTTGTTTTCGAATCCGATTCCTCTGTTTTTGTTGATAGCGACGATAATCGACAGCATATTGTTATGTTGGGTTATAGGGGTTAGACAGATACTTTTCCTGCAATGTGAGGCCACGGATCATAATTTTCCAGTTCGAAATCTTCGTATTTGAAGTCGAAGATGTTTTTTACATCCGGGTTCAGCTTCATTTGCGGAAGCGGGCGGGGAGTACGGGTAAGCTGCAAGTCCACCTGTTCCAAGTGGTTCAGATAGATGTGCGCGTCGCCTATGGTGTGGACAAAATCTCCAGCTTTCAGTCCCGTAACCTGTGCCATCATCTGCAACAGCAATGCATACGAGGCAATATTGAACGGTACTCCGAGGAAAGTATCGGCACTACGCTGGTACATCTGAAGACTCAGACGTCCGTTGGCTACGTAGAACTGGAAGAACATGTGACAAGGAGGCAGATTCATGTTTTTCAGGTCGGCTACATTCCATGCATTGACGATGATTCTGCGTGAGTCAGGATTATGCTTGATAGTTTCCACTGCTTCCGAAATCTGGTCGATGAAACCTCCTTCATAATCAGGCCATGAACGCCACTGGTAGCCGTATATATGTCCTAAGTCACCATTCTCGTCGGCCCATTCATTCCAGATACGTACTCCGTTTTCTTGCAAATACTTGACATTGGTATCGCCTTTCAGGAACCAGAGCAGTTCGTAAATGATTGATTTCAGATGAAGTTTCTTGGTCGTGACCAGCGGAAATCCTTCTTCCAGATTAAAGCGCATCTGATGCCCGAATACGCTGATCGTACCGGTTCCGGTGCGGTCGTCTTTTCTGACACCCTCTGTGCGGATGCGTTGTAATAAGTCCAAATATTGTTTCATGCGGATGAATCTCTTTTATTTTGTTTGCAAAGGTATAGAAAATATCTTGGGGGAAAATGCTATTTGTATTATTTTTGTACTCCGAAAACCATATCGAACATTTTATATGAACCTTCCTTCCGACTTTGTCACACGCACCCGCAGTTTGCTGGGCGAAGAGCAATTTGAAAAATTATACGAAGCCTTGCAGCACGATACTCCCGTAAGTATCCGTCTGAACCGGAATAAATGTAAGTCTGTTCCTGCCGAAAGTACTTCTATCCCCTGGTGCGAAACGGGGTATTATCTGAATACGCGTCCTACTTTTACTTTCGATCCCTTGTTTCATGCCGGAAGTTACTATGTACAGGAAGCATCTTCCATGTTTGTGGAGCAGGCATTACGTCAGTATGTACATACGCCTGTGGTGATGCTCGACCTTTGTGCGGCTCCCGGGGGAAAGTCTACGCTGGCTCGTTCGGTGTTGCCCGAAGGCAGTATGCTTGTTGCAAACGAAGTGATGAGAAATCGTTCGCAGGTACTGGCGGAGAACCTGATCAAATGGGGAGATGAAGGAGTGATCGTCACGAATAACGATCCTGCCGATTTTACTCCGCTGGAAGCCGTGTTCGATGTGATTCTGACAGATGTTCCTTGCTCTGGAGAAGGAATGTTCCGCAAGGATCCGGTAGCTGTAGACGAGTGGAGTATAGACAATGTGACTGTCTGCTGGCAGCGGCAGCGCCGGATTCTAAAGGATATCTGGTCTTGCCTGAAACCGGGAGGGCTTTTGATTTATAGTACCTGTACGTATAATCGGGAGGAAAACGAGGATAATGTAGCATGGATTTCCCGCGAACTGGGGGCTGAGGTGCTTCCGGTAGCTGTACAGGAAGAATGGAACATTACGGGCAATCTGACCGGCAGTGATTTCCCTGTATACCGTTTTTTACCACATCGTACAGTAGGAGAGGGCTTGTTTCTGGCTGTACTTCGTAAGCATGAGGATGATACAATGGAAGCTTCCGCAGACTGTACGGGTAAGCGTCCGAAAAAGGATAAGAAGAAAAAAGGTCAGAAAGCCGGAGGACAGCCGGTTGTATGTCCGAAAGAGGTCAAGACATGGGTAGACAGTCCGGAGCAGTATGTATGGACGGTAGAGAATAATGAGATAACAGCTTTCCCTGTGGCATATCAGGATTTATATGAAGTGATAAAGTCGACTTTAAAAGTGCTTCATGCCGGTATTACGGTGGCCGGACTAAAAGGTAAGGATTGCATTCCCGACCACGCTCTGGCCATGTCTGTAAAACGCTGTGCAGACTGTTTTCCGGTAGCCAACCTGACGTACGAGCAGGCCATTGCTTATTTAAGAAAGGAAGTCGTTGTGCTGGATGCCGACGTCCCCCGTGGATATGTGCTGGTGGCTTATCACGATGTTCCGTTAGGTTTTGTAAAGAACATCGGCAACCGTGCCAATAACCTTTATCCACAGGAGTGGCGCATACGCAGCGGTTACCTGCCCGAAAACCTTAAAATGGTTTTCTGAACGTGCAACCGTTTTTCCATTCCGAGCACCCGTAAGAAGTCTTTCCTTTGATAATATGCCCTTTGCCACAGAGCGGGCAAGGGGTACCAATCAGTTCATCTCCTGTTGCCGCCTGCGTGGTTGTCGGTACCGGCTGCGTTTGGGCAGCAGTTGTTTGCTCTTTGGTTGTGGTGCTTGCTTTCCGGGTACGCTTGGGCCTGGCTGAGGCTGTATCATTCTCGGCGTCCGAAGCCTTTACTTTTGAAGTACTTCCCTTTTTAGCCTTTGCTTTTACTGTACCTTTGTCCGACGATTCATCGGGCATGATGGTTACCCGTCGGTTCGTATTGTCGCGGAGTACACTGTATACAATTTCGGTTACCATCTGTTTCAGTTCGGCAAGGAACGTAGCGGCATCGTAGCTGCGGCGTTCTATTTCACGCAGTTTCTTTTCCCAGATACCGGTGAGTTCTGCCGATTTCAGCAACTCTTCGTGGATGAGTTGTATCAGTTCCACTCCTGTTGGGGTAGCAATCAGGTTCTTTCTTTCCTTGCGGATATAATGACGCTTGAAGAGTGTTTCGATAATGGCTGCACGGGTAGACGGACGGCCGATGCCATTTTCCTTTAAGGCGTCGCGCAGTTCATCGTTGTCTACCAGTTTACCGGCAGTTTCCATGGCACGAAGCAAAGTAGCTTCCGTATAAGGCTTGGGAGGCTGTGTCCACTTTTCGGTCAGATCGGGTGTGTGCGGTCCGCTTTCGCCTACGGTAAAGAGCGGCAGAACGCGTTCTTCTTCGCCTTCCTTAGGCTCTTCCTGCTGTTCTTTGGCAAAGATTACTCTCCATCCCGGCTCCAGAATCTGCTTACCGGTTGCCTTGAATTCCACTTTGTCGACTTCTCCCAATACTGTAGTTGTGGAGAATTTACAGTCCGGATAGAAGACTGCGATGAAACGGCGTGCTATCAAATCGAATACCCGTTTCTCCATATCAGTCAGTCCTTGAGGCTGCACACCGGTAGGGATAATGGCATGGTGGTCGGTTACCTTCGAATTGTCGAACACCTTTTTCGATTTCAGCAACTTCTTTCCGGCCAGCGGAGCTGTGAAACCCGCATAGTCTTTCAGTCCGGCAAGGATGTTCGGGCATTTGGGATAGATGTCATCACTCAGGAAAGTCGTATCTACACGCGGATAGGTAGCCACTTTCTTTTCGTAGAGTGACTGGATAAGCTGCAAGGTCATGTCGGCCGAGTAACTGAACTTCTTGTTGCATTCCACCTGCAGCGAAGTCAGGTCGAACAGTCGGGGAGGAGCTTCCGTCCCTTTTTTAGCCGAAACATCGGTAACGGTAAAGTCGGAGTTCCGGACGGTTTCCAAAAACTTCTCACCTTCTTCCTTCGACGAGAATTTACCCTTGGTCGAGTTGAAGGTCGTTTCCCGATATACCGTTTTCAGTTCCCAGTAAGGTTCGGGTTTGAAGTTCTCTATTTCCTGCTGGCGCTTTACGATCAGGGCAAGCGTAGGAGTCTGCACTCTTCCGATAGAAAGCACCTGACGGTTCTGTCCGTACTTCAACGTGTACAGACGGGTAGCGTTCATTCCCAATACCCAGTCGCCTATGGCGCGGCTCAGTCCCGCCTCGTACAGCGGCTGAAACTCGGATTGTTCTTTCAGGTTGGCGAAACCTTCGCGAATAGCCTCTTCGGTAAGCGATGAAATCCATAGGCGTTTGACCGGACAGCGTGCTCCTGCTTTCTGCATTACCCACCGCTGAATCAGCTCTCCTTCCTGGCCCGCATCACCGCAGTTGATGATTTCATCGGCCTGCTGCATCAGTCCCTCTATGATATGAAACTGCTTTTCAATCCCCGGATCGTTTATCAGCTTGATGCCAAAGCGGGGAGGAATCATCGGCAAGCTGCTCAGGCTCCACGATTTCCATGCCGGAGTATATTCATGCGGCTCCTTCAAGGTACAAAGATGTCCGAAGGTCCAGGTAACCTGGTATCCGTTTCCTTCGATATATCCTTCTTTCCGGTTTCGTGCGCCTAATACTTCGGCTATGTCGCGTGCCACACTGGGCTTTTCGGCTATGCAGACTATCATGTTTGTTTCCTGATGATTTTATGGTTATTGTCGGGCAAAGTTAGTCAAAAATACTCATATAGCAGTTGTCTGTTGACTCAATTCGCTATTTATGTCCTTCACGCCCTTCACATTCTTGAAAAAATCTTTTTGGCAGGTTTTGTTGTCCGAAAGGAAATAACTTGTCTTTCGGCGACGCAACTTTAAAATTATTACTTATTTTTGCGGCAACAATTATAATATGTAATTACAAATGTCCCAATTAACTCCATTAATAAGTGATCTGGCACTGATTCTGATATGTGCCGGTATCATGACACTTATCTTTAAGAAGCTGAAGCAACCCTTGGTACTGGGGTATATTGTTGCCGGCTTTATTTGTACCCCTCATTTTAAGTTTACTCCTTCCGTAGTCGATTCTGCCAGTATTCATATCTGGTCGGAAATAGGTGTGATTTTCTTGTTGTTTGCTCTTGGACTGGAGTTCAGCCTGAAGAAACTGATGAAGATAGGTGGTCCTGCCATTATTTCGGCATGTACCATTATTTTCTGTATGATACTGGTGGGAGTTTTCGTAGGATGGACGTTCGGCTGGGGGCAGATGGACTGCATTTATCTGGGTGGTATGCTTGCCATGTCGTCTACGACCATTATCTATAAGGCTTTCGATGATATGGGACTCCGCCAGCAACGTTTTGCCGGACTGGTGCTGAGTATCCTGATTCTGGAAGACATTCTGGCTATTGTGCTGATGGTCATGCTTTCTACCATGGCAGTAAGCAAGAATTTCGAGGGAGGCGAAATGGTATACAGCATTCTGAAGCTGGTATTCTTCCTGATACTTTGGTTTGTTGTCGGTATTTATGGTATTCCTCTTCTGTTGAAGCGGGTACGTAAGCTGATGAGTGATGAAACGCTGCTCATTGTTTCTCTGGCATTGTGCTTCGGAATGGTATATATCGCATCGCTGGTAGGATTTTCTCCGGCTTTCGGAGCGTTTATCATGGGTTCTATTTTGTCGGAAACCATCGAGTCGGAACACATCGAAAAGCTGGTGTCGCCCGTAAAAGATTTGTTTGGAGCTATCTTCTTCGTTTCAGTAGGTATGATGGTAGATCCTTCGATGATTGTAGAATACAAGGTGCAGATTCTGGTTATTGTGGTAGCCGTAATTTTAGGACAGACCATTTTTGGTACTGCCGGCGTACTGCTTTCCGGTCAGCCGTTGAAGACAGCCATGCAGTGTGGTTTCAGCTTGACGCAGATAGGTGAGTTTGCCTTCATCATTGCTTCACTGGGTGTCAGCCTGAAGGTGACCAGCCATTTCCTGTATCCCATCGTAGTAGCTGTTTCGGTTATCACCACTTTCCTGACTCCTTATATGATTCGTCTTGCCGTACCTGCCTATCAGGTAATAGATAAGTATATACCGGTTCGCTGGCGTCGCTTGCTGGATCGTTATTCTTCGGGTGCATCGGTTGCAAACCATGGTAATAACTGGAAGAAACTGGTTACGGCCATTATCCGTATCGTATTGATTTACTCTGTACTTTCGGTAGCAGTGACTGCTTTGTTCCTGCATTTCATTGTGCCTCTGGCTGTAGATATGCTGGGAGATTTGTGGGGACGGATATTGGGTAGTATTCTTACCATTGGGGCAATTGCTCCTTTCTTGCGGGCATTGATTATGAAGAAAAACCGTTCGGTTGAGTTTAAGTCGCTGTGGTCGGACAGCCGTTTCAATCATGCTCCGCTTATTTCGCTTATTCTTTTGCGTATTGTTATTGCAATCGGTTTTGTAGTTTTCATCATCGAAAACCTGTTCCGTGCTTCGGCTGCACTGATGGTGGGTATTGCCATTATCCTTGTGTGCGGCATGATTTTTTCACGTTTCCTCAAGAAACAGTCTATCGTGCTGGAACGTACCTTTGTGCGTAATCTGCATTCGAAGGACATGCAGCAGGAATATCTGGGTGAAAAGCAGCCGGAATATGCCGGACGTCTGCTCGACCGTGACCTTCACTTGAGTGATTTTCTGATACCGGAAGAATCGTCGTGGGCGGGAAAGAGCCTGAAAGAACTTGATCTTGGCAAGAAATACGATGTACATGTAGCCTCTATTATCAGAGGAAAGCATCGGTTGAACATTCCGAATGGTGACACATGTATTTTCCCGAACGATACCATTCAGGTGATTGGCACCGATGAACAGTTGTCCGCATTTGCAGCGATTGCGGAAGCTGCCACACATACTTATGATGATGAAGATTTTGAAAAGCACGAAATGAAACTGAAACAATTTGTCGTTGGCAAAGACTCGCCGTTCATTGGTTATAGCATTGCTGAATGTGGCATACGCGATAAGTATCATTGTCTGGTAGTCGGCGTAGAATCGGCAGGTGAGGATGCCTTGCGTACCCCTCAGGTACATGCACCGTTTAAAGAAAACGATGTGGTATGGGTAGTAGGTGAAGAAAATGACTTGAACAAACTGTTTACATACAGTTATTAGACAAAACTAATATTAATTATTTAAATGAAACACAATTATGAAAAGTGATCCGAAAGAGTGTCTGTATTGCCAGAACAATGAAACATTGCATAATCTGATGATTGAAATAGCTCCGTTGAGCGTTTCACGTGTCTTTCTGTTTAAGGAACAGACTTACCGGGGACGTTGCCTCGTAGCTTACAAAGATCATGTAAACGACCTGAATGAATTAAGTGATGAAGAACGTAATGCTTTTATGGCCGATGTAGTGCGTGTTACCCGTGCTATGGACAAGGCTTTTCATCCGGAGAAAATCAATTATGGGGCATATAGTGACAAACTTTCTCATTTACATTTTCATCTGGCGCCGAAGTATGTAGACGGTCCCGATTATGGAGGTACTTTTCAGATGAATCCGGGTAAGGTATATCTGAGTGATGCAGAATATCAGGAACTGATTGATGCCATCAAGGTAAACTTATAATAGCTGCCATAAACAAGAACCGGGTATGGATTGTGGAATGTTTCCTGCAATTCATACCCGGTTTTTTATTCTTCTTCTTCGTCATTGTCGTCGAAATCGAAGTCAAAATCGTCGAGATATTCCGGAGTAAAGAACTCGTCCAGATCTCGCCGGTCTTTCTTTGTCGGACGTCCCGTTCCTTTAGCACGGTTTACGAAACCGCTGATTTTACTCATTTCCAGCAATTCATACTGGTCGGGAGTCGTGACGTTTTCCATTATTTCGGGAACCAGTTTGGCTCCTACGCGTTTTTCGATAGCCTGCAACACTTTAAACGAGTATGTAATAGGCGGTTTTTTCACCTGAATTACATCGCCCGGCTTTATCATGCGTGCCGGCTTGGCTTGTGCGCCGTTGATGCATATTCTGCCTTTCTTGCAAGCCTCGGCAGCAATGGTGCGAGTCTTGAATATGCGGGCAGCCCACATCCATTTGTCAATTCTTGCTTCAGCCATGTGTTGTTTGGTTTATTTGTTGTTAAACTGATTCATGGTGTTGTTCAGTCCGGCAAGACAAAAGCTCTTGATGATTTCGCCGGCAGTTGCAAGCCGTTCGGGCATTTGCTGCATGTCTTCATCACTAAACTTTCCTAATACGTAGTCAATCTGTCCGCCTTTGGGAAAATTATTCCCGATGCCGAAGCGAAGTCGGGCGTAATTCTGTGTTCCTAATGTAGCGGCAATGTGCTTCAATCCGTTATGCCCGGCGTCGCTTCCTTTGCCTTTCAGGCGCAGGCTTCCGAAGGGAAGAGCCAGATCATCTACTACTATCAGTACATTTTCCAAGGGAACCTTTTCCTGTTGCATCCAGTACCGCACAGCGTTTCCGCTCAGGTTCATGTAAGTGGAAGGTTTCAACAAGATAAGTTGCTGTCCTTTGAGCGAAAGTGTGGCAGTGGCTCCGTATCGTCCGTCCTTGAAAACAATATTGGACGCCTTAGCAAGGGCGTCCAATACCATAAATCCTATGTTGTGGCGGGTTTCATGGTATTCGGCACCAATGTTTCCCAGCCCTACAATCAAGTATTTCATTGAAAGGGATTTTTTTGTTGTCAGGTAGTTAAATTAAATTATTTACCAGCTGTAGCCTGAGCACCACGAGCAGCACGAGTCAATTTAACAGCACAAACAACAGCTTCTTTTGCGTTCAGCAAAGTCAGACCTTCGAAGTTCAAGTCACCAACTTTGATAGTTTTACCCAGACCCAGGTTAGTAACGTTGATAACCAGACGTTCAGGGATGATGTTGTAAAGAGCTTTCACTTTCAATTTACGGATCTGAAGAGCCAATTTACCACCGGCTTTAACACCTTCTGCCAGACCTTCCAACTGTACAGGAACTTCCATTACGATTGGTTTCTCTTCGTTGATCTGCAAGAAGTCTACGTGCAGAATAGCGTCAGTTACAGGGTGGAACTGGATATCTTTCATAATAGCGTTTACAACCTTACCGTCGATGTTCAAGTCTACTACGTAGATATGCGGTGTGTATACCAATTTACGCAAGCCGTCAACTGTTACTGTGAAGTGAGTTGCAACCTGATTTCCGTTTTCGTCTTTCTGCATTCCGTACAATACGCAAGGAACACCATTGTTCTGACGCAAGCTATGAGTAGCTTTTTTACCTGTTTCAGTTCTCAAAGAACCTTTGATTTCGATTGATTTCATTGTTTGAAAATTTTTTGTGTTACTCTAAATTAAGTTGTTTTTTGTTGCTTAATTCGCCATCACACGATGTGGTATATCACACGATGAGCTTAAAAAAGCGGTGCAAAATTAGTGATTATCTTTGAGTTCGCAAAATATTGTAATGGCTTTTTTTTCTTCTCTTGGGCGGAATCGGGACGGAACCTGTCTGGAAAAACCGGTAAAAGCATGAAGAAGGTGGCTGAATGTCGGGGGAAATTTGTACAAAAAATAAAATGTTTTGTACAAAAAATAAAAAAACGTCTTGACATTTTCCGGCAGACGTGCGGCGGTGTCGAAAATAATTTGCCGGTGCCTGCCGGAACCTGTGATTTTGTAGGGCGGAAACAAGAACTTTTATACCTTTGTAGGTGATTGAACGATATTTTAAAAATATAAAAAGATGAAAGGAAAGACGATACTTATTACAGGTGCCACCAGCGGGATAGGAGAAGGGTGCGCACGGAAGTTCGGTTCAATGGGCAGTAATTTGATATTGAACGGGCGCAATGTAGAAAAACTGGAAAAACTGAAACAAGAACTTGTGGCGCAAGGGTGTGAAGTGCTGACCCTGCCTTTCGATGTACGCGACCGTGAGGCAATGAAGCAGGCACTCGATTCTCTTCAGGGTAAATGGAAGAATATTGATGTGCTGGTCAATAATGCCGGGCTGGTTATAGGGCTCGATAAAGAACAGGAAGGTTCGCTCGACGAGTGGGACGTGGTGATAGATACCAATATCAAGGGACTGCTTGCCATGACTCGAATGGTTGTTCCGGGAATGGTGGAACGTCAGTGTGGACACATTATTAATATAGGTTCGGTAGCAGGCGATGCTGCATATGCTGGAGGAAGCGTATACTGTGCGACCAAGGCTGCTGTCAAGGCACTGTCCGACGGACTTAGAATTGATTTGGTCGATACGCCTCTGCGTGTAACAAACATCAAGCCCGGGCTGGTGGAAACGAATTTTTCCGTGACACGTTTCAGGGGAGATAAGGCAAAGGCTGATGCTGTATTTAAAGGTATCCGTCCGCTTACCGGCGACGATATAGCAGAAGTGGTGTATTATGCAGCTTCGGCTCCGGCTCATGTACAGATAGCCGAAGTACTGGTTATGCCTACTTATCAGGCCAATGGCACGGTCTGCCATCGTAAGGCGTGATAAAAATAGTAAAAGCTATATCAAAATAGAGTCTGCATACGCTGATATGCTCTGTTTTGATATAGCTTCTGTACCGTACACTCCGGTGTGCGGGGATTAGAAATCAATGTCTATTTTTATTTCATCCGATTTCAGGTGACCGTCGGAGCTGTCGGCAAAATGAGAGTCGTCTTCGTCGGTATGGTGTTCGCTGCTTGCCGGCCCTTGTTCGGTTTCGATATACTGGATGGTTTCCTGTAGTCCGGTCATGAACTTTTCGAAGTCCTCCTTATATAAGAAAATTTTATGCTTTTCGAAGCTGACCTGAGGCGTATTGCCTTCGCCTGAAACAACTTTCTTGCTTTCTGTAATAGCAAGAAACATTTCTCCTTTTCTGTTTTTCTTTACATCAAGATAGTAAATGCGTTTTCCGGCCTTTATAGCCTTGGAGAAAACAATCTCTTTGTCTACGTCTGTTGCTGTATTTCTTTTCAAGTCTTCCATAAATAAAGTATTATAAAACCGCTTCAAATTTGATGATTTTTTTGAAAAATACAAAGAACTGCCCCTAAAAATCTGTCTGAATAATATTTTTGTATAAAAAAGCACGTTATATTTGTTTTGTATGGTAGAAAATAACTATTTTTGCAACTCGAAATTGTATTAAAAATATAGTATGATTAACAGAGTTCTTATTCGTCTTAAGATAGTTCAGATTATCTACGCTTATTATCAGAACGGTGGAAAAAATTTGGATACTGCAGAAAAGGAGTTGTTCTTCAGTTTATCCAAAGCGTATGATTTGTATAACTATCTCTTGCTTCTTATGGTAGAGGTTACACGTTATGCCAACAAGCGGTTGGATGCGGCTAAACACAAACTTGCTCCTACAAAAGAAGACTTGGCTCCCAACACTAAATTTGTGGATAATCGTTTTATTGCTCAGCTGGAGGTGAACAAGCAGCTGAATGAGTTTGCCAGCACCCAGAAGAAGACATGGGAAAACGAGGGTGATTTTATCAAGAATTTGTGCGAACAGATTATGCAGAGCGATATATATAAGGAGTATATGGCAAGCGAAACTTCATCGTACGAAGAAGACCGTGAACTGTGGAGAAAGATTTACAAACGCATCATATTCAATAATACTACTCTTGATGAGGTGCTGGAAGACCAGAGCTTGTATTGGAATGATGACAAGGAGATAGTAGATACTTTCGTGCTGAAGACTATCAAGCGTTTTGATCCGAAGAACGGTGACAAGCAGGAACTTCTTCCGGAATTTAAGGATGAGGAGGATCAGGATTTTGCACGCCGCTTGTTCCGTCGTTCTATCCTGAATGCTGATTATTACCGTCATCTGATCAGTGAGAACTCAAAGAACTGGGATTTGGACCGTGTGGCTGTCATGGATGTTATCATCATGCAGATTGCCCTTGCCGAAATTCTGAGTTTCCCGAATATTCCGATAAACGTATCTCTGAACGAATATGTGGAAATTGCCAAGTTGTATAGTACTCCGAAGAGTGGCGGATTTATCAACGGAACACTGGACGGAATAGTTAATCAATTGAAAAAGGAAAACAAGTTGACGAAAAATTAATATATTTGTTCGCCTAATATTAATTAAACTAAGAAGAATTTATGAATTTGTTAACTGTATTTTTGCAGCAGTCCGGAGGAGGCGATTACTCTTTCCTGATTATGATGGTGGCAATTTTCGCCATTATGTATTTCTTTATGATTCGTCCTCAGAACAAGAAGCAAAAGGAAATAGCAAACTTCCGCAAGAACTTGGAAGTAGGCCAGTCGGTTATTACAGCCGGTGGTATTTACGGAAAAATTAAAGAAATTGAAGATAACGCTGTTATCGTGGAAATAGCATCTGGTGTTAAGATTAAGGTGGATAAGAACTCTATCTATGCAGATGCTCAGGCTCAGACTAAATAAACATAAAAAGTATAGGTCACTATGTTCGATGTAAAGAACATAAAGAGATATTATAGACTGGGATTACGGAAGATCAGAACATTCTTGCTTAGCGATAAGTGCAGGGAGTGTCTGGTCTTCCTGTTTTTTGTGCTGATATCGTTCTGTTTCTGGATGTTGCAGACATTGGATGATTCGTATCAGACGGAATTCAGAGTGCCGGTGCGTCTTAAAAATGTTCCGAAGGAGGTAGTGCTTACTTCCGATTTTCCGGACGATGTACGTATACGGGTGGAAGACAGGGGAACTGTATTGCTGAATTATATGCTGGGAAGAACGTTCTTTCCTATTTCTTTCGATTTCAATGATTACAAGGAGGAGGGGACTCATGTTCGTATCCCGTCTGCCGAGCTGACCAAGAAGGTGGCGGCGCAACTGAATGTTTCTACCAAGGTGTTGTCTATCCGTCCCGATACGCTCGATTTTATTTATACACAGGCAAAGGCGAAAAAGGTGCCTGTCAGGCTATCCGGAACCATACAGGCTGGACGCCAATATTATATTTCGCGGATAAGTTTTAGTCCGGATTCTGTTATGGCTTATGCTCCTCAGGAAATATTGGACACCCTGAAAGTAGCATATACGGAAAAACTGTATTGGGAAAATATTTCTGATACGGTAAAGAAGCGTGTAAGTATGTGTAAAATGAGGGGGGTCAAGTTTATTCCGTCTTATAATGATTTATCGATCTATGTCGATATGTATTCGGAAAAGACAGTCGAGGTTCCGGTTATGGGCATTAATTTCCCTGCGGGAAAAGTACTTCGTACGTTCCCTTCGAAGGTGCAAGTAACCTTTCAGGTCGGGTTGCGGCACTTTAAAGATGTTTCATCGGACGATTTCTTCATAGGAGTAACTTACGAGGATGTATTGAAAGCGAAGGAAGACAAATTGCCTTTGGTGGTAAAAGGAGCTCCCGATTTTGTAAGTCATGTTCGCGTGAATCCGTCATCTGTCGATTATTTGATCGAACAACAAGCTGTAGAATAATAATATAAGTTATGGTCAGACTGGGGATTACCGGAGGTATAGGAAGTGGAAAGTCGTATGTGGCTCATCTGCTCGAGAAGGCAGGCTTACCTGTATACGATACCGACACGGAAGCGAAACGCTTGATGCTTTCTGATATGGACATTCGCAAGGGGCTGGTTGACTTGTTGGGTGAAGAAGTGTATATCGGTGAGAAGCTCAATAAGCCGTTGCTGATTGGTTATTTGTTTGCGAACGAGGAACATGCTGCACGTATCAATTCCATTGTGCATCCGTGTGTAAAGAACGATTTTCTCCGTTGGGCGGTTTCCAATGCGGGGCATGAAATCGTAGCATTGGAAAGTGCTATTTTGTATGAGTCCGGTTTCGACGATGTAGTAGACTATGTAGTTGCTGTTTATGCTCCTTTAGATATCCGTATTAAGCGGGCGATGGAACGCGACGGGGCGACGGAAGAGCAGGTAAGAAGTCGTATTGCTTCACAGATGGATGAAGAGGTGAAACGCAATCGGGCTGATTTTGTAGTTGTGAACGATGGAAGGCCCTTGCTCCCACAGGTGGAAGAATTGCTGAATACCATAAAAAATAGAAAAGGTGAGCAAGATGCTTGTGTATGTCGTATATGAGTTGTATTTTTGTTTAATATAATAACTAAAAATAATAAAATCGTATGTTGAAAACTATTTTAGCTATCTCAGGCAAACCGGGATTGTATAAACTGATTTCTCAGGCTAAAAATATGCTGATTGTAGAAGCTGTCGATAATAAGAAAAGAATGCCTATCTATGCCAGCGATAAGGTGATTTCATTGGGTGATATCGCCATGTATACAAATGATGACGAAGTGCCTTTGGCAACTGTTCTTGATTCTGTAAAGAAGAAAGAAAACGGTCAGGTAGCTGCTTTGGATTACAAGAAAGCATCAGTAGAAGAGTTGCACGCTTTCATGGCTGAAGTATTGCCGGAATATGATCGCGATCGCGTACATACCAGTGATATCAAGAAACTGATTCAGTGGTACAACTTGCTTATCTCAAGCGGAGAAAGTGATTTTGTGGAAGAAGCTCCTGCTGCAGAAGAGGCTGCTGCAGAAAATGCTGCTGAATAAATAGCAAGATAATTTTGAATTTGTAAAATCGGGCGAAGCTAACTTGTGGGAAGTGGCTCCGCCCGATTTTTTGTTTTTGTCCTTTGGGGAAGAGAGGACAATAAAAAAAGAAGGTATCTTCTTGCGAGGATACCTTCTTTCAATTTCTTTTGTGGTATAAAGTTATGCTTCAGCAGGAATAACAGAAACGAAGCTTTTGTCTTCGCGACCTTTCTTGAAACATACTGTACCGTCTACCAATGCGTAAAGAGTGTGATCGCTACCCATACCAACGTTTTCACCTGGGTTGTGAACTGTTCCTCTTTGACGAACAATGATGTTACCAGCTTTGCAAGCTGAACCACCGAATATCTTTACGCCTAATCTCTTACTAGCTGATTCACGGCCGTTCTTAGAACTACCTACACCTTTCTTATGTGCCATTTTCTTCTACGTTTTTAATGATTAAGCAATAACTTGTTTGATTGTCAATTCAGTAAACTGCTGACGGTGACCGTTCAGTTTTCTGTAACCTTTTCTTCTCTTTTTGTGGAATACCAATACTTTGTCACCTTTTACCAAGTGAGAAACTACTTCGCATACCACTTTTGCACCTTCTACAGTAGGAGCACCTACAGTAACAGTACCGTTGTTGTCTACCAACAAAACTTTGTCAAATTCAACAGTTGTACCGTTTTCAGCATTCTGGATGTGGTGAACAAACAGTTTTTTGCCTTCTTCAGCTTTGAACTGCTGACCGTTAATTTCTACAATTACGTACATTTTAAATATATATTAAACGGGTTTCTTCCGCAAGGTGAACCGTTCTCATCCGGTTGCTTTTCTACCTCCACGGATTAAAATCGGATGCAAAGGTACTGCTTTCTGTTCATATTACCAACAGTTTAGAGAGAAAAATGTATATTTTTTTAAAGTTCGGCCAGAGTTTTCATGATTGCTACATGAGGATATGATGCGAGTTCTTCACGGGTAGTAGCTCCGTGCAGCACTCCGGCAAAATCAACTCCGGCGGCTTGCGCGGTTTCTGCGTCTACTGTGCTGTCGCCGATATATAAAACATTTTCTTTCTGACAGCCCAGGTGCTCGATGGCAAACAGGAGTCCTTCGGGAGAGGGCTTGGGGCATTGCACATCTTCACCTCCGACTATGATATTGAGAAAATTTTCCGGCAGTTTCTTGCCTAACAATTCCATGATACGATAGCGGTATTTGGTCGAAATGATACCAATTTGGGCTCCATTCGCTTTCAGCCGGGTCAGCACATCTATGGTTTCTGGAAAGAGAAAAGTGTTGACTGTCATGTGGGTATCAGCTTCTTTAACGTATTCTTTCCGGTATAGTTCCAGTGTGTCGGCATCGGTTATGCCAGTCATGATGGAGAATGATTCTTGTAAGGTTTTGCCAATTGTCCGTTTGATGGTATCATCGGTTATCCCTGTATGGTGATGGCGTTCCAGTACATTTTGGTAACACATGACAATTCCTCGGGAAGAGTCGGCAAGAGTATAATCGAAGTCGAATAAATAAACGTTGTATGATTTCATTTTCAATATAGGGTTAGCTGACTAAGAATATTTCGGATTGGGGTTTTACAACATAATTTTGCCAGGGCGATCTTTTTGAAGTTTTACGGATACGCATTCAAGAAGAGGCTCTGGCAAAATTAAAAAACGGGTTTTTATTCCATTGGTTGATAATTCTTGGCCAAACCTCCTTCACTGGTTTCTTTATAGAGTGAAGGCAAGTCGTGACCAGTTTGCTTCATTACTTCTACGACCTTATCGAACGATACACGATGGTGTCCGTCGGTAAAGGCTGAGTAAATATTGGCATCAAGAGCACGGGCTGCGGCATACGCATTACGTTCGATGCAAGGAATCTGTACCAGTCCGCATACGGGGTCGCATGTCATGCCCAAGTGGTGCTCCAGTCCCATTTCGGCGGCATATTCTATTTGTGCCGGACTGCCTCCAAACAACTGGCTTGCTGCTGCCGATGCCATAGAGCAGGCAACTCCTACTTCTGCCTGACAACCAGCTTCTGCTCCCGAAATGGAAGCATTATGCTTGACGATGTTGCCGACAAGTCCGGCTGTCGCGAGTGCACGAAGAATACGGGCATCGCTGAAATCCCGGCTCTTTTGCAAATGATATAGAACGGCCGGGACTACTCCACATGCTCCACAAGTAGGTGCGGTTACGATTTTTCCTCCCGATGCGTTTTCTTCACTTACGGCAAGAGCGTAGGCAAATACCAGTCCGCGTGAGCGAAGAGAATCCTTAAACCCTTTGGCACGGATGTAGTAGGAAGACGCTTTTCGTCGCAGATTCAGAGGGCCTGGGAGAACTCCCTCTGCATCCAGTCCGCGATGGATGGCTTCCTTCATGGTTTCCCACACTTCGGCAAGGAACTTCCAGATATCAGGACCTTCACATTGTTCTACATATTCCCAATAGCTTCGTCCGGTATGCTCGCACCAGTAAAGTATCTGGTTCATGGTATTCATATTATATACCTCAGGAGTTGCATTCTTGTCTTGTCCTTCTTCGGCCAGTGCGCCTCCTCCTACGCTGAAGACGGTCCATTCTTCGGTCTGTTTCTTATTCTTGTCGAACGACTTGAATGTCATTCCGTTCGGGTGGAAAGGAAAGAATACATGAGGTTTCCACAATATCTCTACGGGAGCATGAGGCTGAAGTACGTCCAGAATAGCGACATCAGTCATGTGTCCTTTACCGGTAGCTGCAAGGCTTCCATAAAGCGTGACTTGAAAAGACGATGCCTCCGGATGGCGGGCAAGGAACTGTTCGGCTGCTTTTCTCGGTCCCATCGTATGGCTGCTTGAGGGACCCGTACCAATGCGGTATAATTCTCTAATTGATTTCATAATACAAAGATACTGTTTTTTTATTTTAAATCGACTACCGTTATGCCTGCTCCTCCAAATTGTACATGTTCATCCTGGAAGTGTGCTACTCCCGGCACGGTAGCGAGATATTGGCGTATAAGTGTGCGAAGAATACCTGTTCCGGTTCCGTGCAGAATACGTACACGGCTTACTCCGACAAGTATAGCATCGTCGATAAAATAAGTTACGGCCTGTATGGCTTCATCGCCTCTCATGCCTCGCACGTCGATATCCTGCTTGAAGTTCAGCTTCTTTTCGTACATGCGATCTTGCGTTTCACTGCTGACGAAAGTTGCCTTCGCCGTATTGAGAGTTTGCTTGGGAGCTTCGGTACGTTCCAGTCGGTCTGCTTTCACATTGGTTTTCATCAGTCCGAACATGACTACGGCATTTTTTCCGTTGAGCTCCATAATTTGTCCTACGCTGGTTTGTCCTTTGATGCGTACATAGTCGCCTGCCTGAAGCGGGATGATTTTAGGTGCCGGCTGGACTGCTGGCTGATTGGCTTGCTTACTCTTTTTGTCTTTCTTGCGTTCTTGTTTTTCGCGCAATTTTTCCATCTTGCGTGCTATTTTTTCTTCCATAGCCGCTTTGTCAGCCTCTTCTACCTGTTGGCGGAAGTCGGTCAGTTCCTGACGTGCCATGCGGGTACGTTCTTTTTCTGCCTGCGCTTCCTTGATGGTGCGGATTGTATTTTCTATTTTGGCATTCGACTCTTGCAACAGATGTTCTGCGTCTTCTCGTGCCTTTTTCAAGATTTCCTTGCGGCTTTTTTCCAGTTCTTCCAGCTCTTTTTCGTAACGGGCAATGGTGTCTTCCATTATTTTTTCCCGTTTGCGGATGTTCTGGCGTTTAGTTTCCCAATAGCGCTTGTCGCGTACAATATCTTGCAGATACTTGTCACTCTGTATGTATTCGCTTCCCACTATTTCCGAAGCATCGGCTATGACCTCTTCCGGAAGTCCGATTTTTCGAGCAATCTCTACGGCAAACGAGCTTCCCGGATTGCCAATCTGCAACTGGAAAAGTGCACGCATCTCGTGCCGGTCGTACAACATGGCACCGTTTACTACTCCTTCATGGTCTTCGGCAAAGTGTTTCAAGTTCTGATAATGGGTGGTAATTACTCCAAATGTTTTTTTTGCATTGAAACGTTTCAATACAGCTTCTGCAATGGCTCCGCCGATTTGCGGTTCTGTACCTCCTCCGAACTCGTCAATCAGTATCAGGCTTTTTTCGTTGCAGTACTTCATCATATTCTTCATATTTGTCAGATGTGAAGAATAAGTACTCAGATCATCTTCAATACTTTGCTCATCACCTATATCGATAAAGATACTGCTGAAGATTCCGGCGTGACTGCGTTCGTGCATGGATACCAGCATACCGCATTGAAGCATATATTGCAATAGTCCGACCGTTTTCAGGCAGACGGACTTTCCACCAGCATTGGGACCGGAAATCAACAGAATACGCTGTCCGGTATTCAGTTCGATATCGAGAGGTACTACCTTTTTATTATGTTTGGCTAAAGACATCTGGAGAAGCGGGTGTACAGCTTCGAACCAGTCTATTACCTGCCGATGCTCGAACGACGGTTTGATACCTTTGATGTCGATGCCCAAAAGTGCCTTTGCCCGGATAAAGTCGATTTCGGCAAGAAACTCGTATGATTGAAGAATAGCCGGAACCTGCGGACGTACTGTGGCTGAGAATTCGGTGAGTATACGAATTATTTCACGACGTTCTTCTCCTTCCAGTTCACGGATACGGTTGTTGGCTTCCACAACTTCGGCCGGTTCGATAAATACTGTTTTTCCGGTAGCCGATTCATCGTGTACGATACCTCGTATTTTTCTCTTCATGCCAGGAGCAACAGGTATCACAAGTCGCCCGTCGCGCATAGTAGGAGCAACGTCCTTGTCGACATAACCTTCCGATTGAGCTGCACGCAGGATATTGTTCAGGCTTCGGGATATACTTCCTGTAGTAGACGCCAGTTCGCGGCGGATACGTAGAAGTTCGGAAGAAGCATTGTCTTTTACCTTTCCGAATTTATCGAGTATATTATTGATGCGTGTGATAAGTTGGGGAAATACCATGATATCTCCAGCCAGTTCATGCAAGGCTGGGTAGGGAGAATGAACATCGTCATCGTTTGTTTGTTCTTCCTCGTCTGTTTGTTGCAGAAAGCGTACGATGTCGCGTATCGTTTCCAGCGAACGGCGAAGATCGAACAATTCCTGTTCATCCATGTACATACCCTCTACACGTATACGCTTGAGTGACGGACGGACATCAAAAAAGTACTGGCTTGGGAAATCATCCTCCTCTTGGGTGATACGGACAAATTCCGTTACTTGCTCCAGCCGGCGGTTTATTTCGTTATAATCATCGGAAAAGTCCATTTGGTCAACTCTTTCTTCTCCCAGCGTGCTGAGACATTTGGTCTTTAAAAGCTGACGTATTTGGTCGAATCCGATTTTCTGTTCAAAGTTTTGCGGATATATCATTGTTTGATATTAGTCTATATTTATATATGAGTTTTCGAGGTACAAAGTTACGATAATAGGAAAAAATAATCAAAAAAGGGGCAAATTATTTGCAGATTTGGAAATAATGCGTACCTTTGCAACGCTTTTGAAACGAAGCACTCTTGTAAGAGAGTTTTGGAGAGGTGGCAGAGTGGTCGATTGCGGCGGTCTTGAAAACCGTTGTACTGCGAGGTACCCGGGGTTCGAATCCCTGTCTCTCCGCTGTTTATAAAAAAGGTCCCGTAAAATTGATGTTTTACGGGACCTTTTTTATTTGAATGTTTTCATCGAAAATTTGTGTCCTGAAATAGAATGTAGCAAGAAGTTGGATATTTTGTATATAAGCTTGACAGCTTAGTATCGAGGAAAAATGCCTTTTTATTTTCCATTTTGAATGTCGTTTTATGGGAAACAGACTGAAAAATTAAAATATTTCAAAAGAAAATGAACCTATTACCAACTTTGATTGTTAGGTAAAGAAAAACCAAAAAGAGAATGAATAAAGTTTATGTATTATTGATGGCTGGTGTTTTGGCTGCTTCATGCTCAAAAAAAGAAGTGGAAATGCCACAGGAAGGGAAGGATTTAATTGAAATTGTAACGAACGTGGCTCCTCAGACACGAGTTCCGAATTTGGAACAGGACGGAAGCGGTAATTTTGTGCAAGGTGATGTCTTGTCCGTTTTTGTGTCGGGAAATATGAATACCATTCATACTACATATACATTGGGTATGACTTCGATGACATGGAGCGGGCTTAAATTGGCGGGAGATGTTTCGGAAGTTACTTTTTCGGCCTGCTATCCGCAACAGGAGTTAGGCAGCGATGGTACATTTGAGTTTAATACTTACTCGGCAGAATATAAGGATTTGTTGCTGTCTGAAGCACAGAAGGTAACTGTTGGTACTCCTAAGCCGGTCAATCTTTCTTTTAATCATGCTATGCATTTGCTGAATGTCAACTTTACTTCTGACGGATATTATTCGGCAGAAGAACTGAAAACTTTAGTTACTACTTGTAAGGCAAAAGCGTCATGCGTAGTAGATGCTGCTTCAGGAAGGATAAAAGAGACCAAACCGGGGGTAGAAAGTTTTATAGCAGAAGGTACAGCTGCTGCTTTTTATCTTGTTCCACAGTCTACTTCAGATGTAATTTTATCTGTTAAAATCAATCAGTTGACAAAAGAATATAGTCTGAAAACTCTTTTAGAAGATTTAGGAACTCCACAGGAAACGTTACAAGGAGGAAAGAAAATCACTTTGACACTTAAATTATGTAAGGATAAGATTATTGTAGAAAGTGGTTCTATTGGTGCATGGGGAGATCAGGCTACAGTAGACGGTGAGGTTGTTATCGGCTGATTTCTTGTAACAGAAAAGTACGGAAGGTTTCCCTGCTAAAATAAAATCTCGATAGGTTTATAAAGTATAACAGATATAGGCAAAGAGTCGTATCATGCTCTCTGGACAGAGGGAAGATACGACTCTTTCATTTTTTTGTTGTTTACCCTATATGGTTACGGATTGCATACGTTGGGGATCTGTTTATGATAGAGGTAATTCCTGTTACCGTCTTGAATTTCTTCAATTTATTTTATATCTTTGAGAATAATCTTACTACGATGAAAAATATATTGTTTCTTTTATGTGCCCTTTTGAGTATGGGTGGTTGTTCGTCGGTACAAGACGACCGTATGGCATCATTGGATAACAGTACGGTAACCGAGTTTGATATATCTCGTTTTATGGGACGCTGGTACGAAATAGCCCGTTATGAACATCGTTTTGAAAAAGGGATGACTCACGTAACGGCAACGTATACATTGCGCGATAATGGAAGCATTTCCGTAAAGAATGAAGGTTATAAGAACGGAAAGCATAAGGAAGTTAAGGGACGTGCCAAACAACCTGATCCGAAGGATCCGGGCAAACTGAAGGTTTCGTTCTTTCTTTGGTTTTATTCCGATTATTACGTGCTCGACGTAGATTCTGACTATCGCTATGTATTGATAGGAAGCAGTTCTGATAAATACCTTTGGATTATGAGTCGTGAGAAAACCTTGCCAGCCAAGAAACAGGAAGAGTTGCTCGATAAACTTCGTACAAGAGGATATGATACCAGTAAACTGCTTTTTGTAGAACAAGAATAGTTCTCGTATTGCATTATTTAGCCTGGCAGGATATTATAATCCCGGAGGTAGTTTGTTGGCCATTAGTTTCCGGCAGTTGAAAGTTTCTCCGTCGGCAGTGAACGTTCCGTCACCTCGTGCGTGGATCATCCGCTGGTCTGTACAATCACGGTTCTCTACGACTCGCATAACTTTTAACACCACAAATCCATAGCGTTCAATATAGTCTGTAACCTTACATTCCAGACAAGCGATACATCCGTCAAGCAGCGGAGCTTGAACGGTTTGTGCCGGAAGAGCTTTAAGATGGAACAAACTGAACTTGTCTGTATCGACGCCGCTGACAGTACCGATGCGTATTACTTTATCTATCATTTGTGCAGGAGGAATACAGACTACACATTCTCTGGTGCGCATCATTGTACCAAATGAATAATTCCATTCGCCTGTGGTAAGAACAATGTGCTGGTCGAAGTCGATAGCCATTGTCCATGAAATAGTCATTACGTTATTTTTCCTACCGTCGGAAGTTGTGACGAGTACTACCGGTCCTGGCTCTATGTAAGTCAATGCTTTTTCTATGGGTACTTCTTTCATGCTGCTACAGATTATAGGTTATACTTTATGGTGTTTCCGCCTTCGGCTGGGTAGTCGGAATCTTTTTCTTTCAGCTTACGTAGCCTGAACTTTCTGTCAGCGTTCAGGCTGCGTATTCCGAAGATAACGTTTTTCTTTCTGGCGAACAAACATTCTGCCAGACATTTTTCATGCCCTGAATCCGATACGGCAAGGTGATGTCAGTTTCAAATTCATCGCATGTAGGAAATTCATTTCCGCCTCTTTCATGTCGCATACTTCTATCGTACTGAACAATTGCAGACGTTTGTCTACAGGATGAGGCTCCGACATTACCCTCTGCGCCATACTCTTGATGATACCTTGTTCTACCAGATTGTGTACCCAGCGTCCGTTCCCAAAATATTCATCCCGCATTCTGGTTTCTTTTTCAATCAGACGGTTCAGATATTCATCAGCTTCAGGAGTCAGGACAAAATTGCGGCTTTTCAAAATGCGATGCGCTATTTCACTCAGTTCGTCCGAAGTATAATCATCGAAGTAGAAACGGAGTGGAAAACGTTCCTTTAACCCCGGATTACTTTTGAGCAGTTTTTGCATTTTATCCTCATAACCGGCCAGGATGACAATCAGGTCGGGATTCGGCTCCGATCATATTGTAAGGAGTGCATTGATAACTTCTTAACAAAAAACTGAAAACGAGCCTCATCGTTTTGTAAAGAATATCATGAACTCTTGTCATATTAAGAGATAATCCTTACATTTGAGTGAAGATAAAAAACGGATGGGTATGTCGTACATGAAATTTTTCCTTTGTCATAGCACCGGCTCATGGAGGCAGCAATTTCTACGACGGCTGGATGAAAAATGAGCGTTCGGCCATGATTTCGTGTAATGACGGTTTCCGTTTCGTGAGTTTTCTGATTGAAGTAATAGACTAAAAATATAAAAATATGTTGGCATATACGTATATGGAGCACGGACGTTTTTCATTGATAGAGAAGCCCGTGCCGGAATTGAAAGGCCCCCGTGATGCAGTGGTGCGCGTCACATTGGGAAGTATTTGTACCAGCGATTTGCATATCAAGCATGGAAGTGTACCTCGTGCCGTGCCGGGCATTACCGTAGGGCATGAGATGGTTGGCGTTGTAGAACAGGTAGGCGAGGAGGTTACCACCGTGAAGCCCGGCGACCGTGTGACGGTCAACGTAGAAACTTTCTGTGGAGAATGCTTCTTCTGCCGTCATGGATATGTGAACAATTGCGAAGACGAACACGGAGGCTGGGCACTGGGCTGCCGCATCGATGGCGGACAAGCAGAATATGTACGGGTACCTTATGCCGATCAGGGGCTGAACCGCATTCCTGAAGGTGTAACCGATGAACAAGCACTTTTCGTGGGCGATATTCTTGCTACCGGATTTTGGGCGGCACGTATCTCGGAAATAACGCCCGACGATACCGTTCTTATCATCGGAGCCGGTCCCACGGGTATCTGTACTTTACTGTGTACGATGCTGAAACGCCCTAAACAGATCGTCGTATGCGAGCAGTCGGAAGAACGCATCCGCTTTGTTCGTGAGCACTATCCCGATGTACGGGTTGTACGACCGGAAGAATGTGCCCGAGAAGTACGCAGACTCAGTGCACATGGAGGAGCCGACGTCGTGATCGAAGTGGCGGGAACCGACGAGACATTCCGCATGGCGTGGGAGTGTGCCCGTCCGAATGCCATCGTAACCATTGTCGCACTTTACGATCGTCCTCAGGTACTTCCGCTGCCCGACATGTACGGAAAGAACCTGACCTTCAAGACCGGTGGCGTGGACGGCTGCGACTGTGCCGAGATTCTCCGCCTGATAGCCGAGGGCAAGATTGATACCACACCGCTCATTACCCACCGTTTCCCGCTCGATCAGATAGAAGAAGCCTATCGCATCTTCGAGAACCGTCTGGATGGAGTCATCAAGGTAGCCATTACCGAAAAGACAAAGTAGCATCTGGAAATCGGTCAGAAAGTTGGCAATGCCTTTGCCGACGGAAAGAAACTGAAATAAACAATAAAGTCAATCAGCCTGTATAAAAACAGTTCAGGCCGATTGACTTTTTCTATATACGATGATATTTACCTCAGAAAATTACTTTTTCTCTTCCCCCTTAAAGAACTTCTTCCGGTAATACGAATTGGCAGTATAAAGTGCGGCAGCAGGATTGTTCCCCGTAACACGGTCTTTGGTTACCAGCGTAGTGGTATACGCATCAGCATACTTGTAGAACAAGCTGTCATGTCCCACGCACAAACCGATTACCACATTCAAGTCCGTTTTTGCCTCGTTCAGCAGACGTGCCTGTAGAATCGGGTTGCACATCGCAGCACCTATGCTTTCACATTCGGCAGGAATACCCATCGAAGTCTTAGGCTTGCCGGCAACCTTACAAATTACCGAGTACGCTTCGAAACCGTTCGCCCGGAGAATACGAGCAAAGATACGCGCCTCGTTTATCAGTCCGATACAGTTGGCTATGCCGATACGGTGCGCATTAATCTTGCGGGCAAACTCCATGATCTCCTGCACACGCGTCCACTGGCAATACCCCTCATATTCCACTTCCGCACTGGCAATCATTATCCGGCGGTTATCCCCTTCATCATACCGTTCCAGCGCCCATTGCATATCCTCTTCCTTCAAGTTTGTAGTCAGGCAGAAATCAGGATAAGTACGGTCCTTATACTTACAGTTCTGTGTGCCGCAGTCCACACAAGAGTGTATTTCTTTTTCCTTTTCCATAAAGCAATTCATTTAGTTTTCAGAGAACGCTGCAAAGATATATATTTCTTCATTCAGATAAGTCCCAGACGATGAATATATGCCATGAACTGTTCCTTATAGTTTTCTCCGATAGGAATATACACATCTTTTCCGAAGAGAATGCGGAAACGTGAAATCTCGGTTATCTTGCTCAGGTTGACGATATACGAACGGTGTACCCTCATAAAGTTCGAAGGAAGCATGGCTGACAACTTTTGCAGACTGTTCAGCGTGATGACAGGTTTCGGTCGGTCCTCCAGATAAATACACACATATTCACTCATCCCCTCTATATACAAAATCTTCTCCTTATCTATACGCACCACCTTATACTCACTCTTTACGAATAAAGTTCCCTTTTCATCTTCCGCCTCCGTAGTATGATGCGTCAGCTCGTACATTCTTCTGGCTTTTTCGGCTGCTTTCAGACAATCCGTAAAGCCGAAAGGTTTCATCAGGTAATCGATGGCGTTGAGGCGAAATCCCTCGATGGCATATTCTGAATAAGCCGTAGTAAAAATAACCATCGGCGGATTCGGAAGTGAGCGGACAAAGTCGATACCATTCAAGTCGGGCATGTTGATATCAGCAAAAAGCAAGTCGACTGGCGTATGCGCCAGCGTTTCAGAAGCCTGGCAGGCATCCTGGCACGAAGCCACCAGCGTAAGAAAAGGAATGCGTGCAATGTAGCCCGCCAGTTGTGCCAGAGCAAGTGGTTCATCGTCGATAATCAGACATTTCATGATAGTGGAGGAATTATAAGTAATACATGGTAGGAAACTTCATCTTCAGTAATGGTAAACGTATAGTTGTTGCCATAAAGCAGGTGAAGCCTTTTCTTTATATTCTCTATGCCTATGCCGTGATGCGCATCGTTTGTACAGGCATGCTTGCTGTTGTGGCAGGCAAACAAAATTCCCTCGTCTGCCTGTGCGATACGTACGTCGATGTACGAATCTTCCCGATAGCTCACCCCGTGCTTGAACGCATTTTCCAGCAGCGAGATAAAGAGCAGGGGAGGAATCTGCACATGAGGCACTATCAGCGGAAAGTCCGTCCGTATACTTAACTTTTCAGTATAACGCAGCTGCATCAGTGCAATATAATTCTCAAGAAACTGAATTTCTCGTTCCAGCGAAATCTGACTGTTGTTTGCTTCGTACAGCACATACCGCATCAGTTTCGAAAGCTCGATAATGGTCTTTTTGGCCTTTTCCGCATCAATATCCACCAGTGCGTGAATGTTGTTCAGCGTATTCATGAAGAAATGCGGGTTCAACTGATACTTCAGATATTGCAGTTCCGATTCCAGATGCTGATGTTCCAGTTCCTTGAGCATCTCGTCGTCGTGGAGCGACTTGAGGAAAAAACGAATAGTCAGGTTAAACCCCACCAGCAAGATTGCCACCGTAATATGAATCAGCAGGAAAGGCGGATGCATGGGACGTATCGGCTGCATCATTTTTTCTCCCATGGGAGGTACCGGAAGCCGGTCGGGGAAAAAAACGTCGTGGGCTGAGTCTTGTACGACAAACTCTTTCTGTTGCCGGAATTCCGGATGGGGATTAAGTACCTGAATACATCCCGGCAAGTATAGAAACAAAATACCGATAGTGAAGATGAGTGACACCACATAACGTGTATAATATTTCTTGAGCAGAAGTCGTGGAATAAGCACATAGTTATGTATCAGAAACAAAAGGAAGAAAGGCAATACCATGAGCCAGGTATCGCTTACCTTTTTCCAAAGTTCGGTTCCTTCCAGCGGATGCTCGTCGTCGAGCAGGAAACCGATGAGCGGTGTTCCCAGTATCAGCAACCAGATGGTAGCATAAATAATCTGTTCCAGAAGTAATTGCTTTTGTAAATGTTTCATGTCGTGCGTCACTCTTTTTACGCCTGCAAAAATACGTCTGTACCTAACCCGGTGCAACTAAAATCGGCGAATGGAATGATTTTGCAGACCAAGCGGACTTATTTTATCTTTTACTTCCATCCTCACCGGTTCTATTCAGGCAAAATCTGATTCGTCGGGAGTTGACCGAGAGAATAAGCGGGTTGGCTGATTCTATTTTCCGGAAAGCATCCCCTTCTTTACCTTTGTTCTCCTGAAAAAGAATTTTAAAACCTACGAAGATGAACATGAAGAAAATTGTATGGATATTTTGTCTGACGGCCCTGATACCCATACCGTCGGCAGCCTTTGCCGTAGCCTTACCCGACGAACCGCAACAAGAGAAAAAAGCTCCGGTAAAAGAAATACCCAATCCTGAGAAAACCGCACGCAAGCGGACCGATGAAATGGACAAAGTTCTCAATCTGACCGAGAAGCAATACAAGAAAATTTACAAGCTCAACCTGAAAGAAGAAAGAGAAAAACTGGAAGCCCTGATAGGACGTGGTGACAGAGATACCGGTTGCCCTCCGATGATGGGTGGCGGTCGTCCTCCGATGCGGCACAGTGACGGCGAACCTCCTATGATGGATGGCGGCAGTCAGCCTCCTATGATGGGACACGGCAGACGTCCGATGATGGCACCACCTGCCGATAATGACAAAATAAAGGACGATATCAGAGAACGTACTGAAAAGAAGATGAAAAAAATCCGTAAGATTCTTACCGACGAGCAATATGATTTGTGGCTTACCATGAAGCCCGAACCTCGTCCGGAGCCGGCAGACGGAGCACCTGTTCCACCTGAAGAAGCGCTCCAGTTTGACATGATACAAAACGAAGCAGAACAATAATGAACATGAAAACAGTCTACGGGATGGTAGCGATGATATGCGCTGCCATCTGGTTTGGCTCCTGCCAGAACGAAACACTCGATTACTATCCTATTGGTAAAAAACATTTAGGCGAAACCTATACCGAATATTCCGTGAATAATGTCATAACAAATGATACCGTGAACCGCATTATTCTCAACTTCTATCCGGAGGAAGTAACCTCCCTCTCGTACATGAACTATGACGAGTCGGCTTGCACATTCACCTTTCATCGCGGAAATACCTCGAAGTACCGTATTTCGTGGGATTATGAAACCGACGGAAGTTATGTCGAAGTGCAATACGGACAAAACGGTATGTGGTTTACCGTAAACCAGCAAAAACATTCGGGTGAATACCTCCTTACCGCCAACGACGGCATGGGAGTACGCATGTGCATACAGAGTGGCGGAACCATGATTTCCGGTGACGAACAGATAAAATATGCCATTTCCGTCACCGTAAACCATTTTTCCATTGAAGAAGCCGATGACTAAAGCAGGGCAATCAGCGCATCTACATCAGACTCACGTGTAGCCCAGCTTGTAACGAAGCGTACTACCGTTTCCTTTTCCCCGCGCGGTCCCCACAGCTCAAACGTTGCATGCGCCGAAAGACGGTCTATATCCTCATTCGGCAGGCAGACAAACTGTTGGTTGGTCGGTGAATCCAGATGCAGCTTATATCCCTTCTGCACAAAAGCCCGTTTCAGTTTCTGTGCCAGACGTACGGCATGTTCTCCAGCCTTCAGATAGAGGCCGTCGGTAAACAAGGTCTCAAACTGAATACCCAGCAGACGTCCTTTGGCAAGCAGTGCTCCGTGCTGTTTTATCAGCGGGAAGAAATGTGGCAGACGTTCCGCATGAGGAGCCACCACGGCTTCGCCGAAAAGTGCCCCTACTTTCGTGCCACCTATATAAAACACGTCGCACAGGCGGGCAATATCCTGCAAGGTAACGTCCGTACCCTGAGCAGCCAGTCCGTATCCCAGACGTGCACCGTCCATGTAAAGCGGAATATTCGCCTTGCGGCATACACGGCTCAAAGCCTCCAGTTCGCTGAGCGAATACAGCGTACCATATTCCGTTGGGTGAGAGATATAAACCATTCCCGGCGCTACCATATGCTCGTATGTTTCATCGCGGTAAAAGTTTTCGATGTATGCCTCTACTTCATCAGCGCAAAGTTTTCCCTCGTGCTGAGGCAACGTCAGCACCTTATGTCCGGAAGCCTCGATAGCCCCGGCTTCGTGTACGTTGATATGTGCCGTTTCCGCTCCCAGCACACCTTCATGATGTGCAAGCAGTCCGTCGATGACAGTTGCATTCGTCTGTGTACCTCCTACCAGAAAATATACGGCCGCTTCGGGTTGTCCGCATGCTTTCCGTACCAGTTCGCGTGCATGGCGTGTATAATCATCGTTTCCATATCCGGCAGTCTGTTCCAGATTTGTTTCCATCAGGCGGCGCATCACCTCAGGATGTGCCCCCTCCATATAGTCAGTATCAAAATGTAGCATAGCTTTTTTGCTCTTTAATTTGTTTTCGCAGACAAAGGTAGAGAAAAAAACTTTGCTCCGGCCGATATTCTTTCTTAACTTTGGCCGGAAAAAAGAATACCTATGCCTGTAATAGAAATAACCAGCCTCGAACACCCCGGAGTAGAAGTATTCGGCACCCTGACCGAAGCTCAGTTGCGTAACCGCATAGACCCCGAAAGAGGTATCTTCATAGCCGAGAGTCCGAAAGTAATCCGTGTAGCGCTCGATGCCGGTTATCATCCCCTTGCCCTGCTTTGCGAAAAGAAACATATAGAAGGCGACGCTGCCGACATTATTCTCCGTGCCGGCGACATTCCAGTTTATACGGGCAGCCGGGAACTTCTGGCACGTCTTACAGGCTATACACTGACCCGTGGTGTTCTGTGTGCCATGCGCCGTCCTGCTCCCCGTACACCTGAAGAAGTCTGCCGCGATGCCCGTCGTGTTGCAGTCATTCACGGGGTAGTCGATACAACCAATATCGGAGCCATCTTCCGTTCGGCAGCAGCCTTGGGCATCGATGCAATTCTTCTTTCGCCCGATTCCTGCGACCCTTTGAACCGCCGTGCCGTACGCGTGTCGATGGGTTCCGTTTTTCTGGTACCCTGGACATGGCTTCCGCGTCCCGTATCTTCGTTACGCGAAATGGGTTTCCGTACCGCCGCCCTGGCACTGACTGACCGTTCTGTTCCCATCGACTACCCGGAACTCAAGGACGTTTCCCGTCTTGCCATCGTAATGGGAACCGAAGGCGACGGTCTTCCCGCCGAAGTCCTGTCGGAATCCGATTACGTAGTCCGCATCCCGATGTGGCATGGCGTCGACTCACTGAATGTAGCAGCCGCTTCGGCCGTAGCATTTTGGGAGCTGAGGGTACGCCGGTAAAATCCTTTACTTGCCGATATCCATCAGCCATTTACCATCCACCTTAACCATTTTCTGCGTGTCTTCCTTGACACTGCCGTCGCCATAATGCTGCTTAAACGTCACGACGGCAGAGTTACCGTCTTCTGCTATTTCCTCGGAAACGATTTCCGTTTCCTTTAGTCCACCTTTTTTCTCAATCGTCTTGGAGCCTTTTTCCTGAACCATGGCAACCAGGCCCTCGCGTATCTCCTTGGCCTTGTCGGAATCAGCTTCGGAGATATTACATCCATTGATAAACTCCTCGTAATCATTGTCGCTCAGTGCCGACATATAATCCTTCAGTGCAGCTCCGGGCGTACTTGGCGTACACGATACCATAGCAAGAACAGCTACCAGCATCAGTCCTAAACGAATCAGTTGTTTCATCATAGTGCTAAATTTTTAGGGTTAATAAAAAGAAATATTTAGAATCGAAAAAGCTCGAGTTTACGGGAACCTGTATATTATTTTCAAATGTTTGTTGCGTGCTATATCGTCGGGCATGAGGTATGTACCGCCCATTGCCGGAACATTAATCTGTGTACGTCTGCCTTCGGAAAGACAAATACCCGCTTTCCGGTAAGCAAACTCTACCAGTTCGCTGCAATACATTCGTGAAGTATCAGTCAGATTGTAGTCGTGATCGAAAAGAACCCCCTGACAGGCCATCTTCCAGGCAGTACATGCAGCCTCCGAAGCAGCAAGCGAATCCCCCGTCATTCTGGCTATCGCACCGCGTACAGCCCTGTCGGCCGCAAAGAAGCGCGACAAAGAATCCGTTTTTACACGGTCGGAATCACCTTCAAAATCAGGTTCGTCGGGGACAGCATGGATTACGTACCATTCGTTGCCAATCTTTTTTAGAATACCGATATGCGAATAAACCCCGTCTTTGCTGGCGGAAGTTACAACGTGGCTTAAGAGCCCTGTGCCGCGCCGGAATACCAGATCGCCATCAGCCAGCATCCCGACAGGCATAATCCGCTGGCTCTTTGCCTTCGTGTTCTTACAAGAAACGCACAAACAAAGAACCAGCAGGGCAGGGAGTATGTGAAGCAGTTTCTTCATATACGAACAAAGGTAATAAATTAATTTTTTTACCAATGTCCGATGGAATGTTTTTGTTTAGTTTTTTTATGAATTATATTATAAAGGCCTCTGTCTTTACAATGCGTGTACCGCCTGAAGCGCAGCTTCGTAATCAGGTTCATTAGAAACCTCGCTTACAAGTTGCGTATAGCGCACCTTGCCGTTTTCGTCTATCACGACCACGGCCCGTGCCATCAGTCCTTTCAGCGGACCGTCGGCAAGCTGGATGCCGTACTCCTTTACAAAGTCATCACTGCGGAAAACCGACAGCGGAACGACATTATTCAGTCCTTCGATGGTACAGAAGCGTGACTGTGCAAAAGGCAAGTCCATGGAAAGACACAGCACGACCGTATTCTCCAGTTCCGAAGCCCGGGCATTAAACTGGCGGACGGACATGGCACATGTGGGCGTATCGAGGCTGGGGAAGATGTTCAGGATGACCCGTTTCCCCTTGAAAGAAGATAAGTTGATGTCTTTCATCTCTGCATTCGTAGCCTGAAAGTCAGGAGCTTGTTGCCCTACTTTCACCATTGGCCCGGAAGTATGCGATTCCTGACCGCGGCAGATTACCGTTTCTCCATTTTCTATACCAGCGTTTCCTGCTGTGACGTGCATGGGTGTCAGACTCAATGTCAACAAAGTTCCCATGCCTAAAATAATTTTTGTAGTATTCATGACGAGAGCTTTTTTATTTATAAAAAATAAACGGCGAAGAATGTTCTGTCTTTGTTTCGCTTTTTTGTTTTTTTAGTTTTTGAAAAATCCTGTTTGGTATTGAAATCGCGATGGGGGAAGGTGAAGCTATTTATTCTTGGGGATAGGAGCATAGTCATTGGTCGTATCTTCAGCAGCCATCAGCACATCTTCCTCTTCGTTAATGGAATAGCTTACCGTATGATCTTTTAAATAAATGTGATTAAGCGTATATTCCAGCGATACAAGTGTCTGCTCCCTTTTCTGCGGTTTCAGTTCACATTCCCATATCGTGATGCAATGCCATCCCATTTTAGCCAGTTCTTTCTGCACCTTTTTGTCGCGTGCAATATTACGGTTGATTTTGTTTGTCCAGAACTCTGTATTCGATTTTGGAATGACGTAATATTTACACCCTTCGTGTCCGTGCCAGAAGCAACCGTTGACAAAGATGCAAGTATGATATTTTCGCAGTACGATGTCCGGACGGCCAGGCAGACGAGGATGGTTCAGGCGATATCTGAATCCGTGGGCGAACAGATATTTTCTGACTATCATTTCCGGCTTGGTGTTGGCTGAATGTATGGCAGCCATGTTTTTGTGCCGTTGTTCTTTGGAAAGGACATCCATAGATTGGGGTTACTTATTATACAGCTGAATAATATTCTCAATCGAAATAACTTCTCCTGGGCGCATCTTGTCATAAATGGAATTCCAAGTTTTGCCGATATTAATATATTCTCCAAGTTTGAATTTCAAACAAGGTTGTGTATTGCCGTCTTTATCTTTATAATTGCCAAACTGTAATTTTTCTATTTTGTAAAATCCGTCAATCTTTCCGCTTAGCATGGGAAGGAAATATTTTACAGCAATCAGGTTTATCGGTGGAATTTTTTCCATTGTATATACCCGTGCCTGATGATTATAGAACATTTCATGTTCTTCGTCAGTGGCACGGATAAGTCCTGTGAATACATTTTTTTCGGAAGTAATTGTTTCTGTAGGTATACCATTACTTGCTTCGGGAGCGTCATTGTTGAACAATGTTTCTGGGTCTTCTCCCATTTTACATTCCTGAACAATGAAATATTTATTTAATTGATTCAAAAGAGTTTCGTTCTCTGTTTGAAACTCTTTTCCCAATGCAAGAGAATAGATATTTGGGTCGGTGTATGGCGTGTAAATCTTACCGAGTAATTCCTGAAAATGTTCTTTGATGTACGAGTTCGCATTTACTCCCGGACGTGCTTTCATGGCATGAAACTGGAAGTTTTCTTCCAGAATTTTTTGTATTTCCTGACGGAATTTTTCTCTAACTATTGCTTTCCATGAATCTTTTTGCAGAGTGTTGTTACGTGCATACAATGATATAATATAAAGGAAGTTTACATCATAATGACATACAAGCAATGTATCACGGTCGAACAAACGGTTGTCAAACTGTCTATTATAAAAATAAGTATCTTCTTTGTCTGTTATCTTTAATTCTTCTTTATAGCTTAATTCTTCATTTAAACGTGCACTTATAAAAAAGTTCGGCATGACATTATATCCTTCTGTTATATCGTCCCTAAGTTTGGCTACACCTTTTGCTTTGGTTAGATTTTTATTTTCATCGTCACTGCTCATGAACAAGTTCAGATTCCATTGAATGACATTGCGGGCATAAGTAAACTGCTTGTAAACAGAATATTTCCCGATGGAGTTTCCTCGTTTATAATATTTTGAGTCACCAATATAATAAATAGGCTGGTCAGCATTAGTTGTCAGGCTCTTGTAAGTATACATGTGGTCTACCATTTTGCCATCTTCCTGCTCCTTCAAACCGTTAGGTATATCCTTGTCACCTATCAGTTCATCAATGATAGCTTCGAATACAATATTGAAATTCTTTACCAGCAAATACTCTTGCAAATCTGTATTTATCTGGACTTGTCTGGCTGCATCAAAGAAAGCGTAACAAAGCGTCCACAGTTCCAGTGCCTTGTCGGAAAAGTATTTGTATTTGATTTGCAGCAATCGGGTTTTTCCAAATCCTTTTAAGTACGTTTCAAATTGTTTTCCCTTAATCAAATTGAAGTTACAGTCTATTTCTTTTGTAAATCCATATTGGTCGCCAATATAGTTTAATATGGAAAAGAAGATAATCAGAAGTTCTTCATCAAAATTTATTTGTCGTTTTTTATTGACCGGATTTAGATAAACAGGATGATTGTTTTGGATAATGGCTGTAGTGGTACCTATCGTACGGGTCCAGTTAATCTTGTTATATCCGGAATGCAGATTTTTCAGAATGAAGAAGAAAAAGCTTCTATTGTTTTTGTTAAACTGGATAAGAGAAAGCAATATATCCAGAAAAGTATTGCTAAGCCTGCGGCTTCCTTTCCCTATCTGGATAATCTTTTTATGGTATACAATATCAGTCTGATTATTGCGGTCGGTTCTGAAGACATCGATAGTACGGTAAATCCATACAGCAAATTCGTAAATGAAATTTTTTTCCGTTTGTGTAAGCGGATTGCTTGTGTCGAGATTGATAATATCTTCCGGCTCATATTTGCCGAATACCAGCTCTTTTCCGTTTATGTCTTCTAAGAGAACCTTTGGTAAGATAAAGACACAATCGCACAGTAATGTGTTGTAAAAGTAACCTACATAATTTAATATTACGTAACCTTCTACATTCTCCAAAGCATCAATGCCGTGAAGAACATTTTTTACACTTGTTGCGAGATATTTATGCCCTTCAATGATGATTCTCATTAGTACTCTACCTTTAGGTTTAGATTTAATTCATTAGATATAGTCGTCAATATATTGCGCATTGTTTTCCCGTTCATACCTTTTATAAAATAAAATCCATTGACCTCAACATATGAATATCCTTGTGTATTATTTTCTATTTCTTCATATTTGTTAGGGCTTATCATTGGACATCCCAAGCGCGAATATTTTAGATTTTTGATGATTGGAGCTATTTGTTCTACTCCAATTTTTTTTATAGCATTAATGTAGACATCGAAACGAGTCTTTCCTACAACTAAACTTCCGTCTGGAAATAAAACTTTTAATCTACTATTTCCATTATTATCTATTTCTTCATTGTCATTTTTTTCTAAATCTTCTTCGATGTCGTTATAAATTGTATCAACATTCAAATTATTTAGGAATAATTCTACTTTATCATTTTGTACTATTGCTTTACCATTTTGTCCTGCTTTATAGAACTTATCGAAGGAAAGTGTACCTCCGTCTGTATCTTTGAAAATAGTCCCGTCGAACCCATAATCTTTAAATACATCATTCCATAAATAGAATATGACTTTTCCAACAAAAGTTTCTGCACTGATGCAGCCATTATTCGTCTTACAAAAGAAAAAGCCTAGTTTCTTGTCTTCTGAATTGGTTGTAGAACTAATTTGAAGATTGATTTTTTCAAGGAATGACCACCAACTGTATTTACTTGTACCAATACATATATTCCAGCTTAGTTCGTTTCCGCTTTCATCATATCCTTTGCCGATAGGCATGTATTTCCATTCCCATCGACGTTTGAATGCTGAGTCAACGGGGAAAAGCGACTGGTCACTGGTATTCATTGTTGCCCATATATACAGATTGTCTGGAAGGAGTAATATCTCTCCTTTAAGGACTTGTTCTGTAACATTTCGTCCATACAAATCATTGATTTTCTCCGCTTGAGGTATAGAAAGCCCTTCAAATGCTTTAAGAAGCTGCTTTCTCATATCGTTGTCTGTATAGATAGGATAATCGGAGAATCCTGCATCATTTCTGTCAAGAAGTTGGAATAAATCTCCGAAAATCTGAGCACAGTTACCACGGTTGATTTCTTCAATGATAAGATATTGCTTTTGTGGCTCAGCCTCAGAGGCGGTTTGGGCATAAAATTTCCATGCTTGAATATAAGCTTGAAGGAAAGCTTGATTGACAAATTCATAAATGATACGGTCTTCTTTGATTTCTTTTCCGTTTTCAATGATTTTATGGCCGGATACATCTCTCATTGTTACTTGGATAGTAGTTGGCTTATATGTTCCTACAAAAGTAGAATAATCACTGTCTGGATGAAATGTTGTGCGAATAACACTTTCATTTCTTGTTGCTTCATTTATAGTATATGACTTTCCTGTACCTGGTGCTCCGTAGAATATTATTTGATGAGAGTAGGAATTATTATAGGTTATCTCACTACTATTGTAAATAATTTTTTCATACCCTAAGGCCATTTTCGCCATTAGGGCAAGTGTAGAAGTATATCCATACTCAAATTTATCAATTGAAGTTAATCCAGACAAATCGTTTCTTGCATCATTGGCAGAAGCATCAGGTTTCTTTTTGAAATATTCTATATATTCTTTTAAAAGGGCTTTGGATATGGTACGAAGACCGTGAGCACCTTTACTTGTAGACTCAACAATATAGCAAAGTCTATCTTCATCTACAATTTTTATTTGTCCATTTGTAGATTCATCGTTCTTTCTGAGTATGGTATATTCTGACATAGTAAGGTCTTTTTATGTAATTTGATTAAAAGTTATGACTTATTATATATGTCAATGGTAGATTACTACAAAGATATTATAAAGAGGCTAATAATGAAAACAGATTACGGTTATTCTGATTTAGATGCTTATCATAAAGCTTGTTGATTGACTTGAACTATTGTAGTATTCATTATTGATAAAAATACTGATTTTTCCTTGTTTATTTCAAAATTTATATCCAATTTTACCTCGACACGAACGTGATAATATCTTAGCACGTTCGTGCTGATAGCTTGTCACGTTCGTGTCAATATCTAAACAGCTACGTGATGAGGCTTTTGTGTAAAGACGTTTGATAAAATATTTACTAACCAACTGATACTAAATGGCTATTAAATTCGATTTGTTTGAGAATCCGGTGAAAGAAGGTGTATCTTCTCCAAAACTACATGCGAAAGTAATTACTAAAGATGTCGTTACCACCCGTGAAATTCGTGAATCTATCTCCAAAAAATGTACGGTGGCTCCTGCTGATGTAGCAGCCGTCATTACTGCTTTGAGCAGTGAATTGTACGAAAAGCTGAGTAATGGCTATACCGTACATTTGGACGGAATTGGCTATTTTAGTTTAAGTCTGAAGTGCACGCCCGACATCAATCCGAAATATATAACGACTTCCGATATTCGTGTGCGAAGCATTAAGTTCACTCCCGATAAGGAACTGGCAGACCGTTTCAAGGAGGTGAAGTTTGAACGTTCGGCAGATTCTTCCCGACATTCTTCAAAGATGGACGATGAAGAGGTGAAACAGAAGCTCGCGGAATTCTTTGCAGGACATAGTTTTCTCCAGCGCCGTGACTTTGAACAGCTCACGGGATTCAATCAATCTAAGGCGACAAGATATATTCGTCGGCTGGTTGAGGAGGGGGTGTTGAAGAATGTCGGGTCGAAGTTTCAGCCGGTGTATGTGGTGAGAGAAAGAAAATGATAGAAATTTTTTTGATTATAGTAGATATTAAGTAAATTTACGAATATAATTAATTATAATTAAAAAAAACAATTATGAAATTAAAAATTTTATCATTAATCTGTTGCCTTTTATTGTCTTTGCCAATTGTTGCTCAAGGACATTTAGCATTCAAAGGTATTCCTATTACAGGAAGTATGACTTCATTTTGTCAACAATTGAAAGATAAAGGTTTTACGAAGATCGGTTCTGATAATAACATTACGACGTTTGTGGGGGATTTTACTGGTCGTCAGGCTTATGTAGGGGTTGGTGCAACAGAAGATGGGAAAAATGTTCATTCGGTAGTTGTACTATTTGAGTCTAGTGGAGAGTGGAATACTCTTGTAAGTACATACGACTATTATAAAGAAATTTATTCTAGGAAGTATGGAAATCCATCTACAAGTATCGAAAAGAATCCTAGTTATGATAATAGTAATACATCATTGATGTATGAACTTTGGCAGGGTAAGGTTATGTATGGTAGTGTATGGGAAGTTGAAGGAGGTTCAATTGAAATTTCGATTGATAAATCCTCGGAAGAAATTTATAAAGGTCTTGTGATTATTAAATATCGTGATTCTCAAAATATGGAAATGAAGATACAGAAGGATTTGGAAGATATTTAAATAAAAGGCTATATTAAAATTAGATTTTAATGTCTTTGAAATTTTCAAAAGTATATCAAGCTGAAATTTGTACAATGTTATGATACACATCATTCATCAATATTATCTAATAATACGGTAGCTTTGTAATCAATATGATTTTATATTTATAAAAAATGAAAGAAACTATAGGTAAATTGATAGAGAAAGAAGTGCGGAAAAAACAAATGTCTATCACTGCATTTGCAGATAGAATTTGCTGTAAGAGAAATAATGTGTATGATATATTTAAAAGAAGTACAATAGATATTGTACAGCTTAAAAGGATATCTCAAGTATTAGAACATAATTTTTTTAAGGATTTGGCAGACGATGTAGAATTAATATGTGATTCAGAAGATATAGATGATTTACAAGGAAGAGCCGTTTCACTGTTTTTTGAGGTTATGCCATCTATTCTTGCAAAGTTAGGAAGGTCATGTAGTATTGTTTTTACAGAAAAAAATGAAGATTTCAAGGACTATGGAGTTCCTGATTTAGGTTTACCGGAATACTTTATAACATTTACGATCGGGGAAAATTTAAGTGATAGGATGAAAATCTCTTCGCTTCTTTATATAGAAAAAAAGATAAATGATGAAGGTTATGAAATAGAGGTATGTTATAATAGACTTTATAACTCAAGGGATATTAATATAAAATTGGATTACAAAACGGAGGAACAATGGTATAAAATTATGGAATTTGCGTTTGAAATATATGATAATAAAAAATAATATCTTATGGATAGCTTAATAGATTTATATAGTGAAGTAAAAGAATGCGATTATAAGGGAGAACATTATTCTGTTCGTGATAATGGGGCAGTAATGAGAAATCCTAAAAATGCTAATCGTTTAAGACCACTTGATAATTTATGGACATTTGGAAAGAAAAATGAAAGTAATGGTTATATGTTTATTGGTGGAGTTAGGGTTCATCAGATTGTTGCTACGGCATTTTATGGTATTCCTGACGATAAAAATATGGTTGTAGATCATAAAGATACAAATAGATGTAATAACAGACCGGAAAATTTACATTGGATTACTAAATTAGAGAATGTATTGAATAATCCGATAACAAGAGCTAAGATAGAACTTTTTTGTGGTAGCGTAGAGAATTTTATTAAAGATCCTTCCATTTTAAATTTGTACGAGGATGAAAACCCCAATTTTCGGTGGATGCGTTCTGTTACTCCGGAAGAAGCTAAAATTTCATACGACAGATGGATCAGTTGGGCTAAGAGTCCAATAAAAAATATAGTAAGAGAAAAAAGGAATATTGATGATTGGTTATATCATAAATCTGTCAAGAATGAAATCGGAAACTGGATAGAAGATTCTGAAGTTAATGATAGTAATATGGGTAAGCGAAAAGTCGAGAATTGGGAGTATAATACAAAAGAAGATTATTATTCTAATTTGAAGAATTCATTGACTAATAATGCATTACAAATGAATTGGAATATTCCTTCAAAGTTTCCTATGACCCCTATTTCTATTTCAAATACCCCACTTGAGGATTATATGAAAAATCTAAAAGTTGGAGAAATCTTTTGTGAGAATGATTTATATCAATCAATAGTATATAAATATGCTTTAAATAAAGACAAGTCAGCATTAATTGTATTAACACAATCAGATGGAATAAAAAAATATGCTCTTGCAAAAGTTATCTGTAAAGATAATAAATTTATTCATTGTAGTGAAGGGACTTTTTTTCATGAGGATGGAGGTTTGAAATATTTTACTTTAGCTGTTGGAGAAAAATGGGAAGGAGGAGAAGTTTTTGATGATTTCTGTTGATACACACTAGATATTTATTTTGATAAAAAATTCTTGTTGTATATTTGTTGTACAAAGTTATATATTTTATGCAAATACCACAATCACAAATACTTACTACCCGATACCTTAACAGGGTCTTTGATAATACTGTAGCAACCTACAAATATTATTGGTTTTTAGGTATACTTGATTTATACGTGAAGCAAGGAAAAACGAGGATGAATGTCTGGGAACTCATGATAACAATGGTTGCTAATGCTTGGTATCCTGTTAATTACTTTCGACTTTCATTCGGAAAATCGGAATCACTTTATGATGCTATTTTAACCTTACAGAGGGAAAACAATATTCCTATTAATTTAGGAATAAGGGAACTGACCAGTTTGTTACAGGAATTGATTCAACAGGTTGACATACGGAAACAATTAAATTTCCTTCAAAAAAATGTACCATTCCGGTTTCTGCGTCCATGGATTAATACTTCGGATGATCGGGAAATGGTAGTTCGTTCGCAGACATTTGAAAATGGTTGTCTTTATAAATTGGAAAAGAAAGATGGTCTACTATGGATAGAATTGAATCCGGTCTGGCTGACTTATTTGAAAGAAAATTATGATATTCTAAGCGCTTTTGCATATTGGGGACTGACTAATTTTCTTCAGGTGCGGAATCCAAACGTACCGAATATACCAAATAAATTAGTAAAAAGGGAAGAAAGAAATTCTTTGTCTAGTCAGCATGAATTTTGGAATGTGGTAATAAATCAAGGTATGGAGGTACGATGTCTTTATACAGGTAAGCGTTTGGAAATACGTAAGTATGATTTGGATCATTTTATTCCATGGAGTTTTGTTTCTCATGATTTGCTTTGGAATTTGATGCCGTCAGACCCTAGTATCAATAGTTCGAAAAGTAATAAGTTGCCAGATTTGGAGTTGTATCTTCCTTCTTTGGCTGAAGCACATCAAAAAGCATTGACTATTTATTTGAGAATGGGTAAACAAAATAAGTTGCTTGAAGATTATCTTTCTTTAGGGCATACACCACAAGATATTGTGCAAATGGATAGAGAACATTTGTTAGATTGTTTCTTTCAGACGTTTACTCCGATGCATCAGATAGCTTTGAATATGGGCTTTGAAACCTGGAAATACTAGATATTATGGAACCAGAAAAAATAAATCATCCTTACCTGACTGCTATAAAGCGTACAAGTCTTTCTGTACCTACCCGTTATTTACTTCAACACAATTTATTGAAGGGACGTATTTTAGATTTCGGTTGTGGTTATGGATTTGATACGGATGAATTGAAACGTCAAGGGTATAATATTACGGGATATGACTATTATTATCGGCCTGAATACCCAGTTGGAAAGTTTGATACTATTTTGTGTAATTATGTCTTGAATGTATTAGAACCCTATGCACAGGCTGAGGTAATGATGAATGTAACAAATCTTCTTTCTCCTGAGGGAACGGCCTTTTTTGCTGTACGTCGTGATTTGACCGAAGAAGGATTCAGATTACATGCCATCTATCGTCAGTATACGTATCAATGTAATGTGCGTTTGCCGTTTCAGAGTTTGGAACGTAATACCAGCTATGAACTTTATGAGTATCATCATTTTAATAAGTTGCCTCGGAAAGAAGGAGAAACCTGTCCTTTCTGCCGCTTATCTCGTAGGGTAGAAATTATCTGTGAGACGGCTACTTGTGTAGCGTTCTATGACGGTTATCCAGTATCACCTGGTCATGCGTTGATTATTCCTAAACGTCATGTAGCTTCTTATTTTGATTTAACTAATCATGAACGGGAGGCAATGAACGTAATGCTTCAATATGTGAAACAAAAAGTGGATGAGCGTTATCATCCGGATGGATATAATATCGGCATCAATGTGAATGAGGCAGCGGGGCAATCGGTCTTTCACGTACACATGCATCTGATTCCTCGTTATAAAGGAGATGTCCCTAATCCGAAAGGTGGGGTAAGAGGGGTGATTCCGTCAAAACAGAGTTACAATGATAAGGAAAGCATCTCTTCGCCTGTGCAGCTGGAGAGGAAGAAGGCTTATACTCTTGACGAAAAGAGGAAGGAGCATGGAAACGCTTATATTTCTTGGGAAGAAGAAGCTGATAATTTACTTTGTCGGTTGTATGATGAAGGGAATAGTGTGAAAGTATTAGCCGAAATGTTTGAACGTACTGAAGGAGCTATTCGCAGTCGTTTGAAAAAATTAGGCAAGATAAAATAATTACTCATAGAGTAACTTGGTGGTAAATATATTAAGCAAATATAATATACCAACAACTTATATATTTCTTAGAAATGAAAATAAAGATATTTTCCCTTTTGTAATAAGAATGTTTCCTTTGTCCCCAACCATTAAGGACAAAGGAAACATAAGATAATACCTATTTTGCCATATCGCCGTCTGCTGTCAACGGACTGACAGCATAAATGCTGAAGTCACGGATAATGGGAGCTGCCGTACATTCTTCTACAATTAGATGGAATGACTTGGCTTCGACAGCAGGAAAGGCTTCGATGCGTTTGTGTCCTACGGAAGTAATGGAATACTACACCTATTTCGGCTTCGTGCCATTTTATCTGGTGGGGAGCAGGTATAGGTGTTGAATGGATGCTTCGTCTGCCGGATATCGTGTGGTCAAAAATGTTGGTCGATCCAGCGAAGAATGTTTTGTCTGGCTGTTTCCGGCTGAATAGCCTCTTCAATGCTCATGCCTTCGGGAGTGATGCTGTCTACTCTTGCAAATCCGGCATTGAGAAGTTCTTGTCTGTCGCTTGCCTGTCCGGCGGTTAGCCATACCGGAACCTGATGCTTTCGTGCCCGTTGCAGAATGCGTTCGGGAAGTTTGCCCATAAGTGTCTGGCGGTCGGCGTGCCCTTCGCCGGTAATGACAAGATCGGCATGTTTCAACAGTTCATCGAATTTTATGAGATCGAGCAGTAAGTCGGCTCCCGATTGTGCCGTAGCATTGAAATATTGCATGAAAGCGTAGCCTAAACCTCCGGCGGCTCCGGCACCGGGTTGCGTGGAAGTATCTTTTCCCATTAGGCGGGCGGAACTGTCGGCAAACTGTCGGGCGCGGTGGTCCAGTTCGTTTACCATCTGGGGAGTGGCTCCTTTTTGGGGAGCAAAGGTAAAGGCTGCTCCTTCTTTTCCATAAAGTGGATTGCGTACGTCGCTGGCTAAGGTAAACTGGCATCCGGCTGTTTGACTGGTCAGTACATCGTTTATTGTTCCGTTAGGGGCGAGGATGTCGGTAAGTGCCTGAAGCATTCCTTTTCCGGCATCGCTGGTTCCGCTTCCTCCCAGTCCGATGATGAACTTTCTACAACCTTGTTGTATGGCGTGGGCTACGAGTTCGCCTACACCGTAGGTCGTGGCTATCAGCGGATTGCGTTCTTCGGCTTTCATCAATGTCAGTCCGCATGCCTTGGCTGTTTCGATAACGGCTGTTCCGTCGGGAGCAATACCATAGCTGGCAAGGATGGGACGCATCAGCGGATCGTGTACTTTGGTCTGGATGATTTGTCCGTGCAAGGCAGAGATAAAGGCTTCGAGCATGCCTTCACCACCGTCGGACATGGGGAGTGAATGGACTGTCGCACCGCGGAAAGTCAGAACTTGTGCAAGGACTGCTTCTACTTCTTTTGATGTGAGGCAGCCTTTGAATGAATCGATGGCCAGAATGATTTGCATGGAACTATATCGTTAATAGTTTTTCTATTAGTGGAACGTAATATTGGTGTACCTCATCGGCTGTTGGAGTATGCCCGCCCGGGAAGTGCCAGGAGTGGGGATAGTATTTCAGAAAGAGTGGTTCGTAGTGGGCCAGATGGTCGTTCTCTCCAAAGATACCCCAGATGTGTTCGCGGTTCGCGGACTGGTAGTGGTCCCATTGATGGAGCTGTACTTCGGCAAATTCATCAATCAGGGGCTGGTCGATGACGAAATGCTGGTTGCCGTTGGCACGAGGTGACTTGTATTCATGGGGCCCGATGCGTTCGGTCAGGAATTTGGTCATTTCGAAATATGGGTTTCCAAGCAGGGCGGGGAGTCCGTTTTCAGAAGCTATAATCTGGGCAAGAAAGGAACCGTTACTGTTTCCGACGAGTACATCGGGGGCTTCTTGTTGGCATAGTTGACGCAGGAATGAAAGTGCTTCTCGGGGATGCAAAGGCAAATCGGGAGTCAGAACTTGCGCTTTATTGCTGAGGCTTTCTTGCAATGCCTGGGCAGGTGTGCACGCACCGGAAGCGAAGAAGCCATGAAGGAAGATAACTTTTCGTTTCATTTTCAACAACCGCTTCCGTCGATGTTACAAGTTGCTCCTTCGCAGGCCGGGCGTGAATGTAGTCCGGCATCTTCGGGAGTTAATGTCACAGTACCGTCTTCCAGTACAAAACAGGGGATGCCGGCGGCTCCGCTTTTCTTTGCTTCGTCGAAAACGGGATGATGGTCGCGGAGTTTCAGGAATTCCTTGAGGTTTCTCACATGCTGGCCAATGTTGATAACTTCGTAGTTGCTGTTGCCTTTTATCTGTTCTTCTACGTAAGTGCAGTCGGGGCACGTGTGCATGCCGTATATCTTTATCATGATATTATATGGTTTAAAAAGTGATTTGTTACGCTGGCAAAGTTATATAAAAATCGGTTGTATGTATGAATGATTAATATTTTCTGTAAATTTGGTTGTTCCGAATAAGATTGTTTTTGATAAAACGTTGGTTGAATGAAAAAGACTGTAGCACTTATTGATAAATTTATTAGTCTGGCTAATGGTGAGGCTTTACCGGCAAGTAGTTTGAAAGGTGACTGGATTGAGCAGATGCTGGAAGATGGAGTTCTGATGGTTACTTCGCATGGCAGCCGGAAAACTTTACGTGCGATTGACGGACGTAGCTTTTGTGAGTACTTGTCGAATAAATGTAATATTCGGGATTTGGAGGAGTGTCGTCGGCTTTTGCTGTCGGATAATGTGGAAAGGGCTGTTCAGGTTGCTGTAACTGGTGATTCGAAATATAGGGAGAAACGTACTTTTTACGGTTTTCTGGTGAATAGTTATCAGCCTATACCAGCAACGGTAAACGGGTACCCCAAGACTATTTTGCCGTTGGAGGGAACTTTTGATTTTATCTACGATTATTGGAAATTTGCGATTCCGGAAGATGTGGTAGTAATAGGTATTGAGAACCCCGAAAACTTCAGGTATGTATCGGCCCAGAAAAAGCTTTTCGGTTCGGTTGTACCCGACGGGGGGAAGCTGCTTTTTGTGTCCCGCTATCCGCAGGAACAGAGTAAGGATTTGATTTGTTGGCTGCAAAGCATTCCTAACCGGTATATTCATTTTGGTGATTTCGACTTGGCGGGCGTTCATATTTATCTTACATCGTTCTACAAATATTTAGGTGAGAGAGCTTCTTTCCTGATTCCGGCGGATTATGAATATCGGATAGCACATGGAAGCAGGGAAAGGTATAATCATCAACTTGAGAAATATGGGAAAATGCAGGTAACTGATCCACGCTTGGAAGAGCTGGTGGCTTGTATTCATCAGTATCATCGGGGGTATGATCAGGAGGGGTATATCGAAAGGATTTGAAGGTGATGGGAATAGATTGATTCCGGATGGTATTATACGATTATCGGTAGAAGCGCGAACGGATGTACATCTGTGTGGACGTATTTTGCATTTTTACAAGGGCAATATAACTGCAGGTAAGGTAGAACTACTATATTTGTATAGTATAAATTTGTATCATGATACCTCCTGCTATAGAACAATCAACGAAGGAAGAGCGTCGGGCGTATGTGCTCGATGAGTGGAAATGCCTGCATAACTGTGAGCTGTGCGGTAAGTGTCACGTACTGAAAGGACAGGACGTGGAGGTTCTTTATGCGGATTACATAGAGGGATTGCGGAGCTATATGGATGTGACGATTGACATCCGGAACCGGAGTTATTGAGTTGATAAAGCTTGTCGGTTGCCGATGTTTCGTTAATTCCGAGATTCCGGAAAACAGACTTTTGCCGCATTCTTCAAACGGATAATCGGAAATCTTTTCGGAATCTCGGATAAAATGACGGGAAGGATACTTTACAGGAAGTTTTTTCAGAACTGAAAATGGATGGGTTTGGCAAAATCGGCTTTCTTCTCCAGTCCTTTTACGTTGCCTAAATTGGTCATCCAGCCGTCGATGTGCTTCAGGTAAAATACTTTGAACACGGGATTGGTGCGCATGTCTTTGTAAAGTTCGTGCACGATGGCACTCTTCTCGATAATGGCGTCGCGGATATCCTGACGTTCTTCGAAGACTGCTTCTGCCGAGAAACGGATCCAAGGTGTTTGTATTTCGTCCTTTTCCAGCTTGCATCCGCAAAGTTCGAGAGCGGGATTTGCCTGAAGCTCGGCATACACTTCTTTTTTTGCATTGGTACAGAACCAGAGCTTATCGTCTTCCAGTATCATGTATTGCATGGGGCGTACCTTGGGCTTGCCGTCGAGTCCGATGGTAGCCATAAACTGAATGCCGATGCGATCCAGGTAGCCGGCTACATCGCGCAGGGTAATTTCTTCGTTCATTATCGTTTCGTCTTTACTTGTGGGTTATTGCAAAAAAGGATCGATGGTTGACAACAGTTCAGCTTTCGGCATTGCACCGCTTGCTCTCCAAAGTACTTCTCCTCTGCGGAACAGCATGAGGGTGGGGACGGACTGAATCTGGTATTGTTGGGATAGTGCTGCATGCGTATCTACATCAATCTTGATAATACGGATACGGTCGCCCAGTATCTCTTTTACTTGTTGCAGGACGGGGTGCATCATTTTGCAGGGTTGGCACCAGGTCGCAAAGAAATCGACCAGCACGAGCTGATCGCCGGCAATTACGTCATAAAATGTTTCCATAGTTAATTTGTATTTTTGTTTATTATTGGTTGAGAAGTAAGCACGTTTCCGATCTTTTCGGTCTTGCTTGCCTTCGTAATATTGTTTTAGCAATGAAGTCCCATTTCGTAGGCTTCATTTAGTTTGGGGTTTCCGGTGATGGTACGTGGAGCAGTTACTCCGCCACAGAAAAGTGTACCCGCCAGACGGCTCTTCGGGAAACAATCAATCCAGCCTGTGAGGCCAGCTTCTGCTCGTTTGGGAACTTCCGGTTCTTCTTCGGCGGCAGTAGTTAGCATGTAGACGTCACGGAACTGATAATCCATGGTATACAACGCATTCATACGGTCGATGAGCACTTTCATCTGTCCGCTCATCTCGAAATAATAGATTGGAGTAGCCCATACGATGACATCCGCATGCAGCACTTTCTGCATGATGCTGTCGACGTCATCCTGAATAACACATTTGCCCAGTTTCTGGCAGGCTAAGCATCCACGACAAAAGTGTATATCTTTACCGATAAGTGAGATCTTTTCTACTTCGTGACCTGCCTGGAGAGCACCATTTATAAATTGATCAGCGAGCATGTCGCTGTTTGAGCCAGTGCGTAGACTGGTTGAAATAACAATCACTTTTTTCATGTTACTTTGTCTTTATTAGCTTTTGTAGACCAGCTCAAAGTTATAGGTTTCTTTCCAGTTTTCCGCATGTATTGTCTGAAAAAAATAGGTATCCGGAATGTCTGAATACAGGTCTTTCAGATTCTATTTTGTTTCTTGTCCGACTGTTTCCTGAAAATTTGTGCTGCGATGCTGCCCGAAAAGTTGTGCCATACGGAAAACATGGCTCCGGGAACGGCCGCCATAGGGAACATGGCAAAATGGGTAGTAGCCAGCGAAGTGGCGAGTCCGGAGTTCTGCATGCCTACTTCGATGGCAATGGCCGACCGTTTGGACGGCTCGCTTCCGGTAAGGGCAGTAAGTCCATAGCCTAAGGCCAGTCCGAGTACGTTATGCAGGATGACCGCTACGGCTACTATCAGGCTGCATGTAAGAATACTGGTAGAGTTGTGGGCAACGATGATGCCGATGATGAATGCGATGGATAGTGTGGAAATCATTGGTAACAGCGGTACGATTCGTCGGGTGGTTTGTCCAAAATAATGGTTCGCGGCAAATCCCAGTACGATGGGAACGATTACCACTTGTACGATACTTAAAAACATGCCGGCAATGTCTACGTCGACCGATTCGCCGGCCAGCAGCCACACGAGGGCAGGCGTGACGACGGGAGCCAGCAGGGTGGAAACGCCGGTCATTGCTACGCTCAGAGGAACATCGCCTTTGGCCAGGTAACAGATGACATTGCTTGCCGTACCTCCCGGACAGCATCCCACAAGGATTACTCCGAGAGCAAGTTCTTCGGGCAGGGCCAGCAGCTTGCTGAGCAGCCACGCCAGGGAAGGCATAATGAGAAACTGTGCCAGTTCGCCGATGAGGATGTCTTTAGGATGTTGCAGAACGGGCTTGAAGTCGGACGGGCGAAGTGTCAGTCCCATGCCGAACATTACCACGCCAAGCATCGGCGTGATGGCTGAAGTTCCTATCCAGGCAAACGAGGAAGGGAGAAAGAGTGCCACGACAGTCACCAGTACCACGATAAGAGTGATGTGTGCTGCAATCCATGCAGATAAGGTGAAGATTTTATTTTTCATTGCTCTCTATTCTAATTTTTTTGTCTTTCCAGTTTTTGTAATCTTCGGTGAAACGTTTTTTCTTCAGGAACAGACGAAGGGGGACGACGAATCATCTGGATTTTCTCTGCAAAAGTACGAAAACCTCGGATAACCGCAAGTCGAAAAATGGGTTTCAATAAGGAGGATTAGTTACGGTAAGAAATTTATGATGTTGAATTGCTCCTTAGTGTGAATGATAAGTAGTTTGTATGATTCGGATTTATTCAAAGTAGGTTTTCTTTTCACAATATAAATTCTTTGTAAAAATAATCTGCTATACGATAGATCTCTGTAATTTTGTCCCTTGGTAAATAGTGATTGTCCTTGCTCTTGAACTTTCTATAACATTGAAGTCTGGAAGGGAAAAGTTAGTTTCGTTTTGATGAATTATCTAAATAAAAATCATATGAATAAAATTTATTTTAACAAAGAGAAAAACATCCGTTTATGGTATATAGTTACTCTTTTACTATGTGTGCTGTTTTCGGGATGTGACAAGATGGAGGCACAGGAGTATATTCCTCAGGCACCTGACTATTCTGATTCAACTTTCTGGTATACAGAAGAAAATGATAAGACGGGAAAAAATGCCGACGTGTTTTATATTGTATCTACTTGGGAAAAAGATTGGAAGGACGAGAATGGAACAATAGTTCATTATGCGGATGTTTATAAAAAGAAACACCGTGATGATATGACAAAAGAGATTTCGGCTATAGCTGCTTATATGGGTAAGGATAATAATTTTTATTCTCCTTTTTATCGGCATATAACAATTCAAGTGTGGGCTACGCGCGATGAAGACATTATCAACAAACGTTTTGCTATTGCCTTTGAAGATATCCGTAACGCATTCGAAACCTTTTTGAAGAACCGTCCGAAGAATCGTCCGTTTGTACTGGCCGGATTCAGTCAGGGTGGCAAGGCGGTTGTCGAACTGTTGAAGATAATGCCTAAGGACGTATACCAACAGATGGTGGCTGCTTATGTACTGGGTTACAAGGTTACACCTGACGATACGTTGGCTTCTACCAATATTAAGGCTGCCCAGGGCCCCGACGACATTGGTGTAACGATATGTTATAATTCTGTCAGCGATGTGAAGTATATTCAGCCTGTGGTAGCTGCTCCATGTGCCTTCTGTATCAACCCAGTGAACTGGCGTACGGATGATGTACCGGCTACCTTGCACGACACGATTACGGTGAGTGTAGCACAAAAGGAAAAGGTGCTGGTGGTGAAAGGATACAGTGGTAGTGAATATTCTCCGATTATGGGCTTCCTTAATGTAGGTGATTTTCATAGCGCTGAGCCGTGGCTGTATAAGGAATGTCTTGAAGAGAATATCAAGAATCGTATCGAGATTTTCAAGAAAACACGGTTTTAAGAAAAACAAGGTGATGAGCCAGTGGCTTTCGGGAGCTGTTGGCTCATCATATTATGGTGAGGTGTTATAAGATAGTAGTTTGCAAACAGCAGTGGAATCGTTAGATGTCGATAGTAATACCAATCTGCCTTTATGCTTTATATAGGTTTATCCATATCATCTTTAGAAATTATAGGCTATCTTTAGTGTAAGTTTCGAAAATCGCAAATTTGTGTGCATATTTCCAATGCTTACACTATTGGTACTTTCTTTTGAATATCCTTAATTTTTGCTATATATTTCTATTAGGCTGTAAAATACCGATGAACTCTCCAATAATTCGAAATTCGTCTGCATGCTCTTCTTCAATGACTATGGGAGAATAATCGGAATTTTTAGGTTGGAGAACAATTTCTTCATGAGCCCAGTTTCCTTCTGCATCAAATGATTTCTTGCTGGTATATGTCTTGATGGAGTAACTACTTTCATCCAACCGCTTTCATCTACCATTTCTCCTTCTCCAAAATAACCGCATGCTGCTCGTATGGAATACAGGGGGAGGAAATCGATGTATTTTACTTCATCGTTCACTTCTGGCTCAATTCTTAGTTCAGGGATAGATTCGTCGTGTTGAGGCTCTAACTGAGCTGCAAGATATTCAGCCAATGGCTTGTCACAACAATAAACATAGCACCCTTTCATTCCTCGGGTAAGTAAAGTACGATATGTGTTTTTTATAATCTCATCAGCATCTTGAAGAGCTTTGATTTTATTGTGTGCAATGAGTGACTTAAATCCTTTGACAGATTGATCATTATTAGAACGTTGAGTGACATCTGTAATGATTTGTCCGTTCTCATAACGCATATCCGGCCCGATAATGACACCTACATAATCCAGTTCCAAACCCTGACATGTGTGTATGCAACCTATTTCTTCGATGGATTTGTTACCTATAATCCATAAATTTTTGTCAGCGTTTAGATTCCAGCGTTTCTTAAAATGGAATTCAGGTAGAATGATATCGTAGGCATTAGGATTTTTCTTGCTATTCCAATCCCAGCAATATCCAGCTACTACGCGTGCTTTGTTATTAATTTGATTCTTTTCTTTAATCGTTTCAAACAGTTGGTTTGGATCAGAAAAGATTCGAAAATCATAATCATCAGCTGCTAATCGAATATTAGCTGTTTGTCTGATTTGTAAAGTATTGTCGATCCAACTTAAATAACCGTCTGAACCATTGCATCGGAATTGAGAGTTTAGCTTAGCAGTGTGTACTACAGCGCCACAAGATTCTGCAAATTTTTGTATGGTAGCTTTGGAGCCTATATCTTTGATATGTACTCTTTGTCGATCATCTACAAAGAATACAGAAAAGTGGGATGCTTGTATGATTTCAATAATCTGATTCTCTCCTAAATTACTATATAGTCCACTTCTCATATTCAGTCTGTGAGCCTCGTCAACAATTAGTGCTCCAAAAGTATTTTGTGGAGTATCAATGAAACTGCCACTGCCTACAAACAAATTGTTGATATAGCTTTTCTTGAAACTTCCTAATAGTTTGGCTGTGTATACATCTCGTGGTGCCGCATTTTTTGATACATATTGTGCAACAACTCCTTCTTTTGTTAATTGAGCCAAAAGATTTACTGCTACGACACTTTTCCCCGTACCTGGACCACCTTCTACGATAAGAACTTGTTTGGGCCCTTTTGCTGCTTCTCGTGCTAAATTTAATGCAGTTTCGTATACGACTTTTTGATCATCCAACAATACAAACTCTCTGTTTCCATGTAACATAGAGTTCAATGCATCTGCCAGTTGTTTGGATGGGCGTAGTCTTCCATTATCGATGAGCCATACAATATCTTCCTTAGAACCGTATTTAATGTGTCTTTTTATAAATTCTTGCAGTTTTCTAGCATCCGATTTTAGAAATAGAGGAGCTTTTATTATGTATTCTGTATAACATTCATTAGAAATAATATGATCTTCCTGATAATTATGTAAGAATGCACAAGGCAGGAGTTGTATGTTCTGTTCGCGTACAGTTTCATTATAATTTTGAAGCATGTAAGCATACGACCAAGCTTGATAGGAAGGATGTGCCGTTTCACTTTCACCATGCTGAAAACGTGTCTGTATAATACCGGATTTTGAGGATAGTTTTGCTTGTTCCCATTGTTTCAATTCAATAATAACAATGTTAGAACGTTGATTATCGTCTACTCCGGAAATAATAAAATCGATTCTTTTAGCCTACATTATTCATAGTGGATTCATTTCAGGTTATCAAAACAGATATGGGGACAATCTGAAGCCTCCAACTAATGTC
>ENA-UEYF01000106-UEYF01000106.1-human-gut-metagenome-genome-assembly--contig:-NODE-106-length-77596-cov-16.973542_pt1 | contig 77596 bp, 98 predicted proteins | sample MGYA00242902_ERZ507920 | MGnify/ENA primary metagenome ERZ507920 (study PRJEB26167, sample SAMN06115402) | human gut metagenome | host: Homo sapiens | place: China:Jiangxi | collected 2016-07-05...
AATAAATTTAAGCCCTATTTATTTAGATAATTTTCGCCATGATGGAGAAATTAATATTTTTTGCGCTCCCAACCCAAAGCCTGTCACTATGGGGCGCGTATTTCAGACCGGCGTCGAGCGTGTACTCTTTCTGTTTCTGAATGATTTTATTGAACAATTTCCAATGATCAACCCTGGTGTTCCCATCAAAAGAGCGCATACACCACATATTGAACCCCTGCCTCCGGATCACCATACCGCTGCAGATTACTTACGCCAGTTTGATTTGCTTGTCCTGAATTTTATCTCTCGCGGTAATTTTGTCATACTCCCCCGATTATGGAGTAACTCTGAGGTTCACAGATGGTTCGTCAATAAAGATCCTAACTTGATCACCGCCATTCTCGACATGACAGACGGCGAATTAAAAGAGGATTTATTGCAAAGCCTGATGGATTCATTAGGTTCTAACAAACATGTACTACCCGAAGTCTGCATCTGCTTTTTATCCCTTTTAGCAGAACAAGAATCTCCTCATTTTCAGGACTTTTTTTTATTTTTCGCCAATATGTTATTGCACTATCACCAATTTATGAATCCCAATGAAAGTGATTTGAATGACGTGTTGATGCCAGCATCATTAAGTGATGATAAAATTATCAAACATATGGCGCGCAGGACCCTCAAACTGTTTGTAAAAAATGAAACGCCGCCAAAAGTTACTCACGAAGACCTGGTGAAAAACAGGCCTCGCTCCCCTGTCAGACCACCTATACCCGCAACCGCCAAAACGCCAGACCTCCCTGAACGTCATTAAACCGTGATGTTACCGACTCTCTGACGCGGAACAGAATCAGCGTCAGAGAAACGGAAAACGCGATCCAGATCACAAATGCATTGTATTCACATCATTAACCGTTTTAAGATCATTTCATCACTTTTTCGCAACTCACCCGATAATCTGTTATGACAACAAACACTGTTTCCCGCAAAGTGGCGTGGCTACGGGTCGTTACGCTGGCAGTCGCCGCCTTCATCTTCAACACCACCGAATTTGTCCCTGTTGGCCTGCTCTCTGACATTGCGCAAAGTTTTCACATGCAAACCGCTCAGGTCGGCATCATGTTGACCATTTACGCATGGGTAGTAGCGCTAATGTCATTGCCTTTTATGTTAATGACCAGTCAGGTTGAACGGCGCAAATTACTGATCTGCCTGTTTGTGGTGTTTATTGCCAGCCACGTACTGTCGTTTTTGTCGTGGAGCTTTACCGTTCTGGTGATCAGTCGCATTGGTGTGGCTTTTGCACATGCGATTTTCTGGTCGATTACGGCGTCTCTGGCGATCCGTATGGCTCCGGCCGGGAAGCGAGCACAGGCATTGAGTTTAATTGCCACCGGTACAGCACTGGCGATGGTCTTAGGTTTACCTCTCGGGCGCATTGTGGGCCAGTATTTCGGTTGGCGAATGACCTTCTTCGCGATTGGTATTGGGGCGCTTATCACCCTTTTGTGCCTGATTAAGTTACTTCCCTTACTGCCCAGTGAGCATTCCGGTTCACTGAAAAGCCTCCCGCTATTGTTCCGCCGCCCGGCATTGATGAGCATTTATTTGTTAACTGTGGTGGTTGTCACCGCCCATTACACGGCATACAGCTATATCGAGCCTTTTGTACAAAACATTGCGGGATTCAGCGCCAACTTTGCCACGGCATTACTGTTATTACTCGGTGGTGCGGGCATTATTGGCAGCGTGATTTTCGGTAAACTGGGTAATCAGTATGCGTCTGCGTTGGTGAGTACGGCGATTGCGCTGTTGCTGGTGTGCCTGGCATTGCTGTTACCTGCGGCGAACAGTGAAATACACCTCGGGGTGCTGAGTATTTTCTGGGGGATCGCGATGATGATCATCGGGCTTGGTATGCAGGTTAAAGTGCTGGCGCTGGCACCAGATGCTACCGACGTCGCGATGGCGCTATTCTCCGGCATATTTAATATTGGAATCGGGGCGGGTGCGTTGGTAGGTAATCAGGTGAGTTTGCACTGGTCAATGTCGATGATTGGTTATGTGGGCGCGGTGCCTGCTTTTGCCGCGTTAATATGGTCAATCATTATATTTCGCCGCTGGCCAGTGACACTCGAAGAACAGACGCAATAGTTGAAAGGCCCATTCGGGCCTTTTTTAATGGTACGTTTTAATGATTTCCAGGATGCCGTTAATAATAAACTGCACACCCATACATACCAGCAGGAATCCCATCAGACGGGAGATCGCTTCAATGCCACCCTTGCCCACCAGCCGCATAATTGCGCCGGAGCTGCGTAGGCTTCCCCACAAAATAACCGCCACCAGGAAAAAGATCAGCGGCGGCGCAACCATCAGTACCCAATCAGCGAAGGTTGAACTCTGACGCACTGTGGACGCCGAGCTAATAATCATCGCTATGGTTCCCGGACCAGCGGTACTTGGCATTGCTAGCGGCACAAAGGCAATATTGGCACTGGGTTCATCTTCCAGCTCTTCCGACTTGCTTTTCGCCTCCGGTGAATCAATCGCTTTCTGTTGCGGAAAGAGCATCCGAAAACCGATAAACGCGACGATTAAGCCGCCTGCAATTCGCAGACCGGGAATCGAAATGCCAAATGTATCCATCACCAGTTGCCCGGCGTAATACGCCACCATCATGATGGCAAATACGTACACCGAGGCCATCAACGACTGACGATTACGTTCGGCACTGTTCATGTTGCCTGCCAGGCCAAGAAATAACGCGACAGTTGTTAATGGGTTAGCTAACGGCAGTAACACCACCAGCCCCAGGCCAATTGCTTTAAACAAATCTAACATTGGTGGTTGTTATCCTGTGTATCTGGGTTATCAGCGAAAAGTATAAGGGGTAAACAAGGATAAAGTGTCACTCTTTAGCTAACCTTGCATCGCATTGACCAAAACTTGAACCGATTTAGCAAAACGTGGCATCGGTCAATTCATTCATTTGACTTATACTTGCCTGGGCAATATTATCCCCTGCAACTAATTACTTGCCAGGGCAACTAATGTGAAAAGTACCAGCGATCTGTTCAATGAAATTATTCCATTGGGTCGCTTAATCCATATGGTTAATCAGAAGAAAGATCGCCTGCTTAACGAGTATCTGTCTCCGCTGGATATTACCGCGGCACAGTTTAAGGTGCTCTGCTCTATCCGCTGCGCGGCGTGTATTACTCCGGTTGAACTGAAAAAAGTGTTGTCGGTCGACCTGGGAGCACTGACCCGTATGCTGGATCGCCTGGTCTGTAAAGGCTGGGTGGAAAGGTTGCCGAACCCGAATGATAAGCGCGGCGTACTGGTAAAACTTACCACCAGCGGCGCGGCAATATGCGAACAATGCCATCAATTAGTTGGCCAGGACCTGCATCAAGAATTAACAAAAAACCTGACGGCGGACGAAGTGGCAACACTTGAGCATTTGCTTAAGAAAGTCCTGCCGTAAACAAAAAAGAGGTATGACGATGTCCAGACGCAATACTGACGCTATTACCATTCATAGCATTTTGGACTGGATCGAGGACAACCTGGAATCGCCACTGTCACTGGAGAAAGTGTCAGAGCGTTCGGGTTACTCCAAATGGCACCTGCAACGGATGTTTAAAAAAGAAACCGGTCATTCATTAGGCCAATACATCCGCAGCCGTAAGATGACGGAAATCGCGCAAAAGCTGAAGGAAAGTAACGAGCCGATACTCTATCTGGCAGAACGATATGGCTTCGAGTCGCAACAAACTCTGACCCGAACCTTCAAAAATTACTTTGATGTTCCGCCGCATAAATACCGGATGACCAATATGCAGGGCGAATCGCGCTTTTTACATCCATTAAATCATTACAACAGCTAGTTGATAACGTGACAACGTCACTGAGGCAATCATGAAACCACTTTTATCCGCAATAGCAGCTGCGCTTATTCTCTTTTCCGCGCAGGGCGTTGCGGAACAACCCACGCAGCCGGTTGTTACTTCCTGTGGCAATGTGGTGGTTGCTCCTCCATCGCAGGAACAACCACCGTTTGATTTAAATCACATGGGTACTGGCAGTGATAAGTCGGATGCGCTCGGCGTGCCCTATTATAATCAACACGCTATGTAATTTATTCTGGCCCCGACATCTCGGGGCCTTTTAGCCTCTCACTTTCACGGCTTTACGCCACCGCAAGCCAAATACATTGATATACAGCCCGGTCATAATGAGCACCGCACCGAAAAATTGCAGACCCGTTAAGCGTTCATCCAACAATAGTGCCGCACTTGCCAGTCCGACTACGGGCACCAGTAACGATAACGGTGCAACCCGCCAGGTTTCATAGCGTCCCAGTAACGTCCCCCAGATCCCATAACCAACAATTGTCGCCACAAACGCCAGATACATCAGCGACAAGATGGTGGTCATATCAATAGTAACCAGACTGTGAATCATGGATGCGGAACCATCGAGAATCAGCGAGGCAACAAAGAAGGGAATGATTGGGATTAAAGCGCTCCAGATTACCAGCGACATCACCGCCGGACGCGTTGAGTGCGACATGATCTTTTTATTGAAGATGTTGCCACACGCCCAACTAAATGCTGCAGCCAGGGTCAACATAAAGCCGAGCATCGCCACATGCTGACCGTTCAGACTATCTTCGATTAACACCAGTACGCCAAAAATCGCTAAGGCGATCCCCGCCAATTGTTTGCCATGCAGTCGCTCCCCGAAAGTAAACGCGCCAAGCACGATAGTAAAAAACGCCTGTGCCTGTAACACCAGCGAAGCCAGTCCAGCAGGCATACCAAAGTTAATGGCGCAGAACAGAAAGGCAAACTGCGCAAAACTGATGGTTAATCCATACCCCAAGAGCAAATTCAGTGGTACTTTCGGTCGTGCAACAAAAAAGATGGCCGGAAAAGCGACCAGCATAAAGCGCAAACCGGCCAGCATCAGCGGTGGCATGTTATGAAGCCCCACTTTGATGACCACAAAATTTAGCCCCCATACGACCACTACCAGTAGCGCCAACACCCCATCTTTTCGCGACATTCTACCGCCTCTGAATTTCATCTTTTGTAAGCAATCAACTTAGCTGAATTTACTTTTCTTTAACAGTTGATTCGTTAGTCGCCGGTTACGACGGCATTAATGCGCAAATAAGTCGCTATACTTCGGATTTTTGCCATGCTATTTCTTTACATCTCTAAAACAAAACATAACGAAACGCACTGCCGGACAGACAAATGAACTTATCCCTACGACGCTCTACCAGCGCCCTTCTTGCCTCGTCGTTGTTATTAACCATCGGACGCGGCGCTACGCTGCCATTTATGACCATTTACTTGAGTCGCCAGTACAGCCTGAGTGTCGATCTAATCGGTTATGCGATGACAATTGCGCTCACTATTGGCGTCGTTTTTAGCCTCGGTTTTGGTATCCTGGCGGATAAGTTCGACAAGAAACGCTATATGTTACTGGCAATTACCGCCTTCGCCAGCGGTTTTATTGCCATTCCTTTAGTGAATAACGTGACGCTGGTGGTGCTCTTTTTTGCCCTTATTAACTGCGCCTATTCCGTTTTTGCTACCGTGTTGAAAGCCTGGTTTGCCGACAATCTTTCGTCCACCAGCAAAACGAAAATCTTCTCAATCAACTACACCATGCTAAACATTGGCTGGACCATCGGTCCGCCGCTCGGCACGCTGTTGGTGATGCAGAGCATCAATCTGCCCTTCTGGCTGGCAGCTATCTGTTCCGCGTTTCCCATGCTTTTCATTCAAATTTGGGTAAAGCGCAGCGAGAAAATCATCGCCACGGAAACAGGCAGTGTCTGGTCGCCGAAAGTTTTATTACAAGATAAAGCACTGTTGTGGTTTACCTGCTCTGGTTTTCTGGCTTCTTTTGTAAGCGGCGCATTTGCTTCATGCATTTCACAATATGTGATGGTGATTGCTGATGGGGATTTTGCCGAAAAGGTGGTCGCGGTTGTTCTTCCGGTGAATGCTGCCATGGTGGTTACGTTGCAATATTCCGTGGGCCGCCGACTTAACCCGGCTAACATCCGCGCGCTGATGACAGCAGGCACCCTCTGTTTCGTCATCGGTCTGGTCGGTTTTATTTTTTCCGGCAATAGCCTGCTATTGTGGGGTATGTCAGCTGCGGTATTTACTGTCGGTGAAATCATTTATGCGCCGGGCGAGTATATGTTGATTGACCATATTGCGCCGCCAGGAATGAAAGCCAGCTATTTTTCCGCCCAGTCTTTAGGCTGGCTTGGTGCCGCGATTAACCCATTAGTGAGTGGCGTAGTGCTAACCAGCCTGCCGCCTTCCTCGCTGTTTGTCATCTTAGCGTTGGTGATCATTGCTGCGTGGGTGCTGATGTTAAAAGGGATTCGAGCAAGACCGTGGGGGCAGCCCGCGCTTTGTTGATTTAAGTCGAACACAATAAAGATTTAATTCAGCCTTCGTTTAGGTTACCTCTGCTAATATCTTTCTCATTGAGATGAAAATTAAGGTAAGCGAGGAAACACACCACACCATAAACGGAGGCAAATAATGCTGGGTAATATGAATGTTTTTATGGCCGTACTGGGAATAATTTTATTTTCTGGTTTTCTGGCCGCGTATTTCAGCCACAAATGGGATGACTAATGAACGGAGATAATCCCTCACCTAACCGGCCCCTTGTTACAGTTGTGTACAAGGGGCCTGATTTTTATGACGGCGAAAAAAAACCGCCAGTAAACCGGCGGTGAATGCTTGCATGGATAGATTTGTGTTTTGCTTTTACGCTAACAGGCATTTTCCTGCACTGATAACGAATCGTTGACACAGTAGCATCAGTTTTCTCAATGAATGTTAAACGGAGCTTAAACTCGGTTAATCACATTTTGTTCGTCAATAAACATACAGCGATTTCTTCCGGTTTGCTTACCCTCATACATTGCCCGGTCTGCTCTTCCAATGACCACATCCAGAGGCTCTTCAGGAAATGCGCGACTGACACCTGCTGTCACGGTAATGTTGATATGCCCTTCAGAATGTGTGATGGCATGGTTATCGACTAACTGGCAAATTCTGACACCTGCACGACATGCTTCTTCATCATTAGCCGCTTTGACAATAATGATAAATTCTTCGCCCCCGTAGCGATAAACCGTTTCGTAATCACGCGTCCAACTGGCTAAGTAAGTTGCCAGGGTGCGTAATACTACATCGCCGATTAAATGCCCGTAGGTATCATTAACCAATTTAAATCGGTCAATATCCAACAACATTAAATAAAGATTCAGAGGCTCAGCGTTGCGTAACTGATGATCAAAGGATTCATCAAGAACCCGACGCCCCGGCAATCCCGTCAAAACATCCATATTGCTACGGATCGTCAGCAAATAAATTTTGTAATCGGTTAATGCCGCAGTAAAAGAAAGCAACCCCTCCTGAAAGGCGTCGAAATGCGCGTCCTGCCAGTGATTTTCAACAATAGCCAGCATTAATTCCCGACCACAGTTATGCATATGTTGATGGGCAGAATCCATTAGCCGAACGTAAGGTAATTCATCGTTATCGAGTGGCCCCAGATGATCAATCCACCGACCAAACTGGCACAGTCCATAAGAATGGTTATCCGTTATTTCTGGCTTACTGGCATCTCTCGCGACCACGCTGTGAAACATACTCACCAGCCACTGGTAGTGGGCATCGATAGCCTTATTGAGATTTAACAAGATGGCATCAATTTCCGTTGTCTTCTTGATCATTGCCACTCCTTTTTCACAGTTCCTTGTGCGCGCTATTCTAACGAGAGAAAAGCAAAATTACGTCAATATTTTCATAGAAATCCGAAGTTATGAGTCATCTCTGAGATAACATTGTGATTTAAAACAAAATCAGCGGATAAAAAAGTGTTTAATTCTGTAAATTACCTCTGCATTATCGTAAATAAAAGGATGACAAATAGCATAACCCAATACCCTAATGGCCCAGTAGTTCAGGCCATCAGGCTAATTTATTTTTATTTCTGCAAATGAGTGACCCGAACGACGGCCGGCGCGCTTTTCTTATCCAGACTGCCGCTAATGTTGATCATCTGGTCCGGCTGAACTTCTCGTCCATCAAAGACGGCCGCAGGAATAACGACATTAATTTCACCGCTCTTATCGCGAAAAACGTAACGGTCCTCTCCTTTGTGAGAAATCAAATTACCGCGTAGTGAAACCGAAGCGCCATCGTGCATGTTTTTTGCGAAATCAACGGTCATTTTTTTTGCATCATCGGTTCCGCGATAGCCATCTTCTATTGCATGAGGCGGCGGTGGCGCTGCATCCTGTTTTAAACCGCCCTGGTCATCTGCCAACGCATAAGGCATGACAAGAAAACTTGCTAATACAATGGCCTGAAATTTCATACTAACTCCTTAATTGCGTTTGGTTTGACTTATTAAGTCTGGTTGCTATTTTTATAATTGCCAAATAAGAATATTGCCAATTGTTATAAGGCATTTAAAATCAGCCCACTAGCTGTCAAATATTCAGAGAATTTAACTCACTAAAGTTAAGAAGATTGAAGAGTCTTAAACATATTTTCAGAATAATCGGATTTATATGTTTGAAAATTATTATATTGGACGAGCATACAGAAAAAGCAAATCACCTTTACATATAAAAGCGTGGACAAAAAACAGTGAACATTAATAGAGATAAAATTGTACAACTTGTAGATACCGATACTATTGAAAACCTGACATCCGCGTTGAGTCAAAGACTTATCGCGGATCAATTACGCTTAACTACCGCCGAATCATGCACCGGCGGTAAGTTGGCTAGCGCCCTGTGTGCAGCTGAAGATACACCCAAATTTTACGGTGCAGGCTTTGTTACTTTCACCGATCAGGCAAAGATGAAAATCCTCAGCGTAAGCCAGCAATCTCTTGAACGATATTCTGCGGTGAGTGAGAAAGTGGCAGCAGAAATGGCAACAGGTGCCATAGAGCGTGCGGATGCTGATGTCAGTATTGCCATTACCGGCTACGGCGGACCGGAGGGCGGTGAAGATGGTACGCCAGCGGGTACCGTCTGGTTCGCGTGGCATATTAAAGGCCAGAACTACACTGCGGTTATGCATTTTGCTGGCGACTGCGAAACGGTATTAGCTTTAGCGGTGAGGTTTGCCCTCGCCCAGCTGCTGCAATTACTGCTATAACCAGGCTGGCCTGGCGATATCTCCAGGCCAGCCATTGGTGGTGTTTATATGTTCAAGCCACGATGTTGCAGCATCGGCATAATCTGAGGAGCCTTACCGCGCCATTGTCGATACAGGCGTTCCAGATCTTCGCTGTTACCTCTGGAAAGGATCGCCTCGCGAAAACGCAGCCCATTTTCACGCGTTAATCCGCCCTGCTCAACAAACCACTGATAACCATCATCGGCCAACATTTGCGTCCACAGATAAGCGTAATAACCTGCAGCATATCCGCCACCAAAAATATGGGCGAAATAACTGCTGCGATAGCGTGGCGGTATAGCAGGAAGATCCATATTTTCCGCCACCAGCGCCCGCAATTCAAAATCATCGACATCCTGCATTGCTTCGTTTTCTTCCAGGCAATGCCAGCGCATATCGAGAAGTGCGGCGCTAAGCAGTTCGCTCATCTCATACCCTTTGTTGAACAGGCTGGCATTACGCATTTTCTGTTGCAGTTCGTCAGGCATTGCTGCCCCGCTCTGATAATGCCGGGCGTAGCGAGCGAATACCTGCGGATGCGTTGCCCAGTGTTCGTTGATTTGCGACGGAAATTCGACAAAATCACGCGGCGTGTTGGTGCCGGAAAGCGTGGCATAACGCTGGCGGGCAAAAAGGCCGTGCAGCGTATGACCAAATTCATGGAATAAGGTTATGACATCATCCCAGAGTAACAACGCAGGCTCACCGGCAGCGGGTTTCTGATAATTGCAGACGTTATAAATTACCGGATGCGTTTCATTAAGCGTTGATTGCTCAACAAAATTGCCCATCCATGCACCGCCGCTTTTTGAATCACGGGCGAAGAAATCACCGTAAAATAACGCCAGCCCCACGCCATTATGATCAAAAATTTCCCACACACGAACGTCAGGATGGTAGACAGGAATATCAAAACGTTCGACAAACTTAATACCGAAGAGCTGATTCGCGGTCCAGAATACACCTTCATTCAACACCGTGTTTAATTCAAAATATGGCTTGAGCTGCGCCTCATCAAGATCAAATTTCTCCCGCCGTACCTGTTCCGCATAAAATGCCCAGTCCCACGGCTGCGCGCTAAACCCGCCCTGCTGCTTATCGATAACCGCCTGTATGGAGGCTAATTCATCGCTCGCACGTTGACGCGCCGCTGGAACAATTTCCCGCATAAAGTTAAGTGCTGCTTCAGGTGTTTTTGCCATCTGATCGGCGATTTTCCATGCGGCATAATGAGGAAAACCAAGTAGTGTTGCCTGTTGTGCACGGATCTCCACCAGACGTTGAATGATAGCGCGGGTATCATTGGCATCATTTTTTTCCGCTCGCGTCCAGCCCGCAATAAACAGTTTTTCACGCGTCGCACGATCGCGCATCTCGGCAAGCGCCGGTTGTTGGGTGGTATTCAGCAGCGGAATCAGCCATTTGTTATCCAGACCTTTCTCGCGAGCCGCCTCTGCCGCCAGCGCAATCTCTTGCTCACTCATTCCTGCCAGCTGCGCGATATCGTTCACAACCAGACCGCCGGATTTATTTGCTGCCAGTAACCGCTGGTTAAACTGACTGGTCAGTGTCGCAGCTTCTGTATTCAGTACTTTTAATTTTGCTTTATCAGCTTGCGCAAGTTTGGCTCCGGCAAGGACAAAACGTTGATGAATCACCTCCACCAGGCGGATGGATTCACTATCAAGTCCCAGAGATGCACGGCGGTGCCAGACAGCTACTACCCGCGCGAATAATTCACCGTTCAGATAGATATCATTAGCCAGTTCCGCCAGTTCAGCGGAAAACTGTTCATCAAGACGCTGTAATTCATCATTGGTATGCGCCGCAGTCATCGCAAAAAAGACGCTGGTAACGCGGGTAAGTAATTCTCCGCTTTGTTCCAGTGCCAGAATAGTATTGTTGAAATCAGGCGTTTGCGGGTTAAGCGCGATGGCAGCAATTTCTGCCCGCTTTTGCTGCATTCCCTCATCGAATGCCGGGCGATAGTGATGATTGGCAATTTGATCAAAATGGGGAGCCAGATACGGCAGTGTGCTTTGCACAAGGAAAGGATTCATTGTTGTCATTTTCTTCTCCTGAACGCGAGGTGTTCCATAGCGTAGGCTTACTGATAACGGAGTGCAATCTTGCAAACCAGTATTACCCGCTCTTAAGCATCACGTGCTATGTTATTGACACACAAAAGCGTTGAGGAACAGTGAGATGATCGTTTTAGTAACTGGAGCAACGGCAGGTTTTGGTGAATGCATTACTCGTCGTTTTATTCAACAAGGGCATAAAGTTATCGCCACTGGCCGTCGTCAGGAACGGTTGCAGGAGTTAAAAGACGAACTGGGAGATAATCTGTATATCGCCCAACTGGACGTTCGCAACCGCGCCGCTATTGAAGAGATGCTGGCATCGCTCCCTGCCGAGTGGAGCAATATTGATATCCTGGTAAATAATGCCGGCCTGGCGTTGGGCATGGAGCCTGCGCATAAAGCCAGCGTTGAAGACTGGGAAACGATGATTGATACCAACAACAAAGGCCTGGTATATATGACGCGCGCCGTCTTACCGGGTATGGTTGAACGTAATCATGGTCATATTATTAACATTGGCTCAACGGCAGGTAGCTGGCCGTATGCCGGTGGTAACGTTTACGGTGCGACGAAAGCGTTTGTTCGTCAGTTTAGCCTGAATCTGCGTACGGATCTGCATGGTACGGCGGTGCGCGTCACCGACATCGAGCCGGGTCTGGTGGGTGGCACCGAGTTTTCCAATGTCCGCTTTAAAGGCGATGACGGTAAAGTGGAAAAAACCTATCAAAATACCGTTGCATTGACGCCAGAAGATGTCAGCGAAGCCGTCTGGTGGGTGTCAACGCTGCCTGCTCACGTCAATATCAATACCCTGGAAATGATGCCGGTTACCCAAAGCTATGCCGGACTGAATGTCCACCGTCAGTAATTTTTATACCCGGCGTAACTGCCGGGTTATTGCTTGTCACAAAAAAGTGGTAGACTCATGCAGTTAACTCACTCACAAGCAAGAACGAATGACCGTCGAAACGCAACTTAATCCCACACAGCCTGTCAATCAGCAGATTTATCGTATTCTTCGTCGCGACATTGTCCATTGCCTGATTGCACCAGGCACACCGTTGTCGGAAAAAGAAGTTTCTGTTCGTTTCAATGTGTCACGCCAGCCGGTTCGTGAAGCCTTTATTAAACTGGCGGAAAACGGCCTGATTCAAATTCGTCCGCAGCGTGGCAGCTACGTCAACAAAATTTCCATGGCCCAGGTGCGCAACGGCAGTTTTATCCGTCAGGCCATTGAGTGCGCGGTGGCGCGTCGGGCGGCGAGCATGATTACCGAAAGCCAGTGCTACCAACTGGAACAAAATCTTCACCAGCAACGCATTGCCATTGAGCGCAAGCAACTGGATGATTTTTTTGAACTTGATGACAACTTCCATCAACTCCTGACGCAGATTGCCGACTGTCAACTGGCGTGGGATACCATTGAGAACCTGAAAGCGACCGTTGATCGCGTGCGCTATATGAGTTTCGACCACGTCTCTCCACCAGAAATGCTATTACGCCAGCATCTTGATATTTTCTCTGCCCTGCAAAAACGTGATGGCGATGCGGTAGAACGTGCAATGACGCAACATTTGCAGGAAATCAGCGAATCTGTGCGCCAGATCCGCCAGGAAAATAGCGACTGGTTTAGCGAAGAGTAATTCATTTCCTCTCATCCCATTCGGGGTGAGAGTCTTTTCCCCCGCCTTATGGCTCATGCATGCATCAAAAAAGATGTGAGCTTGATCAAAAACAAAAAATATTTCACTCGACAGGAGTATTTATATTGCGCCCGTTACGTGGGCTTCGACTGTAAATCAGAAAGGAGAAAACACCTATGACGACCTACGATCGTAACCGTAACGCAATCACCACTGGCAGCCGTGTTATGGTTAGCGGCACCGGTCACACTGGCAAGATCCTGTCGATTGATACTGAAGGTCTGACCGCTGAGCAAATCCGCCGCGGAAAAACCGTAGTTGTTGAAGGTTGTGAAGAGAAACTGGCACCACTGGACCTGATTCGTCTCGGCATGAACTAAGCGTGTGAATGCCGCCGATGGCGGCATTGCTTTTTTTACTTCATGGAATATTTTGCCACGGTCGCTTTCGCGCCATGCGCTAATAAAGACAAGTACGCTTCCGTCACTTTTGCAGTAAACAAGCTATTGTCTGGCAAATCATCACCAAAGATTGCCTTAATCGCCAGCAATGACTGGACGCGCGCTTTCCCTTCGGCACTACTTTGTACAGCCTTCTGAATAACAGGTAACAGTGGGTCACTGATTTCTATCGGATTTCCCTGTTCATCAACACCACCGACATAACGCATCCAACCCGCGACGCCCAGCGCCAGCAGATCGAACTTGCTGTCATGCGCCAGATGCCAGCGAACAGAATCCAACATCCGCTGTGGCAATTTCTGGCTGCCATCCATCGCAATCTGCCAGGTTCGATGACGTAACGCCGGGTTGCTATAGCGTGCAATTAATCGGTTAGCGTAATCTTGCAAATCAACGCCCTGCACTTTCAGCGTCGGCGCTTGTTCCTGCAACATCAAGCCATACGCCGCATGACGATAATGTTCATCTTCCATACAGTCATTAATGTGCTGATATCCAGCAAGATAACCCAGATACGCCAGGAATGAATGACTGCCGTTGAGCATGCGCAACTTCATCTCTTCATAAGGCAGCACATCGCTAACCAGTTCGGCTCCCGCTTTTTCCCATTCCGGACGTCCGGCAACAAAGTTATCTTCTATTACCCACTGGCGGAAAGGTTCACAGGCAACGCCAGCAGGATCGCGCACACCGGTAAGTTGTTCGATTTTCGCCAGCGTATCCTCTGTCACTGCGGGCACAATACGGTCCACCATTGTTGATGGGAAAGTCACGTTATCTTCGATCCATTGTGCCAGTTTTACATCAACGGCTTGCGCGTAGGAAGTGACAACGTCACGCATAACATGACCGTTTTCTGGCATGTTGTCACATGACATGACGGTAAATGCGGGAAGTCCTGCCGCTTTACGGCGAGCCAGCGCCTCAACAATCACCCCTGTTGCTGTTTTCGGCTGGTGGGGATTTTGCACGTCGGCAGCTACCATCGGGTGATCGAGCATTAACTGTCCGGTCGCCGGAGAGTGGAAATACCCTTTTTCGGTGATTGTCAGAGAGACAATCGCGATTTGCGGTTCACACATCGCAGCCAGCACGGTTTCTAAGCCATCTATTTGTACGTGCAAGGCTTTTTTAACGACGCCAACGACGCGAGCCGTCCACGCGTCGGCCGACATTTCCGCAACGGTATAAAGATTATCTTGCTGTTGTAAATCGGCAATTTGCTGTTCGCCGCCGATTAAGTTGACCTCATAATATCCCCAGTCACTGAAATGTTCCGTAGCAAGAATATCGGCATACACGCCCTGATGCGCACGGTGAAATGCACCAAAGCCTAAATGAACAATTCTTGGGGCCAGGTTATTACGATCATAAACAGGGAGTGTCGCTTTTGCTGATAACAAATTATTTCCCATAACAATTCCTTAAATATAAATATGGCAAGCTATATGTTTTGTTATATGAATAAAAATCCCCTCTCCGGTAAGAGAAGGGATTAAGGGTTTACAGACTTCTGGAAGGTTGCGCAGCTCTTACAACACGCGGTTGATCTTCCGCAGCGTCTTCCAGCGCACTTAAATCACGGTCTTTCACCTCTGGCATTTTCAGCGCAGAGATTAAACCAATCACTGAATATGCCATGATCATAATGGCGATCGGATACCAGGATTCCGTCATGGTGCAGAAAATACCCGCCAGGATAGGACCAAAACCGGAAGCGATAAGACCACCAATTTCTTTAGAAATAGCCATCCGGGTAAAGCGGTTTTTACAGCCGAACATTTCTGCCATGGTAATATTTTCCAGAGCAAATAATCCCAGCACCGCACAGTTATGAATCACAATCAGTGCAACCATAATGGTGCTCGGGGCATAGCTTTTATCTACGATGATAGAAAGCATTGGCCATGCCAGCACAATCGCGGAGGTATTCATAATAATATACGGGATCCGGCGACCAATTTTATCGGATAACCAACCAAGGAACGGAATGGTCATAAAGCCGAGAATCGAACTGATCATCAATGCATCTGTTGGAATTGCTTTGTTAAACAATAACGTCTGCACTAAATAGCCTGCAAGGAAAGTCTGAATTAACCCGGAGTTACCCGCCTGACCAAAACGCAGCCCTGTTGCCAGCCAGAAGGATTTGCTCTGGAACATGCTACCAGCAGGTGCAGGTTTTGCTGTCGGTTGGTTACTGTCGTTAACCTTCTCAAAGACCGGGCTTTCTTTCAGATTCATACGCAACCAGATAGCAAAGACCATCACGACAACGCTCGCCAGGAACGGTATACGCCATCCCCACGCCAGCAGTTCCTCTTTACTGAGAATGAAGAACATAAAGGCCCAGATTGCCGTTGCGCTCAAGGTTCCGCAGTTAGTTCCCATAGCCACAAATGAGGAGATAATTCCGCGCTTACCTTTTGGCGCATATTCCGCCAGCATCGTACCGGCACCGGAAATTTCCGCACCTGCACCCAACCCCTGAATAATACGCAACGTCACCAGCAAGATGGGTGCAAAAACACCAATCTGTGCATAGGTCGGTAACACACCAATTAAGGTGGTACAGATCCCCATCATGGTGATGGTAATAAAGAGCACTTTTTTACGCCCTATTCTGTCGCCCATTTTGCCGAAAATAAATGCTCCGACAATACGCGCCACATAACCTGCACCGTAGGTTCCCATTGCCAGAATTAACGCCATTGCCGTTGATGATTCAGGAAAAAATATTTCATGAAACACTAACGCTGCGCCGAGCGAATATAACTGGAAATCCATAATTCACAGGTGTTTTTTCCCATCCTGTGGTTTCCTTGGCGTTTTCTAGGTTTTTTCAGATAGTTGCATTTTTTAAAAAGCATCCTAAGTTCGATCTCAGTGTCTATCTGGGGCCTATTTCTGTCCCATATATGCCCCAAAAAAAACTCCCCAACAGATAAGTAGTTTTTTCATGGATTTATGCGTAAAATCAAGAACGGCTGGAAATCATTCAATACTCACACTATCGAAAAATTTACCAGCCAACCGCAGCACGTTCTTGCATAAGGCGTGTCTGCGGTTTTTCAACTATTCAGATACATCACTCCCATCACATTCATTCCTCCGCATCAAAGGCATATAGGCTATATCACCTTGATATTTTTCTTTTTCAGATAAAAACTGTTATCTATGTATACTTTTAAACCCAATCCGTGTAGAGTCTCTGCATAAGATAGTTTGCAGTTGCCGCTTCAGCTTGCGCCATAAACCGCCTGATTTTTGCTGCCACCTGTTAGCATTCCTGTATACCTGAAACGACAATGTTTATCTACGAACTTTAAGAACACCCAAGATAAAAATTGTCAACTATATCATATATAACACATTACTAATTCGAGGCTATATGAACAGCATACTGATAATCACATCTCTCCTTATCATATTCAGCATTTTTAGTCATGCCCTAATAAAATTAGGGATTGGCATATCCAATAACCCAGACAAAACCGATGTATAAGTCAACATATCCTGAATCAGACATACAATATCGCAATGAAAATCAATAATATTTTAAGGAATATCTTCATGAAATCAAAAGACACCCTAAAGTGGTTCCCTGCGCAGCTTCCTGAAGTAAGAATTATCCTAGGGGATGCTGTAGTGGAAGTAGCAAAACAGGGAAGACCTATCAATACCAGAACATTGCTTGATTACATTGAAGGAAACATAAAGAAAAAATCATGGCTGGATAACAAAGAATTATTACAAACAGCGATATCAGTTCTTAAAGACAACCAAAATTTAAATGGTAAAATGTAATATAATAAACTTACTTTTTTATCATTTTTCCACTTTAACAACATTTTGCTCCACTTTTCCACGACCAAACAACTTGAAATCTGGTTAAAATAACACGCAACACTATTCTTCTTCCTTGAGTCCGCCCGGAACTCGAAAAACAAACCGAGTTAAAGCCATTTTTCACAAAATCGATTTTGGGTCTCACCAAAATTACGGGGTTGCATACGCATTCGTTTATTTTCGAACGTGTACATACAAATATGCACAAAAATAATCAAAATTATTTTCTGAGATGCATTATGATATGAACACCAATTTCGTATAGAGTCTCACTATGTCTCGAATTTTTGCTTACTGTCGGATATCAACGCTGGATCAGACCACCGAAAATCAACGCCGGGAAATCGAAAGTGCAGGTTTTAAAATCAAACCTCAGCAAATAATCGAAGAACACATTAGCGGCTCAGCAGCAACCAGTGAGCGTCCTGGTTTTAACCGGTTGCTTGCTCGCCTGAAATGTGGTGATCAATTGATTGTGACAAAACTGGATCGCCTTGGTTGTAATGCAATGGATATCAGGAAAACAGTGGAACAACTGACCGAAACAGGTATCAGAGTGCATTGCTTAGCATTGGGGGGCATTGACCTGACCAGTCCAACAGGAAAAATGATGATGCAAGTAATTTCAGCAGTCGCTGAATTTGAACGAGACCTTTTACTTGAACGCACTCATTCCGGGATAGTAAGAGCCCGGGGCGCAGGGAAACGTTTTGGTCGACCACCTGTGTTAAATGAAGAACAGAAACAGGTGGTATTCGAACGAATTAAGTCAGGTGTAAGTATAAGTGCCATTGCCCGGGAATTCAAAACCTCGCGGCAAACCATTTTAAGAGCCAAAGCAAAACTTCAGACACCTGACATATAAAAAATAATCTCGGTGTGAGATGCTTTACGTCTTCCAAGCCACCTTCCTTGCCGTAAATGGAAAGATACATCTAATTATAGAATTTATATGTTTTACCCTACGGCAGTGCTGGCCATTCAATATCCTGTGCAGTTGACCTATCAACACGGTTCAGCAATACCCGATACTTTTTCCATGCTTCCAGCAACGAGATTTCTTCCTCCGTTGCAATTTCCAGATCTGCAGCATCCTGAAGCGGCGCAATATGCTCACTGGCTACCTGCATCAGGCTGTTTTTTGTTTCTTCCGCCTCCCGGATCCGGAACAGTTTTTCTGCTTCCGTATCCTTCACCCAGGCTGTGCCGTTCCACTTCTGAAACTCTCCTTCCGGCGATAACCAGGTAACATTTTCCGGTAACGGACCGAGTTCAGAAATAAATAACGCGTCGCCGGAAGCCACGTCATAAACCGTTTTACCCCGATGATCTTCAACGAGATGCCACGATGCCTCATCACTGTTGAAAACAGCCACGAAGCCTGCCGGAATATCTGGCGGTGCAATATCGGTACTGTTTGCTGGCAGACCTGTATGAGGCGGAATATATGCGTCACCTTCACCAATAAATTCATTAGTTCCGGCCAGCAGATTATAAATTTTTATGGTCCGTGGTTGTTCACTCATTCTGAATGCCATTATGCAAGCCTCACAATATAGTTAAATGCGATGTTTTTGACGGTGTTTTCCGCGTTACCAGCAGCGTTAACGGTGATGGTGTGTCCATGTGAACCAATCGCAACGGAGTGCGTATGAGCACCAATACCGACAGTATGCGCGTGTGCACCTGCAGATGCTGCTGTGCCGGACAGTGAATGGCTATGATTACCATCTGTACTGGTATTCGCTAACCACCCCGTAGACATACCTACTGAGCCTTGTACACCCCAGGTATTTTGACCTGAGCTTGTATAACCATATTGATAAGTATCTTTAAAAACACTGGGGTTAAATCGACGGCCATCTCTATGGCTGTGATTACCAGCTGCATTCGTGCTGCCACTTAAACTATGGGTATGCGCCCCGGTGTTATTCGTGGATTTAGTGCCGTAATCAAACGACGATGTGGTTTTCGTCCCCAAATCCGTACTGGATGCGCTGGCGCTGTGGGTATGCGATTTCACACCATCCGCTTCTGTAGAAAGTACGTCACGACCGATTGCAGGCTTACCTTTGATAGTTTGACCACGCATGTCTGGCAGTACGCCCGACGGGTATGCAGCAGCCAATTGAGGATACGCAGCTTTATCGAAGGGTTGACCCTGCATCACAATATAGCCTGACGGTGGTGTATCTGTAGGCCACGGTAATGGAACACCTACAGGTAAACTTTCAGCTACAGGAGGTGGGTTTTTTGTGTTATAAGAGCGTCTCCACTCAGGATAGTATTCAGGCCCATTGTTGACATATATAAACTCCGACCTTGTAGCAGCATTAGGTATCATACTTGTTGTAGGGGTTGTTACTCGTATAGTATATTTGTCTTCACTCTCATTGAACACTTCGATTACAGAACCGGCTAAAGGGATTATACCGCAACCAGTTTCATTATCAGGAATATAGTTATTTCCAGCGTAAAACCACCTACATCTTGCACTCCAAGCGTAAGCTGAGAATGCCCCAACAGTTTTAAGATATTCAATAAACTCCGCGGTTGTCATTGGTACACTAGTACCATTGGCGATAGGTGCATTCGCTTTTGCTGCAGAAATATCAAGTGGCGTTGGTTTATGTGCGGTAGTATAAAATTGCGCCCACTCGGACCACGGAGATGAAACCGTATCTCTGCGTGAACGAACATAAACAGGTGCATGTTCTCCGCTAGTACCACTCCAACTAACAAGAATTTCACCTTCACCTGCGGCTTCGGCACCTTTGAGATGTATAGCGTTACCGTATGCTATTGGATATCCATTATTGTATACCTCATACATTTCAATACCGACACCGGAACCTTGGTTTGTACCTTCCAGTGCTGTCACACGACCTTTAGATCCGAGTCTAGTTATCTCAACGTTACCAGTTCCATCAAATGGTTTATCGTTAAAATAACGAGGCGTTTGTAACTTCGTAGCACTGGATGCGTTACCATTCACACCTCGACCAGCATTGAGCGTAGTACCAATGGTAAGCTCACCAGTAGCGTTATCAATCATAAATGGTCTTAAATTGTTGAAACCACCGTATTGATCACCTTTAGCGGTAAATAAGAGATGTGTCTTGACACCGTCATTACGCCATAATACACCGTAGTCCCCACCAATCATGCGGATTTGATTCTCACCGCGAGCTACGATTTCACCGTTGGCATAGATTTTGGCACCACTAATATCTGCATTTGTGAGGAGTGCGTGAGAACTATAGAATCCTTCACCGTTGGAGAAATCAAGTATAGTATCAGCGGCCACGCATTCTGTTCTAGGGTCTGTAGCACCCCATTTGTAAGTCGTTCGTCCGACGACATAGTCGGCGGATGGTACAACAACGGATAAACCTTCTTCTACATATACAGAGATAGGGAACGCTTCACCTTCGACATAGAACACAGAGCACTGATCATCATTTTTATTACTCATCAGAATGGAATGAATAGCACGTTCATTTGCAGTATATGCGTGAAACATTCCATAAGCATAACGTCCCCTGTCAGACCAACCACCAGGCATAACGAAACCATTGAACTCGCAGTTGTTCAACCTATGGTTTCCCGGTCTTGTATCTGTAGTTATCGTCACCCTGGATGCTAATTCGTTTGTAAGTGAAGAAGAACGACGAATAACCACAGGATAAAACTTACCAGCTTCAACTCCTGCTGGTGCGTATACACGCGAATACTTCATTCCTCGTTTAGCAGCCATGTCAGTCTTGCTGGCAGCATTGATGTTATTAAGGAAGACACCTTTATCTGGTATATCCGCACCGTTCTGATTCTTCTGTAATGCGCCAAGAGCTAAGTTAACAGTCTCACGTAAACCAACGTTATCAATGAACAGTTGTTTATTGGGAATATCAGCACCGTTCTGGTCTTTGGCCAACTTACCGTTAATAAGTGTGGTTATAGTCGTTGCAAAATTTGGATCACCGCCAAGAGCATCAGATAACTCTTTCAGAGTGTTTAACGCGTCTGGTGCATCACCAATCAGTGCGCTTATAATTTGGTGTACAAATTGAGTTGTAGCAATCTGATTGTTATTAACTTCAGGTGCTGGAGTTGGTGCCGTCGGTACACCAGTTAAAACAGGACTACTTGACGGAGCTTTAGTATTAACAACGTCCATGACTGTTTTAACAGCTTTCGGTGTAGCTGCCAGGTTCTCGGCTGTGCTGTTAGTATCATTGCTAAGGCGAACGATACCTTTAACAGTTAAAGATGCGTCTTCAAGACCAATTGCATCAGCAATCTCTTCCGCACGTTCAGCAGCAGCTTCTGAGCGCAAGGCAGCAGACTCAGATTTTCCAGCTGACGTACCGGCATTAGTCTCTGAAGTCTTAGCGTTGGTTTCGCTCGCTTTAGCTGCGGTAGCACTAGCAGCAGACTCACCAGCTTTATCGATTGCAGTCTGAGCGGATGCTGCCGCATTAGTTTCAGACGTAGAGGCGGAAGCTGCTTTCTGTGTTGCAACTGTTTCGCTTGCTTTAGCTGCATTAGCTGCGGTCTGTGATTTGCCAGCAGAAGTAGCTGACTCAACTGCACTTGCTTCGGATGCGTCTTTTGCAGCCTCAGCCGCTACTTTCGCTTGATTGGCAGTGGTTGCACTTGCAGACGCTTCCTTAGCTTTAGTGTCAGCTACAGTTGCATTGTTAGCAGATGCAGTTTCTGACGCTTTAGCATTGTTAGCGGCAGTAGTTGCAGCGTTTTTGAGGGCTGTTACTTCAGCAACACCATCTTCTTTAATATGCTGCGTGTCTGTCTTTAATTGTACAACTTCAGCTTTCAATCCCTGTACAGCAGTAAGAGCCTGTTGTGCTGATGTAGCGGAACCAGCCGCTGCGTTCTTGGATTGCAATGCGGAAGACGCACTGGCGGCAGATTCCTGTTTCGAAAGCAGAGCTGACGCCGCATCTGTTGCAGCAGAGTTTTTACTTGTCTCTGCGTTAAGCTCACTCTTCTTAGCATTAGCGGCAGATGCAGAAGCCTGCAATGCGAATTGTTCAGAGTTAGCCACAAGTTGCTTTATCTCCTGAAGTATTTCAGGTGTGGTTTCTTCTGGAGCCCATTTAGTAAGATATGCGTTAAGCGAACCGTCTTGGCTATCAGCATAGACTACAATGTCACCAGCTTTATATGGTTCCTTACCTTCTGGTCCAATGATAACCACATAATGCCCGGTGTTCACTGTTACGTCGTAAGCACCTTGTGAATCGGTCTTAAATACCGCTTTACTTCCACCTAGAACTACAATAGTATTGCTTCGTGCAAGTAAGAAGACGTTTGCGTTGACGATTGGTTTATTTAATCCATCAACTAAAATACCATGTAAACGAATTGCCATGAGTTGTGCCCTTATATAAGATCGGGGTTTACATCTTAAATTATATCCCTATATAGTTGTTACACACAAACATAAAGGAGTTTGAAATGAAGACTTTAATCTGCGCCATTATTCTTTCTATGACTGCTACGTTTGCTTATGCGACTGGCTCTTCCGGTGGTACTGGTGGTCCAGGTAATGGTGGAGCTGGTGGTTCATCGTTAGGTGGGCATACTGGTGGAGTAAGCAACATTGAGCGCCAGACTGTCATCTACGAAGGTACTACAGCCGGTAAAGCTAAAGCTGAGTGGATGAAAGGTAAAAAAGTTAAACCTGACTGCTCACCAGCTATGAACCGTGTTGGTTGGTCAGAAGGTTGTAAATAATTAAATAAGGGCCTTTCGGCCCTTATTTTATGAGTAAGTAAAGGATCCAGAACCCCTTGTTACAATCATTGTTGGACTTCTCAACCATCTATTAGTAGCACCCTCCTTAAATACGATTTTTGCAGTTACAGTCGCCGCAGTAATACCTCTAAAAGTGGCCATAACTGTACCAGACGTGGACAACATACCACCTTCAGTATCACGAACGGATGTACCTGCGGATGCGCTTTTAGTAACACCATTCACGGTAATTTCCACCCCTAGTAACATCCCCGGATATTTAGGAACACCAGAAAGGTTAGCCATGACTGTGATGGTCTTAGTTGTATTAGCCGTGTCCCTATAAGTGATTGTACGTGCCATATCGTACGTGCCACCTTCGCCATATAAATCGTCAGCAACACCCATGTTACATACATCACCAATAAAACTAGTAGCTTCTACAGTCCCTTTGAACTTACCGCTTGTTGCTTGTATCTCACCAGTAAATCTACCACCACTAGCGTATACTATACCTCTCACAGTTACATTATTGAATTCAGCGTCCCCAGCTTTATTCAACTTCCAACCAGCGGAACCGGCTACATAGTTGTTAGACTGAATGTAGTTACCGATCTTAGCGTTATCAATGGAACCGTTCTCAATGAACGTCGCCTTCATAAACACTTGACCGTTCTTAACTGCAAATGCTAAATCCGCTGTGCTGTTAGTTGGGTTATAGATAGCAAAGTTATTAGCGTTCACCATAAAGTAGGATTGGATAGCTCCACCTGAACCTTCCATACCTAACTGAATACCAGCAACGTATTTCTGACCTTTACTATCTACCTGGATCTTAGCGCCCCACTGAGCGTTAACGTTACCTTCAAGGTCTACAACAGACTTACTGACTTCCTGTACGGTAGCTTTGACCACATCAATCTGTTGGCCGTTTGTCTCGATCAACTTACCTTGAGCATCTATTAACTGCCCCTGTTCATTGATTGTGACGCCTTGTTGCTGCACTTTACCGTCAACAAGGACTACGGATTGCTGTACTGTGTCAATCGTCTGAGTTAAGCGGCCCTCGGACGTCTCAATTTGGTTGTCCACATAACTCTTAACACCATCGTTAACGTTTCCGATCTCAGCCATAAGTTCTTTATAGGTGTTAGTACCTTTGAACTCTGTATCGATTTGTGGAATAAGGCCAGCGGCGTCAGTAAAGCATCTTGCAGCCACCTCTACAAATGAAGAAGAACCAAAGGCGTTAATCGCTCGCACGTACCAGTAATAAGTGTGGTCATTGAGCAACCCTTCTGAAGTCCACGTTGTACCCATACCTGCACGAGTGGCCTGTGTCTCTACCACATCTACAGCGGTAGATGGCAATCTTGTTTCACCGGACGTCCAGAAATCATATTGTGTACTAACGTTCGCTAAATCCGCAGATTTTGGTTTCAATGTTACTGCGAAGTAGCCTTGCTTTACTTCAACAGATGTAGGAGCAGAAGGTGCCTGAATATTGAATTCAAGATACGCTTCTGGACTTGTTGCGCCAGTATACGCTACAGCTTTCACATGTGCTGTATAAGCGCCGCGAATAAGCCCCGTAATTCGCGTGCTCTGGCCCGGTACTTGCACCGTCAATACGGTAACACCATCTTTCTTAATTATTACGTTGTTGTACGCTACAGCCATTATATTTTGCCACGACAGTACACCCTGTACCACGTCGCTAATCTGTAGGACTTCATATTGCAGGTTCTGAGGTTGCATAGCGCCACCAGTAGGCAAATCCACTAAATCCGGTCGCTCTACAGGTTTACCAATCGCATCGTCCCACAAGTCCGGGAAGTCTTGACGCACAGTTACAGTGACACCGCCTTTCGGGTCAAACTGCCACTTAATGACTCGCATCTCTACCTTGTTCATTCCAATATTAGGAATGTCAACGTAAACGTACATACCTGGACGGAAACGATACCCGCGCATGTTGCACGGTATTTCAATAGAACGTCCAATGCGTTTGCGTTTCAATGTCAAGTTAGACAGACGTTGTGCCTGGTATGGGCTTGTCACAAAACGATAGTCCACGTCTTGTGTAATTTCCTGTCCATCTTGTTGTATCCATTCCGCAACACTTACAGGAGGAAAGTCTGCTTCCTGATAGTTTTGTAGAGGATCAATGTAAGTACCTGTGATTGTATTGGTGCGCTCTTTAAAAGCTGTTTCAGGTGTAATTTTAATGTCACCAGCAATACAGCTTGTGTCAAGTGTTAGTTCAGGTGGACCATAATATGCACCGACAAGAATACCGTGCTTACCCCCTATGTAAGTTAACTCTCCGCCACAAGCGTCGAGCATATCCTCCAGAATCTTAGATGGAGCTTCGTCAATATCAAACTCACCATTTATGGTGTAACGAGGTTCGAATGTATTGTCTGCGTTCCTTACACTTTCATCGCAGATATTAGCTGCTTCTTTGAACTGGTCCCAAAGAATTGCATCATCAGAACGCTTTAAGTACACTCGTAAGTAATCCAGAATGACTAGAGCTGCGTTATTGCTAAATACCATCTTACCAGTTCTAGGATCTAATACTTTACGACCTTTCTTAAGGCATTTAACGTTAGGTAGACCGGACGGAAATTTTTCAGAATCGAAAACAAGGTTCAATTGCATCCAGCAAATACCTTTACCAATCATGTCACTCTTCCATGATGGGCAACGATTCAACATATCCTGACTGACTTTAGTAGGATTGTTATGTATTACATATGACGCTTTATCACCAAAACTTTCAATAGCGTCATCACCTAACCACACTTGTCCTACAGCCGTTAGTTCGTGGCCTGCCAATGCAAGAACCAACGTCAGCTTTTCATGGTTCTCACCATGTTTATCTGGTTCCTGTACTCCTGGTTCTTCTTCCGCAAATACAAGAACACCACTAGACACAGTTGTCCCGTAAATTACAGTTCTGGATGCAGCAGCGGCACGAATAACCTGTTTACGCTCGCTCTGAGGTGTGTAGGAATCAAAGTTGAAGCTTTGAGTCTTTGTAAGTAGAGCTCCAGCGGCACTGGCGGCAATACCAATCACAAGCGCGGTAGTGGCTGTGATAATACCTGCCGCTGCCCCAGCGGCTGCACCGATAGCAACTACGGCTCCGATTATTGCTGGTGGCATTTACACCCTCCACGCGTCTGTAATTTCGACGTCCGTTAGTTTAAAGGTAACAACACCATTCGGACCCATTGCCCAAATGCAACCAGTCCACAGTACCCCAGCAGTTAAGCCAAGATCTCCGTTAAATGTCACTACGTCACCGCGTTGAGCAAACTTTCTGTCTACACGAACTGGTAAGAATGAGTCCAGAACCATTGCAAGGGATGTGTCTTTGACTCGTTTTAGCATAAAACGTTTGCAGCTAATCTCTGAGTCGTATTGGCCGACAACTTCATCTGCAATCTTTGTACCATATTGAGCATCAATACACTTAGCCGCAAAGATGCAGCAATCGTTTTGGCCCCATTGGAAAGGTACTTCTTTGAGGGAGTTAACTGTGGTCAGCAATCTCATCTGCCAACCTGGAGTCTTACTCGTAACTGAATCCTGGTGCATCTTTTTTACTTCCCCAATAGATTGAACGCTCCGCCATTTGTGCAACATATCTAAAGAAGCGATCTCCTGGATGTAATCGTTGTTGACTTTCATCCGTGTAACGATCCGGTATACCGGAAGACCACTTTTCAAATATATTTGACACCGTATATGTGATAGCGTTTGTTGTGCCCGCTTGCATTGCAGTATCACTAATAAAACCTTCAAAAAGGACGTTGGCGTTAGTCACCTGCCCTCTTTCATCCATAGTAGCGATATAACATTTCACATCGCGTCCTACACAGTTTTCATTGAGTGTCTGCCCAACAAGTGTCATATCAAGTCCACTTAATGTAAGAGACATTGTACTTGCACTGGTAGTGTTCTCTTCTGTGACACCACCTACATCACCAAGATTACCAACACCAACGAATGTCTGTCCATCAATAGATAATACACCAGTACCGGAGTGGACTCTTGTTGTTCCTGAATCAAAATAAATTGCGACTGCAATTATCATCGTGACACTAGGTTGTTCCATAGAGTCCAATAAAGAGTCACTGAACGGACTAAATATCATTTAAAAAGTCTCCTCAAACTCTAATGTGAACGAGTTATTGAATGCAGGTTGTCGGGATACACCATTTGTGTTATCGGATAAGCGAAACAACCCAAACGGGTTTTCAGTCTCTATCTTAGCTCCGTCAGGTGGAACATTTCTTAACATTGGTGCGAAGTATACCGTAGCAAGACCACTCGCATCACTCCATACATCTTCGGTAACAAGTTTGAGTTCATTGTTGACAGTAATATAATCACCTTCTTGCAAAACAAGACGTTTAGCGAGCCAACCTCTTGACTGTATCTGTGTTCCGGTATTACTTGCACCTTTGACCACAGGTGTCCCGATTGCCGGGCGTCCCCATCTACCGAAGTCGTGCAACTTTATCATACCAACCATACCATCCAACTTAGCGATAAGGACTTCTAACTTTCGGGATTCCCAATCGTCCAAGTTATTGAATTTAAGACTCGCCTTCCAACGCGATCCTGGATATCCTACAACCTGTGAAGCCCCGTTGAAGGGGCTTGTAAATTTTACAGAGTTAGATACGAGATCCCAGTCCATCGTAGAAGGTCTTAAGGCTTCAGGCCAGGTTAATATCGCCATCTTTACCCCAACGCTAATTTTCTGATTGATCCACGGTTAGCAAAGTCTTGGAGCACCATGTTATAACCTTGCTGGGCGCCATCTCTCGCAGCTTGCTGAACTGCGCTTTTCAAAGCTGCATCACCATTACCCTGGATGTTAAAGTTCTGGTTAATGATAACACCCCCACCCGAATTATTGCCAGTATTTGATTGGCCCTTCATAAAGTTAGTAAAGTCCGCGTTCTGTTGGGGACTTAGAACTCGTTCACCTTTATTCAGAAGCCACGTACCCTCTTCTGGAACGTTCGCTATACCGTCGTGAGCCATACCAGTAAGAGCGACACTGGATAATGTCGAAATGATGTTAGCACCAGCGGCCGCAATGGTTGCGTAGTTGGCCATTTTCTGCATCGGTGTCAGTGCTGTCGGATCAGCTAACACCTGCGACAGTGCGGTGGTGATACTTAACATCGACTGTGCAATACTGAACGATTTAGACAGTGCGAACATAACCCTGTAAGCACCACTCGCATCATCACCAGCAGCCGCCATAATTGTGGTCATTGACCCAGCCATAGAGCTTAGACTTTCAATGTAAGCCATTGCCGTCTGGTTCTGTGCGAGCATCTGTTTCTGAGCGTACTTCAACTGAATGTCGTGTCGTATGCGCTCGTAGTTCTCTTTGATAGCGGTTAGTTGCTCTTCTTTACCAGTAGCTAATTCAATTGCTGTTTCATACTGGGATTTAAGTGTTGCAAGTTCAGCAGCTTCTTGATCGGCAGCTTGTCCAGCGGGGTTCAACTCAGATTGCATCTGCGCACGTTTTGTATAATAATCCGCCTGCAGATTTAATCTAGCTGTATACGCCTGTTGCTCTGTCAATAAACCAGCTTCAAGCAACTGGTTTATTTCTTGCTGGGCTTCTTTGTATGCGCGAACCATTGCAACACCTGGCTTATACTGTTCCGCCAGTTCTGCACGTTTCAAATCATATTTACGCTGAATAGCAAGTAATGCGTTCTGTAATTCTTCTTCAGATGCTTTAGCTCGTTCAGCTTTATCACGAATAGCACGGACTTCCGCTTCTTGCTGTAAGTTAAGACGCTGTAAACCAGTAGCACCGCGCGCTTCCACGCGTTCATATGCCTTATCCCATTGTTCAGCATAACGTGCGGCGGCTTTGCTGTCTTTCTTATTCTGACGCTCTTTTTCTTGCTGTTCATGGATCTTCTTCTGAGCGTCGTAGTTCTTTCCGGATAAATTGAGAAGTTCAACTAGTCCTTGCTGCTCATCTGTTAATACAGCAGTTGCGTCAGCATGGCCGCTGATATAGTTCTTAATGAACTTTTCGTTTTCTTTATACTTCTTACCGAGAGCTGTCTGAGCATCTTTGAGGATACTTGCTTGTCGTGCGTGTCCAGACATCTTCAATTGAGCAACATCTAACTCATTATTTTGAGCCTGAATTGCACTCACTAATTCCTGCGAACGACCGGCAGCAGAACTGATGTTAATACTCAACTGCTCGTTTTCTGCTTTGAGTGCGTCAGTATGACCCATTACAGCAGCAGTTAAATTGTTCAGTACAGTCGTTAAGTTAGATTTAATTTGTTGTGCTTTTTGCTCAAGAGTGGATATTTCACCAATCTTAATAGCAACGTCACCTTCTAACTCCTTACGGTCTTTAGTGAGTCGGTTATACTTGCTTGTTCCTTCAGTTGCTTCAGCTTGATAGCGGGTTACTGTACTAAGACGGTTCTTTAATTCAGCCAGCTCTCTGTTTTCAGCAGCAATCTGTTCGTCCAACGTGATAGCGGCACGTTGTAGCTGAACACTAAGAGCTCGTTGCTGTTCAAGAGTTGTTTCTTTTAACTTGTTCTTTAAGTCTTCCTGAGAAGATGCAAGGTTCTGTGCATCTTGAACGGCTTGTTTACTGTTTTGACTCCACATGAACCATGCGGCAGCAGCCAATGTGACCACACCTACAGGTCCACCCATCAGTCCCATTACAGTCCGCAAGCCGGTCATGGTAACAGTAAGCACACGGGACGCTACAGTCGCGGCAGCCATACGCGCCTGCATGGTAGTCTGGGCAATAGCAACCGCTTCCGTAGCTTCGCGTACCTGCCGCGTATTCTGCATGTATGCGTTGAGTGTCGCTATACCTTTATAATACGTCTGGTTGGCTTGTAATGCTGCCTGAATCTTGGTGCGCTCGGCTGCAACCTGTGCTAACGTTGCTTGTGCTTCGTTATAACGAGCTACTGCGGATCGTGTGATACCATCAATAGTCTTAATGTTTATAGCTGAGCTACTTGCCTGTATTGCATTGAGCTTAATGAATGCTGCAATTTGTGCGGACAGGGCAGTGATCATTCGACCGCCAATAATAGCAGCGACACCGATTGCCGTATTAGACAGCAAGGTGAGGTGGTCTGTAGCAGTTTCGATCACAGCACCCATGGAATTGACCACAGTTTGTACTGAGGTTGACGTTCCCGCGAATTTAATTAAGTTATTGTTGGCGATCTCCATTCGTTGCGAGAACGTTGGTATCGTACGAGCAAACTCATCGTTAATAGTGGATGCAGCTTTAGAAATGGAGTTAATAACAACATCTGCGGTCAATTGTCCGGCGTTAGCCATCTGGCGAAGACCAGCAGTACCAACACCGAGACCATCTGCAATCATCTTACCAAGACGAGGAGCCTGTTCCATTACAGAACGGAATTCATCCCCACGTAACACACCAGATTGCAGACCCTGTGAGAACTGGATAATAGCAGCGGTGGATTCCGCAGTGGTCGCACCAGAAACAATCATTGCTTTGTTAATTGTTTCAGTGATCTGAGCGACCTGTTTACCAGTCACGCCATACTGGTTCAGCGAACGTTCCATACGAGCGTAAAGAGTTGACGTAGCTTCTAGGCTCGTACGAGTCCTTTGAGCGATACCAAATACGCGCTCTTGGATATCAACCATCTGCTCGTTTGCAGAGTTGGCGTTAGCCAGTTTGTTTGTAACATCCAGCCACGCATCCGATAACTTAGCAAGCCCACCGACGTAGGTTGTCAGTGTGGTCACAGTCATTACCGTATAGATTGCACTAATGGCATGATGGAATGCGTCAGCACTTGTAGCCGCACGTTGAAAACCATTCTCCATACGCGAGCTGACAGTCTCAACTCTTACACCTGCCGCTTGCAAGCGTCGCAGTGCTGTTTCAGCATTCTGGATACCTTCAGCACGGACTCTAATGACGATGTCAGCTGCATCAGCCATTATTTACCTCCTTTATTATTGGTCTGAGCGTGTTGCATAAGTTCTTGTTGACGCCTAATATCAAATGCTTGCCGTTCAAGACAAATCTGCCGAATTAGTTCACGCTCTCTAAAATCAAGTTCTACACCTATATAATCTTGCCAGGCGTTAAATTCGCTGTAACTGAATTTATCACCATTATAAAAGTCAAGAAATAGCTTGTAAATGTATCTGAGTTCGTGCGGTACGGAGCTGGATTCGTACTTTGCTAGTAAGGAGGGAGTCTTACCAGTGACTTTTTTAACGTGCTGGAGATGTTTAATTGTTGGAGTCTTACTGCCCGCTGGGCAACTGTGCAATTGCCATTCGAGCAGTAAGTGATCAATTAGCTTTTCGCGGGATCTTAGAAAAAAAGGGAATCTTGCGCTGCCAGACGATTAATGTCGTCATATGCAAACGGGTTATTATTAAAGAACTCCATGAGGTTGTCTTCGTTGCATTCTTCTTCGAAGCTCCACGAAGCAACCAACTTACAGAACGCTCGCATATTAATATCATCGAGCATGTCTTTATCAATCTTTTCAAAAGATCCGTTAGCAACGACAAGCGCACTAATCTGACGTTGTGCTTTTAAATCCGCTTGACGGAATTCTTCGCTGTGGCGGTTACGAATTTTCAACCAATGACCTGTATCGCCCTGTCCTGGAAAAACAAGCGGGTAATGCAGCAGCGGAGCATTTTCTAATTTCTTTTTCAGGTTAAAGTCGCGGAAAGATGCACTAACAGCTTTCTTTGCAACTTCGGTGGATACTTGTTTGTTTTCTGAAGACATAATCGTTCCTTAATAAAACGGGGTTTACACCCCGTTCCAATTACTCACCATTAACAGCGACAAGGCAAGGTGTGCTCGGTATGGTACGACCGTGTGAATCTGTTACTTCACATACATACTGACCGGCATCCGCCTCTTGTGCGTTAGCTTTAGTGTATGTCGCTTGTTTAGCTTCCGGAATAACAACACCACCTTTCTTCCATACATAGGTATAAGGTTCTTCACCACCTTTGACCACAACTGAAAGGGTTAAAGTTTGTCCTTTAGTGATAGTCTTGTTTGCGGTAAGATCGGTCGTGAAAGACATCGGAGGAAGTTTAGTAATGCGAATGCTGTAACCTTCGTCCTGATCCAACAGACCAGTATAACTCATGTTCAGCATGATATCGCCTTCACCATCGATTGGACGCGGAGCTTCCGTAATCTTGATACGAGGCATACTGAAACGATAGCCAGCACCAGTAGTTCCGTCCAGGATGTCGATAGTGAGGTCACTTTCCTGTTCGTTCAGGAATTTACTACGCAGTTTGTTATCTTCGTAGTAGGCGGTCAGTGTACCACTAATCTGACGACGTTTAGAGCTTGGCTTAATGGAGAACTTGGAACCAACAACGAAACGGGGCTCGATGCCGTTCTCAAGGTTAATAGCCATCTCAGTAATAACATCAACGGACACATCGCCCATAGCCAGCTTACCAGAGAAGCCATCCATAGGTGGTGTAGTCGTACGAGTACCTTTACTTAGACCAGATGGCAGGGTAGCAGCTTGCTCCATTGTACGACCAACAATACCGAATTCTACGCCGGTGATAGCTTCAGCACTTACAGTGATTGCAAGACTGTTAACTTCACAACCGCGATAGATGGTATACGGGAAGTCCGTAATATCTGCGTTATAGTCGATAAAAGTAAAGGATTGGCGCTCGATGCCTGCGGTCAGCACTTCACCCGCAAACGTACCACGTAATGCACCACCCAACAGGTCATCAAATGTCTCATAAGACAGTTCACCCGTTGCTGTACCTTCTACGTGACGAGCGCCAAGACGGAAATCCGCCACTTCCGCATCATCCCGAATTTCTTCAGATTGCAGAGTAGCGACTTTAATATCAAGACCCGATTTAGTAGCACGAAAGACCTTCAGAGTTCCGCTAGACGGAGTGACACCGGAGGTCTGTTCTTTGATGTAATAGCTACTATAACGTGAACCTTCAGCCATCGTTATATCCTCTGTTTAGGCTCACGTGCGAGCCAGTAGATTGTTACATATTGAGCGTCCCAAACACCTTCAACACCACCGCGAGTGAAGTCTGCAATTGACGTTTGTCCACCTTGAGAAAACGTCTTTCTTGTCAGTCTTAACATGCAGCCGTCCGGTGCCTGGAGCTGTCTTGGTACACTAAAGATTTTACTCACATGGCCAAGAACAGCATTAGATTCTTCAATACCAGTATTCAATTGTGAATATACACCAATCTGTAAAAACCCACGCATTTCATTATCGCCATAAGGGCCTAACGTTACAGGGTCTTCACTGGATGGGGTATTGATGATCTTTAACCACACTTTAAAGCCGCTGGCATCAAATGTCAAGTTCTTCCACGCCATAGCGTGTGACATTTCAGCATAGTTGTTCACTAAATGTGATTTCAGGGTATCTTCGACCCATTGAAACGGATACGGGATCATTTATCAAAGCTCCCAAGTTTAAATCCACTGAATGCTTGTCCACCTCTTGCGATGTTCTTACGCAACATGCCGTTCGGGGCCTGCTTACTGTAACCCTCATATTCAATCTTTTGAGCATAAGGTTTACCGTTACCAAAATAAATATCCCAATCTTGATGGATTGGGAGATATCTTATTTTAGTAAACAATCTTTGTTTCGTAGCAGCTCCGGACGGGTCTTCCGGTAGATTGTCCTCAATAAGGTCGGGTGATTTCTGTATCTGCCAACTTCCGCGTAATCCACCGTCCTTAACAGGAGTGTCATCAACAACAGCACTAACGAAGCCATAAAGTCTTTGTTTTACCTCACCTGCGGCTTTTTGCATAGCTCTTAATTGAGCACTGGTAAATTGATCACGGAAGCTCTTCTTAGCCATTAGGAACAGACCTTAACGTAACTAATGATTGTAGTCCCACCCGCACCGATGGGCTCAACCGCATTGACCGTAAATGAGCGACCTTTGTGGTCAATAAATTTAAAACCAATGCAATCTTCTAAATTAATACCGTCCGGTTCATAGGTGATGAAGACCTTTTCACCTTGAAGAATTATGCTACCGTTTACGTTAGTCTTTGACTGCTCATCATAGAACAAGCGTAGTGGTACTTCCTGCTCCTTAAAAGTCGGAGCCCAAGGCTTTGATTCACTTCCCGCTTCTTTTACTTTGACAATGAGTGTTCCATCAAAACCAATCTCTTGGTCATTCAGCATCTCGTGCGCCATCGCAATAAACTCTGAAGCAATTGTCATCGCATTACTCCTTGTGAGCCAGAGCTTCGCAGGTAGTCATTTATCAAAGCCCAGAAACGTGGATGTGGTGTTGCACTTTCTAACATAGCACTCTGACCGACTGCGTATTCAAGTGTTAGTGGACCAAGAATACGCTTTTTCAGTGCATAGTTGGTACTGTTACTTAATAACGGCTTACCGCTCTGCACCGTATCCGCGACCAGTTGGGCCTGTGCCCGCTTAATTGCTACAGGTATGGTGTTACCTGGAATCTCTACACCGTCGCTGTATAAGCCGCTGCGCGGGAACTGTAGCTCCTGATCTTGGTTGGTGCGCTTACCCTTATAGCGGTTAAGGCTCTCCATAAAATCCATCGCATTGATAAGTATAGGTTTCAACTTATCCTCTGCAGGAACTTTAATTCCACGGTCTTCTAAATACTGCGTAGCATATTCAACATCAATATAGCTATTTGCGTTAGGCACACAAGACCCATCTTCAACAATGATAGTCACAGCCATATGCACCTCAGGCGATATCTATTGTAGCATTAAGAATCTGACCGTCTGCGCTTATAATTTTAATATCATATCTTGCAGCGGACGATTTGTTGATTGTAAAGGTCTGCAAGTCAAACTGGTCTTGTGAAACCAATTCTTTATCTTTAAAGACCTGTACAACGTAAGGCGTCTGGCCATTCTGCCACGTCATAACGTAATCAGTATCTACGACACCTGTCGACGGAGGTGGTGTCACCCACCCCAGGACACCGCTTACAGGGTTCAACGTGGCATCTCGACGACGTCTGTTACGTTGCATCATATGAAACAAGAACTTTTTGTCTGTTCGAAATGCCATATGTCACCTTAGCGAGTGCGGATACCGTTACGAACAACCATACGAGGCTGATTGACCACATGTGCAACTTGTGCCATCTGATCGCGGAAAGATGCTAACGTGTGAGCCAGCTCGGTCTTAGGCTTGCGACGTTCAATTTCAGTGTTGACTTTTGCGTACAGTTTAGCACGAGATTCAACAAGTTCGTTCATTGCAGATAACATCTGGTTGTCTGCGTTGACTTGTTCCGAAAGAACTTTTTCATATTCTTTAAGCTCTTCCACGGAAACAGTGTCAAAGTCAATATCTGGAATATCTTTGAGCATTGCTTTAACTGCATCGCTCACGTTGACTTCTAAAGCTAATCGCGTAGTGACAATCGATTTACCGTTAACAGTTTCCTTATCTGCTTCAACCTTAGATAAGGACTCATATTGTGCATTGTCGGTATCTGCAACAATTTCCGTCTGTTCGGTTTCCTGCAATGAGGAAGTGTCATGCTTTTCTTCATGTTCGACGTCCTCAATTACAGGATTTGAACGAGTGAACCCAGGCGCAACAGAATTGACATCTTCTCGCGTGACGGACGGGCCAACTGTAAACTTCAATGCTTCAATTTTAGGCAGGCCATCGGCAGTCCAATGATTGTCATTCTCAACGTTGAGTTTACGAAGCCCTTCAATGATCTTGTCTTTCATCATTCATTCCTCAAAATAAAAGGTGTTACAAGCGAAGTGTAACACCCTTTAAAACATCTAGCAATTTAACGTTTATGCTGCGGGAGCTGCGGACCAGGCTTGCGTTAACGCAGTTCCCGTAACTTCTGTCCCATAACTGTCTTCAACTGTACAGTTGACACTGAACGTTTTACTCAGCATACCTTCCGGAGCCGTACCAGAGATTTTTGCTTTGTTAACGCCCGTGTTTTGAAGGGACAGCGCATCGCCAGTTCCAGGAGCAATTTTGAACTTATAGATATAAGAACCATCATCCTCTGGATCTACTTCTTTAGCACGGATGTAGAAAGTCAGTGGTGTACTTACTTTCATAAGACCTTCAGGGATTGTATCTTGCCAACCACTTTCACCATCAGCTGAATACTGAACTTTACCTACAGTCTTAATCTTTGCTTTAGGTGTTGCATCTGAACCGTGACGTTCATGACGTACATAACGACGATGTCTTGAATGACGTTGATAACGCATGTTTCCTCCTAACAAAAAAGGGACCATATAGGCCCCTTTAATTACATGGCTAAAGCATTAAGCGTGTTCGCGAGTGATCAGGCGAGCAATCTTAATCTGTTTACGCTCAGGGAATACACGAGCCCAGTTGGTAGCAGTCTTCAGAGCGGCGTTATCCGGACCACCTTCAGCAGCAGTACCAACCCATGCGTGACCGACAGGGTGAATGATGTTTTCCCAGCGGTGGAACAGGATTTCAGAACCACCACCTTTGTAGGATGCAGGTTTACGTTCAGTTTCAACAGGAACTTTCGGTGAACCAACACCTAACTGGAATGCACCACGACCGACCAGCCAAGTTTCGTACTTACCGCTGTCGTGAGGCATCATATCATCAACGATAACTTCACGGCCCATGTAAGTCGGGATCATGACTTCAGCACGAGCATCCGGGATGAAGTCGATCAGGTTCATCAGCTGCATACGCTGGTAGACCACACTGTGTACCATCATCATGGACAGGTCGTTCAGGGAGTCACCCATAGTACCAGCAGCCAGGATAACACCAGCCGGGTTGAAGTTAGTCACACCATCGGTGAAAGATACACCAGAGATGTCATGGGTCATATCGTTCTGAACGTGGGTAGACTTCTTATCACCGGAACCAGTCGGAGCAGCAGCGTTCATAGCAAACACACCGCTGACAGTTGCAACGAATGCACGTTGCAGACGGCTCTGACGGTAGCTTGCCACTAAGTTAATGATAGCGTCCAGCGGGTCCGGGGAGATCAAGCTGTCCAGCAGGTCCGCAGAACCCCAGGAATGGTTACGGGACAGACGGATCTGAATTTCACGCCCAGATTTGATACCACCAGGAGTAGAATCGGTTGAATCGCTTGCGCTTGAAACGTTTTCTTCGTCACGATCCAGGTCTTTAAAGAAACGCTGGTTAAAGGTAGTACCTTCACCCATCAATGCAGCGTTAAGACGCTCAGAAATCTCAATAGCACCAGACTGGATCAGTCGGGACTTTTCAGTTGTGCGGTTCTGCACATACGGTACAAAGATTTCTGGAACGATAACATCTGCAAGTTCAGTGATCGCACCACGACGAACAGCAGACAGAAGAATTGAATTAGTAGCTCGCAAATTAAGCATCGGAGCTGACAGAATTTTAGACATGGTAGTCTCCGCAAAGTTAATCGATTTACTTTGGAACTCTACCGCCGTGGGAGGCTCCAATAATCCTTGATTGATCGGAGCCCGTGCTCCGGTTGATGTAAAACTAGCACCAACCGGAGGGAGTGTCAACAAATTTTATTATTTTTTAACTGGACGTACTGGACGCTTCAAGTCTACGCCAGCCATGGCTGCAAGACGGCCTGCTTTTTCAGGGTTTTCACGCAGAATTTTACCCTGCTCAGTAAGGTTCCAACCTTCAGCACTCCACGGGTTCTTACCAGCGGCGCCAGGAGTACGGGAGCCACCAGCACCACCGCCAACGTTTCCAGGGAACCAGTGTGGTTTCTTATCCTGGATATCCTGTAACCACATTTCTGGAGTAATACCTGGCGTTACACCCACGCCGTCGCGGGTAACAACCTGACCGTCTTCGGTGAGCTCAAACAAGCGAGAACCAATCAGCTCAACGTCGTCAATAGCTTCCGTGATCACTTTAGCAGACATTGCAGCCTTGCTCAGTGCGCTCTTAACGATGCGGTTCTTCTCTTTTGTGGTCAACTCTTCTACTTGTTTCTCGTAGGTAGAAAGTTTGTTTTTCAGCTCGTCACGTTCACGCTCAAGAGGAGTTAGCTTGTTACGGATACGCACGTTAATGATCTGCTCCAGCTTTTCATCATCAACTTTATCCGCACGCAGTTTAAGCTCTTCGTATTCCGCGTCGCGCTGTAAAAGCTCGTCAATATCACGTCCGTTCAGCTTACTTAGCTTACTCTTGACCGCTTTATGATCGTTGCGTTCTTTTTCAAGTGCGGATTGCAACCTGTCGATATTCTGCTTACCGCCACCTTTTACGCCAGTGAGGATCCACTTATCACCTTCTTGGGAATAATACTCACGCGCGTTTTCCGGGATTTCGTCTTCAGAATTATATTCAAGTTCCAATGCACCAAAACGAGGCATAGACTGGAAAAAGCCAGCGGAATAAGCTACCGCCAGATGAATGTGATACTTGTTCATAAAAATTCTCCATTGTGGACCGTTCCACTAAAAAGCGCGATAGACCGTTCTACCGCGCTATAAAGACTAATACATCATTAAGAATGAAGCAACTATTTTTTACTCACACTTTTACTTATTGGCGTTTTCATTCCCCGTTTGTTCTCCAGTTGTTTGCTGGATTTGGTTCTGATCATGCTTAACTTGAGGTAGGAGGAATGGATATTCTTCGCGCTCTTTCTCAAGTCGTTCCATCTCTTCTTCAAACGTCAAAGAGGTCATTCCCTTATCCTGCAACCAGTTGTGCATAGACTCAGCACACAACGGAGCACCAAGATTCTTAGCAGTCTGTACCTGCACCAGTTCCTGACCTTCGATGTTAGCTTTGCTGAAGTCAAGGTTAGGTGTAACTTTAACTTCTTCAGGATCAAGACCCATCCATATAGCACAGATACGAAGGATTTTTTCTAATGCAGCAGCACCAGTCTTAGCGATACCGACTAGTGAAGCAGTCTTGGTAATAAGACGTGTTTCCAGTGCATCGCCAGACTCTTGAGCAGCACTTTCTGAACTGCTCAAATGTCCAGAGCGGGCCTGAGCGTCTTTATGATCAGCTTCAAGTGCTTTACGTTGTTCCGGTAAACCTTGTGAGTTAGTGCCAATGTATTTAGCATCACCTTCTGGAGATACATCAATACGAGCACCAGCACCAACGCGAACAGGAGCTTTATCATCAATTGCGTCACTGTTCGTAATACCACCACGAACAACCAGCGTATCCTGGCTCTGCATAAACAAAGCCTGTCGATAATCAGCTTCACCCTGATAGATGGAAATACATCTGTTTGCTAATGCAAGTAGCGGTGGCTTATCCGGTTCTGGCACTAAGTCCATAGCGTTACAGAATACGAAAGGTATCTGCTCAAGTGGAGTACCTTTATATTGAGGGACTACAACATCAGAGCTTACTTCTTCTGGTTCGTCACCCTCACCAGGAAGCAGTTCTGTCATGTACTGCCCGTACACGTAACCGCTATCTGATGGTTCATCTACAGTGGCACTTCCAAGAACAAGAACTCGGTATTGAACTTTATAAGTCCAATCAAATGAAGTCTTGTCCATTACGTCTTTGGACTCATCTAATACGACTAGGTTAAGATTAACTGAACCAAGATCGTCTTCACCATCATCCCAGTTTCGTATACTTAACGCCTCGTATACCGCGATGTACGGCAGCGTGTCGCGGGTACTTCCCGCTGGCAGCTCTAACAGAAGGCCAAGACGGCCATCGCGTAGCTGTAGCTCGTTTATGCGGCGTAGCAACTGGTCTAAACTTTCGCGCTTGCTGGTAGCAGCCTGACGAAGTGGTTCCATTGCTGAAGGTAACTGGATAATAGCTGCCTTACTATGCAACATACCACCGTGGTTGATTACTGCATCCGCCACATATTCCGGGAACACCGCACGTTCTTTATAATCATTATAACGAGTATAGCCATCTTCGCCTGGTTTCATACCGTCATAACGCATAGCAGGTGTCGGTGGAAGATACAAAGTACCTTGAGCCTTAATGTGGTCAGCTCCAAGGAAACAGTCTCGCATCTTCAACCATAATGCACTAAACTGTAAATATTTAGGATGAACCGAAGAAATGGCCATCTGTTGAACTCCTTATGTCCCCACAGTCTTACCGACACTACCGCCACGTGCTTCGTTGGCTATACGATAACGAGCTTCGTCAGCAATGTGGTCTTCAGAATCAGTATCGACATCATCAAGATCATCTTCGTCTCTAGCAAGAGTTGGAACAAGATCTATAAAGTGATGACAGTTGTCAAAAATAAACATAGAAGGTCTTTCACGTAGAGCGGCAACCTTAGGATCCGGAATTGAAGCAGCTAAATATTCCCGCATTCGTTTCCAACCTGCTTTACGTGATCCAGGAGATTTATCACTTCGAATCCACTGTACACCAGGATAAGACCGACCATTGATAGTTATTGGCTTAGACATTGTTGCTGCGGTACTGTTACCGTCTTTAACGTCCCAAATGCTATTATCAGCAGGCCCTGGAACTACGCGACCGTATAAACCAGCTTCAATTTCCCTGACGATGATACCACGAGCAATTTCAGAATCCAATAATCTTAAACCTTCGTTCGGTTTCCCGTTAGTACCATACCACTCCATGATCCTAAACAAGTCACCTCGTACAGTTCGTACACGACGCCCATTCGGATACACGATATCACTACCATCACTTCTTGCCCACCAACCGACAGAGAATGGTTTACTTGAGCCCCAGTCAAATGATCTATCAATTCTCCAAGAGTGAGGTATTGGGAATGGTTTGACCACATGTATATTCTGGCGCCACAGGTCATCGAACATACCACCGGACGTAATATCCCAACTACCACCGAGCCACGCCATGCGGAGGTTAGGATCGTCAATGTTTACAAGCTGTGCAACATACTCAGGTGTTAAGTTACGGTTCTCCCTGTATGAACCAAATATATGGCAGCGAGTACGAACTACGTCTTCCCGTTTCTGTGTACGCGGGTTGAATACGTTCGTTACTTCCTTCTTCATTGACCCAAGCGGGCAAGAGTTAATAAAATACTTCTTGACCCAGTTATGCCCAACTCCAAATGGGTTAGTTGTAGAAAAGATTTGCAACGGCAAAGGTGGCAGTATGAACTGCATTGCGTATTCGTGGTCCGGTTGAACGAGGACAAGACGCCCAGTTCTTTTATACACATCACCGTCAATAATTATTGGGTTTTCTTCCGCAACAAAGGATGTACGGTTACAGGACTTCATCGCTTCATAAAGCCCACTGTCCGGATATTTAGTTAATTCGTTCCATCCAATAAATGGAAATTCCTGACCGTGGTACAGCCAGTAATCCTTAGGCTTTTTAGCAACACGGAACATTAGTTCTTCGCCGCTAGGCCATACCCATTTATAATCTGACTTGGAAGATAAGAACTTACAACCGTCATTAAATTCAGGAAACCAACGTTGCGACTTTGCTACTAAGTCATCTAAGTTTTTGTATTCTCGGTCAAAAATGATACCGCGCCAATGTTTCCCGTACCCCATGCCAACATAACGACGAAAACGCATCAACTGCGCATCGGTCTTTCCAGGACCACGAGTACCGTGATAAAGGATCTCATCGGCTGGGCAACTCAGTGCCAACACCTGAGATCCTGGATGTGGTTTCCATACTACCTTAGTGGACGGTGTCTGAATCATTGAGTCCATTTAAAGTATCCTCTTGCAGCTTAGTCTGAGACTCCCCAGCAACTCTTTCCCAATCGTCCATAGAACCGACCATAGGAACCAGCATAACACCAGTAGATACACCAACATCCATCTTCTGTTGCTTAGGAGCTTCAAATCCAAAGATGCTACATAATTGTTTATATGCAGCAACACGAGCAGCCTGAGAAGATCCAGGACCACGATAAGTGGATTCAAATCTAAGACCTTCAATGATGCGCTGGCGCTCTTGTTCTATTTCATATTTGCGGTCACGTTCAGCACTTCTTGCTTTCTGCTGTTGAAGTTCTTTGATTCGTCTTTGGCAATAGCTATCATCCTGAAAACGTTTGGCATAATCAAACGCCATTGCGGAGCTCATACCAACACGTTTACACGCATTAACCCAATCATAATCGAACAGATATTCTTCAACGACAGAGTCACGTATAGCCATCTCTTCTTTAGTGAGATCGGCTTCGTATTCGATGCTACGTGTCCAAGGTAGAATAGGCTTTACCATAACGTTACTCCTGTCGATTCTTGACACGAATATAAGCGGTGGATTAATTAATTGCAAGGGTTATAGTAAATGTCAATAAAAAGCCCGCTCGATATAAATTCAAGGAGCGGGCTTTACTTATAAACCAATCTACATTTCTGTTTTAGGAATGTACATTATCTCCTGGATGTCTTGTCTCATTTGTTCGACCTTATTGACCACATATACAGGTGGTGTTGAAGGTTGCAAATTTACCCTGTGTCTCTTGTGCATCTGATCAATGGCGATAGCACTGACTCCAATTTGTGCAAGTCCAATCATCATATAGATGAAAAGCAATCGTGGTTTCTTACACAATATAAGAAGATCATTGATGAAATGACGCATAATCAACCTCTTTCCTTTTCTCGGTCACATGCTTGCGTTTTTCTCCGTAGAAACTTTAGCATGGTTCTTGAACCTGACCAAGATAACACGCCTATGAACGCCCCACTGAGCCCAAGTGGGACACCATGTTCCACGTTAATTACACCTATCAAGAAACCAAAGAATGCAGAAAAAGCACCCTCTTGAATGAAGGAGCTGAGTCTGAACCTTTCTTTAGCATCATGGGTTCTTGCAGCGTAGCCAAGGGAACCCCCTACCATCGCAATGGCAGTGAGAATAAAGACTATATTCCAATCCCAGTTCGGCGACACTTATAACCCCTTACTATGCCATGTGGATACCCGCGAGCAAGACTTCATCAGAATAAGGTTGCACACCGTTCTCATGTTTGATAATCGCTTTCACGATCGCAAGCATGAGCTTATCATCGGTCAATGAAATCGGCTGTTCTGCACCAACACCACAAGCCTTAGACACGGATTGAATATAGGCTTCAGTGTTATTTTCATTCGGCGGAGCCCAGCGTGAAATAATTTCCCGTACAGTGTCAATCCCTTTATTACCGACGCGCTTCATCCCTTCGCGGTTCCGGTAGTTTAGTAGAATGCGCGCAATGGCGCGAATACCGTATTTTACATCGATAAATTGACAGAAAGAACGGTCAGTCCGTTTGTCTTCTGGAACAAGACCTTTCCAGTTATCACCCCAACGAATATTTCCCGGATTGTTATTCCGGATACCTCGTGGTTGCACAGTCATAAAAAAGCTCCATTCAGTTAAACCGAATAGAGCATAGTTGAATTATCACACGCACACAATCAATTATGTGCAATTAGGATGGAACGTTTAGTTACGCAATCCGGCAAGGACTTTGCAGTTTATCACCGTTCTTTACGCGGATTTCGCATTGCATCATACTGTAGTTCGCACTGCTCGCCGGCAAGACGATACTTTTCAGCCTCTTCTGCCACTTGTCTGTATTCTGTGACGCTTTCTGAATACAGTTCGGTGAGCACACGGGCGATCTGGGCGGTTGTCTTGCTATCGGGCTGAGGGCCGGTAGCGTCACCGAGGTACTTACGGACGGTTGCGATTTCGTTGTGCAACCTGTCATTAGTAGCACGATAATCATTAAGATCGGCAACCAAAGACTCAATGCGAGATTGGTACTGGCGTTCGATAGTGTCTTTCTCATACGCTCTTCGTTTCTCCTCCTCGAAATCAATCGCTTTCTGAGTTTCTTTTTGGTACGACACACCGGCATCGAAACCCTCCTTTCTAGCTGTTTCTATGGCATTGTCATAAGCCCAGTTGGCTAGAATAACAATTAGGACAAGTGGTATCCAAGGTGCAACCAAACCGATTATTTTTCTAAGGAGCATACCTTATCACCAATTCCCATAGACAAGTATTGAATCGCAAGAAGAAATGCTATAGCTTCCTTCGTATCCCCTAAGTCTTTAAGGGTCTTGAACGTATCTTCAAGTTGCTGCACGTACTTCTCGAATTGTGGTAAGGCATCAATCTCAGCAGCAGCTCCGCGCATATACACTCTCGCAGCCGCTAATTGTGCGTCAGAAGTATCACTCATGATATTCTCCAGATTACACTATTTCGAATTTCATCATTCCAAACGTATTTCCCCTTCTCGCCATTTTTATAGGATGGAACAGAAAAAACGGAGGAACTTGGATATAGGTCTGATGTTGTTAAGCGTATACGCTTACCGTCAAAAGGTCCACCAACACAAAGGAACAGACCAGTCTTAGGTTTCTTCAAAATGGTTCCTCCTCGTCTGTACACTGAGCCATTTTAAGAGTATAAGCTACGTCATAGAAGTCAACACCCTGACCACAGCTATCGCAGTAATGACAGGCCAGTCTCACAGCCTCTTCTGAGCCGCAACCTGCCGCCATTGTACCCATCAAGAACTCAAACGCACTACCCTCGGCAATAAATTCGTTAGTGTCTGGTAGACCTAATTTACCATCCCCATAGATAGGATACACGACAAGTTCCTGCGTCACTGCAATACCGTAACGGGAATCTGGATTCATATCTGAGAAAGGTTCTTTACGACCACGAACCGTAGTTTTCAGATGTTCTACAATATCATCTACAGGACGTAGTTTACCAGACATTGCAACAAGACACAGTCCAATCCCTGGAATATTGACAGTATGAACTTTATTCGTAGTTGTTGCAATATTACCCCATGTAACCTGACGATCTACAGCCAGTATACCATCACGATAAGCAATTGCGGTCATATTAAACGCCCATATATGTGATAAATTTTATAAGCAGTGGAAAGACCAATATTGAATTCTCTCGCTGCAACCTGAAATCTGTTCTCTTTACCAGTGTAATTTCTGAGAAATTGATAAATTTCCTCTTTATCCAGGTGTCTGTTTCGCACAAGTGTTGGCGACCAAAGCCGGCGCATTTCGAGCGTAGCCGCGAATCTTCGCTTGATCTGAGCTACTGTACCAACGTACCAATACTTTGCCCCATTTTGCCCAATAGCCGCGTGGACGCATCGCGGCGTACCTGTTTTAGCGAACTTGCGCTTTGCAAATTCACACGCGAGTTCTGCATTGTCAAAACGTTGCAAGCCCATAAATCACCCCGGCAATATAATTTCGTAATCAATCAGGAAAGACCGCAGAGGATACGCCAGATCGTTACCCTCTGCAACGTGGTCATAGGAATAGTATTGTTTCCCTTGCAGACCTTTACATGGGTCATATACCTTAACATCACCGAAGCGAGCGTCAATAATGATCTGATGGAAAAGTCCAGGTAACTGCAAAGAGGGTACAGTCGCAAGATACAAGCGCCCAGGTCGAATCTGGTGCATACCGGCAGTGATATGCGGCTGTGCAAAGACACCATGCTTATACAGATAGTTCGACACGTCAGTAAAACCATGAATATAATCATTTGTGAACTCGTCATACACCTGCTCAGGGTCTTTGTCAAGAAGCATAGCAAGGCAGGTAGGGATGCAGGACATTATGCTTTTCTGAGTTTTATGCTTGATTGGGTCATTGATAGTAATCATTAGAACACTTCCTTAAACAAATCAAATTTAACATGCTCGTAGATTTTATTCAGCTGAGTCAGCTTACGAATAAATTCTTTACTGGTGTTCTCGTCAATTGCACAGGTATCCGTCTGGATCTTCCATGTGTCGGAACGCAGACGAAGCAGGAACGACCCGTTCGGATAAACAGTCTTCGCTTCTGGCATATAGTGCAGAATGCAAGATATCGTTCCTTCGGGTGGTATAAGAACAATATAAGTATCATTCACGTCGCTGTGACTAATAATCCAACCGCTCTGTAACAAAGCATCCCGGAGCTGGCAATACATTTTCGGAATAACAATATCTTTGGCCATTATTGTACTTCCACAATTAACAGTTCACCATGACGTACACGAGCAAGTTCATATAAATCTTGTTTCTGCTCGATGTCCAATTGGCAATCAAGGATTGCAATATCGCAATGGAATCCACTCGTACGAATGACAGTGTCTTCATATGAGGCTTTGTGATAAGAAACCAAACGAAGGTGGAAACGATCAAACTGTACTACGGACGACTCACGCGACAGTTGCACACAGCGAACGAATTCAGGATCTTCACGCAACACTTCTTCGAGCTGACGGCGATAATCATTAGTCGGGCACAAAGTAAAAGCGACGCGATCGTCTTTCAACTGTGGCCTCAACATAGACCAGGCTTTAACTATATTCTCGTTCATATAACCCCCTTTAACGTTAACGGAATAACTATAGCAGGATACGCAAGTTGATTAACATACGTGACCGCAATAATTAATAACCACAGTTAGTCGTCCGTGTGCTTTAATTCTTGTTGGCGCTGAATCGGTTACGCATACAGGCAGACCGAATATTGTAATCACCTCTCGAGTATTTACATACGGAACTAACTTTATACGAACAATATAGGACAGGTGAGGTGGGGATATAAAGTGTCTAGTGACGAGATAATCTACAAACGAAGAATCCTTGGCAGAGATCTAAGAGCCGCCCCGCGGCGTTACTATAACGTCCCGTGATCGTCAGTGAGGTGATTGTTACGTCATGTGACTGTTGCGCGCTCTATTGTAACGTTGTTTATTATTACACGCGTTATTATTTTTTATTTGATTAGTATGCTATCTATTACATGACTATATTGTACCGTCCAGTATAATTACATCTGTTACTATCCACCTGCCCACTATGTGCTGCCTATGTATGTGCTACCTGGTATTTCCTGCGCGTGCTGTTACCTGGTATTTTCGACACGCTCGCGCTACCTGGTATTTCCGACACACCGTCTACCGTATAGTCCCGGATGTTATTATTATGAAACACAACTAAAAAAGTTCTAAAATAGTGCAGATAATAGTTGCATCCGATACCCCGTTGTCATATTATAAACGCGTGGGGTAAAGGGGGTTTTCAAGCGGGACACTGGTTCCGCGCCCGCTTCACCCGAAGGGAGATTGCATTATGTCTATTATCTACTTACCGCGTTCTATGTCCCAGTCCATGATCACCAAACGTATTATCGGCAAGCGCCTGCACCAACTGGGCCTTACTGCGGAAAAGGTTGACGGGGATTGGGGTTTCGACGAGTATCTAGTAATGCTCCCGGGAAACGAAAAGTATTCCAGCACCCCGTTATATATTCGCATTAACGAGGACGGCACTGTCAGCTCTTATAGCGTAATGTACGGTCGACCAGTATGTCAAGCGAATAGCCTTTGGTCTGTGTTCTGCTTTATTACAATGATAGCGAAGGTCATTCAATATTACTAGCGTGCTAATGGTTGCCCATTGTTACAGTGGGCTCCCACTAGCAATCCGCTAGATCAACATGGAGATAATCACAATGGCAACTATCACTCGCGTAGCAAAAGACGCTCGCTTCTTCGCCACTATGTCTAACGCTCGCCGCGCCTTAAAAAAGGTTCTGGATGTGGACACTGCGACAGCTAATAGCTTTATTCACCAGGAACCGCACGAGGACGGTGGCCGCTACTGGTACAGCGAAAGCGCCGTTAATAAGGCAGCCAACGACCTTGTTGAAGCTGATAAAGCGACTGTCGTGGAAGTGACCACACAGCAAGCTCCGGTCGCTCCCGTTAAAAGTAAAGCACGCAGCGAAACGCGCAACGGGGTCCGCCGCCCGATTAAAGGTAAATGCGCAGACGTTTGGAACGCCCTGGATAACATGTTGCCTAATAATGTGCCAACTATTGGTAACGTCCGTGACCTTGCGAAAGCTAATGGTTGGAATATTAATAACGCAACGATTGAATTCTACGCATGGCGTAAATTCCACGGGCTCAATAATAAAGGGGGCAACTAATTATGTTCTACTTATTAGCGTTCTTAGTGTTCGGAGCTCCAATAGTTGCGGGTCTGTATTATACGGAGGGTAAATAATATGGAAACTATGGTTCTTTATTGTTGGGTTGACCTGGACGAACACGAATATTGCGTAAATATTAACAACGGACCAGTCCCGGACGTAACTTTCACATCCTATGACGAAATGGATGCTTATGTAAAAGGTTTCCGCGAGTGCGCTCGCATTGCAAATATTAACGTGACTGTAATTTTACCGGAGTGACTATCATGGCTCAAGCTATTATCACAAAATTCGTGAACCCAACTGCCGCTCGTGCTCCGCGCGTAAAAGCAACCGGCTGGAGCGGTTCTGTAACTATCACATGACGTGACGATCTGGGCGTTTACGGCAACCACCGCGCAGCAGCGGAGGAGCTGATCAATAAGTTTAACGTTAAAGCGGGCGTTGAATTTGGGATCCTTGCTGGTGGTGAGCTCCCGGATCAAAGTGGTTACGCGTTTATCGTTCAATAAGGGGATAATTATGGAACGCAACTATTTCCAGGTTATTTATCGCGGTCGTTGCTATCACATCCGCAACAAGTTTCGCAACCTGTCTCGCGATCAACTTGAGTACGCTATTAATCTGGTTGGTGATGGCCACTTCGCTACACTATCAGAAGCGTTAGAATATGTGTCCGCTGAGTGACATATACATTGCCCATAGTAACGGTGGGCAATAATATGCACTTCGCATAATTAACTGAGGAAACTATTATGTCTACAATATTAAACCAGTCCATGATCACCCGTCGCATTATTGGAAAGCGTATAGCTAATCTTGCGACTATTACCGCAGAGCTGGAAACTTTCGGTAATAACGCGCGCAAATATCGCGTCCGTTGCAATGGTCTTAACGTTTATTTAACAGTCTTCAACGACGGTAAAGTTTACGCGGAACTGCATACTATGGGCCGCCTGGTTGCAACCGCGTCCACGCTGGTGGGCTTCATCAACCTGTTAAAAAGCTGCTAATATTTAAAATTGTAACGGAGGGTAATAATATGAACGCTATCCATGTCAAAGCACTAGCACCGACTCAATCCAAAGGTATGCGCTTCAAAGCGGTCGGCCTCGGTATGTGCGCAGTAACTTCAAACGACTACAACCTCAACAGTGAAGCGAACGCGGCTGCCGCTGCCCAGGAACTACTGGACAACTACAATATGCAGAACCAGTCGCTTCAACTTAAAATACTTGGAGTTGGTACGCTTCCAGATAATACCTGGGCGGTACTATTAACTTGTAAATAACTTCTAACTGCATTATACAATCCGCGCCCTGTTGAAGTCCAACGGGGCGTTTTCGTTTTTGTACCCGCACCACCTCCCGCGCTACCCTGCTGACCACATGTTACTCACCCGTAGCTCCACCATTCGCGCTCTAAGAGCGTAAACCCTTCCTCCGTATATTACCATTGACACAAATATAGTCGCCTTATACGCGCTTACAGCGATCCACTCCCTGCATCCCTGTACGCGATTTTGGGGCATTTTCACCCCTCACTGCCACCCTTACACTGATCCAACCGCTTTATCGCGCTACGTGCCCCGTTTTCGCGGCTATTTTCGCTTTATGGGCGACCCGCTACACCGATCTCAGCCACCCAACCTCACCGAAAAGCCACCTTTCACCGAAAAATCCGGCGTTTATACCATAAAATAGAATCGTTTTCGGGCTACAAAATTTCAAACTCAAAAATCCGATTCGCTCCGAGCAATGCTTCAACAAAAATCGCTTGCAATCTACTTTTCTTTTGTGTTAGACGCACGGGCACGCATTATGCGCAGGCGCCAGGCTCTGCCCTGTCTACTGACGAGCCAAATTTATAAAGTTCATAAATTCGTATATTTTCGCGTAATATACGAAATGAAAGGAGGTAAGTGCATGAAAAATAAGGTAAAAATGTGTATATGTGTGTATTTATATAAATTTTATAAAGATTTTTTGTTTTTTGAGTTGTCTACTGACGACCCTACGAGACCCCTTTATAAAATTTATAAATTCACACGTTCCCCCCAACCCTCAAAATTTTCCCTTGTTTTTCATACACTTCGCTTCGCCGTTTTATGTATTACGGGGTCTTTATAAATTGTGCATTTTTTCACCGATCTTTATAAATTTGCAAATTCACCCTTCAGACTGTTGTAATTTTTGCAAAAGCAAAAACTTTGCATATACAAAACACCGCAAAACATCACAGTTGCAAATAGCAAAAACTTTGCATAAATTAAAACTTGGCAACTGAATTTCAAAATCAGTCGATTTATTATTATCAAGGGTGAGGTTATGCGCAATCGTAAAATTGAAATAACACACGCACACGTACAAGAAATGTTCGGTTACGACGAAGTGATGTACGCCAAAGCGGTAGCTATATTAGAGCAACATAATGACAGCCTAAGTAATGTGGTCAAAGCATGGAAGGAGGCTGGCCTCGTGTTGCGGCCGAATGCGGTCAAGACGCTGGACGACGGGCGGACGTATATGTGCTGGTCGGCTCCGATGTTGGGTATGATGTTCACTATCGACATCTACTTCGCATACTGGTTGTTAGAGGTGGATTGTGTGATTCCGCTCGACAAGTATATGCGCAGTAAAGGGTTCAATAGTTGCTTTGATGTGTGCCCTGACACGGAAGGTAACGGTGTTATGATCCTGGGCTTTAAGTGGGTGGATGATAAGTGTGAAATACGGCCGCTGCGATATCCACGTGGTAAAGCGCGTCGTGCATATATCGAAGACGGTATTGTTCATTGGTGCAATGTAACGAAGCGTCGAATTAGCACTGACCACATTGCGTATATCAAAGAGGGCCTCGTTAGACTTCAGACGAATAATAGTGGTAATGTACAGTTACAGCAAGAATTGCAAGAACTCATTGAGTACATTGATCAGTTCGGAGTGTGAGATGGCTGACAAACAAGATCTGCTTCCTAAGTGGTATCCAGATTATCATGAGTCGGATACTTTAATGCGTATTCAATTCATCTTGGATCACCAAACTGACTTTTCATTACATTTAAGGGAAGAGCTCAAAGAAACGGATATGAAGAACCTGTGGGCCATTAAGAAACGTCTTCGTTTACGGAAACATCTTGATGACCTGCATAAAGTTATGCAGAAACTTATACGGTACATAATCCGTATTGAACAATCGCGTGAGATTTGGAGGAAGTGATGGAAACGGTAAGTAATTCACCTTTATATAAAGCAAAGGTGCGACTTCTTGAACTAGCTAAACAGTCCGACCTGCAGGCAAATCCTGATTTACTTGACGCTATTGTGAATGCGATGGAAGTTATGGACGCGGCGGACTTCCTTCTCCATCGTGTGTCGCACGTCGCCAAGGCTTTAGGTTACACGGGTAATGTCGAAGATTTTCAAAGTGCGTTCGAATACCTTATGCGTAACCGCGAGAAGGCGCTGGTGGTGGATCGTCAATATCAGCTTATCAAAAATAAATCGAAGGTCGAACGTCTACTTCGTGAGACTTTGGAAATAGTAACGGGAGGTGAAGATGCAAATTAATCTTACTCAGAAGGCTGTGCGATACTTCGGTGAAGTGTTCTTTGTTCCAGTGTGGGCGAAATACCTTGCGGTTGACGAGGACGGTACTTTAACTGCATTTGAGAATGAACCTCAGTGGTGTGAGTGTATCGACGGCGATGGTTTTTGGGTATTGACCGAGCCAGGTATTGAAATCGACATCTGCTATAACGTAGATCTTGAAGGTATGGATTTCAAAGAAACGTGTGTTAATATAGACTATAAAGTAAGCGACAATCCTCATGACCACACTGAATGGTTCGAGCGTATGCGCAAAGGTGGCTATAAGCGCGAATTCCTCGGAGAATGGAAGCCACAATGTGGTCAACTGAATAAAGAAGGTGATAAGGATGAGTAAAGAAACCCAGATTCCGTTAACTCAAGAAGAAATTGATATTCTTCAGACCGACATCCTTACTTTATGCAAGCGTATCAAAGACGCGTATGAAGAAGGGTTATTTGATAAGCAATGGAACCAGGAAGTTCAGACAGATGAACAACTGTGGAACGCGTCTACTGCGAAACTTATCCATGACGCATTGATCAAACAAGCTATGGAGCAATAATTATGATCACAGCACAAGAAGCTCGTACAAATAGTGAAAACTTGGATACCAGTGCATATCTTGATGATTTGGATAAATGGATTACTAAAGCGTCTCTAGATGGCAGGGATCATATTAAATTATTTAAAAAGCCATATAGTGAAATTGGTAGTCCTAATGCACGTCCTGTAATGAGAAAGGTGACTGAACAACTGGTATCATTTGGATATACGATCTCATATAAGCAACCATTGAGTCAGATGGATACTGAAAGTGTAGAAATTTTATGGTAATTGTGAAGGTAATATATGCTAGTCAAACTCGTTGTCGATGTTAAATTTGAAGAACCAATTAAAGGTCAAAATATCCATACTTTGGAAATTGGCTCTTTTAATACCGATAAATTAATCAAAGGGAAGCTACCTGCTTTAGACTTACCGTGTGATATTGACCACAGACTACCAGCTGAGTCAACCGCTAAAGTCCGTGGAAATGGGCGTATCCTGTCTTTTGCTGATTCTATGAAAGATTGGGAAGATTTAAAATTTATTGTTAGCGCACGTATATTAAAAACCGAATATAAGGTAGCTTCTGATAATTATATGAAACACTTTTATCCAAGAATTATTTTTAAGGATCGTATAAATATCTCTAAAGAAGAGATAACATGCCAACCTATCGCTTGTCGTTGGGTCTTAGTACCATAATCTGCAGGGGGTTAACCCCCTGCGATCCATCAGTATATACTATGTGTGTCCTAATGGATCGTAGGAGAATAACATGTCAGATTTAATTACCGTTCACTATTATGGTTCAGATGTAGAAGTACCAAAAGACACAAGATATATTGCAACAGATTCTGATGGTTGCGTGTACGCATTTAATAATGACAAGCCCGTCTTTAATGAAAAGGTCGGTACATGGTGTGTTTACACGAATTCTTTTAAGCTGGTAGATGTCAACTTTGATGTTGTACCATCCCGTTCGTTATTTGAAATTAATCCCGCTACGTTTTAAGGTAATAACATGCTGGAACTTTTTCCTCAAGAAATTAAACAATACGAACAGTGGGCTGTCTGCGGTTTTCATCCAGGTACATCATCAGAAAAACAACCTTATGTATGGGACGATGATTTAGGGGATATGGTCCCACTTCGTAAAGACGGCAACGATAAAAAACCGTCTAACTTGCATTTACTAATGTCCTTTGAAGATGCGGAACGTTGTATTCGTTACTATAACGAAATCGGTCATAATCTGCGTCTAGGTTTCTATCTACTTCCAAGTGATCCGTTCTGTTGTATAGACATGGATATTAAAGACACCATGTCTGAAATGGAAAAGAAAGTTGCTGGCGAGCGATATAAGAAGATTGTTGAATCGTTCCACAGTTATACGGAAATTTCCAGAAGCGGTGATGGGTTGCATACATGGATTTATTCCATCCCTCAAGCTGGTAAGCGCCGTGATGGTGTAGAAGTATATTCACAGTATCGCTTCATTATCTGTACAGGTGATCACTGGGATGTTACTCCACGCACTGTGTCTGGTGCTCCAGGTAGTGAAAGCGAAGGATATATTGCTAATCTCATTCATCAGCTTATGTCAGAGATGAGTGAAATTAATGAGTCTGATGGCTTCCAAATGTTGGAACTTACTGAAGAAGATTTCAGTAATGACCCATATGCAATGGAAGATCAGGATGTTTATATCCAGTTGTGCGAACAAGAAAACGGAACGTTGTTTAAACAGCTATGGGAAGGTCGTTGGAGAGCTGAAGAAGTTGATACTTCTATCGGTGAACGCTGTTTCCCTTCTCAGTCTGAAGCAGAATTTGCATTAATTGACTTTCTTTGCTTTAAGAGCAAGTACAATTTCCAGGTAAGACGCCTATTCATGTATTCACCAATGAGTAGTCGTTACGATGATTCACGTCGTATGCCTGGTGAAAAAATTAAGCGTCCGTACCACCTGGATAGAATGATTCGTAACTATCGATATGATGCTCATGTTAAATCTATGGGCCTTATGCAGATAGTTCAGAATAACGTTAATGCAGCTATAGAGCGCACGGAGAAACTGCGTCAGGCAACTACACCAGAACGCCCACCTGAAGAAGTGTTGACCACAGATGGTAATTACACTGAAGAACAGGCAGACGGTTTAGCTTGGCCTCCAGGATTTATGGGCGAGGTTGCTCGTAATATGTATAAAGCGAGCTTGTTGCCTATTAAAGACATTAGTATTCTGTCTGCTCTTGCTTTATTTAGTGGTATGTGCGGTAAGGCGTGGAACACAGTTACACGAAGCGGTCTGAACAACTACTTTGTATTAATTGCACGTTCTGGTATTGGTAAAGAAGCGTTTCGCTCTAACATTGAAACCATTCTTTCTCAGGTGTCCAATTATGGCGGTCAGGACGGCCAGCAGATATTCGGTATTGAACGTGTTTTAGATACTAGTACCTATGCGTCTGATGCTGCATTGCGCAAAGACGTCATTATGGATACATCGGTTATGTCCTGTGGCTCATCCATTAACTATAAGACTGAAGTCGGCGCGTTTTTCCGTAACGGTAAGATGGAAGTCGGTAAAGCTAAAGATATTATGGATGAAATGCTTTCCCTTTACGATAAGGGGCATTTCTATGCTTTCTCTGGTGGTTCAAAGCACTCCAGCAAAGATAATACAACCGCTGGTGGTAAGGTCAAGGCATATAGTTTTGCAGGTGAAACTACACCGGATGAATTTTACGGGAACGTTGATGACCGCATGATGTCGAGTGGTTTTATGTCTCGTATTATTGCATGGGAATGTACAGCTAACAGGCCACTAATGAATAAGAGTATGCTCCTGGAATATCCAGAAGCAATTCTGCGCACTATTGGAGCTATCTATAAACAAGCTGTGCGTATTATGTCAGGGACTGCTCCATGCTATGTTGAAATGGAAGCAGAGGTACACGAAGCGTTTGATAACCTTGATAATGTTGTTGCGAAGTTCCTGAATAGCGGTAATGACGGTGAACAGGTACAGGATGAAGTAATTCGTCAGATGTACACAAGAAAGGCGTTGAAGGTATTGCGTATCGCCTCCCTTCTTGCTGTAGCGGATAACAGTGAGCGTCCTATTGTTACTATGGAACATTATCGTTGGGCTGAGTCATTTATTGATCAGGGTAACGAGCGTTTCTTAGAGAAGCGTAATAGTGGGCAGATTGGCTCTACAGATAGTACCAGTCGTGAGAAAATAATGCTCAACTCTATCAAGAAGTTCTTGGATGGGGAAGTTAAAGCTGGCGTGTATAAACGGTTCCCGATGTTCAAGGGTGCGTTTATTGTTGCACGGAGTGACTTATGTACTTATTGTAGACAATTTAAAGCGTTCAAGCAGACAAGAAATGACAACATCCTGCAAGTCATAGACAATACAATCTATGGTTTAATGTCTATGGAAGTTCTTACTGAGATGAGGCCAATGGACTTTTCAAGTTTCTTCGGTGCTGAGTTTACACCACCGAGAATGAAATGTTATTTGGTAGACATTGAAAGAATGAACGAGATTATTAAGTTATAAAAAAAAAATGGGCGCTATATGCGCCCATTATATTATTCATGCAATTCTAAGAAACCGCATACGACATATTCAAACATTTCATCATAATCCGGTGTTGAAAAGTCTCCAACGTGATACTCACCTTTCTCAAACGTAACCACAGTTGAAGAGTTCATGTATGTGTACTTAATCTTGTGAGTTCCGTCTATGCAGTTGTGTGAGAATTCCTCTGACTTGTTCATTGCATTTCTGATGTTTCTTTTTACAAGATCTTGGTGAGTCATTTTGTGTTCCTCCGCTTATAAACTGTATAATACATACTATAGAGCATTTCCTTAGGAATGCAATAGGTATCAAGAATTATTTTACGTCCGAGGGTCAAATGTCCAGTTACAATCTAGCAGCTATTAAAATTGTGTACGGTGCTCTATACCAGGATGAGGAGTTCCCAGGCATTGAGCAGGCAATTAAAAGAATCAAGTCCAATCGTGTTGACTCGGAACAACTGTTCGCCTATGCTTTAGCCATAAGTAAGAACGAGGTCCGTCCTTACTATGAAACGCTGTCACGCCAGTTACGAAGTGTAATAGAAGAACGTGACTTAATGCGACACTGTGGGTACACCTTCTTAACCGGTAGAGCCATGCGTGTCAGCAAATAAATGAAAGGAGTTAAAACATGCAAAAGCATCAACCTCTATATAAAGTCCGTCGTCTTGGTGGTGGTCTCTACGCAGTAGAGCGCAATAAACGTTCTATTACAATCGTCAGTGTTAAAGTGGGATCACGTAAATTCTACAGCGTTCCTAACTGCTCGCCTTTGTTACCAACACTGCGCGACGCTGTGTTGTATGTACTTACTGGTGCGTTCTTTTAACTTCCAGTTTGTCATTAAAGATTTAAGGAGTGGGCGATGGGTAAATTAAAAACGACAATTTATACTAAAAAATCTCTTGAAGGATTCATGCAACATCTGGCTGAGTTGGGTCTAAGTGTGTATGGGCCTTGTATGAAGGATGAGGTCGAGTACCCTTCCTTGATGGACTACAATGTCGACGATATTATCAATCGACGTAAACGTATCCAGGACGATAGCTTATTTTTTGTGGATGATATTACATTAATTGATGATTAGGACACTGGAGAAATAATATGCGTGATAAATTTGAAGAAATGACGTTAGATGCGAGAGTGATAGCATCTCTGGCAATCATTGAAACAGCTCAGAATTCTTTCATAGAAGCCTATCGTTTATGTAAACCAGAATCCTCGTTAGACGAAATAGAGAAAGCCTGGCAGAAATCAAACACATGTAGCATATTGCACCGTCTTATGACGGGTGAAGAACAACCTAAAGAGAATTTACACTAATGCCTAGCAAAATATACAAGGTGTTAGGATGGAAGCCTTATACTTTTCGCTCAAACTACGACAAGGAAATGAAGTGTAAACGATGCCCAAAGTGTGGTCACACTGAGTTTACAGAGACTGTTGTAGCTCAAGTTGATGGTTACTATTCGCCTGTGTGCGAGTCACAGATTAATTGTAATCATTGTGCGAAAGAGGTAAACTATTGGGCATATGGTTACTACGAACCACATCATATGGTTGCAGATCGTAGTATGTCGATGCTAATTAGTCGTATTGAAGCTAAATTAAGGAGAATTAGTTTACCATGAGTAAGAAAACCGATATCCGCAATCGCAATGCCGCCATTACTGCTTATCGTATGCGGGAGAAAGGTTTTACTTATAACCACATTGCTGAACATCTTGGTAAGAAACCGCATCAAATTAAATCGCTCATTTTGTTAGGTGAGCGCCTGGAATCTTTAAATGAGGGGACGACACAATGAATGTAACTGTACGCCAGCCTAATAAGAAAGAGAAGGACATGATGATTGGTTTTACTATGCCTGCGCCACTTGTACATATTGGAGCGTTATTACGCTGCACAAACGCGAACACGCGGCGCTTTACGCATAACTCTGTGTATAGAGTTCACCGCACGGTACACAATGCCCGTAGCGGTCTAGCTTTGCCCGTAGTACGTGATGATAACGGGTTGGAAGTTGTTTGCACTTCGCTGTCATTTTCTATGGGCCATTGGCAAAAATGTACGGTATGACCTGTGAATTCTGACGAATTCGTGTATTGTAATCAAACACGTAAACAGGTTAACATTATTTGCGAGAGTGGTTGGTAGATTACCCCTTTTCGAAGGCTGTCTCTCGCTGACATGTTATTATCTATTATATGCTTCGCTTTCGGGGGTACTTGTGTACCCCCTATTTTTTAGATGGAGATTTATAACATGGGAGCTAATCCTCGTACTAAAGGTCAGACAGGCGAGCGCGAGATCTGTAAATTCTTTAATGATATCTACGAAGAAGTTTACGCCGCTCTTGGAATGACTTATCCAGAAAAGCCCATAGCGCAGCGTAACCAGAATCAGAGTGCTGTAGGTGGTTGCGATATCACAAATACCTGTTTCTATGCGGTGGAAGTTAAACGCCAGGAACAGTTATCAATTAACACATGGTGGGCACAGTGTGTTAAGAGTGCATTAGAAGCAGACAAGTTTCCAGTTCTTATGTACCGTCAGAATAAAAAGCCCTGGCGCGTAGTCCTGTATATGAACCCTATCATGCTTTTCGCTGATGAAGCGAAACATCACCCCGAAGATCCGCCGAGATGTGAAATATCCCTAGAAGATTTTCGGGTAATCTTTAAATCACATGCTTATGAATATATTAAGAGGAACGGCCACGCTTAGGAGGTGTAAGAAGTGAGTAGTGAGGAAAGTCCCGTTCAATGGTGCGAACGTATGCAACGGGAAGCTGAAACTGGTGAGGACGCTTACCGTTATTATCAGTTAAAGCAACAGTGGGAACAACGTCTGTCTGATAAAGAGAGTGAAAAACATGACTAACAAAGGCGATATGTCTAACGTTATTAAAAATGCAACTGTCAAAGGTACTATTGCGGTTCAAGATGGCGCTGTGCAACAGCTAATTGTGGAGCTTCTTACGGACACTGCTCAAATGCCACGATTTGCTACTCCTGGTTCTATGTGCTTCGACATCTACGCGGATGAGCCTGAGCCTGTGACAATTTATGCTGGTCGTGCGTACACGTTCAACACTGGTATTAAGTTGCAGATCCCTTATGGTTACGGTATGGAAGTGTATTCACGTAGCGGTCATGGGTTTAAACACGGCATTCGTTTAGGTAACTGTATTGGTATCATTGATCACGATTACCGCGATGAGTTGAAAATACGTCTGCATAATGACTCCTGTGAACCTTACACGGTTCAGGTCGGTGAACGTATTGCACAGGCGCGTCTTGTGGAGCTGGTTCGTACGCGTATTGTTTCTGGTGTGGTAGAAGAAACAGGCCGCGGCGGTTTTGGTTCTACTGGTAAGTTGTAATAAGCTCCGAGGGTATTTACATCAACGTTTTAGTTGGGTAACATACCCTCATTAAGAAAAGGAGCTAGAAATGAAAAAGCTACTTGTTTTGTTAGGATTGGCTGTATGTGTCAACGCGAACGCATATACTTTCGATTGTGAAACTGTCTCAAATATTGTAAATAAAGACATTCTTATTAAGAATGAGCGTTACAATATTGATAAGAAATATGCCGATAACGTCATTAAGACTAGTATCGGACTGTGTAAAGCTGCAAGAACAGCTTCAGAATCCGGGATGTCCATGAAGGAAGTAATGCAGTTCGTAGAATCCACAATGGATAACAAGAATGTGAGTAGTGATATTCAGACAAGAAACTTCATTACTGTATCTTTATCTTTGCAATAAGGTGATAACATGGTCCAGTTACCAGAAATGAACTTAACTGAAGAGCAGAAATACGAACTTCTTTATAACTGGTATGCTAAGAAAGAAGAATTAGCCAAAGTGCAAGCGCAAGAACGCGCACTGCGCCAAAGTGTGGTTAGTGTCTTCTTTCCTGATGGTCTTAACGAAAATACTAATAAGATCAAACTTGATACAGGTGACGATCTTGTTGTAACTCAACCTTATACGCGTAAAGTTGATAAGGCTATCTTTAGTCAGATTCTTCCAGATCTTGTAAAAGCTGGAGTTGACGTCAACGAAGTTACTGAAACTAAAGTAGAACTTCGAGTTGCTAAATACCGTCAGTTAACACCGGAACAGTTGGCAATCTTTGACGAATGCGTGACCACAACTCCAGGTTCTCCACAGGTTAAGATCGCTGTTAAGAAGGGTTGAATGCTCATTACGATAATATCGGATGCGTCGTTCTGTCACCGTACTAAATGTGGAGGCTATGGAATTTGGGTAGCCTCCAAACGGGGTAAGAAGGCTTTTGGTGGCCCTGCACATGGTCACACGGATAATACCGTAGTTGAATGTATTGCAGTAGCTAACGGTTTATATCACGGTATAGAGGCTGGACTTATCTACACAAACGACGTTATATTATTTCAGACGGATTGCAAAGCAGCTATCCACATGTTCGAAGGTAAACGTCCACCAAGAGGAGAAGAGCAACAAATATATAAATGGTTCATGGACACTATTGTTGAGAACAGGCTTAGTTTCCAGTTCCGTCATGTTAAAGGTCATTCGGGTAGGATGGATTCCCGTAGCCTCGCACAAGACAAGTGCGATGAAATTGCGGGTATGCACATGCGAACAGGTAGACGTCGCATGGACTACGATAAATTGAAAGTAGATACAGCAAAATCCGTTATTCCTAAACCGAAGAAAGTTAACATTGAGAAACAGCAATCTTGGGTTAGGAAGTTAAAACTTCTTGTTCGGGAACACACAAAGGTAAATTTCAATGGCTCGATTTAAACCTTATCTAGCAACAGATTGGGATTCAGCTAAACAGAAATATCCCGTAGGCGTCATGCCTAAAATTGACGGAGTTCGTGGGATGAAACCGTTTGGGGAGCTTGTTGGACGAAGTCTTAAATCTTTTGCAAATAAGCAGGTCGCAAAGGTATTTGGATCTTCCATTTACGATGGTATGGACGGTGAGCTTGCCGTTGGAGAAGAAACGGACTTTGACTTATGTCGTAAGACAAGTAGTGCAACATCTAAAATTGAAGGTGAATACGTTTGGACGTGGCATGTATTTGATTTGTGCGAACCAAGCGTTGCACATCTGCCGTACAAAGAGCGGTACGACATGCTTAAGAAGTATGTGGACGAATGCCATGCTAACGGCGAGTTGATGGACGTGAAGGTTGTGCCGTTGTATGTGGTCAACAACGAACAAGAACTCCTGGAGTGGGAAAATATTTGGCTTGATATGGGGTACGAAGGTGTAATCATTCGTGACCTTGAAGCGAAATATAAATGGGGTCGTAGTACGCAGCGTGAAGGCGGTTATCTCCGCATTAAACGTTTCACTGATGGTGAGGGTGAGATCATTCGTATCATCGAAGGTTGCACCAATGCAAATGAGGCTCAGATTAACGAATTAGGACAGACGTTCCGTTCATCCCATCAGGAAAATATGATTCCAAATGGTATGGTTGGCTCATTTGATGTACGTGTGCTTACAGTACCAGAAGGACTCGAAGATCTTATTGAAGTCGGGCAAGAGATGCGTGTAGGTGCTGGTCGTCTTACGCACGAAGAACGTAAATATTACTTTGAGCATCCTGATGAATTTATTGGGAAAATTTCTAAATGGAAATTCTTTGCTCACGGTATGAAGGACAAATTGCGTATTCCTACGCATCAAAGTTTCCGTGATCCAACGGATATTAGTGAATAATCACGTTTGCATTCAGGGTAATTGGGTCCTAGTATTGCAGCCGTAACCACACAAGAGGTAACTTATGCAATTTACAACTACCGCTCAAGCAGTTCTGGACACTGGTGTCAAGATGCTTGTGTATGGTGAATCCGGTATGGGTAAGACCATGCTTACAGCAACTCTTCCAAGACCGTTGCTGATTTCTGCGGAGTCTGGGCTTTTATCTTTAACACCGAATAACATTGCTCGTGTATTTGGTGAAAACAGACCAGATATCTGCTACGATATTCCAACCATCACGGTTGAAAATATCCAGGATGTAGAGCAGGCTTATGTTTGGGCGACTAACCCTGCAAACAATCCTGTAGGTGAAGATGGTTTACCGCGCTTTCAGTCTCTTGCGCTGGATTCACTTACTGAGATTGCTGAAAAGTGCCTTAACAATGCGAAGCGTACTGTGAAAGATCCGCGTCAGGCTTATGGGGATCTTATTGAGAAGATGCAAACTTTAGTTCGTGCTTTTCGAGATATCCCTGGACTTAACGTGTACATGGCAGCTAAAATGTCCCGTAACAAGGACGAGTTGACAGGTATTACGTCTTACGGTCCTTCTATGCCTGGTGCAAAATTAGGTCCAGAATTACCATACTTTTTTGACGAAGTGTTCAAAATTAGTGTTGGTAAAGACCAAAATACTCAAGCAGATTTTCGTTATCTGCTGACCAGACCAGATCTGTCAAATGTATGTAAAGATCGTTCTGGTTCGTTAGAACAGATGGAATATCCACATCTTGGTGCAATCATTAACAAAATCAAAGGGGTACAATAATGGCCGGTTTAGGAATGCAATTTAACGCTGGACAACACGCAGAGCGTCAACACAATAGCTTGATGCCCGCTGGTTGGTATGTTGTTCAGATTGTAAACTCTGAAATCAAACCGACTAAAACTCCAGGCGGTGCGCGTCTGAATCTTCAGTTTAAGATTATGCAGGGTGATTTTGCTGGTCGTGTAATGTTTGGCGGTTACAACGTCAAGAACGCGAACCCTGTCGCTGTACAGATTGCAATGGAAGAACTGGCAGAGCTGTCCCGTGCTGTTAAAGTTCCAGTTTGGAACGATACCGAACAACTGCACGGTATTCCGTTCAACCTGAAAGTGAAAGTTCGTCAGCAACCTGGCTATGAGCCAAACAACGAACCTCAGATTTATCAAGCAATTGATAATATGGAAGGTGTTGTATACGCAACTAAGGCGGACATGGCTAACCTGCCTAAATCAACTCCGGCAGCGGCAGCACAGTCTCCAGCATTTGGTGGCGGTGCGTTCGGTGGTACTCAGCAGCCACAGCAGCAGCAACCGCAGCAGGGTTTCCCTGGTGCATTTGGGCAGCAGCCGCAGCAACAGCAGCAGCAACCTCAGACTCAGGGGTTCCAGCAGCAAGTACAGCAACAACAGCCGCAGCAGCCGGTACAGCAACAGCAGCAACCGCAGCAGTCTGGAACAGTTGATTTTAACAGTGCGGCACAATCTCAACCGTGGGCTAATGGTGCGCAGCAGCAGACTCAGCAGCAACCTAACTGGGCAACTCAGCAGGTACAGCCTGGAGCAGAGCAACCACAAACTCAAGCTCAGAATACTGGTACTGCTAACCATGCAGAACCTGAAGTCCAGGATGATATCGCTAAAGCAGCTCAGACCAAGACTCCACCGTGGAAACGTTCCACTGAAGGCGATGACGCTGCACATTAATTAAAAATCATGTTATAATAAAGCTCCTCCGGGAGCTTTATTTTTCTATATAGGATTATGATATGCCACATTTTTATCCTGCTACTAAGACAATGGAGTTATTCAATGACTGTATTGAACGAGATCAAGGATCCGCTTACAGAGTATGGCTCGGAAAAGTATTACCGCATATTGAAGACGCATATCGAGAGGGGGATGGCGGATTCCGTTCGCATCTTGGGATTAGTCTTATCGGGCAAGAATGTAGTAGAGCAATCTTCTACGGATGGAGATGGGCAACTAAACCACACTTTAACGGTAAAACCTTACGTCTATTCAATCGCGGGCATCTTGAAGAAGGTCGCTTCGTGGCCTTACTACTTACCGCCGGTATGCAAGTCATCCAACAAGACGAAAATGGCAGCCAGTATCGAGTCAGCTATCTCAACGGGCACTTTGGCTCTGCAATAGATGGTATTGTCATTGGTTGTCCCGACATGCCTCAACCTTCTACACCAATCTTGACGGAAATGAAAACGCACAATAACGATTCGTTCAAAAAACTTGTCGTTAATGGTGTGAAGGAATCCAAGTGGGAGCACTATGTCCAGATGCAGGAATACATGTTGTATTATGGACTTCCAGCCGCTCTTTATATTGCAGTTAACAAGAACACAGATGAGATTTGGGCAGAGCTTGTACCATTTGACAGTGAGACTGCAGAACGTTACAAGGACCGTGGATTTGTAATTGCATTGGCAGAATGCCCACCGCCTAAACTCAATGAAAGTAAATCTTACTATAAATGCAAATGGTGTGACCACAAGGCGGTGTGCCATAATAACAAAATGCCTGAAGTTAACTGCCGTACATGTAAGCACTCATACCCGCTTGAAGATGGAACCTGGAGATGTGCAATTAAAGTAGCTTCCGCTACTGCATACATCACCGATGGAACCGAAGGTGTGTTAACGAAGGAAGATCAGATGGCAGCATGTGGTCAATACGAAGCAGCAGATTATTACGGTGAGTAAATGTTCAAACTACGTGATTATCAGCAAGAAGCTGTAAATAGTACATTGCGCTATTTCATCAAACATGGTGAAAAGTCAGGAAATCCTGTTATCTTGTTGCCTACAGGGACTGGTAAGTCCCTTGTAATTGCTGGTCTATTAAAGACAATTCATGATAATTGGGGTAGTACCCGCATGATGGTAATTACTCACGTAAAAGAATTGATAGACCAGAACCACGATAAGTTCAAGAAGTTATGGCCTGAAGCACCGACTGGTATTTATAGTGCTGGTATGGGTCGAAAGGATAAGAACGCAATGATAACGTTCGCAGGTATTCAGTCTGTTGCAAAACAAGCTAAATACTTTGAAGACGTTGATATTATTATAGTGGACGAATGTGACCTTATTAGTCCAAACCAGCAAACAAGTTATCAGAAGTTCTTTGCACATATCCGTGAAAAGAATCCATATCTAAAGATCATCGGTCTTACTGCTACAAGCTGGCGTCTTGGTTTTGGTTCTATTATCAAAGACGACTATGCGCCTAACGCACTATTTGATGAAATCGTATTTAACGCGTGTACCGTAGAGTGCTTCAACTGGTTTATTGATGAAGGTTATCTGGTTCCGTTAGTACCACGTAAAACAAAGAAAGAGTATGATGTAAGTGGTGTCCATACTCGAGGCGGTGAGTTCATTGAAAGTGAACTTCAAAAGGTTGTAAACGACCCTGATGTAACACGCCACTTGTTAGATGATGCGATTAGTATTGCGGAAGAAGAGGGCAGAATGAGTTGGCTTATCTTTTGTGCTGGTGTAGACCATGCAAAAGATGTAAAAGACTATCTCAATGAACGCGGTATTAGTTGTGAAGTTGTAACTGGTGATACACCGAAAGCCTTGCGTGACCAGTACCTCATTGACTTTAAAGCTGGTCGTTTGCAGGCAATAGCGAACAACAACGTATTGACGACAGGCTTTGACCATCCTGGTCTTGACTTGATAATTGGTATGCGCCCGTCCCAATCTTCCCGCTTATGGGTTCAGATGCTTGGACGTGGTACTCGACCTGATTATGCTGATGGTTTTGATTTGACCACAACGGAAGGTCGTTTGCAAGCTATCTCCGCTTCACATAAACAGAACTGTCTTGTACTAGACTATGCAGGTAATACAAGACGTCTTGGACCTATTAACGACCCTGTAATTCCTAAGCGTCCCGGGCAGAAAGGAAAGTCCGCTGCACCTGTTAAAGAATGCCCGGTATGTAAAACCTGGAACCATGCGTCGGTTCGCTATTGTGGTGGGTTAAAACCATTCGATACAAGCAGTATGTCCCATGAAGAAATACTCTATCTTCAAGGATTAGGATATACCATTACAAATAATAAAGCGTGTCGTGCTGGTTATTGCGGTCATGAGTTTACTTTTGAGAAGAAACTGATGGCGAGTGCTAGTACGAAAGCTATTATCAAAAATGATTTACCAGTCACTGAGGTATTGAAAGTTGATATGGTGAGTTACTATCGTCATGAGAACAGGGGTGACCGTTCTAAGCCACCAACACTTCGTGTCGATTATCTTTGTGGCTCACAAACTATTCAACAATATATTTGTCTGTTCCATACTGGCTTTGCAGGCAAGAAAGCGCGTAACTGGTGGCGCGAGCATTGCAGCTTGGCAATCCCAGCCAACATTGACGAAGCCCTCAATGTGGTTAGCCAACTCCGTGTACCGACGCACATCTATGTCAACTTGAAGGGTAAGTTCCCTGAAGTGTTGAATAGTTGTTATGACGGTAGTGAGTTTGGTAAGAAAGAAGCAACTAATGAACGTCCGGTTGTACAAATCGCAGCAATGAATGGCTTGTCCCAGTTTGGTGGAAGTTATACGAATAAGTTTGATGAAGATGAGCAGACTGATTCTCGTACGACAGTGTTGCATTCTACGTCTAATCAACCTATTCTTACTGGTAACGGTAAAGAGCTACCACCAGATTTTGATGACGACATTCCATTTTGAGGCTTATATGGCAAAAATGACTTTTAGGAGTAACGACCATTTACCAGAAGAAGGTGAATGGAAGACTTTTAAAGAGTGGGAAGAGTTAGGCTATGGTGTAATTAAAGGTGAAAGAGCTAAACGGTTTATTCATGGTGTTGCAGTTTTTCACGAAAGTCAAGTAATCAATATTGAAGACGAGTTCGAAAAATATAAACGTGAAGAACTGCAAGGAATGTATTGCGGACCAGAATGGTGGAAGGATTAAATGTACATCTTAGTTGATTATGATCGGATGCAGATATTAGCCAAACATCCAAACTTCCAACGTCTTCATGAGTATGGAATTCTGTGTTGTAGCGAAAGCTCTGTAGTTCTTCCGTTGGAAGTTGAAGAACTGTATAAAGAGTTTGATGATGTGCAAATGCAGCTTTTGTACATCAACTTAACGGGTAACAAGCAAGGTGCTTTATATCCAAAGAAAATGATCAGTAAGATCATTCATTATTTTTTAAATGAGATACCGGAGACAGTAATAGATGCGGATGTGGCTGAACAAGCGGACTGGGCAATTGCTAGTAATAAAGAGGGTGAGTGCATGTACCGCGAAGGCAGCTCTGTTCCAGATTTGGGGGAGGAGCCTAATATTCAAGTACGGAATGATAGTTCATTGGAATCCACCATCATTGACGGCCCAACCGTACAAACAAACATGGGCATACAACGGGCATGGACACCGACAAAAGAGCGGCAAGGTACTAGCACACCGGCAACCGAAAAACGTGCCGCAACGTCGCGTACAGCCGGCACTCGCGATATTATTTTCGCTATTGCTGACGAAATGTGGAAAGAAGCTGGTGAACCTCGTGACAAGAAGGAAATCCTTCAGCTTAGAAAACAAATGATGGATCGTTTAGAGGCACAAGGTGTGAAGCGTAATACATCAAGTAATACATTAGGGGTCTGGGTAAAAGAACGTGGCTTAAATTAATTAACTAAAATATTGCATAGTTCTTTTAGAGGGGTTATAGTGCAACCACTTAGAACGTAGTTCACAACCAATAACCACACTGTGAGGATTTAAATCATGGCTAAAGAGAAAACTCCAGAGCAACTGGAAGCAGAAGAAGCAGCAAAGAAAGCAGCAAAAGAAGCTGAAGCAAAGAAAAAACGTGAAGCTGAAGAAAAAGCAGCACGTGAATTGCAGGCTAAAGTTGATGCCGCAATGAACGAAGCCACTGCCGGTTACAATGTGATCGAAGGTGTTGTGTCCGCTGTTAAAGAACAGTTTGACACTCTGCACGAAGGTTCGTTGCTGGACGAAGTTAAAGCAGTTGAAGGCGTAGTTACCGCTCAACTGAAGACCGCTAAAGAAGGTCTGAAAGCTGTTAAAGCAGCAGCACGTAAAGTTAAAGACAACGATCAACTGAAAACTGCCGTTGCAGCATCTGAAGATCTGGTTTCCGGTGTTGAAGCCACTCTGAAAGATGTTAAAGGCCGTGTATCCGCTGCCCGCGAAGCCACTAAAGCCGCTGAAAAAGCGAAACGTGACGCTGAACGCGCTGAGAAGAAACGTCTGCAAGACGAAGAGCGCGCTCGTAAAGCAGCAGAACGCGAAGCTAAGAAAGAGCCGGAACAGAACGGTATTCGTAAGCCTGGTGTTGGTACTCTGTGCCGTGCTGCATGGGACATCTTTGATGCTGTTACCCTGGAGCTGGGCCAGACTGCACCGATCAGCTACGTTCTGCCGGTTGCACTGGACAAAGGCCTGAACGAAGCGAACGTCAAAGCAGAATACGCTCGCTGGAAGAAATACATGGGTATTACTGGTCGCGTATCAGTTCCAGTACCTGCTAATATTGCACAGGCGGCCGCTAACGTAGAAATTCCGTCTCAGAAATCTGCAGAGTAATCTGTAGACACTTCGGAAACTCAGAAGGGGCATTTACTGCCCCTTTGTTATCTTACCCCGAGGTTCAAATGTTTGCACAAGCCATTATCGCCCACCACTGGGCTCAAGCCAAATTTGGAAATCATATGAAAATTATTAATACTCAGGAACCTGAGAAGTTAGTTCGTGAACGTGGTATTCTTGACGTACATTCCATTTTTCATACCATTCAAGGCGAAGGCCCATTTTGTGGTCAACCTGCCGTATTCGTTCGATTAGCCGGTTGTAACCTGCAATGCCCGGGTTGCGATACAAACTATACGTCCAATCGTAAGAAAATGAGTCACAGTGATATTTGGAAAGAAATTGTTTGTGTCACTGGTGAAGCTAAGACTAAGTTAGTTGTCATTACTGGTGGAGAACCTTTCCGTCAACCTGAAGTTGTTAATTTTATCAACTACCTTATTGATATGAAAGGATACCGTGTACAGGTTGAAACTAACGGGACTATGCCTATCCCGCGTGAACTCAACTATAGTTGTGTGGTAGTATGTAGTCCTAAGGCAGCAAAGATTCACCCTAGCGTTTCCGCTCGAGCAAATGCTTTCAAATATGTAATGAAAAGTGGAAACGTCAACGAGGAAGATGGATTACCGTTGCAGGCACTGGATCACCGTGCAACACCATTTATCGCACGTCCACCTGTACACTTTAAAGGTAATATTTATCTTCAGCCTATGGATGAACAGGACGACGATGCTAATAAAGCAAACGCTCAAGCTGTCGTTAAATACGCAATGAAGCATAATTATATCGTGCAATTGCAGGTTCATAAGTATTTAGGTGTAGAATAAAGTTATACATATTTGAAAACGCGCGCATGGTCAGCGTGCTAAAAGATACAATGTGTTCAACTAATAAGGTAAATTATTATGATCAAATATGTCCAATTACTTGGTGAGATTGTTCCAGAAGATGTATTGAATAAGTGCCTGTTCGATGAAGACGGGTTTGTAAAACATTATGTAGATACACCTTCACAGTTTGCATCTCACTCGGCTCTTGGATTTGTAATTCGAGCTGGATATGCAGTGGATGTATTGAATGACATGAGTCCTACAGTCACTGTTTTTGTTGAAGGTATGGACGTACATGATCTTATGAATTTAAAAACCGTTTATAACACGCATGTGACACCACCACGTAATGCACTTTACAAATGGCGTATCAATACTTCTGTTAGTAGAATCCAAAAACCAGAAGAAGAAGCGGAAGCGGATGCCAAGAAGTACACGACATCTACTCAGAAACTAGCTGGTATGATGGAGGATGTACTTACGAGCGCCTTTAAAGTTGATCGTAACAAAGAAGGTGAGCCAGAAGTATTCATTAATGAAGCGTTAATTAAGAAAGATCATATCCAGGAGATTAAAGCTCCACGTCCGAATAAATATATGCGCAAAATTAAAACTTTTGAATCGCATGATATTAACGGTAGCCCGATTGAAATTGATGTATGGGTTGACGTGTACGACGTAATTAAAGCATTCAATGTAACCAGCGGGCCCATGCAACATGCACTGAAGAAAGTGCTGTGTGCTGGTGAGCGAGGTCATAAAGACTTGCTGGAAGACCTCAACGACATTATTGCATCCGTTGAGCGTGAAATTGAAATGGTTAAAGAAGGTAAATAATATGTGCTCTATCTTTGGTGTTATTACTAACGGTCAACCTGAAAGTCTTATCATTCGTAACGATATCAACGATCTCATTAAGGCTAGTATCAACCGTGGTCGTGATGGTCTTGGTGTACGCTTTACGCATGGTGACCACAGTATGCACCCGCAGCGTATCGTCAGTGTCGGTAAGCAAACATCGCTGGAACGTCTTGTTAAAGTCGGGCGCATTACATCTCACGCTGGAGCTATTGGCAGCTTCACAATGATTGGTAACGCTCGTGCTGAACCGACTACAGAATGGGTCGTTGACAAGAGCGAGTGGGACCAGCAACCGTATCACCTCGATGGTTGGACTATCGTTCATAACGGCACTATTGCGAACGATAAAGACCTTCGCACCTATGCACTACAAACTAAGATCGATAGTGCTGCAATTGTTGAACAGTTAGCAGAATGTACACTTTCAAATGATGCAACATGTTTAACTGACTTTAACTACCTGTATAGTGTGTTTCACGAAGTTATTCGTAAATTGAAAGGGAGTTACGCAATTCTTGCGACACATGATTCATTCCCTGGATGCGTGTTTGCAGCATGTAACTATCGTCCGATTTGGATTGGCCAGACTGATACTGGTATGTATTTTGCCAGCCAGGAAGATATGTTACCGACCCGCGCTATTAAGAAGATGCTGAAGCCTTACTCATGTAGTGTGGTTACAGCTACAGATGTACAAAATGAAGTTGATCTTATTCCAAATAAGCAGACTCAACGTGCGTTAGTTGTCGCCAGTGGTGGTATGGACAGCACGGTAGCAGCTCAGATGTGCAAGTCCAATGGTTTAGATGTCACTCTCATTAACTTCCAGTATGGTTGTCGTGCAGAAACTAATGAGTTAAAGGCTATTCGTAAGATTGCGGAAGTGATGGAAGTTCCATTAGTTGAGTTCCCAATCCCAATCTACGATAAGAAAGACAGCCCGTTGTTTGATCAAGATGCTACAATTGCGGGCGGCGAAGAAGGCGCTGAGTTTGCCCACGAATGGGTTCCAGCTCGTAACCTTGTGATGCTTTCTGTTGCTACTGCATACGCAGAAGCTAACGGTTTCGATTATATTGTTCTTGGTAATAACTTAGAAGAAGCTGGAGCTTATCCGGACAACGAGCCCGAGTTTATTAACCGCTTTAATCAGGTGCTACCATTCGCTGTAGGCGACGGTAAGCGCGTTGAAGTGCTCATGCCAGTAGGTAACTTAATGAAGCACGAAATTGTCGCTACAGGCCTACGTTTAGGGGCCCCGCTTGAGCACACCTGGAGCTGTTACCGTAACGGGGATTTGCATTGTGGTACTTGCGGCCCTTGCATGATGCGTCGGACTGCGTTTAATATTAATAACGCACAAGAAGTTATTAAATACGAAAGCGAGGCGTAAATGAATAAATTGAGCAGCTTGGCAAGGATGGGTATAGCCCACAAGTGTTTCGGTAATCCAATTCCTCAACAGGCTTATGATTTAATCGAAGCCGTTGAAGAAGCTATTTTGGACTTCAATCCTCAGTTGAAAGTGAATAAAGAAATTTACAAAGGGCATAAATCACTTGAAGACATGATTAAAAGTCACATATCCGTATGGCGAGATGCGTTAGAAAAACTGCATGAAGAGTCAACAGAACCGGATGATATAAGTTATTATGCTCATGAACTTAGAGCACTCGCAGAGATTGAAGCAGCAGTTAAAGCAAAGTTAGGAGAATAAAATGGGTTACACTGTTATTCGTTCACATGAGATTTGCGCTGGTCATCGTGTTGTAGGGCATGAAAGTAAGTGTCGTCACCTTCACGGTCACAACTATAAGTTTCACTTTAAGGTTGCACCGAAACATGGATGCGGAAAAGTAGTAACACGAGGAAAGCTGGTTGAGGACGGACTGGACAACGTTGGGCGCGTGATCGACTTTAGTGTGGTTAAAACTACGCTGTGTCAGTGGTTGGAAGATAATTGGGATCATAAGTTCCTGCATTGGGAACATGACAGCGTAATTAATTCGCTTATTGTTGTTGCATCAACTGAGTTCGCACGTGAAAATAATCTAGTAAAGGATGAAGATTATGATCCTTTCGTTAATTCATTGGTAGCTCTACCGTTCAACCCAACTGCGGAAAACTTAGCTGCATATATGGTTGACGTGATTGGCCCTCAATTACTTGACCAGTATGGTGTTGAACTGGTAGAATGCACCATTGAAGAAACGTCCAAATGCCATGTTAACTATTGCAAATGATTGACCACACAAGGAAACTGTAAACCATGAACGAATTTACAAAGATGACAAACCGAGCAGAAATTTCGCACAGCATTGAAAAGATTTTAAAGTTGATTGAAGGTGGGGATGACCTGCGTGAAGGCTTGGTTGAAACTCCATCGCGCGTCGCTAAAGCATTTGAAACATGGTTCAGCGGTTACAATGTGGATATTGCATCCCTGTTCAAGACTTTTGAAGATGGTGGGGAAAACTGTGATGAAATGGTTATTGTTCGTGATATTCCTGTTTACAGTCACTGTGAACATCACATGGCCCCTATTATCGGTCACGCTGTCGTGGGGTATGTTCCTAACGGTCGCATCGTGGGTCTTAGTAAACTGTCTCGCGTGGTTGATGCTTTTAGCCGTCGTTTGCAAGTTCAGGAGCGTCTGACTAACCAGATTGCGGATGCTATCGTAGAACACTTAGACCCGAAAGCTGTATGTGTTTACATCGATGCAAAACATATGTGCATGGAGTCGCGCGGTGTCAAGCAAGTGTGCGGAAGCTCAACCATTACTAAAGCATTCCGTGGGCGTACTGCATTGGGCGATGGTGCATTACCTGATGTGACGGGTGACACATGGCGCCGGGAATTTCTTGAAGCGTGTAAAAAGTAACTGATTTGCGAATCATACATTATCTTTAATATAATAAGCGCCTACGGGCGCTTATTTGTTAGGTGAACAATGCACAGAGAAGACATCAACTATACCTTTCAGATTTATATGGCTGCCGTGTATACGAACAGCTATAAACCGGGAATGAACCGCTATGTTAAACTCAACGAACAAGAAAAACGTGTTGTCGAAAATATTCCAAACATTCTTGAATCCTGGCACTACGTTGGAAAGCAATCATATGTTGATGCCATGCGTGCCGATGGGGCCAAGATATTCCTCGACTCCGGAGCGTTCTCAGCTTACACTTTGGGAGTTACGTTATCAGTTAAAGAATACTGCGATTATATCCAACGAAACATAGATATCATTCGTGTAGAGGATGGTTCACTTATGGCTTCTGTACTCGATGGTATCGGAGATCCACTTCAAACGTGGCGCAACCAGGAAGAGATGGAAGCCAGGGGTGTAAGACCTTTACCATGCTTCCACGCGGGTGAACCTTTTGAATACCTGGACCATTATGTGCGAAATTATGAATACATCACTCTTGGTGGTCTTGTTGGAGCGAGTACACAACAACTCCAGGTATGGTTGGACAGGGTATGGGATAAACACCTTGTGGACGGTAGTGGGCGCGCGAAGATTAAAGTTCACGGATTTGGTATTACGTCCCGTCCACTTATGGAGCGTTACCCGTGGTACTCTTGTGACTCATCCTCCTGGATCCAATCTGCAGCGTTCGGTGCTATTGAAACGCCTAAATGGGGGCCAATGCAGGTATCAGAAAAGTCTCCGTCACGTCACTATCAAGGGCAGCATATTTGTAACCTTTCAGAAATAGAACAGAATAACGTTCTACGCTACTTAGAGGAGTCAGGTTTCACATACGAGCGACTTTCAACGATATATGAATCACGCGCTGCATACAATTTGTGGGCGTATGGTGTGGTCAACGCTATGATTCTTGCTAACCACAATGGGAAGTTCAACGAACGTCTCCAGGATTTATTTGACGAGTAAGGTTACTTATGGATTTACTTGATGCTTTAAAGTTTGTTCAGGGTTCTGTAGCTAAGAAAGAACTCCAGGAAGGTTTAACTCACTTCCGTATTGTCGACGGTACTGTGCGCGGGTTCAACGGAACTATTTCATTATGTAGTCCAGTACCACTGAACATTGACTGTACACCGAAAGCTGAACCGATGCTCAAGGCTATTGCAGCATGTGACGAAGCTGTACAGATGACGATGTTAGCAAACGGTAAGTTGAGCATTAAGTCTGGTGGCTTTAAGGTTAGTGTAGATACTCTTCAGAAACCAACTGCACACGTAGAGCCAGAAGGAACAATTCACGAAATAGACGGTCAGCTTTTTCTCAACGGTTTAAGCCGCGTAACGCCGTTTATAAGCGACGATGCTTCCCGCCCGTGGTCTTGCGGCGTGCTGGTAAAACAGGGCAGCATGTACGCGACCAACAACGCTAGTATTATACAATATTGGTTCGGTGCTGTGTTCCCTGTCGATTGTGTTGTACCACGTATGGCCATCAAAGAATTATTGCGCATTAAAAAGCCACCAGTAAGAATTCAATGTACAGATACCAGTATGACATTTCACTACGAAGACGGTTGCTGGTTGCGTACCCAATTGCTGGAATTAAAGTGGCCCAACATTGACAAGATAATTGAGCGTACAGAAAAGGGGTCTGACGTCTATACGCTTGATACTGAGCTTTTTAACTGCTTAGAAAAGATAAAACCGTTCTGTGAACGTGATGGGCGTATTTACATGGAAAATGGTGTTGTGCGTACCCATTACAACGAGCTGGACGGCGCTAGTGCAATGTTCCGGGAATCTAAGTCGATTGGCGTGTATAATATAGATCTTATTATGCAGTTGAAAGGACTTGCAACGGATTGGGATGCTTCTCGTTTCAATGAAAAGGACGAAAGGGGTCTTTCAACTCCTATTATTTTTTATGGTGAAAATCTACGTGGGGTAATTGTAGGATTTCGTCTATGAGAAAAGATGCTATTGGTTTCTTTTGGGAGGATTTACCTCCCACTAAGAAAGAGAAGAAACAGAAAGTAAAACGTCAACCAGTTGAAAGGGTATGGGAGCGCCCAGACTACCTTCCAGGTCTTGATGCAGCAATGCGTTTTGCAGCTAACGATCCGCGTATGACAGACGGTGAGTTAGTGGAGATGTATTTTGCACAAGAAACGTTCGTATACGATATCGAATGCTATAAGAACTATTTTCTTGTAGCGTTCAAAGGGGTTAAGTTCGGTAAGGTTTATTATCTAGAAATGACTGCCGGTCAGACACTTGACACGGAAAAGTATGAATGGATAATGAAGAACTTTCGTACCGTTGGTTTCAACTCAAGAAACTACGATAATACGATGTCATTCCTTGCCATTGCTGGTCTAACTGTTGACAAGTTGAAAGAAGCAAGTGACAGGATGATCCAGGAAGAGTGGGCTCCGTGGGATATTCTTAACAGCTTTGGTGTGAAGCAGTTTTGGATTGACCACATTGACGTTCAAGAGGTAGCTCCTGGCTTCGGTTCACTGAAGCTGTACGGTGGCCGTATGCACATGCAGAAGCTCCAGGACTTACCGTTCCCACCGCATTGGGCGCTGTCCATAGAACAGATTGCTATTGTGCGCTTCTACTGTATTAACGACCTTGATACAACAATGGCTCTGTTTAACTCACTGGAAGAGCAAATCCATCTACGTGAGATTATGAGTGAAGAGTATAAAGTAGATCTTCGCTCTAAATCCGATGCACAGATTGCAGAAGCTGTAATCCGTCATGAGATGAAGGAAATGCTGGGCTTCGTACCACAGAAAGGGATGGTGGAAGTCGGTAGAACCTTTAGGTACAATCCTCCAGTGTGGTTAGGTTTCCAAACGCCACTAATGAAGTCTGTATTTCAGGTGGTGCTCGACAGTTACTTCAGAGTTGCAGAAGATGGTAAAATTAAGCAACCATCTACAATGAACTCTTTGAAGTTTACAATCAACCAGACAACTTACAACATGGGTATCGGTGGTCTGCACTCGTGCGAAGAGTTAATGGAGATTGTACCATCTGAAGATGAAGAGATGTGGGATGCTGACGTAACATCGTACTATCCAATCTGTATCATTAACCAACAACTGTATCCTGAACACCTGGGCCCGCGATTTATCGATATCTTCGTTAAGATCGTAGAACGACGTATTGCAGCTAAGATGGCTCATGACGATAAAACCGCACAAACTCTTAAGATCGTTATCAACGGTTCCTATGGTAAGTTCGGTTCACCGTTCTCTATTCTGTATGCACCGCACCTTATTATTCAGACTACGCTCACAGGTCAGTTAGCTCTACTTATGCTTATTGAGACTCTTGAGCTTAATGGTATCCAGGTCGTTAGTGCTAACACAGATGGTATCGTTATTAAACCTTGCAAAGCTAAGAAGCAATTAATGACTGATATCATTAAGTGGTGGGAAGAGACAACTGGCTTTGAAATGGAGCTGAACCAGTACCTGCGTCTTAACTCTGCAAACGTCAACAACTACGTCGCAATTAAGGCGGATGGTAAAGCCAAGCGTAAAGGTTGGTTCGCAGAGACAGGCCTTGCTAAGAACGCAGAAGGTGAGATCATTATGGATGCAGTTGTTAATCTGCTTCGTGACGGTACACCAATTGCCAAAACTATCACAGAGTGTCGGGATATTCGTAAGTTTGTTTGTATCAAGACAGCTAATGGTGGAGCTGCGTGGAATAGTGAGCCATTAGGTAAGGTTGTTCGCTGGTACTATACAAAAGAAGAAGTACCTGAAATACTGATAGTCAAGAGTGGGGGTCGTGTCGGTAAGACAGCAGGGGGTAAACCAATGATGGAACTCACTGACCAGTTACCGCCAGATCTCAACCACGAAGTATACATAGCTAAAGCGGAAAAATTGCTGGAAAAACTCGCATACGCCGCTTAATAAAAAGTGGGCCAATACATTTGTACTGGCCCACAATAAAATGCCCTAAAATGCCGTACGTTGCCTGCGCTTATTCTGGAGACTCAGGCCAGATAATATTCTGTGGATCATTTTCGTTTATACGGTTAACAAGTACGCGAAACTTTCTCCAGGAATCCAGCATTGAACTTTCTTCTTCAGTAGCTAGATTATAAGTCACAGCGTCTTGTAAAATACTGATTTTATAATCTGCTAAATTAAGAAGATCTGTTTTGTGTTGTGTTGCATCTGCAACCGACTTAGCATGTTGTGCGTCCGGATCGTTTACCCACATATTACCGTTCCACTTCATGTGTTCACCATCGGGAGCGATATAAGTTACATTATCCGGAAGTGAACCAATTGTGGTTATTACTAAAGGAAGTCCAGTATCTTTATCATATACAACTTTCCCTCTGTGGTCTTCAAGTAGGATCCATACTTGACTTTCTGGTCTAAATATTGCCACGTGATTTTCTGGAGCCACTGGAGGCTCCATGTCGGTGCAACATGCTGGAAGACCTGTGTTGGCTACTACATACGCTTCACGGGTTCCCACATATTCGCCAGTATCGCTGGAGTAGTCGTACACAGTTACAGTCTGGTCTTCATTACTTATTTCAAAAGACATTAAGCAGCCCTCACAATATAGTTGAATGCAACGTTCTTGACAGTGTTTTCTGTGTTACCAGTTGCGTTAACGGTGATGGTGTGTCCATGTGAACCAATCGCAACGGAGTGCGTATGAGCACCAATACCGACAGTATGCGCGTGTGCACCTGCAGATGCTGCTGTGCCGGACAGTGAATGGCTATGATTACCATCTGTACTGGTATTCGCT
>ENA-UEYF01000107-UEYF01000107.1-human-gut-metagenome-genome-assembly--contig:-NODE-107-length-77557-cov-30.726329_pt1 | contig 77557 bp, 54 predicted proteins | sample MGYA00242902_ERZ507920 | MGnify/ENA primary metagenome ERZ507920 (study PRJEB26167, sample SAMN06115402) | human gut metagenome | host: Homo sapiens | place: China:Jiangxi | collected 2016-07-05...
TCCTTTAACAGAGAAGGGCGTTCAATCACTTCCTTCAATGCCATGACTGCCAGCAACGGAATTGTAAACTCGGCAATGACAAGAATAGACGATACCGCACGGAACTTATTATACATCGGAATATAATCGATAAAGAAATCGGTCAGTCCCATAAAGTTCTTTCCCCACGACAGTAAAATAGAGAACAGCGTACCGCCCAGCAAAGCCCATTTCATAGGACCTTTTACAATGAAGCATCCCAAAATGAACAGGAACATCACGAAAGCTCCCACATATACCGGTCCCGATGTACCCGGCTGTTCGCCCCAGTACTGACCAATCTGACTGTACAGTCCCATGTAAGTCGGGTCGGCTTTCTTCATTGCCGTTTCGTTCTGTGAAAGAGGAACAGACGCACCACCTTTCACGTTAGGAACAAGCAGTGAGAACGTTTCACCAATACCGTAACTCCATTGCGTAATATAGTCACGTTCCAGTCCGCTTCCCGTCTGGTTGGCAGAGTGCTCTTTTACCAGTTCACTCTTTCCACGCATACTCTCCTTACTATACTGATACGTATGGTAGATGTTCGACAGGTTGACACATATTCCCAAAATTCCGGCAATAACCAGTACTCCGGTCGATTTCAGGAATTGCGGGAACCGTTTTTCCTTCCATGCCGAAACCCCGTATGCTATGGCGATGAACAACATGACAAAGAGAAAATAATACGTCATCTGCATGTGGTTTGACACAATTTGCAGAGCAACAAACAAAGCAGTCAGCAAACCGCCCCACAAATATTTACCGCGGTATATCAAGACCATACCAGCTATGGTAGGCGGTATGTAAGCAAGTGTCACAAACTTCCAGATATGTCCGGCAGCAATGATGATAAAGAAGTAAGAAGAAAAGGCCCAGATAATCGCTCCCAGAGCAGACAACCAGACTTTAAAGTCGAATGCGCGCAGCAAGATGTAGAAGCCCAGCAGCATGATAAAGATGTATCCGGCATAAGTAGGGAGGAACAACCGGTAGATTTCCTGAACAAAATTCAGCGTACGGCTCGATTCGTATCCCGGAGCCAGCTGATAAGTCGGCATACCACTGAACAGCGAGTTTGTCCATCGGGTAGCTTTACCATGCTTTTCGTAATATTCCTGATGTTCTCTTCCCGCTCCGATGCCAGCTACAGCATCGTGCTGTGCCAGAATACGTCCTTCTGTAATAGCCGGAAAGAAATAAGCGACCGATATAATAGCAAAGAGCACAATCGCCACAATATCAGGGATAAGTTTCTTTAATTGATTCATACAGAAATAGTTTATTAATTAATGTTTTCAGACAGCAAAGATAACACAATAGTCCATGAAAAATAGTAACTTTGTCACCGAAAATCATAAAAATAATATGAAAATAGGAATCATAACCGCCATGTCTTCAGAGCAGAAGCAACTGGCTAACCAACTGAGAGAAAAAACCGAATGTACCAAAGGTCCTTTTAATTATATCGAAGGAACCATCAGAAACAATACCATCATACTGATGCAATGCGGCATAGGCAAAGTGAATGCAGCAGCCGGAGCCGTAGAACTGATCCGCAATTTTGAGCCCGACTGCATTATCAGTACAGGAGTGGCAGGAGGAATAGATACTTGCCTGAAAGTAATGGATGTAGTAGTAAGCCGTCAAATTGTATATCACGACGTATGGTGTGGCGAAGGAAATGCATACGGACAAATTCAGGGACTCCCTACTTTCTTTAACGGCAACGAAACGCTTTACAACTGTGCTATGTCGCTCGATACGGAAACAGCTATCCATGGCGGACTGATTTGCAGCGGTGACAAGTTCATAACCGACCGCAGCGAACTGGAAGCCATTAAGGGTAACTTCCCCGAAGGTCTTGCCGTCGACATGGAATCGGCAGCTATAGCTCAGGTTTGCTACCTGTATAAAGTCCCTTTCATCAGTTTCCGCATTATCAGTGATACTCCGGGAGCAGACAAGCACTTCGAACAATACCAGAATTTCTGGGGAGAAATGGCCGATCGTTCCTTCCACGTTACTGAAACATTCTTAAAGGCTTTGCCAAACAAATTATAATAAAACCAAGAGAATTATGAAAAAAATACCAAGTTTTACCGTCGATCACATCCGCCTGTTACGTGGTATTTATGTATCACGCAAAGATACTGTAGGAAACGAAATCGTAACAACCTTCGATATCCGCATGAAAGAGCCGAACCGCGAACCGTGTCTTAGCCCGTCGGCTATCCATACCATGGAGCACTTGGCTGCTACCTTCCTGCGCAATCATCCTGTGTGGGCTGACAAAATCATCTACTGGGGCCCGATGGGATGTCTTACCGGCAATTATCTGGTAGTAAAAGGTGATCTCGAATCGAAAGATATCCTCCCGCTGATGCAAGAAACTTTCCGCTTCATTGCCGGTTATGAGGGAGATGTACCCGGAGCCAGCGCAAAGGACTGTGGCAACTATCTGATGATGAATCTTCCGATGGCACGCTGGGAAGCTGCAAAATATCTGCACGAAGTACTGGAAAACATTACAGAAGCACAACTTCAATATCCGGAATAAACCAAAACGAATCCTATAAAAACAAATCGAGCCGCTCTTCCTTGAGGAGGCGGCTCGATTTGTTTTTCGTTGCAGCAAGTAACGGATTACTTACGCAGACCGAGTTCCTTAACAATGGCACGGTATCTTTCGATATCGCGGCTCTTCAGGTAATTCAGCAAAGAACGACGCTTACCTACCAGTGTTGTCAGAGCTCTTTCAGTGCTATAATCTTTTCTGTTGAGCTTCATGTGCTCAGTCAGGTGAGAAATACGGTATGAAAACAATGCTATCTGCGCTTCAGGTGAGCCAGTATCAGTGTTAGACTTTCCGTACTTTCCAAAGATTTCTTGTTTTTTAGCTGCGTCTAAATACATAATTTTGACTGTTTAAAATATATAAATTTTGATTTTGCGGTGCAAAGGTAAAGATAATCTTCCATATAACAATGAGTTAAGCGAAAAAATATTGATAATCGCCCCGAAATATATTCCTGCGCCTGTCATCTGCACACGAAATTCATCGACAAGGATTTCAAGTATCACGTTTTCAACACCCACCTGTAGAGCCCGGCTATATCGCAATCCGCCAACTTTATTCACCCAAAATCAAGATTTTCACTACAAATATCAAAGAAAAATCGTAACTTTGCACTCCAAATAATATTTCTATTAGGTATAGTATGCAAGATATCAGAAACATTGCCATTATTGCCCACGTAGACCACGGAAAAACTACATTGGTGGACAAGATGATGCTGGCGGGACACTTATTCCGCAATGACCAAACCAATGGCGAATTGGTGCTGGATAACAATGATCTGGAACGTGAAAGAGGTATAACTATCCTTTCAAAGAACGTTTCCATCAACTACAATGGTACAAAGATCAATATTATTGATACTCCGGGGCACGCCGACTTCGGTGGAGAAGTAGAACGTGTCTTGAACATGGCAGACGGATGTATCCTGTTGGTCGATGCGTTCGAAGGCCCGATGCCGCAGACACGCTTCGTACTGCAAAAAGCTTTGCAAATTGGATTGAAGCCTATCGTGGTTGTCAATAAAGTAGATAAGCCTAACTGCCGTCCGGAAGAGGTTTACGAAATGGTATTCGACTTGATGTTCAGCCTCAACGCTACCGAAGACCAGCTCGATTTCCCGGTTCTTTACGGTTCAGCAAAGAACAACTGGATGGGCGAAGACTGGAAAACTCCTACCGGAACCATTACCCCGCTACTGGATGCCATCATAAAATACATACCGGCTCCTCAACAGTTGGAAGGAACCCCGCAGATGCTGATTACATCACTCGATTATTCTTCATATACAGGTCGTATCGCCGTAGGTCGTGTACATCGTGGAACACTCAGCGAAGGCATGAATATAACACTTGCCAAACGCGACGGAACCATGGTTAAATCAAAAATCAAAGAAGTGCATACATTCGAAGGCTTGGGCCGTAAAAAAGTTCAGTCTGTATCTTCGGGCGATATCTGTGCCATCGTAGGTGTAGAAGGCTTCGAAATCGGCGATACAATCTGTGACTTCGAAAATCCGGAACCACTGCCTCCTATCGCTATCGACGAACCGACCATGAGCATGTTGTTCACCATCAATGATTCTCCGTTCTTCGGTAAGGAAGGTAAGTACGTTACTTCACGTCATATTCACGACCGTCTGATGAAAGAGCTCGACAAGAACCTGGCATTGCGCGTACGCAAGACGGAAAATGAAGATGGTAAATGGATTGTTTCCGGACGTGGTGTGCTGCACTTGTCTGTACTGATCGAAACCATGCGTCGTGAAGGTTACGAGCTTCAGGTAGGACAGCCTCAGGTTATCTTCAAGGAAATAGACGGCGTAAAATGCGAGCCGATTGAAGAGCTGACTATCAGCGTACCCGAAGAATTTGCCAGCAAGATGATTGATATGGTAACCCGCCGTAAAGGTGAAATGGTTTCTATGGAAACTCAGGGTGACCGTGTAAATATTGAATTCGATATGCCTTCACGTGGTATCATCGGTCTGCGTACAAACGTACTGACAGCTTCGCAGGGAGAAGCCATCATGGCTCACCGCTTTAAAGAATACCAGCCATACAAAGGTGATATTCCTCGCCGTACCAATGGTTCTATGATTGCCATGGAGAGCGGAACTGCATTTGCATATGCTATCGACAAGTTGCAAGATCGTGGAAAATTCTTTATCTATCCACAAGAAGAAGTATATGCCGGTCAGGTAGTGGGAGAACACGTTCACGAAAACGACTTGGTCATCAATGTAACCAAATCGAAGAAGCTGACCAATATGCGTGCTTCCGGTTCTGATGAAAAGGCTCGTATCATCCCTCCGGTAATCTTCTCACTGGAAGAAGCTCTGGAATACATTAAAGAGGACGAATATGTAGAAGTAACTCCGAAGAGTATGCGTATGCGTAAAATCATTCTGGACGAAACAGAACGTAAACGTGCCAACAAGAACTGATAACAGCAGTATATATATAAATACAAAAAAATGGCAGGCTTCGTAAAGTCTGCCATTTTTTTATTTCTGATAATCATAGTTTTTCGCTAATCCTCCAGCACGCAATACAATAAATGCAAATTATTTTCTGTAAATAAGATTATTTGAATTCATACGTTGCATATACTGCTGGATAAACGATTTCAGTTGTGTTTCCATTGCTCGAAGTGTGTCCTGAGGCATAGTATCCTTCACATCATCTTTCAACAGACGGTCGGTACGGTAGCGATAAGCCTTCAGCACTTTCTCTCCGTCAAACTGAATCATATAATCTCCTTTCACAAACTGATAGACATTTGTACCCATTACATTGTTTACCGAAAACTTATCAGTTGCTGGAGTCTGAAGGGCATCCTGTCCGAAACTGATATACGGACGATCGTAACCCAGCAATCCCAGTACGGTAGGCATAATATCTATCTGTTCTACAATCTTGTCCTCCATACCGCGAAGCTCCGGCATCCCGGGAGCATAAAACAAGATAGGAACACTATACAGCCCCAAGTCGGTCATATACTCTGGATATGTACCAAAGCTGGTATGATCGGCAGTTATCACAAACAATGTATTATTGAACCAAGGCTGACGGGAAGCTTTCTCAAAAAAGAGCTGTAAGGCATGATCCGTGTAACCTATACAACGCTGAAGCGGAGTTGGTCCGTCTGGAAACTTTCCTTCATAACGTTTCGGTAGAGCAAACGGATGATGTGAACTTGCCGTAAACACTGAGGTTACGAAAGGTTGTTTAAACTCTGTCATCTTATCACAATAGTATTGTAAGAACTCCTCGTCCCAGATAGCCCATGTACCGTCGAAATCATCATCCCCGTGATAGCGTGGGTCTTCATTGTATTCCGTACGCCCAAAGTAATCGGTAAACCCTACCGAACGGGCAAATGCCTGAAATCCCATCGAACCGTTCATAGCTCCATGGAAGAAAGCCGAATAATATCCTTTATTTTTGGTCAGTTCACCTGCTATACTGGACACATCATTCAGTGAAGCCGGTGTAAGGAAGAACGGCTCAACAAAACTCGGTATAGACGACAATACCGAAGGCATTCCCTCGATACTCTTTCGCCCGTTGGCATATGTATATGTAAAACTCAGACTCTTCGTCAACAATGAATCAATAAACGGCGTATACCCTTTGTACTTTCCATTATCCAGATCACGGTTCAGGCTGCCTACAAATTCCTTAGTAAAGCTCTCCCAGATAATTACAACCACATTCATTGGCTTGAACTGTACTGAATCGGCAGGAACATGTACCGGAGAATATACGGCAAGTGCTTCACTTTCGGGCATATAGTCGGGAACAATAAAAGCCTTTTTCCCGAGTGTACGGAAAATAGAAAACGGTGTATTCAGCACCACCCCCGCATCCAGCGGCCGGTCGACATACTGATTGGCATTACTAATGGTAATCGGACGTGTAGCAGTTGTCATACCTCCACGCATACCAAATACTGTAAACGGTATGGCAACCAGCAAAGTAACGGTCTGTATCAGATAATATTGCCACTTGCTATATACCGGAATATTCCGTGGTGCCCGATACAATTTATAAATAGCATAACAGAACACTGCCGCCAATACCACCAGATACCAGTGCGAAATAAACTCATCCATGAAGATAGAAGCCAGATTACCCCCACCCTCATTGCTAAATTCCTGAAAGACACTCATGGTAGTACGCCGTCCGGAAAAACGGAAATACACACAGTCTACCAGATTCGATATCAGGAAAAAGCCATTGACTACCGTAAAAATCCAGCGGACAACCTTATAAAAGGTAGCATTCTCTTTCCAATGAAACGGCAGCAGAAACAATAAAATAAACAAGGCATTGCTATACAAAATGGCCGTCGTATCGAAAATAATACCTGCTCCGAACATATTCAGCGCATATTCTCCTGTCAAGTTCTCACTGAACAGACGGAAATTCTCAAGCAAAAAAGTCAAACGGCAAAGCGAATAACACACATAGATAATGAACAAATTCCATATCAAGGAAAAGACATTCGAAAACAATTCTTTTTTCATTGCCAATGTTTTTGGAGGTTAAGAGCGACAAAGTTAACGATTATTTTCCAAACCCTCTCAAGACCTTATTTTAAAATAACTTTTCTGTAAAACAGAACACAATATAAGAAATTTAAAGTACCATTTTCTATCTTTGTAACCGAATAACAATCTGTTACAACATGAAAAAGAAAACTATCATCCGACTTAGCATCACATTGATTGTCATCGCGGCACTCGCACTGTGGATCAATTCACGCTGGAGCGCATGGTTCCACAACGAAGCAGAACTTCCTTATGCACCGCAGTCAGAACCCGGACGAGTACTACTCACTTTCGGCGATGAAAACGAACTGTCGCGCAATATCAGCTGGCAGTACGACTCTATAGTCGTACCGTCGCATGTCGAATTGGTAGATACACTTTCGAAAGATACCATACAAATCGATGCACAAGGAGAAATTTTCCAGTCACGTAGCGGAAAGGCAGCATACTACGTTGCCAAACTCCGTACCTTACAACCTGACCGCTATTATACTTACCGCGTTTGTAATGAAGGCAAGACCTCATCCTGGTATAGCTTCCGTACATACAATCAGTCTACCCGCAACGATTATTCATTCATGTATGTAGGCGATGTGCAAGACAGCATCAACGGGAAAGCAAACCATTTTTTCCGTGAAGCATTGCAACGTCATCCCGATACAGAGTTTTTTGTGTTCGGAGGCGATCTGACCGAACGTCCAACTGAACAACGCTGGGAAGAAACATATCGCGGGCTGGATTCCATCGGACAACAATACCCTGTCATCACCGTTACAGGAAACCACGAATACCTGAAATACATCATTCGCAAACTGGAACGCCGCTTCTCACTGGTATTTTCATACTATCTCGACTCAATGGTAGGCGAAAATCAAGTATATACTCTGAAGTATAACGACATGCAAATCTTCTGTCTCGACAGTAACCGCGAGTTCTTCTACCTGTGGACTCAGAAAAAATGGTTAGAAGAACAGCTCAAGAAAAGCAATGCACGATGGAAGATCGTCGTACTTCATCATCCGCTATACTCCATTAAAGGCAGTATGAACAACCTGTTTCAACGTACCATGTTCAACCCGCTGGTTGAGGAATATGGAGTCGATCTCGTACTGCAAGGACACGAACACGCTTATGCCCGTATGACTGCCCACGGTGAAAATGGAGAAGCCCAAGCACCTGTTTATACAGTCAGTCACTGCTCACCCAAAAACTACTACATTGAGTTCGACAAGCGGTTCGACAAGTTCGGAACAGGTAGCCGTTACTATCAGCAAATCCGTGTACATGGCGACACCCTCACCATGAACGCCTACGATGCCACGACCAACGACTTATACGATGCTGTCGATATAATAAAAGATAAAACCGGAAAATCCCGACTGGAAGACCGTGGAAAAGAGATTCCCGAAGCACTGATATTCCATTCCAACGGCGGAAAAAAAGAAGAAGCCTTCCAGAAGCGAATCGATGAATACAAACAGCGGAAAGGTATCCAATAAATATAAGATGAAAAAAGGATTTATGACTTTTGAAATGTCATAAATCCTTTTTCCATCTTATATTAAGCAATTATCCTTTCTTTTGATTTTCCAGTTTCAACTGAAGCAGAATCCCTACCAACGTAATAGCAATCATGAACCACCAAAAGCGGATATATCCAGTATAAAACTTATTTGCCGAGCAGATAAAATCTTACCGCATTACAGAAATGCTTGAACGAACGTTCCAGTTTCCTGCCAAACTTATGGTCACGCCAGCTTCCGTACACCCGATGTTCCCCAAAAGCATCCGGACTATGCTTGAAGCGGCTTCTTGGCGACAACCAATGAGTAGGATATATATGTATACCATCCAAATGCTGTTCCTCCTCCTTGCAGACATATCCCCTGCGTTCGGCAACACTTCGCATGATATACGGAGAAACCGTCTGGTCCAGCGAACCGTCAGGACGGATAAAGTCCCGTTCCTGATAATACTCAAAGACCTCCTTACAGAAATCATTTCCCTTTGAACCGATAAAGAACGCGGCCTGAATACCATAATCGGTTTCTCCTTCTTCCCACCGCTCATTAAACGTAGCACATCCGGTTTCAGGAATAAACCGGTCGAAACGCTTACGCAGATAAATATCACTGTCCATATACACGCCACCTTCTTTATATACAGCATAAAAACGGACTACATCTGCCGCAAATGCCCATTTTCTGACCGACAGCGCCTGGTCTATATATTTACAACCGATAGCCTTTGCATCCTCGTACGTCCAGACACGTACCTTATAATCAGGAAGAACACGCTTCCAGCTTGCCAGGCAAATCTTGATTTCCAGCGGATAAGGATCCTTACTGAACCAACATAAATGAATAATTTTCGGGGGCATGATATCTACGAATTTTGAGTGTTCCACGACATTTTCAACCATTCTTCTTTTGTCCGTTTCCATCGGTTATGACTCCACAGCCAATACGCAGGAGCTTCCTTTATCTGTTGCTCCAGATGTTCCGAGTACATATCCGTCAGCCGATACTCAGGCAATTCGGCAGGATGCAAGGTCAGCAGTTCGAAAGAAGCATGATAGTATCCGCGCTTTACCCGTGTTACTTTCAGGTAGTAAACGGCAGCATCCAGCCGGCGCCCTATGCGTTCCGTTCCTTGAAAGAAAGCAGTATCCCGGTTAAAAAACTTTGTCCAGTGGCTCATCCCTTCCCATCCAGGCGCCTGGTCGGAAATAAAGCCTATCATCACTTTCTTTTCTCCTCTGCTGAGTGTAACCAGCCGGCGTAACGTCTCCTTCATCGGAATAGACTCACCGCCGAACTGTCCGCGAAGCCGGAGAAACAATTTATCGAAAGCCTTGTTATATAAAGGATGATAAATCTGTCCACAATGTATTTCGGGCAGCCAATATTGTAAAGAAGCCACATACTCCCAGTTACAGTAATGTCCCAAATAAAGAAAGCAGCATTTTTTATTTTCTCTTCCCAATGTTTCCCGCACCTCATCCAGTCCGCTAAAAGTCATACGCTTCATCATCTGCTTTTTCGACATCGAAAACAACTTGATGGTTTCTACTACATAATCGCAGAAAAAATGATAAAACTCTTTTTCTATTTTCAGAATCTCTTCTTCGGTCTTTTCCGGAAATGAGCCGGCTATATTTCGGTGTACGATATCCCGACGGTATTTCAATCCGTAAAACAACGGTACAAACAGCAGGTCGGATATGAAATAGAGTACCCTCAATGGCAGCAAAGAGAGCAGATACCAGAAGAAAAAAACCAGATAATATATGAATTTCATTGAATTGCCATGTTTCTGTTAAATTGCAAATTTATAAAATAATATGCAAAAGCCCCCTCTTTGTATCAAAGAAAACAATAAATTACACTATCTTTGTGCACTATATTTATTATAACAGAAGTATTTCCTGCATGAAAGAATTTTTCCAAATGATGCGGCGGTTCATTTCGCCCTACAAGAAATATGTAGTCGGAGCTGTAGGTCTCAACCTGCTATCCGCTGTATTCAATGTTTTCTCTTTTTCTCTGCTTATTCCGATATTGAATATCCTGTTCAAGACTGGAGAGTCAGAAAAAGTATATCATTTTATGGAATGGGGAAGCGGAGAGCTGAAAGACGTTGCCGTAAATAATTTCTATTATTACGTATCCGAATTGATAGAAATATTCGGCCCTGCCACTACTTTACTCTGGCTGGGACTTTTCCTTGCAGGAATGACCCTGCTGAAAACCGCATGCTATTTCGGTTCTACAGCCATCATGATTCCGCTTCGTACCGGTGTAGTACGCGATATCCGCATCATGGTTTATTCAAAGGTAATGTACCTCCCACTCAGCTTCCTATCTGACGAACGAAAAGGTGACATCATCGCCCGTATGAGCGGCGACGTTGGCGAAATAGAAAACTCCATCACCAGCTCACTCGACATGCTGTTGAAAAACCCGATTCTTATCATCTCTTATTTCGCCACCCTGATCGTAACCAGCTGGCAACTTACCCTGTTTACCATCATCGTGCTGCCAGTTATGGGATGGATCATGGGACGTGTAGGACGTAAACTGAAACGCCAGTCACTCGAAGCCCAGAACAAATGGAGTGAAACCATGTCGCAGCTGGAAGAAACATTGGGCGGCATGCGTATCATCAAGGCATTTATTGCTGAAGAAAAAATGATAAACCGTTTCGTGAAGTGTAGCAACGAATTCCGCGACGCGACCAATCGTGTAGCTATGCGCCAGAGTCTTGCCCACCCGATGAGCGAGTTCTTGGGAACCGTACTCATCGTACTTGTACTTTGGTTTGGTGGTTCACTGATTCTAAGTGCTAACTCTACCATCAACGCTTCTACCTTTATTTTCTATATGGTGATACTTTACAGCATCATCAACCCGTTGAAAGATTTCTCCAAGGCAAGTTACAATATCCCGAAGGGGCTCGCTTCAATGGAACGTGTAGACAAGATTCTGAAAGCTCCAAACAACATTACAGAACGCACCGATGCCGAACATATCAGCGAGATGAAAGAAGGATTGGAGTTCCGCAATATATCGTTCAGCTACGGCACACACGAAGTACTCCACGACGTCAGCCTGAAAGTACGCAAAGGACAGACTATTGCATTGGTAGGACAAAGTGGTTCAGGAAAGTCAACACTAGTCGATTTAGTTCCCCGCTTTCACGATGTGCAGGCTGGTGAAATTCTGATAGACGGAAAAAATATTAAAGATCTGGTAGTAAAAGACCTCCGCGGACTGATAGGTAATGTAAATCAGGAAGCCATCCTGTTCAACGACAGTTTCTTCAACAACATTGCTTTCGGTGTAGACAATGCCACCATGGAACAAGTCGTTGCCGCTGCCAAGATAGCCAATGCCCACGATTTCATTATGGAAAGTGAAAAAGGCTACGACACCAACATTGGCGACCGCGGCTGCCGTCTTTCAGGAGGACAGCGTCAGCGTATCTCGATAGCCCGTGCCATCTTGAAAAACCCGGCCATCTTGATTCTGGACGAAGCTACTTCTGCCCTTGATACAGAAAGTGAACGTCTGGTACAAGAAGCTTTGGAACGTTTGATGAAGACCCGCACTACTATTGCTATCGCACATCGCTTGTCGACTATCAAGAATGCCGACTGCATTTATGTACTCTATGAAGGCCGTATCGTAGAAAGCGGCAAACACGAAGAGCTGCTTCAGAAAAACGGTTACTATAAACGTTTGAACGATATGCAGGCTCTGTAGATTCTTACCATACCAAACGCATAATATACCAAAAGGTCTTGTATAAAAAAGAAAAGTACAAGACCTTTTATTTTTTTCTCTACAAATTTTACTTCTTTTTTGTACAATAGGTTCTATGGATTTGTACAAAAAATAAAAAAAGATGAGGATGTTTTTAGAAAAACATGCTGAAATTTTCTAATAATTAAATATAAAAAGGACATTATAGCCAAAACAATAAAAAAAAATTTACCTTAGAATGGAATATGTAATTTATATTTACAAGCTCTGAAACAAAAATCAATCATAAACCTTCCTTAAACGAAATACTACAGAAGAAGCAATGTTAAATAATATATAAAACAAAAAAAAGGGAATATTATTCCCTAAATTTGTAAATTCATAATATCATAATAATACATTATTTCCTACAAACCTATGAATAAAAAAGTTGCATTTTATCACAATGCATTCCCTTATGGAGGAGGAGAAAGAATAACTATAGATATAGCGAATTATATCTATGATAAAGGTTACGAAGTTTATGTCATAACCTCAAATCTCAACCCACATACATCAAACCATATAAAGGCTGTAGAAGTAACAAAACAAATACCACACACAGAACAAAACACAACTAATTTTATAATTCAATTTATCAAAGAGAATCACATTGATATATTTATTACTTTAGAACTTAATACGCAGTTCCTCTATGAAGTAAAAAAACGAACTCAATGTAAAATTATTTATGCTCTCCATAATGTTCCGTTATGGGAGGCTATTGATCGTTATTATAAACGAAAAGAAAAAAGTCGTCATTCAATTTGGAAATCCCTAAAATGGTACACATTAACCAATTTAGATTATCACCTTTTCAAAAAATGCGACAAAAAATACATTGCAATATACAAACAAATGTACCAAAACGTAGATGCATTAACTGTATTATGTGATGCATATAAAAAACAATTAGCTACTTATTTCGAAGATGATAAACGTATTCATGTGATAACAAACCCTGAATACCCTCGTTTAAATCCTAATTTAGACAAGAAAAAACAAATTATATACTCTGGCAGACTTTTATACTCTCATAAAAGAGTAGATCGTTTACTTACTATTTGGAAAAAAATATACGAAAAAATTCCTGATTGGGAACTTGTTATTGTAGGCGATGGACCAGAAAGAAATAACTTGGAACGTTTAGCAAAAAAATGGGATTTAGAAAGAATTTACTTTATTGGATACACTCCTCATGTAGATAATTATTATAAAGATGCATCAATTCTCTGCTTAACTTCTACATTTGAAGGATGGCCATTATGTTTAACAGAAGCTCAAGCAAATGGGGTTATACCTATTTCTTTTAATTGTTGCGCTGGCATAGAAGCTATTTTAGGTCCCAATAAGGTAAATGGTATCCTCGTCCCTGACGGAGATATAAATGCATTTGCAAAAGAATTAATTGAATTAATCAATAACCCACAATTAATGGAAGAAATCCGAAAAAACGTACTGAAAAAAGTTCTTACTTATTCTCCCGAACTTGTAGGGGAAAAATGGCTAAACCTGTTTAATACCTTATTAGAGAATAGTAATAATTAATCATCTGTTTAATTTCTTATGAATAAAGTACTATTTTATCATGACGCATTCCCCTTTGGAGGAGCAGAAAGAATAACTTTAGACATTGCAAACTATGTTTATAATAAGGGGTATGAGGTATATGTCCTGACCCCCAAACTTCATGTTGCTTCTTTCAAACATTTGAAGGCAATAGAAATAGTACCTAAATCTTCAAAAAATAAGAAAGCATATATAAACCACATCATAAAATTTATTAATGACTATCAAATTGATATATTTGTAGGACAGTCTCTCGACCTTCTTCTCTACCAAAGCATCAAAGAACAAACCCAATGTAAAGTTATCCGAGCTTTACATAATGTACCTATGTGGGAGTCTATCGATCGTTATTACAGGAGAAAAGGAAAAAGCCGTTTTTCCATATGGGAGTTTATCAGATATACATTTACATACATTAATTATTACTTTCTAAAATCTTACAACAAAAAATATATAACTCGATACAAAGCAATGTATGATAACATAGATGCTTTGACAGTATTATGTGATGCATATAAAAAACAATTAGCAACTTATTTTAAAGATGATAAACGTATTCATGTAATCACAAATCCAGAATATCCTCGCTCAAATCCCAATTTGAACAAAAAGAAACAAATTATATATTCAGGCAGACTCTCTTACCCTCATAAAAGAGTAGATCGTTTATTGTCTATTTGGAAAAAAATATATAAAGAAATTCCTGAATGGGAACTTATTATTATAGGTGATGGTCCAGAGCGGAATATATTAGAATTATTAGCAAAAAAATGGAAATTAGAAAGAATAAAATTTATAGGTTATATACCTGATGTAGATATCTATTATAGAAACGCTTCTATTCTTTGTTTAACTTCCACATTTGAAGGATGGCCATTATGTTTAACTGAAGCTCAAGCAAATGGAGTCATACCTATTTCTTTTAATTGTTGTGCTGGCATAGAAGCTATTTTAGGTCCCAATAAGGTAAATGGTATCCTCGTTCCCAACGGAGATATAAATGCATTTGCAAAAGAATTAACTGAATTAATCAATAACCCACAATTAATGGAAGAAATCCGAAAAAACGTACTGAAAAAAGTTCTTACTTATTCTCCCGAGCTTGTAGGGAAAAAATGGCTAAATCTGTTTAATAACTTATTAGAAGTAAAATAAATTCAGATGAAAAAAATTGCATTTATCGTTATAAGATACGGACAAGAAATCAATGGAGGTGCAGAATTACATTGTAAAATGTTAGCAGAAAGATTGGTTGACAAATATCAGGTAGAGGTACTAACAACTAACCTAAAAGGCTATAGCAATCAAGAAAATATATTCAAAGAAGGAGAGGAAGTTATCAATGGCGTATTGGTACGTAGATTTAAAACGGATTCTTATAAGCGAAAGGGACATCGCCCCAATGTGTGGGCTACTCGGTACATACGTTCAATCCGATTCTTTTTATACAAAATGCATCTGCTACAATATATAGCGAACTGCATTCCTATATGGAAATGTGGGAAAAAAGGGAGTATTTATCTCTATCGGAAAAATTGTTTTTACTCTTCCGAATTATTCACTTTTATACGAAAACATAAAGAAGATTATGATGTCTTTATACCTATAACAATAGATTATCCAGAAGTTTACTATACCGTTACACGAGTTAAAGAAAAGGCTTTATTAATACCAACAATGCACTACCAAAAAAGTTCATTCTATCCAGGAATGACTGAAATCTTTACACAAGCTGGATATATTGCTTTTAATACACAAGCAGAACAACAACTTGCAGAAAGAATTTTTGGCAAGCACATGTCCCCCCATGGAGTTGTTAGTGTTGGATTCAACATATTTCCACCAGCAGAATGGAAAGAAACTACAGTAAAATACCAGTTACCACAAGAATACTTATTATATGTAGGGAGAGTGGAGAATAGCAAGCTAGATCACATTTTTGATTATTTTCTGACATATAAACAAAAGCATAAAGAATCTAATCTTAAATTAGTATTGGTTGGCGGTATTTTTATGGATAAAATAGAACATCCAGACATAATTTATACTGGTTTTGTAGAAGAAGAAGAAAAAACTGCCATCATTAATCATGCCAAAATTATTGTAAACCCTTCCAAATATGAGAGCTTATCATTAATACTTTTGGAAGCACTTAGTCAAAAGAAAGTTATGTTGGTAAATTATCAATGTAATGTCATGAGAGAGCATTTCAAAAATAGTAATCAAGCTATTGCTATTTATAAAGGCAAAAATGACTTCATAAAACAACTTTACCAACTTGACACTTCAGATATTCTTAGAAAAGAAATGGGAGAAAGAGGAGCTTTATATATACAAGAAAATTATAATTGGGATATTATTATGCAAAGATTAATTGCCCAAATCGAGAATATCGGTCAATAAATTTATGAGGGTGTGTCAAAACTGACATACCCTCATAAATATTAATAAAATAGATTTAAATACTTACTTCGTTTCAGCCCCAATGTATAGGGAAGAAAATGTATAAAACGATGCAAACGAGGTTTCCAATTATTTAAAACATTTTCTCCTTTCCAAGGTGTCAAATCTTGATACTCAAAATACAAATGTCTTAATGGATGCATACAATGATATTGCCAAGGCTTACGCGAAGAATAATGCAATATTGCAGGATGTAAAATAGTATCTATATACGGTGGACACCAATCGGCTGTTTTACCTTTTGGAACACGATAAGCACCTTCTTGCACATTCCACTTCATATCGACCAATACTCTATGCTCATGTAACAAGCCGTTTAATAAATCCTGATCGTTATATAACACACGCTCCGGATTATCTTTATAATAAGTCTTACATTGCTGCTCGATATTATGCTTCCGCCAATAATCCAAATTCAATAATAATACTCCTCCATTAAAATAATTATATGAAAGATCGTACCCCAAACGATTACAATGCACCGGATTAACGGTAAAATCGTCTGGAACACCAGCCAATGCTTTACCTTCCAGATTTGTATTCCAAAAATCATCTAACGGTTTCAAAACCAAAATATCACTATCCAGATAAAGAGCCTTCTTCACTGAATCAGGAAGTAAAGAAGCCAAAAGACAACGATAAAATACAACCATAGGCAACCTTTGTCCTTCCCAGCGTATAGCATATCCTTCCAATTTTTCCTGAGGAACTTCATAAAAAGCAATGGAAGCTCCATACGTTATCGCCAAGTCCGACAAAACCGTACGGTCTGCTTCCGACAGTCCATTGGCAACTACATGCACTGTAATATCCGAAGGTGTATCATTTTTTAAGATAGAAACCATTGTTACAGCACAAAAACGTACAAACTTATGATCAATGGTAAATACTATATGCTTCATATCTTCCAATTATTTATTCAGGTTCTTGAAAAAATCTGCCATTGTATGGTCTTCGTGTATATATCCGTCTGCCTGCAAACGGTCGAAGACACGGCTTCCTATCACACGGTCGTATTCCTCATTCAGTTTTCCTTCTTTATACAAGCCATAAAAATAGCGCCAGTGACGTCCACCATGTTTACTGGGATTCTGCTCCAACTGCTTTCCGCCATTAATCATTTTCTCCAGAAACTGCTGACGGCCTCGGATATTATAATGATAAATACGGATATCACTTTTGCCGGAACGCTTGGGGAACATGGCTACCTTATGATTTCCCATCGAAATCCGGATGTATCCACGGGTACGGTGCATTACCTTAGGTATTTGTCTGCCAAAAAGTGAATAAGGGGAAAGATCATACTTATCCGTATCTGTTACAGGGTCTACAACATATTTCCATTCACGAAACGACTTACCTTCCTCAGGATACATATTCCGTATGGCGCACTTTATCACATTATCAGAAACATGTTTCAGTCCACTTTTCAAATTACCCGAAGGAGCATACCAAAACTCGTCAGCATCGGCATTGATAACCCAGTCGGCATGAAAAACAGTTTTAGCACACCAAACCATACGATCCACCCATTTTTTCTGGCGATAGTCGGTTGCCGGCTCCTGAATAATTTCTTTTATCCATCCCAATTCTTTATATTTACGAAGAATGTCTGGAGTATGGTCGGTTGAGTTATTATCAGTTACAATAAATCCATCTACCCCCATCTGCTTATGGAATATCAGGTTTTGTTCCAGTAATTCTTCCTCGTTCTTCACCAACAATGTCATATAAAGAATTGGATGAGAAGGCCGGCGCCAGCAGAACAAACTTTCGCACAAAGCATAGGTTACTTTCTTTATTAACGAAAAAATGATACTCATGGCAATTTAGTTTATAGGTACTTTTATCCATCTTGCTGGATAAATATAAGGAGTTTCTTCTTTCATAAACCAGCGAGAAGGAACAATAACAGTTTTATTCTTTCTCGGATTTAACCATGCTCCCCACCAACTGAAAGTACTATTACAGATAATATGGTTTCGACAATGACTCATCAGCATCATATCCTGCCAACTGTCATTTCCTTGATTCCAATCTATGTAATGGGCATTAGATAAAGATAAATTCTGTTTCACCCATTCTATATCATCAGAAAAAACATAAAAAGAAGGAGTTGAGTCATGCTTTTTCAATTCGGCTATGGCATTTTTATAATAGGGCAACTGACAGACACATCCGGCATTTGCCCAGAATTTCGGAAGTAAATAATCACCGCGACGAATGTGTATTGATACAGCATGCTCATCGGCATCTATTACTTTCATCATTTCACGACTCCGGATATTTATCAATTCCATATTAAAACAGAAAGTCTTTCTAACATCATCTTCGATGTCAGCAAAGAAACGCTCCGACTGATAAAATCCTTTGAAATAGATCAACGGCCAAGCATATTTTTTCTCAAAAGCTTCCATGGAGCCGTTTTTCTGTTTTCGCTCATAAACGACCTTACACAGTAAGAATTCCATAAGTTTCTTAAGTGTACGATTTATACAAAACTCGGTATGGGGCAAAGCAAATACCCGGTTCATTTCATATCCGTGATGTACATGGTAATGCATCATATCCGATAAGTCTATCTTTGTATGAGGAAAAAGTTTCTTCATCTTCAGATAGAAGGCATATATAAACATCTGGTTGCCTAAGCCACCTGTCATTTTTATTAGTCTCATATGTGGGCGTTGTTATACTTCAAAATCAGTTTCAAACATTCGTTGGCATCGAAACCTCTTGCCTTGGCGTATTCATCGGCAAGAATGGCAAACATTTCCGGCGTTCCCGGAAGGCGTTCAAAGTTACGGCAACCTTCTTCCATATCAACCGTGCGGAAACGGATACGGTTCAGGTCTATTATTTCTACCTCTACACCTTTGTCTGTACGCCGGAACAGGATATTCCCGCGTGAATAGTCTTTATGCAGATAGCCTTTTTCGTGGAGTGCTGCCGTCGTGCGGGCAATGGCTCGCAAAATTTCTTCCTGACCGGGGAAATCGCCTCGCATCAAGTTTACGTACGAGTACGGACATTCCGATTTCAGGCAAACATAGTAGCTGTGAGTGAAAAGCAGACCGTTACGTTCAGTATAATAAGCTACAGGAGCAGGACTTCCAATTCCTTCCCGACGAAGCATTTCAGCATACTCAAACGAACGTTGCGCTTTCGACGAACGGAATACACCGTATGCAATACGATTGATCAGATTAGGAACGCGGAATGATTTTACGACAACTTTCGTACCATGCCAGTCCATTTCACGCAGTTCGTTCCGTCCTTTATAGATTACAGTTCCACAATCGTATTTAAACAGAGCGGGCAGAGCTTTTACATAATCGGTCAATGTACGGAAATCAGATGCCACATATACTTTCCGTGGATGAAACAAACGATAGATACGGTTCAGCAGTACCGACCACGAACGGCAATAGTGAAGCGGTCCTCCTAACTCACGTTCAAAAAACTCCGGATGACGCGCATTTAAAGCGTCTATCAATTTTCTCTTTAAACTACGATCGGACACACGTTTAGAACCAGTTCGCACCCGATAATACACTGACACCCGAGACAAGGTTACAACCTTTCCACCATCTTTTAACATAGCAATCCAAAAGGTCCAATCCTCTCTTGCAACAATATGCTCATCATAGCCGCCTACCCGTTCCCAATCTGATTTCCGATACAAAGCACAAATAGGTATCATATTCTTCCGGGCCAGCAACTTACGCGAAAAAGGAGGTAATTTCCATTCACCTTTACGGTTACCGAAATATTCAGCACGAGGACATACAGCTTTTATTTTCATGTCAGACAATATCACATGTACTGCATCAGACACAAAGGTTTCACTCATCTTGTCGTCGGCATCAAAAGGCAGTATAAACTCCCCTTTCGCCAACCGGACAGCCTGATTTCGGGCTGCACAAGCTCCCCCGTTAGGTTGTGTATAGGCACGTACACGTTTGTCTTTCTCGGCATAGCTGCATGCAATACGGTACGAGGCATCTTTCGAGCCATCGTCTACCACCACCACTTCAAAGTTTGGATAAACGGAAGCCAGTATAGAGTCGAGTGTTTCCGGCAGAAAAGCCTCCATATTATATACAGGCACTACCACCGAAACCAAAGGAGCTTTATCCATATCTGCAATCATTAAATTTTATCGAGTCCTTTCGTATATTTCAACCAATAGTATTTCAAGGGATTCTTATATTTCAGTTGTTTCCACGGACGACTTCCGTGCGGACGGTGCCAGACAGGAAGGGTGGTAAACAGATAGTTCTGAAAACCTTGTTTCAGGGCTTCGTGTGAAATGGTTACATCAAACCAGTTTTTTGTCGGGTCGAGCTGACGGAAATCGAAAGCACGAAGAAACTCCGGGGTAAGCAGTGAGCAACAGAAACTGCAATGTTTCTTTTCCGGATATACCTTGCCTTCATTACCTTTGGCATGCAAATATGGATAGTTGATAACTCCATTCTCGTCTACAGTTACGGCTGCTGCAATGGCACATCCGCTACGTGCTGCTGCTCCGTCGTACAGATCCTGTAAGGTGTTCTTCTTTACTACAACATCCGACTCTACAATAAGCAGACCTGCATCGTCGGCAATAGCCTCTTGCTGAGAGCGTTGAAGTACCAGCAGATAGTTTGGAGAAGGATGAGTTGTAATGTCGGATAAATTGACCAGACGAAAATTCAATTCTTTGGAAGCTTCCTCCAGACGTTTGGTGTTCTCTTCTGTACTGAAGTCATTGTACACTGTATAAGTAAAAGGAACTTTAATGTCGGAAGCTAAAATGGCACGCACTGTTTCGAGAGTAAAATCTATCGAATCTTTTACTGGAGTTATGATATGCAAACATTTCATATGAACATCATTATTAAAGTACAAAGGTAGATAAATTACCAACACTAGGTAGACAAAATACCAACATTTTTCAAATCTACACAAAGATTTCATTTCATCCAATTATAAATGTAAAAAATACTACCTTTGCACGACTTTAGAAAAAGTAAGTATGAAAGTTATCGTTGACAATAAAATACCTTATATAAAGGAAGCTATCGAAGCGCTCGCCGATGAAGTGGTTTATTTGCCGGGAAAAGAAATTACTCCGGAAGTCGTAAAAGATGCTGATGCACTGATTACCCGTACACGTACTCGTTGCGACCGTACTTTGCTGGCTGGCAGTAAGGTAAAGTTTATCGGAACGGCTACTATCGGATTCGATCATATCGACACAGCTTATTGTCACGAAGCTGGTATTACATGGAGTAACTGCCCGGGATGTAACGCCGGTGCCGTAGAACAATATATACACTCAGTACTTTTATTGTTACAACAGGAAAAAAATATCACACTGAAAGATGCCTGTCTGGGTATTGTCGGAGTAGGACATGTAGGCAGCCGCATCCGGCAACTGGTAGAGCGTTTGGGAATGCGGGTGCTCCTGAATGATCCTCCTCGGGCCGACCATGGAGAAAAAGGATTTGCCGATTTGCATACACTGGCATGCGAATGCGATATCATAACTTTTCATACACCACTGGAAAGAAGTGGAAAATATCAGACTTATCATTTAGCAGATGAATCTTTTTTTAACCTGCTGGAAAAGAAACCGTACATAATTAATACGTCACGTGGAGAAGTTATAGAAACTGAGGCGATTCTGAATGCTTTATCTGCCGGAAAAATATCCGGAGCTATAATCGATGTGTGGGAAAATGAACCGAATATTAACCTTGAACTGTTGGACAAAGTATTTATCGGCACTCCGCACATTGCCGGATATTCTGCCGACGGAAAGGCAAATGCAACCCGCATGGTACTGGAATCCTTCTGCCGTTTCTTTGGAAAAGAAATGGATTTTTCTATCGTTCCTCCCGAACAACCGCATTTGCCTTACGACAGCGACGAAAACATCCGCCAGTTACAAATGTATAATCCACACGTCGATTGTGAGGTATTGCGTGCACATCCGGAAACATTCGAACTGTTGCGTAGCGAATATCATTTACGACGGGAGTGAAAGCAAACGTTCTATCACTTGTGGATAGTATGTGTATTCTAGTGCATGCACGCGCTGGGCAAGGGTTTCGGCGGTATCATCGGATAAAACGGGACATTTTGCCTGAAAAATAATATCTCCCTGATCGTAATGTTCATTAATATACTGAATGGTAATGCCGCTTTCATGTTCACCTGATGCCAGAACTGCCTCATGAACATGCATACCATACATTCCTTTTCCTCCAAATTTAGGAAGCAGCGAGGGATGTATATTTACGATTCTGTGTGCATAATCATGCAATATATCATCTGGAATACGCGACAAGAAACCAGCCAGCACTATGAAATCGGTATCATAACTTTTCAAGACTTCAAGTCCCTTGCCTGCCGCAAAGTCTTGAGGAATGATTACTTCACATGGAACATTCAGGGTATGAGCACGCTCTATGACATGAGCTGTAGGACGAGAAGCTATTACAACGGCTACTTCTATCGTAATATGGCCGGCAAAATAGCGGATAATATGCTCGGCATTCGTACCTTCACCCGATGCCAAAATTGCTATTTTTTTCATTGATTCACCTTTTTTGTGCACATAATATATAAAATTGTGCAAAGAAATTGCATTTATTTGGCTGAATATTTGTATAGAACAAGAAATATTTATTCCTTTGCACCGAAATATAAACAAAATTATTCTATTTATAAACTTAAAACAAGAAAATTATGTCTGAAATCGCATCAAAAGTACAGAAAATTATCGTTGATAAATTGGGCGTAGAAGAATCAGAAGTTACTCCGACAGCTAGCTTCACTAACGACCTGGGTGCTGACTCTTTGGATACAGTAGAATTGATCATGGAATTCGAAAAAGAATTCGGTATCTCTATTCCTGATGATCAGGCAGAAAAGATCCAGACTGTAGGCGACGCTATCTCTTACATTGAAGCTAACGCAAAATAATTTAATTCTACTTTTATGGAATTAAAAAGAGTAGTGGTAACAGGTCTTGGTGCACTCACTCCGGTAGGTAATACTGTTCCTGAATTCTGGAACAACCTTCTTAATGGAGTAAGTGGGGCAGGACCTATTACTCATTTCGACGCTTCTAAGTTCAAGACTCAGTTCGCTTGTGAAGTGAAGAACTTCAATGCTACTGATTTTATTGACCGTAAAGAAGCCCGTAAAATGGACCTTTACACTCAATATGCAGTTGTAGCAGCCAAAGAAGCGGTAACAGATGCAGGCATAGACGTCGAAACAGAAGATTTGAACAAAGTCGGAGTGATTCTCGGTGTCGGAATCGGAGGTATTCATACTTTCGAAGAAGAAGTCGCTGGTTACGAAAAGACTAAAAACGACCTCGGACCGAAATTCAATCCGTTCTTTATTCCGAAAATGATTGCAGATATTGCATCCGGACAGATTTCCATCATGTATGGTTTCCATGGCCCTAACTTTACAACCACTTCTGCATGTGCTTCTTCTTCTAACGCGATAGCTGATGCTTTCAACTATATCCGTTTGGGAAAAGCTAACATTATCGTAACTGGTGGTGCCGAAGCAGCCATTTTCCCTGCGGGAGTAGGTGGTTTCAATGCAATGCACGCATTGTCTACTCGCAATGATGACCCTGTACATGCTTCACGCCCATTCAGTGCAAGCCGTGACGGATTTGTAATGGGTGAAGGTGCCGGATGTCTGATTCTTGAAGAACTGGAACATGCAAAAGCACGTGGTGCTAAGATATATGCAGAGTTGGCCGGTACAGGTGCTTCTGGTGACGCTTATCATCTGACAGCTTCTCATCCTGAAGGTCTGGGTGCGAAACTGGTTATGAAAAGCGCTTTGGAAGACGCTGGTATGCAACCGGAAGACATTGACTATATCAATGTACACGGAACTTCTACTCCAGTAGGTGATATTTCTGAAGTAAAAGCTATTAAAGACCTGTTCGGCGAACACGCTTACAAACTGAATATCAGTTCTACCAAATCAATGACTGGACACCTCTTGGGAGCTACTGGTGGCGTAGAAGCTATTGCATGTGTACTTTCTGTTAAAAATGACATTGTACCTCCGACTATCAACCACGAAGAAGGTGATAATGATGAACAAATCGATTATAACCTGAACTTCACATTCAATAAGGCACAGCAGCGTACTGTTCGTGCTGCATTGAGCAATACATTTGGTTTTGGTGGACACAATGCATGTGTAATCGTAAAAAAATACACTGAATAAACTGTGTTTAGCAATATAACAGATAAGATAAGACTTCTTTTCCGTAAGGATAAGGAGCCTTATCTTTGTTTTTACAAGATGCTCGGGTTCTATCCGAGGAATATCGAAATCTACCAGCAAGCTTTATTGCATAAATCATCGTCGATTAAGGCTGGAAAAGGACGGTTGCTGAACAACGAACGACTCGAATTTTTAGGTGATGCCATTCTGGATGCCGTAGTAGCTGATATCGTATATAAAAAATTCGAAGGTAAACGAGAAGGTTTCCTGACGAATACGCGTTCCAAGATCGTACAACGCGAAACCTTGAACCGCGTAGCCGTACAAATTGGACTGGATAAACTAATAATATATACTACCCGACAGTCCTCACACAACAGTTACATGTGTGGAAACGCCTTCGAAGCACTTATCGGAGCTATTTATCTGGATAGAGGCTATCGTGCCTGTAAAAAATTCATGGAAGAACGAATTATCAACCAATACTTGAATCTGGAAAAAATTTCACGTAAAGAGGTCAATTTCAAATCGAAACTGATTGAATGGAGCCAGAAAAACAAGTTTAACATAGAATTCAACCTAACAGGACAATCAGTCGACGAGGCACAGAATCCTATTTTTGAGACACAGGTTCTGGTTGAAAATATTGCAGCCGGTACAGGAAAAGGATATTCCAAGAAAGAATCGCAACAGGAAGCTGCGCACGAAACACTGGCTAAGATAAAAGGCAATCCGCAATTTATTGATGCTATCTTTGCTGCAAAAGCAAAAAGAGAAAAAGAAGAAACAGAAGCCAGTAAACAAGAATGTGCAGCAACTGCCGTAAAGGAAGATAACGTAATATTGGCAGAAGATAATACTCAGAAACTTGAATTGCCAGAAGAGCATTTCGAGGATACAGAACGTATTATCGCAGAAGCTGAAGAAGCTGCCTTCCGGGAAGCAGATAAATAAGCCCACTCTATAGAACTAAGAAAGCCGTATGCAAAATGTATACGGCTTTCTTAGTTTATCCGAAACAAATTCCCATCCTACGCCCCTGTACCACCAGATCGTGATCTTCGGTTACCAGCTTTAACTTGCCGGCTATATCCGACAAGGGGACAGAAGTTATCTCCGAACCTCGCAAAGAAACCATACGGCCAAACTGTCCATTCGCAATCAGTTCAGTAGCATGTCCACCCATACGGGTAGCCAGATTACGGTCGAAAGCAGTAGGCCCTCCTCCGCGCTGAATGTATCCCAATACTGTTTCACGCGTTTCGAATCCGGTTTCATATTCTATTTCCTCGGCTATATACTGTGCAGCCTTTTTGCCTCCCAAAGTAGGAATACCTTCTGCTACCACTACAATGGAATAAGGTTTCCCTTTCTTCAAACGATTGATAATTGCATCACCAATACGATGAATATCGAAAGGTATTTCTGGCAACAGAATAATATCGCCGCCACCAGCCATACCAGAATACAGCGCAATCCATCCGGCTTTGTGCCCCATGACTTCAATAACCATTACCCGCTGATGCGCACTTGCCGTAGAATGCAATCGGTCTATCGCATCAGTAGCGATACTTACAGCAGAATCGAAACCGAAAGAAATATCGGTCCCCCATACATCATTATCGATGGTTTTAGGAATTGTTACCACATTAACTCCCGTTGCAGCCAGCTTGGCCGCCGTTTTTTGCGTACCATTTCCACCAATACACACCACACAATCCAACTTGTGGTCGTGAATAGTCTTCAACATCATGGCAGGTTTGTCTTCAGACACCGGCGAATTCGGCCTGCTTTTAAAAGGCTTTTCACGAGATGTACCCAGAATAGTACCTCCCATACTTAACAATCCCGTCAATGAGTTTTCATCCAACGGCACGACGTCATCGTCAAGCAAACCACGAAAACCGCTATGTATACCATAGACTTCCATTCCATAATGGCTGATTGCAGTCTTGCAAACACCTCTGATAGTTGCATTTATACCCGGACAATCACCTCCAGATGTTAAGATTCCAATTCGCATAACCTTTAAATTTTCACTACTTGTGGTAAAGTTATAAGAAAAAAGTGTAGATTTGTGCTTTCTCTAAGGAAAAATCTTTTATTGAAAAAGAAATCGCCTAACTTTGCACGTAAGAACAGATAAGAAAAAAGAAAAAGTAAATGGTTTCAACAAAGTTAATCGGGAAACTGTTTGTTTCGCGTCAAAAGGAAATAGACCAGTATGCGACACAGGCAGAGGCTATCCAGGAACGTGTGTTCCGGAAACTTATACAAACCGCCGCTGCTACGGAATGGGGAACAAAATACAATTATGCCAATATACGCACATATAACGACTTTAAGCATGTTCCTATCCAACAATACGACGATATAAAAGGATACGTAGACCGTATGCGTCACGGAGAAAAAAATATTTTATGGCCTGGACAAGTAGTATGGTATGCCAAATCCTCAGGAACAACCAATGATAAGAGCAAATTTATTCCAGTGAGCAAAGACGGATTGCACCACATTCATTATCAGGGTGGTACCGATGCTGTAGCTCTTTATCTCCGTTCCAATCCTCAAAGTAACTTTTTCTCCGGCAAGGGACTGATTCTGGGCGGAAGTCACAGCCCGAACTATAATCTGAAAGACAGTCTGGTAGGCGATTTATCAGCGATTCTGATACAAAACATCAATCCACTGGTAAACTTTATTCGTGTGCCAAGTAAGGAGATTGCTTTACTGAGCGAATTTGAAGAAAAAGTAGAGCGTATTGCCGATACAACCATTCACGAAAATGTAACCAATCTGTCGGGAGTCCCATCGTGGATGCTTGCCGTCATCAAACGTATATTGGAAAAAACCGGAGCAACCCACCTGAATGAAGTATGGCCAAATCTGGAAGTATTCTTCCATGGCGGCGTATGCTTCACACCTTACCGCGAACAATACAAACAGTTGATTACGAGCGACAAGATGCACTATATGGAAACATATAATGCAAGCGAAGGGTTCTTTGGCCTGCAAAGCGACTTGAATGACCCGGCCATGTTGCTGATGATAGACTATGATGTCTTCTACGAATTTATTCCATTGGAAGAAATAGACAATCCCGCTCCAGCCATTGTTCCTCTTTCCGGAGTGGAAGTCGGCAAAAATTATGCAATGGTTATCAGCACTTCCTGCGGATTGTGGCGATACATCATCGGTGACACAGTAAAGTTCACACAAAAGAATCCGTACAAATTCATCATAACCGGACGTACCAAACACTTTATCAATGCCTTTGGAGAAGAGTTGATGGTAGACAATGCCGAGAAGGGACTGGCACGTGCTTGTGCGGAAACTGGCGCTCAGGTTTTAGAATATTCAGCAGCACCAGTATTCATGGATGCCAATGCCAAATGCCGTCATCAGTGGCTGATAGAATTTAGTGTCATGCCCGATTCACTGGAAAAGTTCCGGCATACACTCGATAAAGCATTGCAGGAAATAAATTCCGACTACGAAGCCAAACGACATAAAGACATTACATTGCAGGAACTGGAAATTATTGTTGCACGTCCTAATTTATTCCACGACTGGCTGAAACAAAAGGGAAAACTGGGAGGACAACATAAAATTCCTCGTCTGAGCAATAATCGTGACTACATAGAAGAAATGCTAAAATTAAATATATGAAGCCCATACCTAAATACATAGCCATACTGCTGGTCATCATTGGATTCTATGCATGTGCAAGTACCGGATCACCCGACGGAGGACCTTACGACGAGGAACCGCCTAAGTTCGTACGTGCTACTCCTGAACCGAATGCGACCAACAATACGCGCAAGAAAATCTCCATCGAGTTCGATGAATTCATCAAGCTGGAAAACGCTTCTGAAAAAGTAATTATTTCCCCGCCACAGAAAGAAAGTCCGGAAGTAAAGACAAGCGGAAAAAGAGTATTGGTAGAATTCTTCGATACACTACAGGAGAATATGACATATACCATCGATTTTGGTGATGCCATCGTAGACAATAATGAGGGTAATCCGCTGGGACAATTTACATATGCTTTTGCAACGGGACCCACCATTGACACAATGGAGGTTTCGGGTACGGTACTGAATGCTGCTGACTTAGAGCCTATAAAAGGCATTCAGGTAGGATTGCATCAAAACCTGAACGATTCGGCTTTCACCACACTTCCGTTCGACCGTATTTCGCGCACGGACAGCCGTGGAAAGTTTACCATCCGAGGTATCGCACCCGGCAAGTACCGTATCTATGCCTTAATGGACGGAAATCAGAATTATTTATTCGACTCAAAAACAGAAGTCATTGCTTTTCAGGATTCTCTTGTCGTACCCAGTATGGAAGGTGCTGTACGTCAGGACACGGTATGGAATGAACTCGATACAACAAAGATCGACACCATCAAACAAATCAATTATACAAGATTTCTACCCGACAACATTATTCTGAGAGCTTTTAAGGAGGAAAATGATCTTCAGTATCTGATGAAAAGCGAGCGACCGAAAACAACTCAGTTCTCACTTTATTTCAGTGCGAAATCGGACACTTTACCAACATTGAAGGGGCTTGATTTCGATGAGAAAGAACTCATTGTTGAAGCTAATCCACGTAAAGACAGTATCTTGTACTGGATAAAAGACACTACATTATGCGAACGAGATACACTGACCCTGCAACTGGATTATCTGGCAACAGATACACTGGGGCAACTGGTTCCCAAGACCGATACGTTACGTATGATAAACAAAATTCCAAAAGCCAGACGTCTGGCTATGCTCGAAGAAGAGAACAAGAAAAAAGAGAAAGAACGTAAGAAACGCGAAAGAAGAGGAGATACATTAGCGGTAGAAACTGAATTTTTAACTGTCAATACAGATGCTCCATCAGCGCTCGACCTGAATAGAAATATCATCTTGAGTTTTGAAGAACCGGTAGCAAGCATTGATACGGCGGCTATTCACATGAGTACAATGGTCGATTCGGTATGGCAAGATATTCCTTTTATCTTTCAGGCAGACAGTATTGCTCCTCGACGTTATGAAATACTGGCAAACTGGCAACCGGGTATAGAGTATAAAATGACAATCGATTCTCTTTGCTTTAAAGGTATTTACGGACTGTATTCCGATAAGATAGAAAATACACTCAAAGTCAAGACTCTGGAAGACTATGGAACGCTTTATCTGAACATCGTAGGTGCAGGACCACATGCCATCGTACAATTGTTGAACAGCAGTGACGCAGTAGTTCGCCAACAGCCAGTTACAGAGAAGAAAACCTGCGACTTTTATTTTCTACAACCGAGTACCAAGTATTATATCCGTTTATTCAACGACGACAACAATAATGGCGTATGGGATACAGGAATCTATGAAGGGAAACGTCAGGCTGAGGAAGTATTTTATTTCCCCAAAGTATGGGAAATGAAAGCTAATTTCGAGTTCGAAGAAACATGGGACATACATGCTACACCACTCGACAAGCAAAAACTGGACGAAATTAAAAAGCAGAAACCTGACGAGACCAAGAAAATAAAAGACAGAAATAAGGAACGAGCCAAAAATCTGGGAAGGTCATGATGATAAAGAAAATAGTTTTATGCCTGTGCCTCCTGATGGGAGGTATGGCAGCCAAAGCACAATGCGGAGCTGAAAACGATGCAATTAAACCGGGAGAAACATTGAGTTATGAACTGAAATTTAATTGGAAGTTCATCTGGATCAATGCCGGATGGGCAAAAATGACAGTCAACGAAACGACTCATAAAGGACAGCCTTGCCTGAGAACAGATCTGCAATCGTACACGAACAAGAAGATAGACTTCTTCTTTAAAATGCGTGATACGTTGACATGCATTACCAGCAAGCAACTGGAGCCCTTATATTTCCGAAAGGGGGCCGAAGAAGGTAAACGCTATACGGTAGACGAAGTACATTTTAGTTACCAGAATGGGAAATGTATTGTCGACCAGCAACGTACTTTATATGGCAAGACCGATAAAAGACACGACGAAATGCCAGTATGTGTCTACGATATGCTGAGTATCTTGCTGCAAGCTCGTTCGTACGACCCGTCCGACTACAAACCGGGAATAAAAATATTATTCTCTATGGCAACAGGACGTGCCGTCGAAAAACAGACACTGATTTATAGAGGAAAGGAAAATTTTACCTCCGAACAAGGAGTAACATACCGTTGTCTGGTTTTCTCGCTCGTGGAATACGTAAACAACAAGGAAAAAGAGGTGATTACATTTTATGTAACCGATGACCGCAATCACTTACCGGTCCGCCTGGATATGTATCTGAACTTCGGTTCGGCAAAGGCATTCCTTACCGATATCAAAGGCAACAGACATCCGCTCACTTCTATCGTGAAATAACATAAGCTCGCTATGAATGATGACAGGCTGCAATATACTGCATCATTCGTAGCGAGCTTTTCGTTTAACTCCCGGCAGGTTACTGCCTGCACATCGGGAATAGAGAATTATTTTTTGTACAAAACATTTTGGAATTTGTACAAATTTTCCAAAAACATCGAGAGAAATCTCTCCAAGTACGTCGTTTTTCTTAATTTTTCATGCCTTTTTACCCTTCACAGTCTTCACAAACTTCCAATATCATAAAAAAACAAATCTAAAAATTATGGCAAAAGATAATAATCCTGCTTTATCATATAATATATATGTGAAGGGCGTGAAGGGCAAAAAAGCAACCAAATTTATTATAATCGATGTGATAATACAAACAAACGCGGATTCATGCAATTATATCTGCACAAATCCGCGTTTACTTACCTAATTTATCTATTAAGAAAAATATGAACCTTTATTTATTCAGCTTCCAGGTAAATCCATCTTTTGTATCTTTGACTTCAAATCCCAAAGCAGCCAATGTATCACGAATCTTGTCACTGGTTGCCCAGTCTTTATTAGCCTTTGCCTGCATACGCTGTTCAAGCAACATATCTACCACTTTGCCAAACGCTTCTTCACGTGCAGCATTGTTTTCAGCCTCAGCCTTCAAGCCAAGAATATCGAATACAAATGTATGGAATACACTCTTCAATTCAGCAAGATCATCAGCACTGATAGTTGCTTTCTTGTCGATTACGGTATTAATCATACGGATCGCATCGAACAAATGAGAAATTACAATCGGTGTATTCAGGTCATCGTTCATAGCTTCATAGCATTTTTCGCGCAATGCGGCCGGTTCAATGCCTGTAGTCGTCTTCGAAGGAGTAATGCGTTCCAGATTCTTAACTCCCTCCATTAGACGTTCCAAACCTTTTTCAGCAGCCTGAAGAGCCTCATTGCTGAAGTCAACTGTACTACGGTAATGTGCCTGAAGAATAAAGAAGCGAATCGTCATCGGTGAATAAGCCTGAGCAAGCAATTTATTCGATCCGGTAAAGAACTCATCGAGCGTAATGAAGTTACCCAGTGACTTACCCATCTTCTGGCCGTTGATGGTAATCATGTTGTTATGCATCCAGTAACGTACCATGTCATGTCCCTGTGAAGCTACACTCTGGGCAATTTCACATTCATGATGTGGGAAAATCAAGTCCATGCCACCTCCGTGAATATCGAACGTTTCACCCAAATATTTGCGTCCCATCGCAGTACATTCGCAATGCCAGCCTGGGAAACCATCGCTCCACGGTGAAGGCCAACGCATGATATGTTCCGGCTGTGCACATTTCCAGAGAGCAAAATCGGCAGGATTATGTTTTTCCTGCTGTCCGTCCAGTTCACGGGTTGTATTGATAACATCATCCAGATTACGTCCGGAGAGCTTTCCGTAATGATAATCTTTGTTATATTTTGCCACATCAAAGTAAACAGAACCCTGGCTTTCGTAAGCATATCCGTTCTTCAAAATCTCTTTCACCAACTGAATCTGTTCGATGATATGTCCCGATGCATGCGGTTCAATGCTGGGAGGAAGCACGTTCAACGCCTCCATAGCCTTATGATAGCGGTTCAGGTAATACTGAACAACTTCCATCGGCTCCAATTGTTCCAGACGGGCTTTCTTTGCAATTTTATCTTCACCATCGTCAGCATCATGTTCCAAATGGCCTACATCGGTAATGTTTCGTACATAACGTACCTTATAACCCAGATGTGTAAGGTAACGGAAAAGAATATCGAATGTAATAGCCGGGCGAGCATGTCCCAAATGGGCATCACCATAAACAGTAGGCCCGCACACATACATGCCTACATGAGGAGCATGCAACGGAACAAACAGTTCCTTGCGACGGGTAAGCGTATTATAAATAGTCAGCTTATTTTCCATAATTATCTCTTTTAGTTAAGTCACAAAAGTACGGAAAAAAGAAATAATAAGGAAACAGAGGGTCTTTTTTTTCTCGAAAAGCCGCCAGCTTAGCTTACCCAAAATAGAAAACAGTGTACACTCGTCAAGAAAAGATGTAAATCTTTTAGTTAACAAACATAGAACAACAAGGTGAATTCTTAAATCATGTTATAAAACATAGTTTTTTAGCTGCAATATTTGCAGGTTTCCCAAAAGTCCGTACCTTTGCATCGTGTTTTTCATAGTATTAGATTTAAGGTTAACAAAGGTTGGAGTACAGCGGTACTCCTTTTTTTATGCCCATACGTAAAATAATATGCAAGAAAACAAAAAAGTCCTGTTAGGTATGAGCGGAGGAACAGACAGTTCGGTCGCTGCGTTGCTTCTGCAAGAGGCCGGATACGAAGTAACCGGCGTAACCTTCCGTTTCTATGAAAAAGATAACAATACAGAATATCTGGACGATGCCCGTGAATTATGTGAACGGTTACATATCCCCCACATAGCCTATGATGTACGGGAGAAATTCCGCCAACAAATTATTTCCTACTTTATCAATGAATACATGGCAGGACGTACTCCTGTACCCTGTACACTTTGTAACAATTACCTGAAATGGCCATTGCTGAAACAACTTGCCGATGAAAGAGGCATCTATCATTATGCTACTGGCCATTACGTACAGAAGCGGAATATTGACGGATACTGGCACATTACTACCGGGGCCGATAGCGACAAAGATCAGTCATTCTTTTTGTGGGGACTACCACAGGACATTCTGGAACGCATGTTGTTACCTATGGGAGCATTAACTAAAAGTAAAGTACGTGAAATTGCTGCCGAACGAGGACACCTGAAAGCCGCTCACAAACGTGACAGTCTAGGAGTGTGTTTTTGTCCTATGGACTATCGGACCTTCCTTAAGAAACATGTAGAAGCAACATTTATCAGTCCCGGAAATTTCTACGATGAATCCGGAAATTATATGGGAAAACATGAAGGTTATCCTTTCTACACCATCGGACAGCGCAGAGGATTAGGTATTTATCTGAACAAAGCCCTATTTGTTAAAGAAATTATTCCACAAACAAATAGCATTATAATCAGCGATACACTCAGTTCACTGGAACAAACAGAAATGTATCTTACCGATTGGCATGTAACAAATCCTGCTGCCTTATTCGAAACAACAGAGGAAATCATCGTAAAAATACGTTACCGTAAACAAGCCAACCGCTGTACAGTTGCTCCAACTTCCGACGGACGCCTGCACGTCAGGTTGCATGAACCACTGGCCGCCATTGCAGCCGGACAAGCCGCCGCTTTTTATCGGGATGACGTAGTTTTGGGAGGTGGAATCATTTGCTCGACTAAATGAAAAAGAGGAATGATTACTTTACTCTCCTGTTCAGCTGATTATTTGCTTTTTCAGGTTTTGATTTGCCAACACGTTTACCACTCGTTTTTTTCTTTCCTGACTGCTTTGCTTTCCAAGCAAAAGGATTTTTCTTATTCACTACCATATTATCTGTATTTTTTTGCAAAAATACAATTATAATCCATATAGGAAGAGGAAAACACTCTCCTCTCTTATCTTACTTATTGAAAATAACTAACTTTGTTTTTCAAGCTAAAATAAAGTATTATGAGTCTATCCGATTACACACATACCCTGACGCAAGCAGTAAGCGAACTATCCGACAATCGTTCATACGAAGGTTTGTTCCACCAATACAAAGATGGCGATCCATTGCCGTCAGGAAAATCACTCCGCCGTATTGTAGAATTAGCTCGTGAAATTCTATTCCCCGGCTATTTTGGAAACTCCACTGTTCACCGAAGAACGATCAATTACCATATTGGAGTCAATGTAGAAGAACTATTTAGTTTACTGACCGAACAGATTCAGGCAGGATTGTGTTTCGGATTAGAAAACAATCCTTCGGAAGATACAATAAAAAAAATTCCCGACCGAGATACAGCAGCCTCTATCGCAGCTCGTTTCATCAGCAAACTTCCCGAAATAAGGCGTATTCTTGCTACCGATGTAGAAGCGGCGTATTACGGAGATCCGGCAGCCACTTGCTTTGGAGAAATCATCTGTTGCTATCCTATTATTCGTGCAATTACCAATTACCGCATTGCTCATGAACTATATATGCTGAATGTTCCCCTCATTCCTCGTATTATTACTGAAATGGCTCATTCGGAAACAGGAATTGATATTCACCCGGGAGCACAAATCGGACATCATTTTACAATCGATCATGGTACAGGTGTGGTAATCGGAGCTACATGTATCATCGGTAATAATGTAAAGCTCTATCAAGGAGTAACATTGGGAGCCAAAAGCTTTCCACTTGATGAGAATGGAAATCCGATAAAGGGTATCGCCCGCCATCCCATTTTGGAAGATGACGTCATCGTATATTCTAATGCGACCATTTTAGGACGTATCACTATCGGCAAAGGCGCAACAATCGGTGGTAATATCTGGGTAACGGAAAGTGTACCGGCCGGAGCACGTATTGTACAGCGAAGGGAATAAAAAAGAATCGAATTTACAATAATATCAAGATAAATTCCAAGGATAAGAATCTCTTCATTTAAACTCCTCATTGAAAAATAGCTCTATCAAATTCTTTTGGGAAATGATAGAGCTATTTTATATTTACATTTTATAATGTGACATTGGGGACGTCATTACCTAATGGTAAACTTAACGCAATCTCCCTATTCAATTTATATATTACTTTTCGTCCGGCACCACAGTTACTCCAAGCTCCTCCATTGCCATGACAGCAGGAGCATCATCCGGAGTTGTGGCCTCCAGCTTCACATAACGGACTATTGTTACTGACGGAAGAGCCACGGTTTGGGGCAACGGGTTATGCATGATGTTGCTAAACTCTCCATCCGATACCACTACCGTCCAGTTCTTTCCGTCCTCGCTGACAGAGAACTGGTAATGATAAGCCATTGTCGGTTTTGCTTCTCCGTTCAAAGGAGCGTAGGTGAAAGCCTTCAGACAGACCGGCTTGCCCAAGTCTACTACAAGAGGAGAAGAAGACAACTGGCTCCACGTACTGCGTGGAAGAGTATTCCAGTCAACAGCCGAAGATTGGCTTGCAAGAACTGGAGCATAATAAGCTGATACATCCGATATATTCGCACTAAGACGGCAAGAATCAATACGGACACGGATGGAATCAGCCGTCAGCTCCGGAAAGCGAAGCATACGCTTATAACCGATGGTGGTACCTTCACCCAATGACTGCCAGCGACCGTCACGGTAAGCCTCAACCGTAAACTTCTCCACACGCTGACCCTTCGAGATATCTTCCTGAACCTGAACCACGTTCAGCCGATTCTCCGGACGAACAGCATAGGAACGGGATTCACCCGCACAAGCAGTCCACGAAACATTACCGTTCTGAATCTTGTCATCCGAAAAGACCTGACGGCGGTAAGCTGCAAATTCCTTTAAACGGGCTACATCTGCTTCGTTCAGCAAACCCCGGCGGTCGGGAGGTATATTCAGCAAAAGAACCGAATTATAGCCTACAGACTGAAAATAAATATCCAACAGTTCTTTCAGGCTCTTCACCTTTGCATTTTCCTCTTCATGCCAGAACCACCCTGGACGAATCGATACATCCACTTCCGAAGGATACCAGAACAGTTCCGTTGCATCCTTCAGCATATTACGACTGCCCAAATCCTTCGCCTGCTGACTGATATTCAACCGCTCGTTATTTGCGTTACTGCGAGCATAAATACCCGGAGTAAGAACCGTTGCACTCCATTCCGTTTCACGACCAAGCCCACGCTCATTACCAACCCAACGTACATCATCCCCCATAATCGCCATCACAGCCTTAGGCTGCAAACGCTGGATCGTCTTATAAAAGGCATCCCAGTCGTACACCTGCTTCTTGCCGTTCGGGCCTTCACCGTTTGCACCGTCGAACCACACCTCATGCACCTCACCGTAATTGGTCAGCAACTCTGTAAGCTGTTCGATAAAGAACTTATTGTATTCAGGAGAATTACCATAACAGGAAGCATTACGGTCCCACGGAGAAAGGTATACACCGAATTTCATGCCATACTTGGTACATGCATTACGAAGCTCACGTACCACGTCACCCTTGCCGTTCTTCCACGGAGAAGAAGCAACCGAATGAGAAGTCGTCTTGGTTGGCCACAGGCAGAAACCGTCGTGATGCTTGGCTGTAAGAAGTACCATCTTGAAGCCACACTCTTTCAAGGTGCGTACCCATTGGTCAGCATCCAGTTCTGTCGGATTGAACAAAGAAGGATCTTCCGTACCGTCTCCCCATTCACGACCGGTAAATGTATTAATTCCAAAATGCAGAAAGGCTGTCAACTCCATCTGCTGCCAGGACAACTGCTGCGGAGAAGGAACCAGACGGGCTGCCATCGCTACTTTCTGATCTATGCTTTCATTTCCAGAAAACTGCAAATGCTTTACAAAATAGGAAGTGTCCTGCTGAGCCTGTCCTATAACAGGAAAAGCACACAATGAACACGCTACAAGAAACTGATTAATCTTATTCATACAAACGTTATTTATTTAATTCAAAAATAAGAATTAAAACTCATTCTACCTATAAAAAGTCAATAAACTACTATTGATTGAGTAACTGACGAATGGCAGCATTATCTTCAATCTTAGTATTTCCCTTAGTTTCCGACAGGAATATAGCATCCAGCAGATAAGAAGGGACTTCCGTTTTCGGAGAAAAAGCTGCAGAATGTACGTATGCATTTATCGAATATAAAAGCTGTTTCATGGCTATCCGTTTATCCATATCTTTTTGGATATCCATGCACAACACAAAAAGTTTTCCATCACCAACTTTTACTTCAAAAGCAATAGCCAGTTTACGATTAACTTCATAAGTATCAATACTCTGAATAACAGGTTCAAGTGTATAAAAGGCTGTTAAATCTACAGCTTTACCATAATTCAAAATATCCCACCATTGCCAGTCAGCATAATAAGAAGTCGGAAAATGCTGAAAAGCCGGATGAGATGAATCAATCCAAGTTCCCACAATCATCGGATCCCAGTTAAACATGACAGGATTCCAGAAATGTCCGGTAAACTTGGTATTACGACCATTTACCTTGCTTGGTATAAACAATACATTTTCTCCTTTTTCCAATTTTTGTTTAGCATCTTCCCAAGTATTCACATACTGAATATTATTGGCTAATGTATTAATTTCTTGAGGATAAACCCAAATATCCCATTCATTCTGAATGCCGTTATCTAAGCAGACTCTGAATGTATACTTACCAGCTTCTTGAATATTATGTAACGGTACCTGCACTTGTCCTAAAGAATCAACTCCTCCGACAGGTAACATAGCATGTCCTAACTTACCTTTAGCCATGACTTTCTGATTTTCTCCTATAAGACACCAGTCAAGGCTACCTTTCGCCAAGTTTTTTTCACCGTACTGATAAATCTCGAGTTTTACATTAAAACTTTCAGAATTCAAATATGTACGTTTCGGGAAACGAGCCAGCAACACAACCGGAGCACACGATTCTCTGTATTTTTCTGGAGTAACCAACCCTTTGCTATCCCAAAAAGCATCCAGAATACCTACAAAAGCACTACCTTGCCCCGGGAAATCAGACAATCCTAATAACTGAAAGCCTCCAGAATTAGCCGTGCGCATCAATGCTTCATTTACTTCCTTATATTGCAATACTGTATGAGCGCCCGTAGCCTTGAAAAAATCATCAGCCTTGTGCAACATTCCGTTCGCAGCAAGACGCTGTTTGAAAACCTGAAAGTTTCTCGGCTCCAAGACTCCCGTATATTTGGATGTTTCATTAAAATTAGGAAACATACAGCGCTGTCCTGATTCATGAGCTATTACCGGTACATCAATATCCGACTCTTTGGAACGATCCCAATCTGTAGAGGGCTGCCCGTCATAAACTGTAATCCAGCCTTTTTCTGTAAGATGGGAAACGTAAAACTCGTCAGATTTAACATGATCGCGAGCAGTAGAAGCTGAATAAAGATGACGATTGTCATAAGACTGTCCCTTCTTTACCAAATCCTCCAAAACAGTAAAATCACCCTCATTCTCATTTCCATTACACATCAGCAAAAAAGATGGATGATTGCCATATTCATCTAAAACAGCATACATCTCTTTTTCAAAGAAATCACGGCGCTCCGGATATTTACCAACATTCTTTACCCACATAGGCAACTCAACCTGTAAATACAATCCTATCTCATCGGCTGCATAAAAAGCTGCTTCCGGAGGACACCACGAATGGAAACGTACATGATTCAAACCATATTCTTTTACCGTACGAAATATACGCAGCCAACTTTCCACGTCGGTTGCCGGATAACCCGTCAATGGAAAAACAGCACAATCAAGCAAACCACGTAAATGAATATTACGACCATTTAAACGTATATGATGTGCTCCCTTTTCAACTTTTCTGAAGCCGAACTGTTCGCAGACACTTGCTTTATTTCCATCTACAGTCCATTCTACAGTCAAATTATACAAAGCTGGATTAAACTCATCCCACAATTTAAATTTCTTACCAACCGATAATATTCTTTCTACAGCAGACTGGTTGGAAGAAAGCTCAATTTCCTCTGAATCGGAAGCAAGAATTTTGCCATTCTTTTCGGACACAGTAAGCATCAGATTTCCCTTCACAGCCTTTTCCGAAGAATTGATATATATTTTAGCTGTAACCTGTCCATTCTCTATATCCGGATATACTTTTACATGCTTTATATAGTCAGGCATCTTAGCCTCCAATGAGATTTCTCCGACGATCCCATTCCAGTTAGTTTGCGCATGTTCTGTCAAAGTATGATTCCATACATCCATAGGATACTTCATTCTGTTGTCTACACAGAGTGTTAAAATATGGGTACCTGGAGTACAATATTTAGTAAGCACAAAACGATTAGGAGTACACAAACGTTCATCGGTTCCAACCAAAGCTCCATCAACATACACGGCAGTTTCCCAATGGCAGCGTTCCAAATTCAGAATAATTTCCTTGCCTGACCAATCTTGTGGAATAAGAATTTCCCGCTGATACCATGCCTGTCCACAATATTCATATTTCCGTGACAATCGGTCCACATAAGCTACTTGATTCGGAATTCCCTTACCAGCCTGATCCGTACTACCGGGTAACATAATTGTTTCAGTCAATTTTGTCTGATAAAGTTCCGAGCCTGGAATCTTACCAAAGCCCATCGGATCCAACTGGAAACGCCAGATTCCCGATAAATCTATTTTGTCAGCCTGTTGAACCGCAAGAGCACACTGAAACAAAAACAGAGATAAAAGAGTAAACACAAATTTCATAATTATGATTTAAGTTATTCTACAGATAAAAAAGCATTAAGAAAAATCTTATGAAAAATACAATAACATCAAAAAATTAATTACTCATAAAAATATACACAATAAGCAATCTTAAGTAATTTCCCAAACGCTTCTGAAGAAACGCCAATGCATTCTTTATATGATATTTAACAGTATTAACCGATATTCCTAATTCCGTAGCAATTTCTTCATATTTTTTTCGCTCAAAACGACTCTTATAGAACACCCTCCGACATTCCAATGGCAGTTCATTTATACTACGTTTCAATTCATCTTCAAGCTCCTGTTCCAAAAGCACCCCCAATGGTTGCTTGTCGTCCACAAAAAGGGAATCGAGAAAATCCATACTTTCCGGTGACAAAAAAGACGACAGACGAAGTTCTTCACGATGGTTTTGTGACTGTAACTCATTCAAGCAACGATTACGCACCGCACGCATCAAATAAGCTCGAATAGAATAATGTATTTCAACTTCCTGACGATGTTCCCACAGATAAAAGATAACGTCATCTACTACTTCTTCTGCTAGTGCTGCATTATTCAGAATTTGGTTTGCAAAACGGCACAACAAGACATAGTGACGGTCATAAAGCAAACGAAACGCTTTCTCATCACCTTTACGCAGTTTTTCAATAAGCAACTCTTCTTCGTGCATATCTTACCTTTCTCTGATATAAGTTTGTTTATCGGGACCTACTCCGGTAACTACTACCCGCTTCCAATGAGGAGGAAGTACTGAAGGAAGCTGTACGATACCATTATCTGTAATCTGCAATCCACAGAAACCATTCAGCACAGCCTGTAGCAAACCTCCTGCTCCAGTCATAAAATAAGGATTATTACTTGTTGGAGTTTCTGAAATAACTCCAAAAGGTGCTCTCAAGTTTGGTTCATAACAACGGCGGAACATTTCATAAGCTTTCCCAGCTTCTCCCATACGAGCATACTGAACACAATAAACAGAATACGACATGGCAGGACCGTCTTTCTGGTCTATACGCTCAACGTAATATTCCAAATCTTGTTTCTGCCGCTTCTCATCTGTTATCAAGCCCAATGGATAAGCCAACAAATTGGCATCGGCTTGCTTTATCATTTCTCCCTTATAAGTAGCATGCTCACGAGTCACACCATTTTTAAACTGTAAAATACGAATATTTTCTCCAACTTTCTGCCACGCTTCAGGAACTTTCTCACCACAAACTTCAGCAGCACGACAAGCGTACTGTAAAGCAAGTGAAGCTGCACCATTTGTAAAGGCATTATCAGTCACCCCATTGGCATATTCATCAGCCCCAGTTACGTTGTGAATAGAATACGAGCCATCGGAATTATAAGAAGAACGGCTTACCCAAAAATCAGCTATCTCTTTAAGCAGAGGATAACCTTCACGTTGCAACCAATGCATGTCATGAGTTATGCAATAATAATTCCAACAGGCAATTCCTATATCAGCTGTAATATGATGTTCAAACGGTCCGGTTAAAGCAAAAGTTGGAGTTGCCTCTTCACCAGAATCATCGCTTTCCCATGGAAACATAGCTCCCCGATAACCATAAGACAGTGCTTTCTTACGAGCAGCAGGAAGGCGATCGAACCGGTAATCGAGCATAGACCTGGCTATATCCTGATTCAACAAAAGCATAGGAGGGTACATCCACAACTCTGTATCCCAAAAAATATGTCCATTATATCCCTGTAACGAAAGCCCCATCGGCGGTATGCTCAGTCTACTTCCAGCACGACACGAAGCATACAAATTGAATAAGGCAAAACGAACAATACGCTGTGCATTATCATCACCTTCTATACGCACATCGCTTTGCCACAGTTCATTCCACAAACGATAATGGGCCTGCATTAAAGCTTCCCGACCTTCGTGTATCGCATAAATTACCTGACGCTCCGCTTCATTAAAAGGATCAAGAAAATCACGAGAAGAGCAAACACTTCCAATTAAAGAAAAACAAAATGTTTCTCCTTCTTTTATCGGAAGTGAAAAATAAAGTTCATGAGTTGCCTCATCATACATTGGTTTTATCAGATTGCCTTCGAAAAGAAAAGAAGAAGTAGCAGCCACCCGACGATAACCCAAACGGGAAGTAGCATCCGATTCGAGCATATACATAGGATGCCCCTCAGCCTCCATCTCTCGATAACGGACTGCAAATTTGGCATAATCATCGGGGATATCCATCGCAGAACGGACTTCGAGCATCATATTTTTACGAGCCTGAATCCTTACATGAATCAAACCAGCATATGGCAAATTACGTAATGCACATAATTCATAAGAAATATTTGCCTTGTTCAATGCAGACAAGTCGGTACGATGTATGGCACGGCGCATATCTATTGTCTGATGCCAACTGGATATGTCAGACGTATCAACCGCTTCTCCATCTATTTTTACCGATAAACAGAAAGGGTTAATTCCTTTCATCACTCGACTCACGACATGAGGAGCAGCCGCATCAAAAACATGATTCAATATAACATGCTCTACTTTAAAAGGCTCTTTCTGAGGCAGAATACCAATACATCCATTGCCCATCGGAGCTGGAGCATACGGTGCATGAATATCAACAGCTTCCAGTTGCCACAAACTTTCTTCATCAGCTTTCGCCACTACAACCGATAACAATATACTCAATATAAAACATAAAGTACGTATTCTCATGCTCTAAATTTTTAATATTCCGTATATTCTTTAATTCGCCGAAACTCACAAAGCAATTACTCCAACTATCAGATCATTCATTTGCATTACTTTCGGCTAATAATTCCATGTTTCGACAAAGATACATTTTTTTCTTTTGATTATTAAAATATCAAAATCAACTTCCCTTGAAGAAAAACATTCTAGAAGATTTTTTCAATATAAAATGCCATAAACCCAAAAAGAAAATAACTTGCTTGCCAGAAAAAGTATTTAAACCTTGCCAAACAGTTGACTGACTGACTGAAAATTCATATTTTTGCACAAATAATTGAAATTACGTAATTTAATTAAGATGAATCAAGAATTCGAGCTTATCGCCAAAACCTTCCAGGGACTGGAAGAAGTACTGGCACAAGAACTCACCGAACTGGGAGCCGGAAACATCGAAATCGGACGCCGTATGGTTTCCTTCACAGGTGACAAAGCAATGATGTATCGTGCTAACTTTTGTCTACGCACAGCTATCCGCATCCTGAAACCGATCAAGCATTTTACAGCAAAAACAGCCGATGAAGTATACGACGCTGTCAAAAGTATTGCCTGGGAAGATTACTTAGATAATATGAGCAGTTTTGCTGTCGATGCCGTAGTATTCTCGAATGATTTCCGCCATTCAAAATTTGTTGCCTACAAAGTGAAGGATGCTATAGTCGATTATTTCCGTGAAAAAACAGGCAATCGTCCGTCTGTTCGTATTAGCAATCCGGATTTGGCTATCAACATTCACATTGCAGAAGACCGTTGTACACTTTCACTCGACAGCTCTGGAGAATCGTTACACCGCCGTGGATATCGCCAGGAACAAGTAGAAGCCCCACTGAATGAGGTATTGGCAGCAGGTATGATTCTGATGACAGGATGGAGAGGTGAATGTGACTTAATTGATCCGATGTGTGGTTCTGGAACAATTCCTATTGAAGCAGCACTGATTGCACGTAACATCGCCCCAGGTGTATTCCGCAAAGAATTTGGATTCGAAAAATGGCGAGATTTCGATCAGGATTTGTTCGACTCAATTTATAATGATGACTCGAATGAACGTGACTTTAAGCATAAGATTTACGGATATGATAATAATCCAAAAGCAAACGAAATTGCTACCCATAATGTGAAAGCAGCCGGAGTTAGCAAAGATGTTATTCTGAAAATACAGCCGTTCCAGCAGTTTGAGCAGCCTAAGGAAAAGAGTATTATCATAACCAATCCACCTTATGGAGAACGAATTTCATCGGACGACTTGCTGGGATTATATCAGATGATTGGCGAACGCTTGAAACATGCCTTCTGTGGGAATGATGCCTGGATATTGAGTTATCGTGACGAGTGTTTTGATCAAATCGGTTTGAAGCCATCGGTTAAAGTTCCTTTATTCAATGGCTCTCTGGAATGTCAATTCCGTAAATATCAGATTTTCGACGGAAAATACAAGACTTTCCGCAGCGAAAACAGTGACAAAGAATTTAAACCCAAGCGGGAAGGAAACGAAGCACGTCCACGAAAACGTGCAGAAAGAGTGGAATACAAAGGAGATAGAAAACCTGGGGTCCGGACAGAACGTAAAGAAAATGATAAGAAAAACTTCTCTCGTGAGAACCGCCCTTCACGCCCATCTACCGATGACGGACGTCCAAAGCAGGCACCGGCACCTCGTTATATGCACCGTCGCCGTCCAAATGAAGAAAATACAGAGAACGAATAACTAAAAAGATGAAACGAATTTTTCAAATTATAGCTTTATTCTGTATGATTGCAACTGCCTCATCTGCCCAGGAGAAAAAAGCTTTTACTCTTAACGATGTCATACCGGGTGGAAGCAATTACTATAATCTTGTGCCGAAAAGTCTGCCAGGCTTACAGTGGTGGGGAGATGTATGCGTACGTGCAGATATAGAAAATATCAAAAAAATAGATTCTAAAAGCGGAAAAGAAACTATAATAGTTACTTTGGAAGAAGTAAACAAGGCTTTAACAAACAGTGAAATGCCTTATAAACTTACAGGACATATTAAACCGCTTCGCACACTGATGTATGCTTCACTTCCATGGGGTGACCGTAATGTAATTACTTTTACACAGTATGATGATTGTACTCCCGGACAGAAATACATGGTGTGGTATGATTTCGATAAAAAGAAAATTGCCAACCTATTCAAAATACAAGGAGAAGGAGCGACTAATTTTGACTTCTGTAAAGAGAATGGTTACATGGCCTATACCATCGGAAATGATTTATATGTAGCACATGAAGGAAACTTCAGCAGCATGGTTAATCCTAAAGTTGCAGAGAATCAAGAATCAGAGAAGAATGTTGTATATGGTCAGGCCGTTCATCGCAATGAGTTCGGCATCATGAAGGGGACTTTCTGGAGTCCGAAAGGTACATATCTGGCTTTCTATCGTATGGACCAAAGCATGGTAACCGATTATCCACAGGTAAATACGACAGCCCGTATTGCAGAACTTGTGCCCGACAAGTATCCAATGGCCGGCATGACAAGTCACAAAGTAACAGTCGGAATATATAATGTAAAAAATGGTAAGACTATTTATTTACAGGCCGGCGATCCTACTGACCGTTATTTTACCAACATCAGTTGGAGTCCTGACGAAAAGAGTGTATTTGTAATTGAATTGAACCGTGATCAGAACTATGCACAGCTCGTTCAGTACGATGCTGTAAGCGGGAAGAGAACTGGTATACTCTACGAAGAAAAGCATACACGCTATGTAGAGCCTCAGCACCCTCTGATATTTCTACCTTGGGATGACAGTCAATTTATTTACCAGACTCAACGTGATGGCTTCAATCATTCGTATCTTATGGATACAAAAACTAAATTGAAAGGTGAGTGGAAGACTGGTAAGGATAACGAAGACCAATATTGTGAATACTTGAAAACGACTCCACTTACAACTGGCGATTGGTTGGTTCAGGATGTTTTGGGCTTCAATACTTCACGTAAGGAAATAATCATTGCAAGTACAGAAATATCTCCTTTGCAGACTAATATATTCAGTCTGAGTGTAAAAAATGGGAAACGTACATTGATTGGCATAGCAGACGGTACTCATCAGGCCAAACTATCAGCCAGTGGAACCTATCTTATCGATTACTTTACTTCGAATGATGTTCCACGTGAAATCAGTATTCTTCCTACAACAGGGAAAAAAGGTATAACCCTCTTTACTGCAACCGATCCGTTGAAAGAAGGCTATAATTTACCTGAAATTACTATAGGAACAATTAAAGCAGCGGATGGAGAAACAGATTTGTATTATCGTTTGATAAAGCCTGTCAACTTCGATCCGAACAAGAAATATCCGGCTATCATTTACGTATACGGAGGTCCGCACGCACAGATGATACACAATACTCGTTTTTACGATGCACGTGGATGGGATCTTTACATGGCACAACAAGGCTATGTAATGCTGACCGTTGACAACCGCGGAAGTGATAATCGAGGTATCAAGTTCGAAAATTGTACGTTCCGCCATTTAGGAGTAGAGGAAATGAAAGACCAGGTAGAAGGTGCCAAGTTCCTGCAGTCACTCCCCTATGTTAATGCCGACAAGATTGGTGTTCATGGATGGAGCTTCGGAGGATTCATGACAACAAACCTGATGCTGACTTATCCGGATATCTTTAAGGTAGGAGTAGCTGGCGGTCCAGTTATTGACTGGCAGTTCTATGAAGTGATGTACGGCGAGAGATATATGGATACTCCAGAAACAAACCCTGAAGGATATAAAGGTTCTAATCTGCGGTTAAAAGCAGGAAACCTGAAAGGTCGTTTGGAAATCATTATCGGGGGAATGGATCCGACTTGTGTTCCACAGCATAGCATCAGTTTCCTGCGTGCTTGTATCGATGCAGGTACTCATCCTGACTTCTTCATCTATCCTGAAGACGGACATAACATGATGGGACGTGACCGCGTTCATTTGCATGAGCATATTACCCGTTACTTCCTTGATCATTTGAAATAAAATAAAGACTACAAATCATAACATTATAAGAATATGAAACTTTTACTGTTAGGCTCAGGCGGACGAGAACATGCACTGGCTTGGAAAATTGCCCAAAGTCCGAAAATCGAAAAGTTATACATTGCACCGGGTAATGCTGGTACACGTGAAGTTGGCGAAAATGTAGCTATAAAAGCTGATGATTTCGAAGCTATCAAACAATTCGTTTTAGCAAATGATATCAACATGGTAGTAGTAGGTCCTGAAGATCCATTGGTGAAAGGTGTCTACGATTTCTTCAAGAACGATGCAGCTTTAGCAAATATTCCAGTAATCGGTCCGTCAAAGGCAGGTGCCGTACTCGAAGGTAGTAAAGAATTTGCCAAAGGGTTTATGCAACGTCATCATATTCCAACTGCCGGATATAAAAGCATTACTTCTGCCAATCTGGAAGAAGGTCTTGCTTTTCTCGAAACCTTACAAGCTCCTTATGTACTAAAAGCTGACGGCCTATGCGCTGGTAAAGGTGTACTGATAGTTCCGACACTGGAAGAAGCTAAAAAAGAGTTGAAAGAAATGCTGGGTGGCATGTTCGGCAACGCTTCAGCAACAGTTGTCATCGAAGAATTTCTGAGCGGCATCGAATGTTCTGTTTTTGTGCTGACTGACGGAAAGAATTATAAGATTCTACCTGAGGCTAAAGACTACAAACGTATTGGCGAAGGAGATAAAGGCCTGAACACGGGTGGTATGGGATCGGTTTCACCTGTACCTTTTGCAGACGAAACCTGGATGAAAAAAGTAGATGAGCGCATTATTCGCCCCACTATAGAAGGTCTTGCAGCAGAAGGCATTGACTATAAAGGTTTTATTTTCTTCGGACTGATTAATGTAAAAGGTGAACCTATGGTTATCGAATACAATGTCCGCATGGGTGATCCAGAAACAGAAAGTGTTATGCTACGTATCAAGAGCGACCTTGTAGAATTGTTTGAAGGAGTAGCTGCAGGCAACCTTGATGAAAAAACACTGGAAATTGATCCACGTTCAGCTGTATGTGTTATGCTGGTATCAGGCGGATATCCGGAAGCTTATGAAAAAGGCTATCCGATGACAGGTATCGAAGATGCAAAAGCCGGAGGCAGTATTGTATTCCATGCTGGAACAGCCTTGAAAGACGGTCAGGTTGTCACTGCCGGAGGACGTGTCATCGCTGTCAGCTCGTATGGAGCCAATAAAGAAGAAGCATTAAAACAATCATTTACCAATGCTGGAAAAATTTCGTTCGAGAAGAAATATTTCCGTTCTGATATCGGCTTCGATTTATAATATATAGTTCACCACAGATTACACAGGTATACCAATAGTTCTATATTAACTAAAATAACCTGTGTAATCTGTACGGTGAATTTTCTGTAATGAAACATGCCGTAATATGATCCAAACAAAAAACAGATTCCAATATGAAGCATCAACGGGACGTATCACATTACCCGTAGTAGCTATACTGACACTATTCTTATGGACCATATCTACTCCACAACTATGGGCAAATATAGGTTCTTTATTAAGTTTCGGCCTTGCTACGTATCTGCTTGTAGAAATTGACACAAAGTTTGCACTAATACGTACCCGAACTTCACTTCCGGCATCTTTGTTTCTTTTGTTTTATGCAGCAACACCTTTCTTGCATACATGGAATATAGAACTGTTACTTCCTGTTTTTTTTATATGTATGCTATATTCATTATTTCAAAGTTATGAATCATTGCATGCTTCAACTCCCATCTTTCACGCATTTTTCTGGATGGGATTAAGTAGTTTTATTGTCCCTTGTATCGCTTGGATAGCCCCATTGCTATATATCCACATGATTAATCTTCGTTCACTCGAAGGGAAAACATTCTTTGCCGGCATTATAGGCTTTACCTTACCATACTGGTTTCTGTTTGGATACTATCTATATTCTAACCAAGCTGCAGAGTTCTACGTTATAGCCTCACGACTTATACAATTTGACTCTATTGACTATACAACAATAGATATCAGCCGTTACGTCTTATGGGCTACAATAGTTGTACTTTGGATTATATACAGCATACCTTACCTGCGAACCGCTTACAAGGATAAAGTACAAACCCGCATTTTATTGCAAGTCATACTCTTTATGGGAATATGGATCAATATCCTTATTGCTATACAACCCTCACACATTGATGCATTATTACCTCTGTCTATTATTCCAATGGTATTTATGGGAGGACATCTGTTTCCACTAACCTTTACACGGTTTACCCGTATATTATTCATTGCAACCCTATTAATATGGCTTGTACTTTGCTTATTTAATTTATGGATACATTTCTTCAACTTCTAACCGAATGGGGTTACATTGGCATGTTCCTGTCAGCTTTTTTGGCAGGGACCATACTCCCTTTCAGTTCTGAAGCTGTCTTGCTTGCATGCGTAGGATTAGGACTTGATCCTATATGGTCCACAATTTCTACAACGGCCGGTAACGTATTAGGTGGACTAACATGTTATTGGATAGGGCATCTCGGAAAAATGAAATGGATAGAAAAATATCTTGGAGTGACTCCTCAACAGATGGAACGTGCTACCCGATTCATTCACGGAAGAGGAGCATGGATGGCATTGTTTTCTTTCCTTCCCGTTGTAGGGGATGCCATCTTAATTGTGTTGGGACTAATGCGTGCACACATCGGTATTGTCACTTTATCAATGACTATCGGGAAGTTAACCCGCTATGCCATACTGGTAGCCGCGACATTAGGAGTCATTAGTCTTTTCTGATACTATTTTTATATCAAAAAAATTATGATAAAACTGGAACAAACTGCCGACGGGAGTTATACTCTTTTCGTTCCTGAACTGGATGAACATTATCATTCCATAAAAGGAGCATTGACTGAGTCGGAACATATTTTTATAAACATGGGCTTGAAACACCATCCGTCCTCCACCCCACGAGTATTGGAAATCGGTTTTGGAACAGGCTTGAATGCCTTTTTATCCCTTCTGGAAGCTGATTCGAGCCAACGAAATATACATTATACCACAATCGAACGTTATCCAGTATCTGACGACATTATTCATCATTTGAAATATCCAGAACTGATTTGTCCTGAACGCAGTAACGATTTTTATGCATTACATTCTGCCGAATGGAATACTGATGTAATGATTACTCCACACTTTACATTACATAAAATAATGGATGACTTCACAAAGTATGATTTTCAAGGGGAATACGACGTTATTTACTTCGATGCATTTGCTCCAGAAAAACAGCCGGAAATGTGGAGTCAAGAACTTTTTAATACACTATACAGCCGACTTTCTTCTAATGGAATTCTCACAACATACTGTGCTAAAGGTGTAATACGCCGTATGCTGCAAACAGCAGGTTTTACAGTAGAACGTCTTCCTGGCCCTCCGGGCGGTAAGCGTGAAATTTTAAGAGCTTCAAAATAAATAAAAATCCCTTTATGTTCATTACCATCTGAACCGGTTAATACCATAAAGGGATTTTATTATATATCTATAGAAGATAATTTATCACTTCACAATATCCTTCAATTTTACACATTGGAAAGTCATATGTGCCGCACTACTTTCATAAAGAATACCTATTGTTTCCTTATCAATCATTGTAAGGCACGAATATCCCCAATTCTCTCCTTCATCCAAAAGTAGCTGATGCTCCGGACTCCAACTATTTCCTCCATCAAGACTTATTTTGATTGTAATATCCTTACGAGCGCTGGTCGTATTAGGATTAGAGAAAACCAAGATATCCTTACCCAAAACATTATCAGCAGCTTTCACACTGATAAGACTTGCCATACAAACAGGTTCCGGCAGTGCCGTACGCGATGATTCGTGTTCTTTCCATGTCATACCCAAATCAGAAGTTGTATACACGGCACGACTTCCACCACGATTATCTCTCATATTCAGCATCAGCGTTCCAGGACTCACTTCCACTACTTGTGCTTCGGTAGTATTAGTACGAGCATGATTGTGAATTGTCCATGTTTTTCCACCATCTTTGCTATACATGATTCCAGCATTAGGAATACGGTCCTTACCTATATATTGAATAGGAAAGACCAAGGTACCATCACTCATTGTTATTCCTCTACCCGGTCCTTGAAGCAAGAAGTACCATTCCGGGCGCTTCACCTGTTCAGTAATATTAATCGGTTCCGACCAAGTCTTACCATCATCTGTACTCTTTACAAGAACTAACTGAGCCGTATGATTTAAATCCATACCCTGCTGCGAGCTCCACCATGCCCGCTGATTACCCATACCATGTGTCCATGCAGCAACAATCCAAACTGTATTTGTTTTAGTATCAACTAAAATAGAAGGATCTCCCACACCGTTTTGAGCAGACGGAAGACCACCATATTCACCGAAAGCTAAAGGCAAACGCATTTTTTCCCAAGTCTTTCCACCATCAGTACTTCGACTTAGTCCCACATCCACATGCTCCTGCAAGTCAACACTGTTATTATAGCGAACATCATATACCCCCAACAGAGTCCCTTTATTTGTTGTTACTAATCCAGGTATTCGAAAAGCTGCTGCCCCATCATCTCCTGCATGACGTACTCCTACTCCCATTCGACGTACAACATCCGGTGCAGATACACATTTAACAGGTAACGACTTACCCTCAGCTTCTACGCGAGTAATCTGAGCCGTTACCTTTGTCAGTAATGAAGCATCCTGTTTCATTTCGATACTAACCCAGAAAAAATTAGTACCTGGAAATAAATTCTGATTGCCTGTCAACAACACGGTATTTCCCTCTGGGGCAGCTTCAGACTTTTTAATAGCATACGAAGGATTAGCTGACAATGTTTTACCCGGAGTATGACTGGAAATATAATCAACAGGAGCAAAACGTTTTTTTCCTCTGTCCTGAAAAGCCTCTGTTCCTCCATAATATAACTTGACAGATTTAATCTGTGATAAAGGTACATTTTTTCCAAAGGTTACTGATACATTATCTAACACTTTACTTTCTCGTGCGTCAAGACGCATGTAGAACAAAACATTATCATGCCGTTCTATCAAGACCGGCACCTGAGGTGCTTTTATATAAACAGTATCTGTAGCCTTTAATCCAGCGACAGACATAAATCCAACTAAAAGAACAAATAATTTTCTCATAGCAAATAAAAATTTATGAAACTATCCTGCAATAGTTTCTGTTAATACCAAGGTTTCAAACAATAAAAGTCAGGAGTCGAAACAGATAAAAGGATTATTATTTTAACACTCTCCTAAAATCTGTTTTGACTCCTGGCTGAAATGCTCTTATTTATTCAGAGAACAAGCAGAAAAGCGCAGTTTATACTTAGTGTCCTGCTGTGGAACACGATAAATAGGCAATGTATCTACATCTTGCCCACAGCTGGCATTACCTACTCCCCGATGGACAGCATCCAAATGAAGCACAATATACGGACGTTTAGTCAACTCCCATGCATGTTGTCCGTCCATCAAATCTTTATCTGTATACCAAAGAGCAGAAAACGAAACATTTCCTTCGGTCTGAATATTCACACCTTTACCATCAGTATCACGTAAAGTCAACTCACGTAAGCTTTCACGATTACCCATAGACTGAGGTTTCATATAAGGAACTTCCATACCATCTACTGTTGTGGTATATCGTCCTACCATGCAACCATCTTTACGGTCACTATAATTCTCCCACGGACCATATGCATAATAATCGATATTACTTAATGTAGAATCAATATTTGCAACCAATCCGCAACGTCTCAAATCAGCAGTATGTGGACGGAAAAGGACCTCCATATCCATCACACCAGCTTGTGTAAAAGTATAAGTAATATCAGTGCTGCACAAATTCCCTTCACGAGTTGTTGTAACAATTACGTTACCCTTATCTTCAGTTACCGTACAAGTACCTTTATCCTGCAACCCATTACCAGTTTCTGTGAATCTGTCATTCTCTATCCAACGATGATTATCGTATACAAATCCTCCACCCTGACTGATAACTTGTTTCCCATTCATAATCAATGAAACCAACTGTCCATTTGTCTTATTGAACGCAGCTTCTATATTTTTATTCTTCACTGTCAGCAAATTCTCACTATCCGAAACATCCAATTTCAGTTTTTTACTATTCTGCTTTTTCAGTTCAGGCAATCCACAACGAGATAACAATTCATATTGCTGTTTTGCAACTTCATGCCCAGCACCAGCCCAACTTTCAGTATCCGTACAACATACGTATAAATCAAGCATAACTTCTTCACCTTCTTTAGCTGCCTTTTTTAAATCAATATCTTTCAACTTTAAAGTAACCAACAATGAATCATCAGGCATCACAACAGGAAGCTTCATGCTATCCGGCGTAAGACAAACACCATCCTTCACAACCTGCCAACGCAAATAGAATTTATCAAGCGAAAGAAAATCATATGTATTTTTCAACAAAACCTTTGCTTCATTCTGTTTTAAATCAACTCCTTTATCAGCAAAATGCACATATTGATATACAGCCTTTACCTCCTTCAACTTAGGAGATTCCTCACGAGTAGCAGGAATAATTCCATTCGAACAGAAATTACCTTGATGAGGACCTGGGAAATCATAGCCTGTATGTAAACGATAAATACCATTTTTTATCTCATGAGGTTCATAAATAGCCTGATCTACCCAGTCCCAAATAGCTCCACCAATAGTAGCTGAACTACTTTCAATACTTTCCCAATATTCCTTCAGATTACCGATGGCATTTCCCATGGCATGAGCATACTCACAAATAAACATCGGTTTATCCAGTGAACTTACGTAAGTATTCATCCATTTCATACCAGGATACATCTTCGAATACAAGTCACTGAAGCGATTGCCGCCATAATCTTTTCCATCACGTGTACCTTCATAGTGTATGGGGCGGTTGTCTAATTGTCTTGCAGCATCGTAACAAGCCTGGAAATTATTTCCTCCTCCAGCTTCATTTCCCAAACTCCAGAAAATAACACTTGGATGATTGCGATCTCGGAGGATCATACGGTCAATACGATCGACAAAAGCAGGAATCCAAGAAGGCATATCACTAATAGACTGATTGGCATGATCTTCCAAATCCGCCTCATCCATTGTATAAAGTCCAAAATAATCGAACATAGCATACATCTTCGCATCATTTGGATAATGAGAAGTACGAATGGTATTAATATTATTCTGCTTCATCAATGTTACATCACGCAACATTGATTCAACTGTTACAGCTCGTCCATAAACAGGATGTGTATCATGACGATTAGTTCCTTTAAAGAATACCCGTTGTCCATTAATATAGACCAATGTACCTTTTAATGCAATGTCACGGAATCCATACTTGGTAGAAAATGCCATTTCATCTTTATCCCCGTTTCGCTGAATCACATGCACAGTATATAAGTTAGGAGTTTCTGCAGTCCAAGGAAGAAGATTTTTCAGTTTAAAGGCTACCTTTGTCTGAATAACTTCTTTATTTTCCGAATAGTTCACCTGCTGCTCTGTCTCAGCAACTAATTTTCCTGCCGGGTCGAATAACTTTACAATCAAATTCTTTGCACCTTTCATCCGGTCACGGTTATCGAGTGTCAAATCAACACGCATTTCACCGTTAGTATATCCTGAAGCAGCATCCAGCTTAGAAGTTATATAATGATCACGCACACTTACTAAAGGAACATTATACAAATAAACATCACGGAAGATACCACTCATACGGAACATATCCTGACATTCCAGATAAGAACCGTCACTCCAGCGAAAGACCTGAACAGCCAAGCGATTCTTACCTGTACGCAAATATTTCGTCAAGTCAAATTCAGCAACATTGTTCGATCCTTGCGTATATCCTACATATTCTCCATTCAAATAAACAAATGCAGCACTATATATTCCACTAAAATGAATAAATGTACGTTGTTTTTCCCATCCGGCAGGTAAATCGAAGAAACGTACATACGAACCGACTGGATTGATACCATAATTGGCACCACCATCATTGAACCCTTTTCGAGCATCAATATAAGGAGGTGTGTTAGAGTGAGGATATTCTACATTCGCATAAATAGGACGGTCGTATCCTTGCATTTCCCAATTAGAAGGAACCGGTATAGTCTCCCAATTAGAAACATCATAGTCCTCTTTATAGAAAGATACCGGACGCTGAGAAGGTTCAGAAACAAAATGGAAGAGCCAATCTCCATTCAATAACTGAAAAGCAGAACTTTTACTATATAGCCAGGGAGTACGATAAAAATCTTTATCCGACAACATTTCTTTTTCCGTCATATAAGGAATATAAGTTGCACAACCTGGCTCTTTATGTTCTGCAAACATTGTTTCATCTTCCCAATGAACTTTAGGACGAACAGAAATATCTGAAGTCCCCTCTGCTGGCATCACAGCTTTACTGACATTTATATAAAAATATGTTTCTGGACTATTAGAATACTTTGCTTTATCAGCCAATGTAAACTGCCCGTTTGTACGACAAAACAAAATCAATTCTGGACTATTGGAAGGAAATATCTGCAAATATTTGCCATTCTTCTTTATAATCCATAACTGAGATTCATCAGAACCATTATTTTCAGTTATTCCCAATGTTTTATCGCTTTTCGCATGAACAGCCTTATTCTCAAAAGGATTTATAAAACGAAAACTACCGGACAAATTAGTAATGCTCCATTGTTGCAGTTTATCAGTTTCACTACTATTACTTAATAACACACGCTGACTACCAGCATCATATCCCAACACTTTTCCCGAATGATTAACTGGTACAATATTGTACAATTTATTCCGAGCAAACCCAACCTGTGCATACACTGTACCAATAGCACAAATCCATACACACACTAAACAAACGAATATATTTCTCATAAAATAAAAATTTCATTAATAATATTAATCCACCAGCCATTATAAATTACGGTTTCACGGAGAAAATTTCCCAAAAACTGTAAATGCTTTACAAAGCAGGAAGTGTCCTGCTGGACCTGTCCCAACAACGGAAAGGCAAAAAATGAGCTTGCCACAAGAAATAGGTCCAATTTTTGCATATATTTAATCAGATAAATATTTTTCTTAAATTAAAGGTAACAATAAGGGCATTACTACCTTAGAATGATTCTTCTTTTATTTTCTGCGTAAATTTAAGACTAATGTCTGATAATATCATTATTTTACAATAACCTTTTTATAATAAAGTTTTCACAATGAAAGATTCATATTATACATTGAGCAACATACAGCCCCTTAACACCCATCGGGCAAATAAGATTTTTTCGTATCTTTGCCAAACACAATTAGTGGTAATTTTATGAAAAAATATATCATACTCTTTCTAAATCTGCTTGTATTAATGGGATGCAGCAGCCGACAGCAACAAACGCAACAAGCTACCCTGACGGTAAGTATTGAACCACTCCGTTATTTCACAGAAGCAATTGCCGGAGACAAATTTCAAGTAACCAGCATGGTACCGGAAGGAAGTAATCCAGAAACATACGATCCGACTCCACAACAACTTGTTACTTTGAGTCAAAGCGTGGCATTCCTGCGCATCGGTTACATTGGTTTTGAACAAGTATGGGCTGAGAAGCTCCAAAGTAATGCACCGAATGTTAAATTCTTCAATCTATCGGAAGGCGTAAACCTGATACGAGAAGATGACATTCATCATGGCAACCATTCGCATCCCGGCGGTGTAGAGCCTCATATATGGAGTTCTACCCAAAATGCTTATATCATAGCTGACAATATTTTCCATGCATTGTGTACACTGGATGCGGACCACACAGCATATTACAAAGAAAATCTGGCAAAGTTAAAGCAAGAGATAGCACGTACTGACAACGAAATCCATACCCTCCTGCAAAATACATCGTGTGCCTTTCTTATTTATCATCCGGCACTATCCTACTTTGCACGCGATTATGGACTGGAACAAATCTGTATCGAAGAAGGAGGAAAGGAACCTTCACCCGCTCATTTACAGGCTTTAATCCGCCGCTGTAAAGAAAAACATGTACAAGTTATTTTTGTTCAGAAGGAATTCGACACACGCAATGCCGAAATTATAGCCAGGGAAACCGGAGCCAAAATTGTATCCATCAACCCGTTGAGTTATAAATGGCAGAAAGAAATGACAACAGTAGCAAAGGCTTTAAGCGAATAAAAAGTATTATGGACAAACAGCCAATTATACAATTAAATCATATTTATGCAGCATACGAACGTAAGCAAGTGCTGGATGATGTCAATCTGACGGTATACGAAAAGGACTTTCTGGGAGTTATCGGCCCTAACGGTGGAGGAAAAACAACCTTGATAAAAATCATTCTTGGATTACTTCATCCTATTTCGGGGGAAATGTGTTTCTACAATGCAGGAAAGCAAGTACCAGAAATCAGTATGGGTTACTTGCCACAATATAACTCTATCGATAAGAAATTTCCTATCTCTGTATACGATGTCGTATTATCCGGACTGAACAAACAAAAATCCTTATTACGTTCGTTCACTGCCAAACAACATGAACAAGTACGAGCTATCATAACCCGCATGGGACTTGAAGGTCTGGAAAACAGAGCTATCGGACAATTAAGCGGCGGACAATTACAACGGGCACTATTAGGCCGTGCACTGGTTTCAGATCCTCAGGTCGTGATTTTGGATGAACCCAATACGTATATAGATAAGCGCTTTGAAGCAAAACTTTATTCTCTTTTAGAGGAAATAAACAAGGAACGAGCTATTATTTTAGTCAGTCACGATATTGGTACAGTATTACAGAATGTCAAATCGATAGCCTGTGTGAATGGCACATTGGATTATCATCCCGATACGGAAATTCCTACAGAATGGCTGGAAGAGCACTTCGGTTGTCCTATTGAATTACTGGGACATGGCAACCTGCCTCATCGGGTATTGAAAAGTCATCATCACGACTAAATAAACAACAAACTCGTTTTTACTTTTCCCTCTTTTATAAAATTTCCTCCTTATCCTTTTCTTGCAAAAAGGTCAAGCCTTCATGAATAAAAATGACGGATAAAAAAGATAAAGAGTGAAATCAATATGCTAAAAACCATGAAAATCCGTGTAATCTGCAATGAGAAAAAAGATTATCACTATCTTTGCGGACAATGAACTTTAATGAGAAACAAAATAACTCACATGAAACAGTACAACAAGATTAACAATCTGGTCGGGTGGCTGGCGTTCGTGATTGCAGCTTTTACATATTGCTCTACGATAGAACCAACCGCCAGCTTTTGGGACTGTCCCGAATTTATTACAACAGGATATAAACTGGAAGTAGGTCACCCGCCTGGCGCACCTTTCTTCATGCTTACGGCTAATCTTTTCAGCCAGTTCACAAGTGATCCTTCGCAAGTAGCCCGCATGGTAAATACCATGAGTGCATTGATGAGTGCAGCATGTATCTTGTTTTTGTTTTGGAGCATTACTTGTCTGGCTAAAAAGCTGATATGTCCGCGAGAAGAAGACATGACAACAGGCCGCCTGATTGCCATCATGGGATCAGGACTGGTAGGCGCACTTGCCTATACCTGGAGTGACACATTCTGGTTCAGCGCGGTAGAAGGTGAAGTATATGCATACTCCAGCTTGTTTACGGCCTTGGTATTCTGGCTGATACTGAAATGGGAAAACCGGGCAAACGAAGCCCATAGCGACCGATGGTTAATCCTGATTGCTTACCTGACAGGACTTTCTATCGGTGTGCACCTGCTGAACTTGCTATGTATTCCGGCAATTGTACTGGTATATTATTACAAGAAAAACCCCAATGCCAGCCTGAAAGGTAGTCTGATAGCACTTATCGGCTCCATGGTACTCGTAGCTGCTGTATTATATGGTATCGTACCGGGTATCGTAAAAGTAGGTGGATGGTTTGAACTCTTGTTTGTAAACGGACTGGGATTCTCATTCAATACCGGACTGATTATCTACATTATCATACTGGCTGCCAGCATCATATGGGGAGTATACGAAAGCTATACAGTCCGCAGCCGCAAACTCATGAATATCTCATTCCTCACAACTGTGGGTCTGGTAGGTATTCCATTTTACGGACATGGCTGGAGCAGCGTACTGATTGGCATCATTGTATTGGTTATATTGGCCATTTATTTGTTTGCCGACCTGCCCGAAAAACTTCGTGTAAGCGCACGTACACTGAATACCTCTCTGCTCTGCCTGATGATGATTGTAGTAGGATACTCTTCGTATGCCGTAATTGTTATCCGTTCATCAGCAAATACCCCGATGGACCAGAATTCACCTGAGGATATCTTTACACTGGGTGAGTATCTGGGACGTGAGCAATATGGTACACGCCCGTTATTCTACGGTCAAACGTATGCCTCAAAAATTGCACTGAAGGAAGTAGATGGCGGATGTACTTACGATATGACTGAAGGTGCACCGGTATACCAGCGCAAAGAAAAAGAACGCCCGGATGAAAAAGACAGTTACGAAGTTGTACGTAATAAAACGGAATATAAGTATGCACAGAACATGCTTTTCCCACGTATGTGGAGTTCCGATCACGCCAAGGCTTACGAAGATTGGCTGGGAGGAGTAGAAGGACGTCAAGTTCCTTACGACCAGTGTGGAGAAATGCTGATGGTCAAGATTCCGACACAATGGGATAACATCAAGTTCTTCTTTATTTATCAGTTGAACTATATGTACTGGCGTTACTTTATGTGGAATTTCGCAGGACGTCAGAATGACATTCAGGGACAAGGAGAAATAGAACATGGTAACTGGATTACAGGTATTTCATTCATCGACAAGTATCTTGTAGGTGACCAAAGTCTGTTACCATCCGACTTGAAGAACAATAAAGGTCATAACGTCTTCTATTGTCTGCCGCTAATACTGGGACTGATCGGTCTGTTCTGGCAGGCATACAAAGGAGAGAAAGGCATACAGCAGTTCTGGATTGTTTTCTTCCTGTTCTTTATGACAGGACTTGCCATCGTTCTGTATCTGAATCAGACACCTCAGCAACCGCGTGAACGTGACTATGCATACGCAGGTTCGTTCTATGCCTTTGCTATCTGGATTGGTTTGGGTGTAGCCGCCATCTCCGAATGGCTGAGCAAACGTATGAGCGAAAAACCGGCAGCAATCTTGGCAAGCATCGTCTGCCTGCTGGTACCTGTACAGATGGTAAGTCAGACGTGGGATGATCACGACCGTAGCGGACGTTATACCTGCCGTGATTTCGGACAGAACTACCTGAGCACCGTACAGGACAAAGGTAACCCGATTATATTCACCAACGGTGATAACGATACATTCCCGCTCTGGTACAATCAGGAAACAGAAGGATTCCGCACCGATGTACGTGTATGTAACCTCAGTTACCTGCAAACAGACTGGTACATCGACCAGATGCGCCGTCCAGCTTACGATTCTCCGTCGGTTCCTATCAACTGGGAACGTATAGATTATGTACAAGGACACAACGAAGCTGTATATGTACGTCCGGAAGCAATGGAAACTATAAACAATTTCTACAAGCAAAATCCGGAAGAAGCCAAGAAAGAATTTGGTGATAACCCGTACGAACTGAAGAATATCCTGAAATACTGGGTACGCTCGCCGAAAGAAGGTTTACAGATGATTCCGACAGACAGTATTGTTATCAAACTGGATAAAGAAGCTATCAAACGCTCCGGTATGCTGACTCCTGATTCAATTCCTGATTATATGACTATTTCGCTGAAAGGTAAACGTCTGTTATATAAGAGCGAATTGATGATGCTGGAAATGCTTGCTAATACCAACTGGGAACGTCCGATGTATATGGCTATCACAGTAGGAACCGAAAATCAGCTGAATCTGACAAACAATTTCTTGCAGGAAGGTCTTGCTTATCGTATCACTCCTTTCGATAATGTCAAGTTAGGACGCCGTATCGATAGCGAAAAGATGTACACCAACCTGATGACCAAATTTAAGTTTGGCGGTATCGACAATCCTGATATTTATCTGGATGAAACGGTACTCCGAATGTGTGATACACATCGCCGCTTGTTTGTCCAGCTTGCCAGCCAACTGATAAAAGAAGGCAAGGCAGATAAAGCACTAAAAGTGTTGGACTACTGCGAAAAGGTTATTCCTAGTACGACCGTTCGTCACGACTATATTTATAGCAGCTCGAAGGAAATGGCAGACGATTATGCTCAATTGGGACAGACCAAAAAAGCAGAAAATATACTTGAACAATTGGCAAACAATTCTGTAGAGTATGCAAGCTGGTATCTGAGCCTTGACGAAGAACGTTTTGCCGGCTCGTACGAAGAATGTATGCGTCACTTCTATATTCTGGATGACGTATGCAAATCTCTGGCAAATCTGAAAGATGCCAAGACTGGCAAGGAACTGGAATCGGCTGCTCATTATGCACAGAAGTTCGAGCAACTTTATCAATTACTGGAACGCCGTGTAGGTAGTACACATCCGGAAAGTAAATAAAGATTATAATATAACACTATTTCATAAAACCACAGAGGGACAGAACTTGTAACCTTATAAACTGTTCCCTCTGTGATTTTCTTTTTCGTGGCACATCAGAATCATGCTAATAGAACAACCCCCCCAGATATTACGCCTGCTATACCCAAGTGCATTATGGCGTATGAACAAGAATGAAAAATCTGTTTATCTGACATTCGACGACGGACCTATTCCCGAAATAACACCATGGGTTCTCGACTTGCTCGACAAATATGGTATTAAGGCTACCTTTTTTATGGTAGGCGACAACGTACGCAAGCATCCTGAAGAGTTCCGCATGGTAGTAGAACGAGGACACCGCATCGGGAATCATACATTCAACCATATCAGAGGATTTGAATTCTTAAGCAAAAACTATCTTGCCAATACTGATAAAGCCAACGAATATCTGCATACAGATTTATTCCGCCCTCCACACGGACATATGCGGTGGCTGCAATACATGGTGCTAAAAAGGAAATACCGCATTGTGATGTGGGATCTGGTGACCCGCGATTACAGCAAGCGTTTAAATGGAAAACAGGTATTCGAAAACGTAAAGCGTTATGTCCGCAACGGATCCATCATCACTTTCCACGATTCTATCAAGTCGGAACCACGTATGAAATATGCCCTTCCCCGCTCTATAGAGTGGCTGCTGGCACAAGGATATACCTTCAAAGTATTCGACTAAAACAGCATAATACCAACATTTAGGTATTGCTGTTTTAGCTATATCCGGAAAATTCAGTCCGACAAATACCAAATTTTGGTGATTGATTCTTCTTCCTTACCTGAATAACTTTGCACCATCGAATAGAATGGCTTTTAAAAGGTATAATAGGTATAATATTTAAGGAAAAAGAATCAATGATAAAAACCAGTACACTCACTTTCATACTACTGATTTGTTCTGTTTCTATTTTTGCACAATCCCGTACATTACTCTCAGGTAAAGTTGTTGCTACCGACAAAACCGTAATAGACTACGCTACTGTATACCTGAAGGGAACACAATACGGGTGCACGACCAACGAACAAGGTATCTATCACCTGCAGGCTCCTGCAGGAAAATATACACTTATCGTTTCGGCTATCGGATTTGAAACATACGAAAAAGCAATCGAAATAATGCACGACGGACGCACTAAACAAACAGTTGTACTAAAACCCTCGGTAACAGAACTGGATGAAGTAGTAGTCACATCTACCGGAGTGAGCCGTGTAAAAAAATCGGCTTTCAATGCGGTAGCTGTCGATACGAAGGAACTACACAATTCTACCAAAAGCCTGAGCGAAGCATTGACTCAGCTTCCGGGAATAAAACTCCGTGAATCGGGCGGTGTAGGATCGGACATGCAGCTGATGCTCGACGGATTCAGTGGAAAACATGTGAAAGTATTTATCGACGGTGTACCGCAGGAAGGAGCAGGCACTGCCTTCGACCTGAATAATATTCCGGTTAATTTTGCTGAACGTATTGAAGTGTACAAAGGTGTTGTACCTGTAGGATTCGGAACGGATGCTTTGGGAGGAGTTATCAACATCGTAACCAATAAGAAACGACGTAACTGGTTTCTTGATGCATCTTATTCATATGGTTCATTCAATACACATAAATCGTACGTAAATTTTGGCCAGACGTTCAAAAACGGACTGATGTACGAGATAAATGCTTTCCAGAACTATTCGGATAACGATTATTATATTGACAACTATATCACCGAATTTGGCGAAGATGGCGTAACCGAAAGTACAGACAAAAAGAAAATTTACCACGTAAAACGTTTCAACGATATGTTCCACAACGAAGCTGTTATCGGAAAAATAGGAATTATGGACAAAAACTGGGCAGACCGTCTGGTGTTCAGCTTCAATTATTCTCATTTCTACAAGGAAATCCAGACTGGGGTCTACCAGTATGTAGTATTCGGCCAGAAACACCGTAAAGGATATTCTTTCGTCCCGTCGGTAGAATACCGTAAGCGCAATCTGCTGATAGAAGGACTGGATGTATCGGCAACAGCCAATTATAACCACAACATTACACATAATATTGATACAGCAGCTTACAAATACAACTGGCTGGGAGATAAAAAATATACCGGAATACCGGGAGAGCAGTCACACCAAAACAACGAATCGAAAAATACGAACTGGAACGGGACGATTACAGCCAATTATCGTATTGGAGAAGTACACACTTTTACACTGAATCACGTAATCAGTACCTTCCACCGTACCACTCGTTCGTATATATCGGGCAGCTCCAAACTTTCCGATTTCAGCATCCCTAAGAAGACACGAAAAAACATCACCGGACTGTCGTACCGCTACATGCCTTCCGACAAATGGAATGTTTCGGCTTTTGCCAAATACTATAACCAGTATAACGAAGGGCCTGTATCGCAAAATTCAGATGGAATAGGAAACTACATCCTGCTGAAGAAACATCTTAGTTCGCTGGGATACGGTGCCGCAGGTACTTATTTTATCGTAAAAGACCTGCAAGCCAAACTTTCTTACGAAAAGGCTTACAGGCTGCCTACTACCGATGAGTTGTTTGGTGATGAGGACCTGGAAGCAGGAAAGGCTGACTTAAAACCGGAAAGAAGTGATAATTTCAATTTGAACCTGAGTTATGCTTACCACATAGGCAAGCATGCCATTTACGTAGAAGGCAGTCTGATCTATCGTAATACGAAAGACTATATCAAGCGAGGGCTGTCGCAGGTAAGCAACATGAGTTTCGGATATTACGAAAACCATGGCAGAGTAAAAACTAAAGGGTATAATATCTCACTGCGGTATAATTACTCCCGATGGTTCAACATAGGGGGAACATTCAATTCCATGAATGCCCGCGACGAGGAAAAATATCGCGCCGGAGGTACGCAGCAGGAAAGCCTGACTTACGGTCAGCGTATTCCAAACCAGCCGTACCTGTATGCCAATTTCGATGCCTCGCTTACCTGGCACGACTTGTTCGCAAAAGGAAATGTACTGACACTGGGATATGACGGATACTACCAGCATGAGTTTCCGCTGTACTGGGAAAACCTGGGAGATCCGACTACCAAAATCCGTGTGCCCGAACAAATTTCGCACAACCTCAGTATCGGATACAGCCTGAAAGGAGGACGTTACAACCTTTCTTTCGAATGCCGTAATCTGACCGATGCCAAACTGTACGATAACTTCAGCCTGCAAAAGGCGGGACGGGCCTTTTATGGAAAAATAAGAGTAAACTTTGGAAAATAATAAAAACTAAAACATAAAAAGAACATGCAAAAAAAGTATCTTACACATGCCCTGACAGTAGCTCTGTGCTCCGGCAGCCTGTTCTGCTCATGCAGCGAAGAATACATAACCGAAAATTCAGGAGGAGCAGCAACCGGAACAGACAAATATGTCATCGCAGCAACAACCAGTGATGCAACCTACCTCATCACTTCCGAATCGCTCGACGAAGGAACTGTTACTTCGGTAGGAAACGGAACCGAAACCATTGGAGGTTCTTACTGGGTTTTCTATGGAACCGATTATTTATTCAGTTTGAAGTATAACAATGGAGAGGCTGGTACCGGAGCTTCTTATATCTTAAACCAAGCTACCGGAAAGCCTGCTGAACATAATTCGTATACATTCAACCGCATCACGACGTATGGTATCTGGGGAAACAACGTGATTACTGCTTCTACCAACGACGGAAGTAAGGAAACAGACGGTGAACATTATGCCAAGTATCTCCAGTTCAACTATCTGAATGCGACCAGCGGCAAAACGACTACTGGTACACAGATTGCCGAAAACTTCCTTGGAAACGGTGAGTTTGTCAGCTTTGCAGGCTTTGTAGAAGCAAACAACAAACTCTATACTTCAGTCATCCCAATGGGAATGAGTCATTACGGTGTCAATACATTCCCCGACAAGATTACAGATGCCGACCTGGTTGCCAAATCGGACGGAGGTACCGGCTCCGGTTCCTATACAGCCGGACAGATACCTGCTACTCAGTATCCCGACAAGGCATTCATCGCTATTTATAACGGAAGCAGTTTCAACGAAACTCCAACCATCGTAGAAACAGATAAAATCGGATTTGCCTGCGGAAGAAACCGTTCTCAGTATTATCAGACCATCTGGGCTGCCGATAACGGCGACTTGTATGTTTTCTCTCCAGGATACGGACGTACGGCAACTTCTTCCAGCGACTTGAAAAAAGTTACAGGTACGCTTCCTTCAGGAGTTATGCGCATCAAGGCCGGCGAAACGGCTTTCGACTCGAACTATTATTATAACTTGGAAGAATTAGGCAACAAAAAACCGATGTTCCGCTGCTGGCACATCACTCAGGATTATTTTCTTTTGCAAATGTATACCGACGGAACGGCAGGTATGATGAGCGGAACAAATGCCGTCGTTACCGAACTGGCTATATTCAAAGCTGAAGATGGAAAGCTTACTACCGTATCGACCGGCATGCCACAAAAAAGCAACATTACTTCACTGGGTACTCCTTTCTGTACCAACGGAGTGGCTTATATTCCTGTAGTAACCAACGATGGCAGCTATCCGGCTTTGTATAAAATAGACCCTGTTACTGCAACAGCTACTAAAGGTATAAGCATCGTAGCAGATGAAGTAGCTGCCGTAGGTATGTTATCACCCAAATCTTTTTAAGTACAACAATGAAAAAAATATTCAAAAAAATACATCTATGGCTGTCTGTCCCCTTTGGACTGATTATTTCTATAATCTGTCTGACAGGGGCAACCCTTGTTTTCGAAAAAGAATTAACCCGAGCAGGCAACCCTCATCTATATACGGTAGAATATAAAGAAGGCAGTAAGCCCCTAAAACCATCGGAAATCATTGCCCGTATCAGCCAGCAAACAGGAGATACACTGAAGATCAGTAGTCTGCAAGTGGCAGGAAATCCCAAAGAAGCATGGATGGTGAGCTTCACCAATGCTGGTCAGCGCCAGTTGAGTGTCAATCCCTATTCGGGAGAAATAAACGGATGGGTAGAGGGAAATTCCTTTTTTCAGACTGTCCGTAAACTGCATCGCTGGCTGCTTGATGCTCCGGCGCAGAAAGGAGCTTCTTCTACCGGAAAGACAATTGTCGGCATCACTACCCTGCTAATGGTAGTTATCTTAATTTCCGGTATCGTACTCTGGTGGCCCCGAACACGCAAAAGTCTGCAAAACCGACTGAAGGTATCATGCACCAAAGGTCCCTTCCGTTTTTGGTACGACAGCCACGTTTCTTTAGGATTCTACGTTACAATATTTTTGCTGGTCATGGCTCTTACCGGACTGACATGGTCATTCCGATGGTACCGTACCGGATTCTATGCCCTGTTCGGCGCTTCTACCGAACAGCCCAAACAATCTGCACCAGCCCACGAAGACAATAACAAAAAAGAAAAGAAAAACGAACCTGAAAGATTGAATTATCTGGCATGGGATGCTGCACTTGCCGAGCTGCAGAACCGTTACGAAACCTACGGAACAATCCAATTGAGCAAAAACAGCGCACAAGTTATTCAGTCAGGAAAACAAAAAGGAGATACCGCTTCTTTTGATATACACACAGGAAACATTACAGAAATAAAGGTATACAATATTGACGAACAGCCCATGTCGAACAAGATGAAGGGACTTATCTATTCACTTCATACCGGACAATGGGGAGGAATGCTTACCCGTATCATATATTTCCTGTCGGCCTTTATTGGTGGAATCTTACCTCTTACAGGATATTATCTCTGGATTAAGCGAATAAACAGAAAACATCGTCGTAATGTTTGATAGAAAATTTGTACAAAACATTTTATTTTTTGTACAAAAAATAAAAATACCTGCAGACATTTCAGTTGAAACATCTGCAGGTATTTTTCAATTCTCCCGAAGGAAGCAAAATAATGTCTTCTTAATTAATCCATCTTATTTTGATGTTTTTTTCATTTTTTTCTCAAAGTATTGAGAAGGGGTCATATTAAACTCCTCCTTAAAACATTTAGTAAAATAAGCAGGCGAAGAGAAACCAACCTTGTATCCGATTTCAGCATACGTATATTTCCCCTGAAGTATAAATTCTTTAGCTTTATCCAGTCGATATCTTTTCAGATAATTATTAGGAGTATCATTGAACGACTGTTTAAATAGTTTATAGAAATTAATTTTAGAAATAGCCAATTCATTAATCAAAATACTCAAATCGCAATCATAATCCATGTAATGCTCTTTTATATAGCATAAGACTTTCTCCTCAAATTGAGTATAATCTTCATTTTCTTTTTTTATGTCATCCTCATTTCCAAGATCTTGTGGCTCCAGAACAGGTTTATTCTTCCGTTTTTTTATATATAAAACAATAAATATTCCCCATCCACCCAAAAGAATACTTATAGCAACAATTCCCCATTGTACAATCTGCCTATATCGATTCTTTTGAGTTATTTTTTCTTGCTGTAATAAATTTATCTTTTGACGAAGTTCCACAATATCTTGTCCTTGCAGATAATAGGCCTGAACATTATTTTTATCGATCAAGATGGTAGACAATAAATTTTCTTTAGGAACAGATATGTGATTAATAATCTTCATCCCTACATCAATTACCTTAGCTCCTCCTGTTGGATAAACCACAGTAGCCGCCAAAGTTCCTTCCATTACGGCATTTACACCTTTCTTATATCCAAGCATACCATCTACACCTATAATAACAGGCATATGACCCGTATTTGCTTTTTTAAGTAAATCGTAGGCAGCTATAGCAATAGCATCATTATAAGCATAGATTACGTCAACACTTGTCAACAAAGATATATTGTCATTAAGTATCCGTATCGTAGAATTTATATTTTTACCACCTAAATCCTGTCCAGAAGTTAATGTCTGAACTTCCATGTTTTCATATTTACGTAATGTATTTATAAATCCTAACTCACGTTCTATTGTTGCTGTTGAATTTTCAAATCCCCGAATATGAAGAATACGAGTTTGTTTATCACCACGTAATTGTAATACATACTTTGCAGCCCGTACACCAACTTCCCAATTACTTGCTCCAACAAATGAAACATATTTATTAGAAGAAATCTTACGGTCGACTAATAATACCGGAATATTTTGAAAATCCAAACTATTAAAAGCATCAATTAAGGTACTGTCCTCCAATGGAGAAATGATCAACAAATCTACATTGTCTGCAACAAAAGATTTAATATCCTCCAATTGCTGTTGAATGTTTCCTGAAGCATTCTTTATATCTACCTTAAGATTATCATAGAATTTAGCTTCCGATAGTATTTCTTGATTAAGCTGTTCACGCCATTCACCACCAGTACATTGTGAAAAACCGATACGAATCGTCTTATTCTGCTGCGTACAAGAAGTTAGCAGAATAAAAAAGAATATACATAATTTATATAAGGAAAACAAATTTCGCATCAATTCATAAAAACAATACAAAAAACAATTACGTTCATTTACATCAATCCATGTTTTTAGTATGGATTGATGCAAATGTAAAAAAAATCAATTAGAAATTTTCAATATAGTACTTTTTTCATGTGTCCAAAGCGTATCAGATATCAACTTTAGATTTTTCCCGTTAACATTTACGTTTCTTTCAGACATGCCCGGTAGATATATTCCTGTTTTCCACCCTTCGTTTTGAGAATCGTAAGATAACGTTAGCGAATTAGCATCACGCTTTACAGAAAGATTTATATAATTATCTCCTACCCGCAATTTACGTAAAGCCATATTATTCCATTTTTCAGGAAGCTGAGGAGCTACAATAATTGTCTTATCAGCTGCATATGGTTCTATTCCAAAACATCCAGAAATCAGACCTGTTGCCATGCCATAAATAGTCCATGCCTGAAATGCACATCCGTAATCAGGCATCATCTCATTAATGGCACCAGGCATATTCAATCCTAAAGTATTTGCTATCATACCCAGATATTCTACGGAACTGTCTATTCTTCTATATTTAGCTTCAGCAACAGCTTGTACTCCCGTCGATATAGTCATCATTTGCTTTTTCTCAACGGCAGACAGATATGGTCCATATTCACCACAATTATATTGACGAATCTGCTTTAAGGCTTGTACACCTCTGGTATAAGGAGCTATACCACATTCCATCGGCGTATTTATAACCCAATTCTTATTAGTAAACCATCCTTTGCTATACGTAGTATCGTACAAGAGTATATTTTGACGTAATTGCTCATAAAAAGGAATAATATCTTCATTCTCACCAGACGGACTTAGCTTTGCCTGATCTATTGCTCCAGAAACAGCTTTTAAAGCCATTCCCGCAGTTCCATAAAAATCACAATAGCTGCATTGTTGTTCATCCCAAAAATCATGATTTATTTTTTCTTTTAGTTTATCAGCCTTAAGAGAAAAAGTAGTAGCGAGGCTGTCTTCTCCGAATAAAGAAGCCATCTTAGATGCTGCAACAAGGGCTTGCTGTGTATAAACAGCAACATCAATCAATTCTGCATTAAGCCCTTTTACCTCCATAATGCCATAACCTTCAGGATATAAATTATGATTTGTATCCATTGTTTCCGTTAGCCACGATATGCCTTTTTTTACATTCGGATAAAGATCATGAAGCAATTGTATATCACCTGTCCATCGATAGGCTTCCCACACAGCCATTATATAATGAGCAGTTTCTTGTGTATTTCCTTTATTTCCAACAAAACCATTATTAGACATTTCATGAATAATTTGCCCATTCCCGTTTATACGCTCAGAAACTTTATTCAATAGACGCAAAGTCGATTCAACAAGTTTCCAGTCGCCAACTCGTACCTGTCCCTGAAGGGCATAAGAATTATCACATCCAAACAACCATGGATATTCCACAGCTCCGGCACTTAAAAAATAGCCAATGGTATCGATATCAGTTTCCAGCCATCTGTTATTAATCTTAGTCCAATAAAAAGCATCTTGAATTTTCTTGTCAGGAATATCTATTTCTGCTGTTGAAAGTAATGTTTCAATAGAGTTTTTCTTCTCTAATAATTCTTTTTCGTAACTATCCAGTAATACATTACACCTTTCAACTGCATTACCAGAATTTTTTATGGAAGATGTTATGACATATCTTATTTCTTCTTGCTGACCAGGATGTAAATCTAATATTGAATAAAACTTAGCAGGTATAGCTCCTGTTAATTGACATTTTTCCCCAACTTCATATGAAGATACCTTATGGTCACATCTCCAAGCCATAAACCAATTATGCAATGAATCGCCAGCAGTAAATAACTCATTACCTTTATCCCAAATAATATAATCATTACCGTTATAAATGCCGTTTTCCTCAGAAAACCATACAGGAACAATATCTACATTTAACCCAAAACCAACAGATAATGAGATATCATGCTGGGATTTATTTGTTAAGACATAGGAAACGACTACTCCCGGTTCTTTATCAGAACTGAATTGTGTAGATGAAACATGTACCCCATCTAATACATCGCCAAAATCAAAACAGTTTTTGTGCGGAAAAACAATCATTTCCCGTGCATGCAATATTGTATCATCATTAGAGGTTATATTAGCCAATTTCATATCAAAACCATCAGCTAATTTAAACGATCCAGTCCAGATGCCCCCCATCTCCCCTTTAAGATGCTCACCTATTGCAGGAAAAGTTCCATCTTGTAAGCCGATAATTTGTGCCTTTCTACCTGCCGTTACATAAATCTTATTACTTGTCTTTTCTTTATTGGACACTCCCTGAAAACAACTTTGCCAAGGAGCTACAGCATGATTTAAATTCTTAGTACATCCACCTAACGCAAGTACAAAAATCAACAATCCTATAAGTCTATACATATAATTACCTATTATATAAAAATAAAATACCGTAACTTCCGATAAAGATATACGAAAGTTACGGTACAACAATAATTTAATAACCTGGATTCTGTTTTAAATTTGGATTAGAGTCTATTTGTACCTGAGGGATAGGGAATAAAGTACGATAGTCTTCACTAGCTTCCTTATAATCCCATGCATTTCCCCAAGTTCCAAAACGAATCTGGTCATTTCTGCGCCAGCCTTCCCAAGCAAATTCTCTTCCACGTTCTGCAAGCAAATTTTCCTCTGTCAACTTATCAAAAGCCGGTACAGGATTATGCCCGTTACGAGTTCTTACTTTATTTACTAAATCAAGTGCTTCTGTATCATTTGGATTTATCCGGAAAAGAGCTTCAGCCCGCATCATCAAAACGTCTGCATAACGCAAAATCGGCATATCATTGTTTAAGCCACGCTCAACCATTGTACCTCCTATGCCATCCATCAGATATTTTACGCCTCGTGCTCCATCCCAATGATCCGCATTATTCACCGGATCACTGCTTGTAAAATCTACAGAATAATTAAGTTGACGTTCTACCCCTTGATCATCTGTTGCCATCAGAGGATTCCCATCAGCATCTACTTGCGGACCAAACAGAAAAGCTTCCAAACGTACATCATTAGGATCATACGAATGTATGAGTGAAGGTAATGCAGCCGATCCACCCCATCCAGCCGCGAATGACCCATATTTCTCGCGGAGGTCAGAAATAGAAAACAAATAACTGATATTTTCAGGATATGTATTTTGACTATCACAGATCACAGAAAAAATAAGCTCTTTACTATTATAATTATCCCATTTAAATACATCCTTAAAATTATCTTCCAAAATATAATCCGACTTTGACATTATCTCCTGAGTCAAAGTAGCTACTTCTTGCCATTTTGCATTACCTTTTCCCAAATATACTTCTGCATTCAAATACAACTTAGCCAAAAGAGTCTTGGCAGCGTATCGGTCATAACGTCCATACTCAGTCTTTTCTGGTAAGATATTAGCAACCTCTTTCAATTCAGATTCAACAAATTCATACAATTCTTTTCTTGTATTCTGCTTAGGAGGATTCTGAGAATCATAAGTGGAAGTTGTTACCAATGGAACATTACCAAAATAATCCAACATCAGGAAATAGGCAAAAGCTCTCACAAAACGAGCATCGGCACGCATAACAACAACATCGGCATCAGTCGAAAAATTACTATTGTCTATCGCATCTATATAAGAATTTGAGACAGCAATAATTTTCGACACTCCTGTATAGATAGCTCCCATTTCACTATTATCAGGTGTCCAAGTATGAGAATGAACAGCTTGTATATCCCCTTTCCAGTCAGCACCTCTTGCTGGCAATATCATATCATCGGCAGAAGTTCCTGCCTTAAAGACAACTTCCGACCAAATACCTAATGTAGAATTAACTCCTGAGAGTCCATTCAAAAACTCTGACTTTTCACGGTATACAGTTTCATCTGTCAGTTTACTATTAGGAACAACATCCAAATCTGTACATGAAGCCATTGAAGTCAATATAGCAACTGCGAATATTATAATTTTTTGCATAACCAAATGAATTATTAAAAGTTAATATTTAAACCTAAAGTAAATGTACGAGCCTGCGGATAACTACAGTAATCGATACCTATTGCCTTTACATCTTTATCAGAACTTACATTATTGACTTCCGGGTCATAACCTTTATATGAAGTAATAGTAAACAGATTCTGTGCCGTTATATATATACGACCGTTTTTAATAACTTTAGGAAGTGTAAAATTATATCCAAGAGTAACATTATCCAATTTTAAGAATGAAGCATTTTCCACCCAACGAGAGGAAGCATAAACAATACCACCTCCTCCAGCTTTATAAAATTCAGCTCCTTCAATATTTGTATTTTGTCCAGGCAAACGACTACCTTGTTCCAATTCAGCGCGAGTATTATTGTAAACATCCACACCTAAATTAGAACGAAGACAGAGAGATAGATCCCAATTTTTATATTTAAAGGTATTATTAAATCCAATAATTACATCAGGAAGAGCATTTCCCAATACAGTACGCTCATCTGATTCGAAAACTTCTTTTCCATTTTCAATTCCAAGGAACTTTTGTCCATAGAAAGATCCTATTGACTCACCAACTCGTAATATTTGGGTATTTCCATATGCTCCGGCCCCACTAACAACTCCATAAACAATATCTTTATTGTTATACAGTTCAGTTACTTCATTTTTATTGTAAGCTATATTGAAATTGGTATCCCAATAAAAATCTTTTGTACTAATGACAGCCGCATCTATCGTAAATTCAAATCCCTTATTAACCATAGCTCCTACATTATCCAAATATGAAGAACTTACAGCTGGTTGAATAGCATCAATCGTTAATAGCAAGTTTGATGTTTTCTTATGATACACATCAAAAGAACCTCTGATACGATTATTCAAGAAGCCATAATCTAAACCAACATTAAATTGGGCTGTCTGCTCCCATTTCAGATCTGGATTGGCGATACCAGTAATATTATATGCAGGATAAGCAACTCCACCAAAAGAAGTTCCTTGCTTACTATCTATCGAATAGGTCTGACTATAGCGGAAATTACCAATATCCTGATTACCAGTAACACCATAACCAAGACGAAGTTTCAAATCGCTAATAGCAGATACATTTTTCAAGAACTCTTCCTGTTTGATTTTCCATGCAAATGCTCCAGAAGGGAAAGTAGCCCATCGGTTATTAACACCAAAGCGTGAAGAACCATCCCGACGTACCGTAGCTGTAAACATGTACTTATCCATCAAATTATAATTTGCACGAGCATAAAATGAAATCAACCGATTTAACTCTTCATTATTCTGTGCTTGCTGAGTTCGTGCGCCACCAACATTGTCAGCTCCTAAATTATCATTTACAAAACCTTCAGCCCGAACTGTTGAAGTATAATTATCAAATTCCTGCCATGAATAACCAGCAACAACATTCAATGCATGGATATCATTAAATGTTTTATCGAATGTAAGATAACCTTCAAACAAATAGTTAGAATAGCGATTACTTTCGGTAATAGCACGTCCTTCAACATTCTCAGCAGCCTTCGAATCAATTGGTTGATAAGCCTTACGATTGATATTATCAACATCGTACCCTACATTAATCTTACCAGACAATGTCTTAGGAATAAAAAAATAGGTGGCATCTGCACTACCGATAAAGCGATCTCCTCTCGATTTATCATACATCTGCTTTGCCATAGCTACAGGATTACGTACAGATTCTGCATATTCATTAAAAGATCCATCTTCATTATATACAGGTTCTGTTGGATTAGCTTTCAATGCATTATTAATAATACCACCATTAGAACCTCCTGTTTGTTGCTCCAAAACGTTATCTAATGTATAATAAGTGTTATTCGCATTCAAATTAAAAATCAACCGATCATCAAACATCTTATGCGTCAAATTAAAACGTAAAGAGTAACGATCCATGCCTGTTCCTATAACAATACCATTTTGATCTGAAAAATTTAACGAAGCACGATAAGATGTATTTTTATTACCATTACTGAATGTAATATTATGTTCTTCAACAAATGCTGTTCTGAAAATTTCATCCTGCCAATCTGTTGAAGCTGTACCAGTTGCATTAGGAACGTACTGACGATATTCATCAGCAGACAACACATTAATTTTATTAGATACCTGTGAGAATCCAACAGAACCAGAATAACTTAAAGAACGAACACCATCTTTACCACCTTTAGTAGTTATTATAATGACTCCGTTTGCACCACGTGATCCGTAAATAGCTGTAGCCGAAGCATCCTTCAAAACAGTCATCGATTCTATATCAGAAGCTGAAATCATGGATAAAGGATTGATTGACAAGCTACTTAAACCTGAATCCCCTCCTACATTAGTAGTTGATCTGGAATTGTCAATAGGTACACCATCAATTACATAAAGAGGTTCACTCGAAGCTGAAATAGAATTGACACCACGGATACGTACATTAGAATTAGCTCCAGGCTGACCACTTGTCGGAGTTACCTGTACACCAGCAATATGTCCTTTAAATAAAGACTCTGGAGAAGATACCACTCCTTTATTAAAATCTGTGCTTTTAATCACGTCAATAGCTCCTGTCGCATCTGACTTTTTAACAGAGCCATATCCAACAACCATCACCTCAGAAAGAGTTTGAGTATCTTCAACTAATGTAACTTCAATATTTTTCTGATTATTATTCAAAGGTATCTCTTGAGTCAAATATCCAATAAATGAAATTACTAAAACTGCATTCTGAGGTACCCCTTCAATAACAGCCTTTCCATCCAAATCTGTTATATTTCCAATAGTTGTTCCTTTGACTAAAACATTAGCACCTATTACAGGACCATTTTTATCGTTCACAACAACTGAAACTTTACGTTGTTCTTGAGAAACCTTCTCAACATCAATAGAAGTTGCCTTTTTATTTCCGAAAGCTGCAGATATAGGAACTGCTGCGCACAAAAACAATGAAACACTGATTAATATCTTTTTCATAATATATTTATTTAAAGTAAACGCAGCAAGAAAAAGCAAGGTTGATGATAATACAGCAAAAATGCAGTCTATTAAGTGGTTAGGTGTTTAACTCATAATACTGCATAAGCTGAAAAAGGAGGTCCGCTAAAAGCTGCGAAAGACTTCAGTTCCCATATCGTTACTGATATAACAGGAACAAGAAACGGCACAACAGATTCTATTTCAGTAATTTGCACAGTTTTTCATACCTGAGGACAACTCGCTTGATATTAACTTTGTAACGATCAAAAAAGTATGAAAACGAGTATGAGCAGATCGACCTTCAAAATCCTCTTCTACGTGAAGAAGGGCAGCGAGAGAGCCAACGGCTATCTCCCCCTGATGTGCCGTCTTACGGTGGACGGCGAAATCAAGCAGTTCAGCTGCAAGCTGGACGTGCCCCCGAAACTTTGGGACGTGAAAACGGCACGTGCCACGGGCAAGAGCGCCGAGGCGCAGAAAATCAATGCGGCGGTTGACCGGATACGTGTGGACGTGAACCGCCGTTACCAGGAACTGATGCAGTCCGACGGCTATGTCACCGCCGCCAGGCTGAGGGACGCCTGCCTCGGACTGGGCGTGAAACGCGAGACGCTGCTGAAGCTCTTCGAGCAGCACAATGAGGAGTTCATCAAGAAAGTGGGACACAGCCGCGTGCAGGGAACATACAACCGCTACCGTACCATATACAGGCATCTGTGCGAGTTCGTCCCGAAAGTGTACCGCCGTGACGACATCCCCCTGAAGGAACTCAACCTGACGTTCATCAACAACTTCGAGTATTTCCTGCGTACGGAGAAGAAATGCCGCACCAATACCGTATGGGGTTACATGATCGGGCTCAAGCACGTCATCTCCATCGCCCGCAACAGCGGTGCGCTTCCCTTCAACCCCTTCGCCGGGTACATCAACTCCCCCGAGAGCGTTGACCGGGGCTACCTGACGGAGCGTGAGATACAGACGCTGATGGAGGCCCCGGTGAAAAGCGGGACCTGCGAACTGGTACGCGACCTCTTCATCTTCTCCGTGTTCACCGGACTGGCATACGCGGACGTGAAGGCGCTGACGACCGACCGGTTCCAGACCTTCTTCGACGGCAACCTCTGGATCATCACCCGCCGTCGCAAGACAAACACCGAGTCCAACATCCGCCTGCTGGACGTTCCCAAGCGCATCATAGAGAAGTACAAGGGGCTATCCAAGGACGATCATGTATTTCCGGTACCGAGCAACGGCAGATGCAACACCATATTGAAGGAACTTGGCAGGCAGTG